>Ga0079224_100006287_pt1 | contig 15724 bp, 8 predicted proteins | sample Stecom2015_FD_80414 | JGI IMG/M metagenome (GOLD analysis project Ga0079224, IMG submission 80414) | Agricultural soil microbial communities from Utah to study Nitrogen management - Steer compost 2015 | ecosystem: Environmental > Terrestrial > Soil > Agricultural land | place: USA: Utah...
CCTTCCCAATTATTATTATCGTAATATTGCGCTGTTAAACCTTGCGTTCCATCCTCTGTACTTAGAAACTCTGATGGGATGACTTCCATTGTCGGAATCCCTTTAGCTAATGGACTACCTTCTTGGTAAACAACAGTAGTTTGAGGCCCAAGAGCATTTTGTATTCCTTGCAAAACAGTAATGGGATCTTTAGGATTTCCGTTGTAATTTCCCCATAAAGATTGAATGTTATCTGCATTAGGTCCTATGACTGCCACGGATTTTAAATCCTTAGAAAGGGGAAGTAAATCACCTTGATTCTTCAAAAGAACTATACTTTCCTTAGCAGCTTTGAGCGCCAATTGGTTATGCTTTTCACTTGTGTTAACGTTAAATGGAATTTGTGCATAGGGAACCAATTGTTCAGGGTCAAACATTCCTAATTTAATACGGGCTTCCATTAGACGACTTAGTGCAATGTCTATATCTTTCTCAGTAACCATACCTTGCTGGTAAGCCTGGTTAAGTTTCTCATAAGAATCACCACAGTTAAGGTCACAGCCTTCAATAACTGCCATAGCTGAAGCTTCTGCAGCATCCTTTGCGATTTTATGATATTTCCAAATATCAGAAATAGCAAAACAATCAGAAACCACGTAACCGTCAAAATCCCAATAGTCTCTCAAAATAGTAAATAGGGTATCACTAGCACTCGCCGCTTCCCCATAAACACGGTTATAAGCGGTCATTACCGATTTTACATCACCTTGCTTTACTAGGTAACGGAAAGCAGGAAGATAGGTTTCCCACAGATCGCGTTTACTAGGGCTTACATCGAACTCATGTCTTAGAGGCTCTGGACCTGAATGCACAGCAAAATGTTTTGCTGTAGCAACTAACTTTAAATAATTTGGATCATTTCCTTGAAGACCTTTCACATAAGCTATCCCTAGTTGTCCAGTTAAATAGGGATCTTCTCCATAAGTTTCATGTCCACGTCCCCATCTAGGGTCTCTAAAAATATTGATATTTGGAGACCAGAAAGTAAGACCTTGATAGATTCCTCGCTGTCCACGTCTTATATACTCATGGTGTTTTGCTCTTGCTTCATCTGAAATTGCATCTGCAACTTCCTTAAGTAAATCGCTATCCCAGGCAGCTGCAATTGTGATCGATTGTGGAAAAACGGTGGCATAACCAGCTCTTGCCACACCATGTAAAGACTCATTCCACCAATTGTATTCTGGAATTCCAAGTCGTTCTATAGCCGGTGAGGTATATAAAAGTTGATCGATTTTCTCCTCTACAGTTAGCCTTTCCAAAAGATCCGCAACGCGAGCTGAATCGTCCAATTCTGGATTTTGGAAAGGATATTGTTGACCATTGGATATGGACATTGATAGCACGAAGGCTATAAAAAATAATCGTTTTAGTTGGTTGATTGTATTCATTATATAGGTGTTTAATTAACACTTAAAGCAATGGAATTAATCCGAAAATTCCAAAACTAAAAATGATTTTCTGTGTTAGTCCACCCTAAACCAATCAAAATCAGCATATCCACCGCGTTTAGCCTCTGGGGTACTTACGCAAAAGAGTCCTACTTTTGCACCGATCCATTTGCCTGGTTGTGCATAAAATGGTTTTCCAATATTTTTAAATTTCTTACCATTTTCGCTATAGCTAAATTGACACTGTCCTTTAGGACCAACCACCTCTACTCTAAAATAGACCTGATTGGATGTTAAAAGCGCTTTATCCAAAACAACTTCCTGTTGCTGGTCAATGGCATTGATGCTTTCTGATCTTTGGACGTAATACTTCTGGTTATCATAAACAATACTCAAAGCTGCATAATCCATTCCCATTATGATTAATCCTGCTCTTTTACCCGAGGTAGCCTCCTCTGGATACAGTCTTACCTTGGTGGTGGCTGAAAACTCTGGGGCTGGAAATTTTTGCAATAAAAGGTTCGGTGCCGTCCATAGATTTTTATCCTTTGGATCGGTTTTAATAGAAAACAACCGTAGATGTTCTGTTCCTCGAATTTGTGCGCTCCACAATACATTTGGATTTGCCTGCCACTGCCATTGCAACCCCAACTCATCGGAATTAAATTCATCGGACTCTACCGGTTGTTGTATGGGATAATCAGCTCCACTAATAGGCTTTTTATACTGCCTCACAGGTTCTCCTACACCGTTTCCATCATAATCTTCACCCATTACAGGCCAATTATCTTTCCATTGCATGGGTTGTAGGTGAACAAGTCGTCCATAGGGATCTAAATCCTGAAAATGATAGAACCATGAAGTACCTTCAGGGGTGTCCACCCAAGCACCTTGATGCGGACCATTCACTGTAGTACTACCTTGTTCTAAAACTATTTTTTCTTGGTAAGGACCATAAATATCCTTAGATCGTAATATCAATTGCCATCCAGTGGCTACCCCACCAGCAGGGGCGAATATATAATAATAACCATTGCGCTTGTAAAATTTAGATCCTTCAACAGTAGGATGTTCATCATGCCCATCAAAAACATGTTTTCCAGCATCGAGTACTTTAGTACCCTCTGCGTTCATGCGATGAACGGTTAATATACTCTTTACCCCTGCACGGCTTCCAGCCCAAGCATGAACCAAATAAGCCTTTCCATCATCATCCCATAGAGGCGATGGATCTATAGCCCCTTTGGCTTCCATAACAAGTACTGGAGGATCCCATGATCCAAAAGGATCTTTGGTCTTTACCATATAAATTCCAAAATCAGGATCTCCCCAATAGATATAATAATGTTCATTATGATACCGAATGCTCGGTGCCCACACTCCATTACCATGCTGAGGAACACTAAAATGCTCATTGGGAACCTGAAAAGGTAATGCATGATTCACTAACTGCCAATTCACCATATCTTTTGAATGTAGAATTGGAAGGCCGGGTGCACAATTAAAGCTTGAAGCAGTCATATAGTAATCCTCTCCTACTCGAATTACATCAGGATCTGAATAATCTGCATATAAAACTGGATTTTTGTAAGTTCCATCGCCTTGATCACTTTGCCAAACTATAGATTGATACGGGTTTTGGGCTTTAACAATAGATAAAAGACCGCACAGAACACTTACAACAAGAAAGGTATAAAAACGAATTCTAATCATGGTTAATTAATATTTTTGCCCACCTATTGTAGTATTTGTAAACTCAATAGGCTCTGAATTTTCAACTCGCATAGGCATTTCTGCCTTTTTTATGGTTACATTCTTAAATGTCACATTTTTAACTGGATTTTCTTCACGTCCTTGAATTAAAATCCCGTATTTACCTCCGTCTTCAACCGTTACTTTTTCGATATGAATATTCTTGATAGTTGGTATGTGTTCTCCTTCTTGATTGTCATAAATCGCATAATAGGTGTTGATTTTCAAAAAGGCTTCCTTTACCTGTCCAACCTGAATATCTTTCACAAAAACATTCTCAACAAAACCTCCTCTTAAGGTATTGGTTTTAATACGGATTGCTCGATCCAAATTAGGGCTATCCATCTTACAGTTTCTCACATAAACATTGCGAACGCCTGCTGAAATTTCACTTCCCATTACAACGCCACCATGGCCATCTTTCATAATACAGTTCTCCACCACAATGTTTTCACTGACTATACCTACTCTTCGACCTTCATCATTTCGACCAGATTTAATAGCGATACAATCATCCCCTGTATCAAACACACAGTTGGTGATATGTACATTTTTACTGTACTCTGGATTACAACCATCATTATTTGGTCCATGACTAATCACCTTAACTCCATCAACAGTCACATTAGTACACTTAATTGGATGCATTACCCAGAAAGGAGCATTGATAAAGGTAACGCCTTTAATCAGCACATTTTCGCTTTCAAAAGGCTCAAAGAATGTTGGTCGTAGATGATGACCCTCTCCAAAGATTCGCTCACTAACAGGTGTAGCATCCTCATTCATTTTACGCAGTCTTGGCAAGTTTATAGAATCCCTTTGATGTGGATCTCCTTTTTTATGACCATATCGCTCAGCACCGCTCCATGGCCACCAGTTTTCTTTACCAGCTTGACCATTAAAAGTACCGCTTCCTGTAACGGCTATGTTTTTTTGTTGATAGGCATATATAAGAGGCGAATAATTCATAAGTTCTACACCTTCATATGAAGTTCTAACCACAGGGAGATAGGCTTGTTTATCTTTGGTGAATATTACTTCCGAATTTTTTTCAAGATGTAAATTCACGTTGCTCTTTAAGTGAATAGGGCCAGTTAAGAATTTCCCTGCTGGGATAACAACTTTTCCACCACCTGCTTCCACACAAGCCTGAATTGCATCTTTAATGGCCTGTGTATTATCCGTTGTTCCATCTCCTACTGCGCCGTAATCCATAATGCTAAAATCATTATCTGGAAATTCGGGTACTGTTATGGACTCAATGATTAAATCTGCAGCATCTTTTTCCTGGGTGACCTGCTTTTTAGATTCGGTTTTACAGCCTATAATAAGGCTAAAAATCATTAGGCTGAAAATAATTTGTTTCATAGTTGTTAATTCAATTGTTTATAGTTGGATTCCAATTATCATTTCCTTTTAATATCTTTTCTTTAGTATACTCCAAAGCTTTGCTTTTGGTTAACTTCTTGGACCATGCCACTCGGTTAGTTGCTGCGCCAGGTCCACTGGAGTTGAATTCGGCATAAACTACTGTTCGCTCCGCCTCAGGTTTGTTCCAATTATGCCATCCTTGGGGTATTATATGATCCTCCATATAACAGTCAATCCAAACCGTTTGGGCATAATTCCTCCAAGGGCGCCCTAGGTAAACACTGTGTTTTTGGGAACTACTAATAAGTTTACAATTTTTAAAAACCATCCCATATGGCGTATCCTTTGTTGTCGAAGCCGCTGTAATATAACCTTTAGACTTCGCATTAATGGTACAGTTTTCAAAGAACGCTGTAGAGGCGCCAAAAATAAAATCGACGGTTCCTTCAATATAGCACTCTTTATAATATTGCCTACTATGAGTTCCTTGTAAGTATAAGGTGTCTTGGTTTCCAAGGAATCTACAATTGTAAAATACAACCCTGTCACCACTTACTCGAACAGCCACAGCTTGACCAACATTTCCAGCACTATTTTCAAAACTCAAATTCTCACTCTGAAAACCATCACCGAAAACAAAAAATGTACTAGAGCCTGTAGTTCCCATTTCTTCTCCAAATTCATTTACCTTAGAGGCGAAATCGTCATTTGTTATGATGGTTTTTTCTTTGTCCTGTCCTATCAAACTCACATTTGTTTTACTATTTGGCAGTATTAGTTTCTCTTTATACACACCATTACTAATATAAATATAGGTTCGATTTTTACGAAAATCAGGCACGGCATCAATAGCGTCCTGTACCTTTAAAAAATCTCCACTTCCATCGGGTGCCACTGTATAGTCATACACCTTAGGAACTAGCGAATTTGCATACACCTCAATATTTACATAATGATCATCTAAGGTATGTAAACCCGCATCATTTTTTGTTTTATCTAAACCATTATCATCTTCCCAAAAATCAGGAATCCCATCCAAATCAGTATCCTGCTCTATACTGTTTTTTGGAAGAATAGGCCAACCATCTACATCATCTTGAGAATCTATAATCCCTTTGTTATAAGCTGCTTTTCCTGTTTTAACTCCTTGTATTATGCGAAGATCGACTGCGTCCCTGTAAAGGCTATTTCCAGCATCTCTTAGCACTAGTCGATAGGCCTGTTTTGCTTGATGGGTTTTTACATTTTCAACTTCTGGAGCTGTGGTTAGCTTAGTTAATTCAGGCTGATCACACTGAACACCGCCATCCCAATTATCCATAGATATCTTCGCAGAACCTTCTATGAAGTTACCTTCCACATAAAATTTACCATAAGGTTTAGACGGGTTCACAATACGGTCTTCTTTGGTAGTTGCTGGCCCTGGTTTATAATAATTATTGACCATGGAATAGGTGCCATTCTCTCCTCCATACACACTATTAAACCCCCAATTGTAGATTACATTATTGCGAAAATCTACAAATTCATCTTTACTGTTTTTGGTAGACTTAGAACCGCTAAACCTGGGATTTCTACTGTTGTTATTGGCAATTAGATTGTGATGAAAAGATGCGTTTACACCACCCCAAATTCCTCCATATCCATGAGCTCCTTTAGAATGAACTGATTTGTTCAAAGCCTCAGAAACGATGCACCATTGCATGGTGAAGTCCTCATTTCTATAAAAGGAAACATTCTCATCTACAGCCCAACTTATGGAACAGTGGTCGATTATAACACCTTTTAAATCGCGACCTCCAAGAGCATCCGATTCGATACCGTTAATATCGCCCATACGGCACCGAAGGTATCGAATAATAACGTTGTTCGCCTTTACATTTAATGGATATCCTTTTAAAGTGATTCCCTTTGGTGGAGCGGTCTGTCCAAGAATCGTCAAGTCTGGTTTATTAATATCTAAAGGAGATTCTAAATTTATAGTCCCTGAGACTGCAAACACAATAATTCTCGGTCCATCTTTGCGAATACCTTTTCTTAAACTACCTTCTCCGTCATCGTTTACATTGGTAACCACATATACTTCGCCACCTCTACCTCCAGAGGCGTATTGCCCATAACCTTCAGCTCCCGGAAAAGCCAACTGCTGAGCAGAAAGCGAAAAGCTACAAAGAAATAAAAGGTATCCTAGTACGCGACTCTTCTTAAACATATGCTAAAAATTATATAATTCTGATGTTCCAATTAGCTTGAATACTTAAGAGACTGAGTCATGCACCGGTATACTAACTACTACCGGTGCGTTTTCTCAGCGTTAAGCAAATTTAACTACAAACAAACTAAAACAATTCAATTCCATTCTTTAAAGCTTGGCTCTCCATCGTGGATCACCAGCGGTGTATTTTCCAGAAAACCCAGAGTCTTTATAATTAAAGTCATTCTGATCTGGGTTCACCCATAAATCCTCTTGTGTACTATTGTAATTCCCGAGAGGAAACCCAGGAATTTCAGTTGATTCACTAAAAGCAAAATTCTGAGTACTATAGTTGTTTAAAAGTGAAATAGAGGTAGATTCCAAACCTTCTCCAATTCCTTGAATACTTCCGTATTCCCCTGCTCCTGATTGATCCCAACTATGACCGAATACAGAATTACTAATGGTTATCCCACCAGTGATATTGTTGTTTCCATCACCGCCTCTGTAACGCAGTAATCGGCCTCCAGGAACAATAAAATTGGCAAATGTACAACCCTCAATGGTCAAGGATAGCGAATTATTACGTGACTGTATTCCAGTATCAATTTTATTAAAAGTACTGTTACTCAAAACAATAGTATTCACATGAGCCGTCATAGGATCACTAGGGTCAGTGTCGGTGGTGATAATTCCATAACCTCCAATACTATCAACAACGCTGTTATTGATGATATAGTTATCAATCTCCACAGTTACTCTAATTCTAATAATACCTCTAAAGGTTCCTATCTCACAATTTTCAAAATTCAGCTCTCTAACATATACATTGTCCGTATTGGGATTAAATACATAGTCTCCACTATAATCTTCACCTCTGATTTCCATATCTATAAAGTTAATATGATCGATATTGCTATTGGCCGCAATATTCCAATTCCCAGTGGTATACAATTTAGCCTTCTGCGGTCCAAAGCCATAGGCTCCTCGGATGGTAATTGATTTGGTTAAATCATCCGATGGCAAATCATAGGTTACACCACGTTTGACCAGAATAATGGCTCCGTCTGGTGCAGTTGCCACCGCATCTGCCACAGCAGAAGAACTCTCATTTTCGGTGAGGTCAATAACATTTGGAAGACTAGGATCAAGATCAGCTACTTTTGTGCTGTAATTCACCCAACCACGGATTTCGTCTCCACTGTAAATAGCTATTTGGTAATCAGTCTCTGGCTCTAGTCCATAAATAAAGCTTTCTCCACTTGCTTGCTCATCTGATCCTACCGAAACAGCATCGATTAGTGGAGTGGCTAATTTCAAATCTTCTCCTGCGAATACTTGCATTGAAGTTACGGCAGCTCCTGTAGGGGTCCAAGTAACCCTAGCAGCTACATCCGTCACATCGTAAGCCTTTGGAATATTCAAAATCGTAGGGAAACGCTGTGTGCGCACATTCCCTAAATCTGACACCTTACTATCGTACTGTGGGTCTGATGCATGCGCAATAACCCTTACCTGATATAACGTATTCCAAAATAATTCTTCACCTACTAATTTCTCATCAATGGTCACAAAGCTGGTGTCCGTTTTAAAGGCGTAATCCACGGTAGAAAAAGTATCCCTACTCACCTCAAAACTATAGGACTGAGCCGCTTTTAAGCTACCCATATCTACAATAATACTATTGCCTTCAGAGTACAACTCTTCATTGAGTACTGGACGAAATAGCCTTGTTTTCTCATAGTCTGACTGATCATCATCACTACATGCCATAAAGAAACCAGCACATAGGACAAAGCAGATAAGGAGCTGATTGTTCATTATATTTTTGTTGATTTTCATTTTGGTGTTTTTTTAGTTGATCTAGAATCCGTATCCATCATTTTTTAGTGTGCCCTGACTATTCTCCACCGCAATTGTGGGTATAGGAAAAATATACCTAACTACTCCTGGATTAGGGCCGTTAATGTAATTCTCCCAATCCCTAGTAATCCACTCATCATAAGTAGTGGTCTCATCGTGTAGATCCAATAGAAAAGGTACTTGATTCCAAGTATCATCTGGGGGTGCAATTACTTTTCGATTAGGATTCAAAATGGTGAATTCTCCTTGCTGATCTAATTTCCAATACATATAATCAGGGAGATCCGTTGTACCATTATTAGCCTCGTCTGCCAATTTTTTTAATCCTTCAACAGTTTCAGCCACCTTTTCTGAGTATATCCCCCAGCGAATAAGTTCATATTTGCGTATCATCTCACCACCAAATTCCCAAGCGCGTTCATCGACAATTGCATCGAAGAAACTGGATTTATCAGCGGAGATTTCAGCGACATACTGATCAACTTTTTCCGCCCAATCCTCGCTCTTAAAAGCTCTTTGACGGACACGTTTCAAGGCTTCTTGAGCTGCAGCTGTTGGACCGTTTAGCTCATTTTCTGCTTCTGCAAACATCAAAAGAACATCAGCATATCGCATCATCGGCCAGTTGATCCCTGTACTTTTAGCCGTAGAAGCTCCTGGAGGTGTTGTCAGTAAATGACGCCCCCATTTACCTTGAGAAATATTCATGGGCCCATTGATAAATTCAGCCTCAAAGTCCTTGTTTATTCTATACAATCCACAAGTGACATCTCTTCTAATATCTAAGGTGTCAAAAGAAAAGTAATAGGTAACTGGCATGGCCATATAATTATTTCCGGAACCATAAGCATGAGAGGAAGTTGGCCCTCCTTCAACTTCAATCCCAATATTCCAGCCCACATCGCCACTGTTAAGTGAAAAAGGTACTTCGAAAAGTATTTCACTGTTGGTCGGTGTTTGAAAGGTTACATTGTTTAGGAATATCTGAGAAAAATCCTCTGGCAGTGGGCGATCTTTTAGTGTGATCAGTTTCTGAGTATATTGTTTAGCAATCTCATAATATTCAAGATAATCACTCTCCCTGCCAAGACTAAGGTTTGGTTTTAGATAATATCCACCCCTTTGTAAGGCTAAACGAGCGATCATTCCTAAGGTGTATTCTCTATTAACCTGTTCAACACCATAGGTGGTTTGGTCGGCCCACTTCATGTTCTGTTCAACAGCAATTAGTTGCTGAATTTCCCCACTTAAAATTTCGTTTCTATGGGTTTTGGGTAAATTAAAATCCTGACCTGCAATAGGTGCACTAACCACATAGGGAACATCTCCAAAATAATAGATCAGCATACTATACCAGTACGCCCTAAGGGTATAAGCTTCCCCTAGCAAATGATGCATTGTAGCACGAATTGTCTGGTCTTGATTTTCTAAATTTCCACTTAAGGTAATTCCTTCAATGGCAATATTGGCATCTCTTATGGCTCTATAAGCATAAGTCCATACAATATCTAAATCCCTATTACTTGGAAGGGCATCGAGATTCCATATCTGATAACGATCTCCATTACTACTCCATCCCGATTGGTGTTCAATATCGGTATTTCCAGTAAAGTTATTTGATAAACGGGAACGAAAGGCGTCCTGATTAAAATAGGAGTAAATCGCGTTGACCCCATTTCTGGCATCATCTACATTGGAATAAATATATGCATTATCGAAGGTCGAAATAGAGTCTGGCTCCATAAAATCATCACTACAGGCCGACATGGCAAAGATCAGCGTAATTGATGTAAATCCTATTTTAAATAAACTTGCTATATTTTTCATTGTTTAAAAGGATTAAAAAGTTAGGTTTAGCCCAAAGGTGTACGAACGGCTTCTAGGAAAGGAAGAGTAATCCACTCCTGGTGTAAGACCGTTGTTTGATGAATTCACTTCAGGATCATACCCTGAATAATTGGTCCATAATTTTAGGTTTCTACCAGTGGCATAAACTCTAAATTGTGTCATTCCAAGTTTGGAAATCCATTTTCTGGGTAAGTTATATCCCAAGGTCAAATTGTTAAGTCTTAAAAAGGAACCATCCTCAATAGCCCATGAATGAACCACAGCACCTGCAATCCCATGACTACCATGAGACCATATATTCTTATCCTGGTTTAGTTGTTGTAATTGATTTAAATCGGTTACCACTCCACCAGCTACTCCTGTTAGCTGTCCGTCCACATCGATATAGGAATAGCGATTATCCATATTCATGGTGTTTAACATATTACCATAAGTCACCCTTCTGAACTGATTGTATTGTATTTTCCCAGTATTGTAAACATCGTTTCCATACTGATAGTTAAAGAAAATAGATAGATCGAAACCTTTGTACTGAGCGCTTAGTCCAAATCCACCTTGAAAATCAGGAAGCGCATTTCCAATCACCTTACGGTCATCGGCGTTAATTTCTCCATTGCCATCCAGATCTTTTAATCGTAGAAACCCTGGACGGATGTTAGTATTTCCTACCACCGACCCTGAAGAAGGAATCCCTTCTTTTAAAATGTATTCTCCTGCGGCTTGGTCATAAGACTCAAAATCATTTGTGGTGTACATGCCATCGGTCACATAACCATAAATATCTCCTATTTTACCACCTACAGTAAGGTAATAATCGTTTATGTTATTTAAGTCAGTACTTGCCCAATTGGATCGTTGAAATCGTTCTGTAGTTCCATCGAGCTCCTCAATCTTAAAGGTATTGGCACCAATATTGAAATTAGCTGAAAGACTAAAATTATCTGTATCTACAATATAACCTGTTGCCCCAAACTCAATACCCTGATTAGAAGTTGAACCAATATTAGCCCATTGTTCAGAGAATCCAGTATTATTCGGTATAGCGGAAGCCAAAAGTAAGTCTCTAGTTTCATTCTTATAGTAATCTAAGCTTCCTCTTAGTCTGTGATTGAAAAGGGTAAAATCCAACCCTATATTGTTGGTGACCGTTGTTTCCCATTTTAAATCCGGATTGTATAAAATATCGCTGCTAGGAGTGTAATATACATTGTCTATGTTTCCAAAACCTGGTCCACGGTTAGTAGTTGCGGAAAAAAGAAACTGTGTTGCCGTAGCATCAATACGATCATTACCCGTTTCACCATAGGTGATTCTAAGTTTTAGATCATCGACGAAATCGACATCCTCCATGAATTTTTCGTTGTTAAGTTTCCAGGCGAAAGCCAAAGCGGGAAACACACCCAATCGATTTCCTTCGGAGAAACGACTCGATTCATCAGCTCTAAAGGTTAGCGTCCATATAAAACGTTCCCAAAGCTGAAAATCCAGACGTCCAAAAGCAGAGCGTCTATTAATATCTGTATCTTCAGAAGTGGAGAGTCTATCCACACGACCAAAGGCCATATTAGCAAATAATTCCTCAGGGGTAATAGACAATCTAAAGTCTTCGGCTCGAATAAAGGAACGTTTTCCTGATGAAGACGACATTTCGAAACCAACTAAGAAGTCTAATTTATAATCTGATGACCATTGTTTTTTATAATTCAAAGTAGTAAGCCAACGATAGGAAGTGTTGTCACGATCTTCCTTTTGCCCTAGTGGCATGCTTCCCCCATTGTTAAACGACTCACCTGTTAAAGGTCCATAGAAACGTAATTCTTCTCGGAACCTACGTTGATTGGTGTAAACGGTCTTAAGGTCCAAATCAGGTAGTATTGACCAGGTCAATCCTGCATTAAGGACATAATTATTATCGCTTCGTTTTCTCCAATCTTGTTTAACAAGTTCAGTAGGATCGACCAAAGACAATAAAAATTGTTGGTAATCATTATCCGTATTCGGTGCGTTCAAATCAATATCCAATTCATCCGCAATACCGTTAACAGGCCTTGCCTGTACGGCATCTTTAATTTTTAATTGTGCATTATTGGAGGTTCCTGCACCGTCGATCTCTGTATTGGTAATCCTTGCAGATACATCTAAATACAAAGGATCGGCTAGCTTTTGATTTAATTTAAAATTAATCGAAGTTCGCTCATAAGCTGAACCAGTTAATAGTCCCTCTTCATTGTTTCGGGTAACACTTAATCGCATTTTTGTTTGTTCAGTTCCACCACTAACACTCAAATTGTGATACTGAGACATTCTCTGCCCACCAAACAATTCTTCTTGCCAATCCGTGGCAGGTTTATATTTATACAATTCTAAGTCATCGTAGTTCCCAAAATATTTCTCGAAATCATCCACTGCGGTTTGACCTTGCAATCTGGCATACTCATAATTTGCCATCACATATTCATAAGGAGATAAAACTTCGTAGCGTCTATCTTTTGGTAATTCGTTAAACTGAAAATAGTTGTTATAGGAAATGGACACTTTTCCAACAGTAGGTGATTTTGTAGTGATAACCACAACACCATTAGAAGCTTGGGCTCCGTAAACTGCTGTGGCAGCAGCATCCTTTAAAACATCAATACTTTGAATATCGTTTGGGGGGACATCCGTTATACTACTAACAATAAATCCATCAACAACAAAAAGAGGAGAATTGTCCTGAGTAATAGAACCACCTCCACGAACTCTAATTCGAATTTCAGCGCCTGGTTCTCCATCGGCAGTAGTTACATTCACACCTGGTAACCTACCAGAGAGTACCTCCGCAGCACTGGCCACTGGAATTTTCGCTATCTCTGTACTGCTCATGGTAGCCACAGACCCAGTCATATCGGACTGTTGTACCTTACCATATCCATAATCGATCAGTACAACCTCATCCAACTGGTTGACATCCTCTTCTAAAACAAGGTTGATGGTGGTTTGGTTACCCACAACAATTTCTTTAGTAGAATATCCAATGTAAGAAAATACCAGAACGGATTCTGGACCTGAAACGGACAGTGAAAATTCACCGTCAAAATCAGTAGAGGTTCCATTACTAACTCCTTTTTCCAAAACAGTTACCCCAGGTAATGGACCGCCAACATCTCCAGCTTCAACCTTTCCAGTGACCTGAATTTGTTGCGCCGAAATCGTTGTAGTAAAAAGAGTAAAAAAAAGAAAAACCATCCCTAATTTCCATTCCTTAGGAGGCTTCTGCACAAAGCCACTCACATCCTTGCAATGATCTGAGGCATTTGAAGAACTTTGGTGTTTCATAAAATTGGTTTTTAGTGGTTGATTATAACTGCAATTTAAACACTCATAAATGCAATCGATTACACAAATATATTTATAAATTGTAGAATTCCAAATATTAAGTTAAATTTTATCGTTTTTCATAACATAATGCTCCTCAAACTACATCATACCCCATAATAATCGATGATTATTGAAGTATTAATAGAGGAATTGAGACAAACCACCTCTATTGTGCAATCGATAACATTATAATTTGCACCATCAGGCTAGAAATTCTGTAGTATCTTTGCACAAATTTTCAAACGATGAGCACAATTAGAATTACCAAACAATTTAGTTTTGAAACTGGGCATGCACTTTATGGTTATGACGGGAAGTGTAGAAACGTTCACGGCCATAGTTACAAGCTATCGGTGACCGTTATTGGCAGTCCTATTACAGATCCTAATAATGTAAAACTAGGCATGGTTATCGACTTTGGAGATTTAAAGAAAATTGTAAAAGAAGAGATCGTAGATCAATTTGATCATGCGACTGTATTTAATCAAAATACGCCTCATAAGGAACTGGCAGAGGAATTATCCAATCGCGGTCATCATGTAATTCTTGTTGATTATCAACCAACAAGTGAGAACATGGTGGTTGATTTTGCCATTAAAATCCAAAAACGACTCCCTTCGCATATCAAACTCTTTTCGCTCAGACTTCAAGAAACTGAAAGTTCCTATGCCGAATGGTATGCTAGTGATAATAGCTAGTGCGCTCCTATAAGTTCTCTAATTATTATATCTTTATCCTCAAAACAAACCGAATGCAAATTCCAAAGGGTAAAAAAATATATTTTGCTTCCGACAATCATTTGGGAGCACCTACACAAAAACAGAGTTTGGTTCGCGAAAAGAAATTCGTGCATTGGCTTGATACTGTAAGTAAAGATGCTGCAGCTATTTTTCTCTTAGGGGATCTATTTGATTTTTGGTTTGAGTATAAAACAGTTGTGCCAAAAGGCTTTACTAGAACTCTTGGTAAACTTGCTGAATTAACCGATGCTGGAATTCCTATTTATTATTTTGTCGGAAATCACGATTTGTGGATGAATGGCTATTTCGAGCAGGAACTCAATATTGAGGTTTTTCATCAACCCAAAGAGTTTCAATTTAATGACACATCTTTTTTTATAGGCCATGGTGATGGTTTGGGCCCTGGAGATAAAGGGTATAAACGTATGAAAAAACTTTTTACAAACCCTGTGGCAAAATGGTTCTTTAGATGGTTACACCCCGATCTAGGTGTTCGCCTTGCACAGTATCTATCGGTGAAAAATAAGTTAATTTCTGGCGATGAAGACATTACCTTTTTAGGGGAAGATAAAGAGTGGTTGGTACAATACGCAAAGCGTAAATTAGAACAAAAGCACCGCGATTATTTTGTGTTTGGCCACAGACATCTGCCTCTTGAAATTTCCTTAGGGAATCAAAGTCATTATATTAATCTTGGGGATTGGATTCAGTATTATACCTATGGGGTTTTTGATGGAGAAACTATGGAGCTCAAGACTTTTGAGAATCCTTAATCTTCCTCTTGACTGCCTTTAATTTTCTGCCTCTAGAGAGACTCCTCCCCAGACCACGGAAAACTGAGGGCAAAAAATCACTAAGGATTTATAATCACCAGGTTGGATACCTTTTGGAAATGGATATTTTTGAGCACCTTTATTAGATTTTAACCCAGCAATCATTACTCCTCCATTTTTGTCAATAGCTTCTCTATCACCAATTTCCTCAATTGTCATTGGGGATAGATAGACCTTTAGATCTGGCCCAGCAAGGGTCATAAAATCATTGCCTAACACAAAATAAAAGGTTCCTTGATCTTCTTGAATTTTCCAATTTCCTTCTACGGAATACACTTTGTCCGTCCATTGGTCTCCCTGTTGGGCGAGCAATAGAGAAGGTGATGTTATAAACAA
>Ga0079224_100006288_pt1 | contig 15722 bp, 12 predicted proteins | sample Stecom2015_FD_80414 | JGI IMG/M metagenome (GOLD analysis project Ga0079224, IMG submission 80414) | Agricultural soil microbial communities from Utah to study Nitrogen management - Steer compost 2015 | ecosystem: Environmental > Terrestrial > Soil > Agricultural land | place: USA: Utah...
AGCCTGCTCCGTTGCGAGAGATTTTCGGTAAGGGACAGCCGGTTATTGAATCCTGAGCCGTAGCCGTTGGTGACGTTCTGGTTGTTGTTGGTGTCTACACGGTTGATAAGGGCATCTTCATAATATTCCGTCAGTGCCAGGTTTTTTCCATAAGCGTCGTTTGTACTTTTATTGCCCGTAGCACTGAGGGAGATGGTGCGTCCCGGCTTGTTGAATCGGAACATATAGGTTAGTTGTCCGCCGATGTTGAAATTGTTGTTGCTGTTGTCGTTCTCTCTGGTGGATCGGTTCAGCAGGTCGGCCTCGTTCAGGAACGTAGTGAAGTTATTGCTCCCATTGCGATTCTGGGCATTGTACGAGAAGTTGGGCGAAAAATCTATCCGTTGCCGATCGTTGATGTTCCAGCGCAGGCGTGCATTTGCTTTGTGCTCTGTCTGCTGGTTGATATTCTGTTGTTCCTGTGATCTGGACTGGTTCGCACGGTTGCCGAGGATATATTCGATATCGGAAAGAGACATGATACTGGTCTTGGACGAACGGAAACTGTAATCGCCGCTCAGCGTCATGGCCTCATCGAGGAAGGAATTGTTGTAGTTGATCGCCCCGGCGTAGGTATCGGATAGACCCCGTTCCGTATTGTTATTGCCACGTCGGGAGCCACCGCGTCCCTGCTCGGCAAAATTCGTCTCATTGACATTGTTTGCCATCAGGTTGACGGCAATTTTTTCTTCTCCGTTGAATCGGTTGATGGAGGTATTCAGCGCAAACTTATCTTCATCGCCATATCCTGAAGAAGCCTTGCCGAAAGTGCCTCTTTTTCTGTCGGGCTTCGTCACGATATTGATTACTTTCCTGCGCTCTCCGTCATCAAAACCGGAGAACCGTGCCTGCTCTGATTTCTCGTCGATCAGTTGTATTTTGTCGATGATCTCTGCGGGAAGGGTTTTGAGAGCAATGCGCGGATCGGTGCTGAAAAACTCTTTTCCGTCGACGATAATTTTTGTCACTTCCTCTCCATGCGCCTGCACGTTGCCCTCTTCGTCAACTTCGACACCGGGTATCTGTGCCACCAACTCATCAGCATCTGCATATTCGCGGGTAGAGAACCGTTTAGCATCAAACTCGGTCGTGTCGCCCCGAAGCGATACGGCAGGTGTTCCCGTGATTTCGATTTCTTCCAGTGCGATTTCTCCGGACTCCATCTGGATCCGTATCTCCACATCTTTATCGGATACGGTGACGGCTGTCAGGAAATTTTGGTACCCCAGATTGGAAGCATGTAGCGTATATACACCTGTGGGTATCTTCGTAAATGTAAAGGCTCCCAACCGGTTGGTAGAAGCTGATTGCAGCACCGAGTCTTTTGTATTCCGTATGCTGATTGTCGCCCCTGTAAGTGGTATAGATAATATTTTATCTTCGACTTTTCCGGTTATCCGTTGCTGAGCAGAGATATCTGCCATGAAACCGAAGAGCACCACCCCTAGGAGCAGAAGTCGGAGATATGTAAAGATGTGAAAATTCATCGTAGGTCTGTGTTGATGGTTAAAGATAGAAAAGGCAATGTGCATTCGTTTGATTGTGTCAAAAATTTTGCAAACGGTAGTAGCGCTGAAAAATGCTATCTTTGTTTAGTCAGAAGCAGTTCTAAACCGTTGTGGAGCCAATACTGTATTGGCGTGGTTGCCAGGGCGTCCTTTGGAAAGGGAGAGCAATGTTTCGATGTGGTTATGATTTGTATAAAACAATTGTTACATATATGAAAGAGACGACATTAAGCCGTAAGGAGAAAATAATGAAAGTAGCACTTTCTTTATTTGCGACGAAGGGCTATGTGGATACGTCAACCAAAGAAATAGCCTTAGGGGCAGAAGTGTCGGAGGCACTTATCTTCAAACATTTTGGGAATAAGGATTCGCTATTGGCACACATCATCAAATCGGGATATAGACGGGTGCTTTCGCACCATCGCGGTATGATGACGTATGGTAACCCCAGAGAGTTTTTACGGAATATGATCTTGCTGCCCAATAAATTGGTGTCGGACGAGCCGCTTTTTTGGAAATTGCAGGAACGCCTGTCGCACAATAGCTTCTCGAGGCAGCAGCACGAGCAGTTTATGAAGCCTGTACAGCCGGTGTTGGTCAAGGCATTTTCGGAGTTGGGATATGAAGATCCGGAACTCGAAACGCAGTGTTTGCTATTGATCATCGATATGCTGTGGAAAAGGGAGGCGAGTGGCGATATCGATAATGGGCCGGCTTTGGCACAGCTGTTGGAAAAAAAATATAATCTCTTGTGATGTTTAAAAAAACTTTTCTTTTCGTTGTTGTTTGTACGCTTTTCTTAGGAACTGTTCGCGCGCAAAAACGTCCGGATTTCCTTTCCTTTGTGAACAGCCAGCATGCTTGGGTGGATTCTGTCTTTCAAAAACTAACGCCCAAAGAGCGTATAGCACAGCTTTTTCTCGTTCGTGCCCATACCAATCTTGGTGAGCGCTATATCGACTCTGTAGCCCAGGTTATTCAGAAAGAGCAATTGGGCGGGCTGGTGGTGTTTCAAGGTGGGCCTGTTCGGCACGCTCAGATGCTAAACCGCTATCAGAAACTAGCGAAAGTACCGCTATTGGTTACGTTTGACGGTGAATGGGGGCTCGGGATGCGACTACCGGATTCCACGATTTCTTTTCCGTATCAGATGACGCTAGGTGCTATCCAGAATAACGGGCTGATCTACGAAATGGGGCGTCAGGTAGCACGTGATTTTCATCGTATGGGTATGCACTTTAATTTTGCCCCGGTGGTCGATATCAATAACAACCCGAAGAATCCGGTGATCAACTACCGATCGTTCGGTGATCATAAACATAACGTAACCGATAAAGCAAAGGCTTATATGGACGGCATGCTGGATGGTGGGATCATTGCTTCTTTGAAGCATTTTCCGGGGCATGGCGATACCGATGTGGATTCACACCATGACCTTCCGCAATTGAAATTCTCGAAAGCCCGCTTAGACAGTCTCGAAATCTTTCCGTTTCGTGAGCTTATCCAAAATGGTGCACCTGCCATTATGGTGGCACACATGAATATTCCATCACTTGACGCGACACCCAATATCCCGTCGTCGATTTCACGCAAAGTAGTGACCGACCTGTTGCGGAAGGAGCTCGGTTTCCGTGGGCTTACCGTTACGGATGCCATGGATATGAAAGGCGTAAAGAAATTTTTTCCGAATGGAGAGGCGGATGTAATGGCGATAGAGGCCGGGCATGATCTGTTGGAAATCTCGGAGAACAGTGCGCGTGCGATCAGCCTTGTCGAAAAAGCGGTAAAAAGCGGAAGGATCAAACAGGCGGAACTCGACCAGCGTGTAAAGCGTGTGCTGGCTGCAAAATACTGGTTGGGCCTGCACCAGTACCGACCCGTCAATACAGCTACCTTGGTGAATGACCTGAACGGCCCGGCTTCCAAATCCTTGGTGCAACGGATGGCAGATGCTGCTGTCACGGTGTTGAAATCGGATAGACGTATCCGTTCGTTTAATACAAATACCGAAACGGCGATCGTGTCTATTGGGCTGGATCAGGCGCAGGACTTTGAAAAAGGACTGGCAGTACAGCTTGTCCGTAACAAAGAATACCTGATTACGGGAGTAGAAACAGAAGATACGTTAAGAGAGCTTTTAAAGGAAATCCGTCGAAGCAGACAGATTGTACTGGCGATACACGATAATCGCGCCCGACCGGGAAGTGAAATGAAACTGTCAAAAAATGTACAGGATTTTATCGACCAATTGGCCGGAAGAAGAACCGTAACGGTGATGTTTACGAATCCTTACGTTATGGATAGCCTGCCGATAGACCGGAGTAGCAGTATCATCCTCGGCTATCAAAATGACCCGTTCATGCAGAAAGCGGCTCTAAAGGTTCTTCTAGGACAGGTTAAAGCACAAGGTAAGCTGTCTGTTACGGTGAATAAGCAGTTTCAGTATGGTGATGGGGAATAATATTAGGATTTTTTCGATATTGAGGCTATCTTTGAGATATCAATACTCAGGTTGATATGAGTCAATATGCCAGACAAATTATAAAACTACATTAATAATCGTAGCTGTTTATAGGGAAGATTACATAACGATTCGGTGAAAAAGAATCAACATCAACTATTATTTACAATAAATAAGTAGCTTTATAGACTAAATAACAAACACATACAATGAAAAGAGCAATAGCAATAGCCCTATTGGGCACTGCACTGGGTTTTTCGTCTGCACAGGCGCAGATGGCAAAACAAAAAGGAATCACGATAGAGGAATTGAATAAGCACGTCAGGGAGTTGGCGCAAAAAAATGATGACGCATCGAAAGCGGAATTACGGAAGGAAGCGGAGGTGATGGCCAAAAATAAGAACGAGAGCTTTGTTAACCTAGCCGCCCGTGCTTATGAGGCTGCCGGAGATACCGAAAAGGCAGAGGAAATAAACAAGAACATCCTGAAGCGCTTCCCGAAAGGTATGGCTGCCCGCAGTAAGGCAGCAGATGCTATTTTCAGAAACGAAGAAGCAACTGCAGCAGAATTAGAGCAGGAGTACCAAAAATGGATCAAACAGTATCCGCGGAAAGCGTTTAATGAAAGCAACGCTGCTATGTTGTATGATTATGCAGCATACTATGTAGGTCAACGCTATGCGAAAGAAAACAATATGCCGAAATTGAACGAATACCTGACCATAATTGAAATGTCCGCTGTCCGTGTTGACATGATTTCGACTGTTGCTCCGGAACTTTTAAAGAACAATCAACATCCTGCGGCGCTGTCGTTATTAGAGGAAGCCTATACTCAAACACAGGCTGCTGTGCATGCTACGGATGCTGATACCGACACAAAACGGATAGCACAGTATGATGGACGCATTGCATCGCTGTATGGTAATGTGCTGTTGGCAGCCGGCCAGACGGATAGAGCCGTTGAGATATTGCAGAAAGTGAATGCTTCCAGACCATCTCCGGAAACATCTTTGGCACTGGCCAAGGGCTGGACGGCACAAGGGCAGGAGCTGGACGCATTTTTACTGTTGCAGGATTACATGGTGAAAAATGGTAAGCGGGAGGATTTTGTGGAAGTGATGTCGCCTCTTTATTCCAAATTGAACGGTAGCAAAGGTGACTTTGAGGGTTATCTTGCCTCTGTGGAAAAACAAGCAAAAGAGGCGTTGGTAGCGAAATATAAGTCGGAGATGATCAAAGAAGAAGCACCTGCATTTTCACTGGTAAACAGAGAAGGGAAGACGGTTAGCCTGGCAGATATGAAAGGTAAGGTCGTGGTATTGGATTTCTGGGCAACGTGGTGCGGGCCTTGTGTGATGTCTTTCCCGGGGATGCAGGCAGCTGTTAATAAGTATAAAGACGATTCGGAAGTTGAGTTTTTATTTATCGATACTTGGCAACGGGAAGAAAACTACAAAGAACTGGTGGATAATTTCATAACAGAAAACAAGTATACCTTCCATGTGCTGTTTGATGAAATGAAAGACAGAGAGAACGCTACGGTCACCGCTTATGGTGTACGCGGTATCCCGACCAAAGTTGTGATTGACAAAGAAGGTTTTATCCGTTTCCAAAGTGCGGGAGGAAGTTCTGATGTAGAAAAAGTAGTTTCCGAAATGGAGACGAAGATCGAGTTGGCAAGACAAGGATAACCGGTTTTTAGATTCTCCTATTTTTTTAGGTATTTACTTAGCATATCCTAAATTAATTGGCTTTATTTTTAAGTCGATTAATTTAGGATATTGCTTTTTAAACGATAGCTTTGTGTTGCTTAAATTTCGGAAATGGTAAAGGAGCAAATCTCTATTTTTGATATGTTCAAGATCGGTATCGGGCCATCGAGTTCGCATACCTTAGGGCCTTGGCGTGCTGCACAGCGTTTTGTAGAAAGCCTGCAGAAAAGGGAGTTACTACAGCAGGTGGAAGGCGTGCACATTTTGTTGTACGGGTCGCTGGCCAAGACCGGCGTAGGGCACGGGACTGATATCGCCGTGCTGTTGGGGCTCAGTGGCGATGATCCGGTCACTTTTGATGTGAACCGTGTGATGCCCAAAGTACAGGAAATCAAATCCTCGGGTAAATTGAATCTTGGCGCGGAGCACGAGGTAGACTTTACCTATACGACCGATCTACTGTTCCTATACACCGAAAGTCTACCTTTCCACCCCAATGCCGTTACATTTCAGGCTTTTCTGGCCGATGGTACAGCGGTATCAGAAACCTATTATTCTATTGGCGGAGGTTTTGTGGTGCAGGAAAACGACACGGTGGGCGTGCTACAGGAGGTGGATCTGGAATTTCCGGTGGATACGGCCCAGGAATTGATGGTGTGGTGTATGCGTACCGGGCTTAAAATATCGGAGCTGGTGATGGAGAATGAAGCGGCTTGGCGACCTGAGGAGGAAACCCGTAAAGGTGTGATGCAGATTTTTCATACGATTAAAGACTGTATCTATAAAGGATGTCATACCACGGGAGTACTCCCCGGTGGATTGCATGTGGAACGCCGTGCTTCGAAAATGAATAAACGCCTGCTGAAAGGACGGGGCTATATCGATTACGAATCCTGGATAGAAGCTATCCGGGAAGGAGGCAAGGATTTTGGCTATATCCTGGACTGGGTGAGCTGTTTTGCGTTGGCTGTCAATGAAGAAAATGCGTCTTTTGGACGCGTGGTGACGGCGCCGACCAATGGGGCTTCCGGGGTAATACCTGCCGTACTGCAGTATTATGTCACGTTTCACAACAGTTATAACGAGAATAAGATCATACAGTTTATCGCAACAGCTTCTGAGATCGGATCGATCTTTAAGAAAGGTGCGACCATCTCTGCGGCGATGGGAGGCTGCCAGGCTGAAATCGGTGTGTCGTCGGCCATGGCGGCAGGCGCGCTGACCGAGTGCCTAGGTGGCTCACAGCGGCAGGTGTTGATGGCGGCAGAGATTGCCATGGAACATCATCTTGGCCTGACCTGTGATCCAATAGGTGGGTTGGTGCAGATCCCTTGTATTGAAAGAAATACGATGGGAGCGATCAAAGCGATTACGGCTGCCCAATTGGCATTGAATTCAAACCCTGATAAAGCGAAGGTCAGTTTGGACGCCGTGGTCAGCACCATGTGGGAAACCGCACAGGATATGAATGTGAAATACAAAGAAACAGCTGATGGTGGCCTGGCGATTAAAGTACCGCTGAGCTTGCCGGAGTGTTAGCGGTGTTTTATCTTTGTAAGGTATGAGATACGGCGCGCTTGCTTCTGGTAGTAATGGCAATTGCTATTACATGGCCCACAATGAGGATGCTATCCTGATCGATGTGGGTATCAATGCCAAGCATGTCGAATTGCGCATGGATAACCTGGGTATATCTCCAAAAGCCATTCGAGCCATTTTTATTACCCATGAACATACCGACCACATCCGTGGTTTGGCGGTATTTTGCAAGAGACATCAGATTCCCGTTTATATGACTGCCGGTTCTTACCGTGGGTCACGGTTGCAGTTGCCCGAGCATCTGCTGTATATTATTCAGGCAGATGCAGAAATACGGATTGGCTCGCTCACGGTAAGTGGTGTGCCTAAATACCATGATGCGGAAGAACCTTGTAGCTTTGTGGTATCTGACGGGCAGCATCGTATAGCTATCCTGACCGATATCGGACGTGCCTGCGAACGGGTAAAAGAGGTGGTGGGGCAGGCGGATGTACTCCTGTTGGAGGCTAATTATGATGAGGAACTGTTGGATAACGGCCGGTACCCATACTTTCTGAAAAATCGGATCCGAAGTGGCTGGGGCCACCTGTCTAATCGGGCTGCTCTGGAAACATTCTTGGAATGCCGTACGCCCCGTCTCCGGCACGTCATCCTCGGACACCTTTCCGGAGAGAACAACAGCGTTGAGCTCGTGCAGCAAACATTTGCCCGGCACTGCCGGAGAATCAAATTATCTATCGCCACGCGAGATCGCGAAACGGATTTGTTTGATAGCGCCTCCCTTGTTCCGGTGCCTGAGGTTAAGGAGACGATCAGGCCTATTGCCTATCAAACAACGCTTATTTTTCTGGAATAAAATAACCTTTTGTATCCCTATTCTTGTCTTTTTTGTCATCCAGAGCGAAGCGAAGGATCTGTTAACTTTTCCTTCTTTGATCTCTATATCGTTATCTCCAACGTACAGATCCCTGCCTACCGGCAGGCAGGCCTCCAAAGTCGGGATGACAAAAAGACCATAACAGCATGCTGTAACCCCAACTTTACGAACTAACATCGCCCCGTCTTCCTTTTCCGCTATTGCTTCAAGAATTAACAATTGTTAACATAATAAGAAGAGGAATCCTTTTTTTCGGATTCCCCTTGCAAACTTAAACATTGAAACAAAAATTATTTCTTTAGCCATTCATCGATCAATGCCTTCAGTTTCGGGTCGGATGGACGCGGACTATCTGGCGTGATGAGATTTCCGGCTTTATCAATCAATATATAGCGTGGGATACCTGCTACGTTGTATGCCGCCGAAAGCTGGTTGCCCGGGCCGGCATGGAGCTGTAACCCTTTTAAGTCTTTCTCTGCAACGTATTTTTCCCAGGCTGCTTTGTCCGTGTCTACGGATATACCAGCGGATACGCCATCTTTGCCTGCATACTGTTCGTTCAGTTCATCCCAAAATGGTTCCTGTGCTTTGCAGGGGCCACACCATGTCGCCCAGAGATCCAATAGCACAACTTTCCCTTTTAGGTCTGTCAGGCTTGTTTTCTTTCCGGATACATCTGCATAATTGAAGTTGAAAGCAGGCGTACCTGTTGCGGTTTCTACCAATTTGGAACCGACAGCTTCTGCACGGGCTTGTTGCTCCGGCAATGTGAAGTACATCTGGAACTTATCGTTCATCTCTTGAAAGTCTGTATACGAACGAGCGCTTTCCAAGCTGTTAAGCACGTACTGTCCTTTTAGGACATCGACGGGAATACTGGCTACCTGCGCTTCAAATGAGGGGTTTGTAGTTAGATCTACTTTACGATACACTAAGTTTGGCAAGAAGCGATCGCCATAAGGATATTTTAACAGATCTTCCGTGAGGATAAAGGGAAATAATAAAAAAAGGTTTTCAAACGGGGAGAATGAAAACCTTTAGCTAACCAATTATAAACCTAAATTATGATGACACAAATATACGGTCAAATTTTATTATTCCAAAATATTAAGTGTCTTTGTGACGTGTTTTTTACAGAAAGGTGTAATTATTACACTTTTTAACAGATTCGGCATGCTTATTGAGTACTTAGAGGTGCTACTATTGAAAAATTAAAGGGCCATTTGACGGGAAGCATAATAATGGAATGAGGTAAACATGGATAGATTTAGAAATATATACAATCGCGTGCCTTTCGCAGCACGTACATTTTGGCTTTTAGTTTTATTTTTACTTATTTTAATTGTGGAATTGTTTACACTCCAAAAGTTAGCTTAATCAAAAAAGTGGATTTGTGGATGTAGTCATCAGAGACATGCTGTGTAGAAAATAGTACAGAGATGTTTCGGAGACCGTTAAATTGGGGGAGTCTTATTTTTTATTGCTATCTGGCGCCTCTTAATTATGAATGTGAAAAGAATAACTAGACTGCCTAAAGATGGCTTTGAGTGTATTAAAGAAAAAACTGAGAAAAGATAATCCCCGTTGGGTTATCTTATTGATCGACCTGATCATCGTATTTGCCTGTTATGTGGCAACGAACTTCATCTTAAATAGTTTTCGTGGTGTATTCAACGTCGATCTGATGTTGAAGAAGGGTATACTGATATTGTTGGTTTATCTGTTTGCTTTTCTTTTGATGCGGACGTACCGTGAAATTGTGCGTCACACCGGACTAAGTGAGGCCATACGTATTTTTAAGACCGTTTGGTTGGCGTGTATGATTTTATTTGCGGTTGCCCTGTTCGTTCGTTTTTCTCCTTTGGAGGGCTCGATATGGAGTGATTATCTGCGGCTGTCTTACGCCATTATTTTTTCGCATGGATTCTTCACAATGGTGATGCTGGTGGCTGCACGGGTTGTGTATAGACATATTTATGAGTTGCTTTTCTTTACGAAGCGTAAGAGCCGTCACGTGTTGATATTTGGGGCGTCTAGGCCTGGCCTTGTTGCTTATGCGATGTTGCGGGATGATATCCGGTCTAAAAATAAAATTATTGCTTTTGTGGAAGATAAGCCCAATCGGGTCGGAAAAAACTCAAGAGGTGTCCGGATTATGCATCTGACGGATGTCGATGAAAATTTTGTGCGGAAATACGATATTGATGAAGTCATTATTGCCGTAGAGAACAATGACCCCGAACGGCTTTCGCGTGTCACGGATCACTTTCATCGTTTAGATATTGAATTGAAGATTATGCAGCCTGGACGCTCCCTGTTAAATGGTGGCGGTAAACGGCAGATCCGTCAGTTGCGTATCGAAGACCTTTTGGGAAGAAAGCCCATACAGTTGGACAATCCGGTGGTAGAAAAGGAACTGAGAGGCCGTACTGTTTTGGTGACAGGTGCCGCCGGTTCTATTGGCAGTGAGCTGGCTAGACAGATTGCCCTATTGCCTTATGGGAAGATTGTTTTGTTGGATCAGGCGGAATCGGCGCTGTATGATGTGCAGCAGACAATCCACACGTCGAATCCGGATGAAGCATATTTTATAGTGGGAGATGTCCGTGATAAAGTATTTATGCGTCGGGTATTTGAGACGCACCGTCCCGATGTGATTTTTCATGCGGCAGCATACAAGCATGTGCCGTTGATGGAGGCAAACCCTTATGAAGCTATTTGGACGAATGTGTATGGAAGTCGGATAATGGCAGATTTGGCGATGGAATTTAACTGCTATAAATTTGTGATGATTTCGACGGATAAAGCAGTCAATCCGACCAACGTTATGGGTGCTTCAAAGCGTGCAGCTGAAATTTATGTCAATTCGTGTAACGAACGAAGCGAAACCAATTTTATCATTACACGTTTTGGAAATGTGCTGGGCTCGAATGGCTCGGTAATCCCATTGTTTGAAAAGCAAATTGCAAAAGGAGGGCCGTTGACATTGACCCACCCTGATATTACCCGTTTCTTTATGACGATACCAGAGGCCTGTCAGCTTGTGCTGGAAGCGGGCACTATGGGCAATGGAGGAGAAATCTTTGTGTTTGATATGGGTAAATCGGTTAAAATCATCGATCTGGCTAAACGGATGATCAAGCTCAAAGGTTACCGATACCCGCAGGATATCGATATTCAGATCGTCGGGTTGCGTCCCGGTGAAAAAATATACGAAGAGCTACTGGCAAACAATGAGAATACGCAGAAGACACATCATCCGAAGATTATGATAGCAAAAGTTTGCACGGATGATCTACTGGCGAAAAGGGAACAGATTGATGTTTTATGTGGGCTTGTGGAATATGGTGATGCTCCTGTTGAAAAGGCTGATCTCGAAGTTGTCCGTCAGCTGAAAGCTATTGTTCCGGAATTTATTTCACAAAACTCGGTGTTTGCGCAACTGGACAACCGCTAAGATCAACCTCCTTTATATCATTATACGCTGATGTCACTCCGGATAAAGAATGTTGGGATGAGTAAGTTATGCGCAATGGATTTTGTCAGGCTCCGCGAAAACAATTGTTCAAAGAAACTCTTGCGATTGTAGGATACCAATAAAAGGTCAACCTGCATTTTCTCAATCATCCAGTCGATACACTTGGGTATAGGCATGTGGTAATCGAGCCGATATACTGCATTCTTTTCACAATAGGATATTTCGTTTATCGGGAAGCGTTGGGCAATTTGCTCTTTCCAAAAGGCAATATCTGCGGCATCTGGCGATTCTTCTTTTTCTGTGACGTGTAAAAGTGCAAGATCCAGGGTGGCCTGTATTCGTGCTGTAAAAGCTCGCAGCAGTTGTGCTTCACTTTCTTTGAAATTCGTTAATATGCCAACTTTCTCTAGCCGAAAATCCTGATATGATTCCGGAACAGCAAGAACTCCGATCGAACTCTTTTTAATCAGTTCAAATGTATTACTGCCTATTGTAGCGCTTTTAATGCCTCCGGCACCTTTGGTACCCATGACTAAAAATGTGTATTGGTCTGTCTGTAGTAAATCCAGTACGGTCTTGCTGAGGTTGCCCAGCATGCAGGCTGACGTAAAAACGAGATTAGGGAACTTTTCGTGAAGATCGGTTTCCAGTTTGTTCATATTCTGAGTGGCGATCTCAGACATCGATGTCCGAACCTCTTCGGTAAACTTAAGGCCTGCTCGGGCATTGCTGAACTCAACGTAGGTATGTAGGATGTGCAATTTCCAGTTGTGCTTCGTCGCCAAATTCGCTGCATAGACTACGGCGGCCCAAGCATTATCGGAGAAATCGGTCGGTACTAGAATGGTATTCTTCATAAAAACGAACGTAATATGTTATTGTAAAACTAATGGTATGTATCAAACTTAAAAAAAATGCTGTGTATTCACCAACTGAATGTTAAATGAGTTTATATACTCCATTAAAAATACGGAAAAATACTTGATGGAAAAAATTGTATTGCCCCGGTGTACAGCGAAATATCGATTAAGTCGTTAAAAGATGTTAAATAGGGAGGGGAAATGAAATAAAGGGGGGTACATGGCGTTTTACAAATAACAGTAGAGTAATTTTTTTCATAATTTAGGTTAATTAATAATTGGTTAGTAGAGAAATCCTGAAGTTCCCCGCTTCAGGATTTTTTTTTTGCTCTTTGCTGATAATATTTTTTTAAAGTCGGGTGTTTATGAATGCACATTATTTTCGGTAGGTTTGTATTACCTTTGTGCATAACATATTCCCAAAAATAGAGAATGGATCAGATTATTGACTACCTTTCGGAAATTAACCCCGTTATGGCGGCGCTCTACGCATCAACTTTTACGTGGCTGGTTACAGCTTTAGGTGCGGCATTTGTCTTTTTCTTCAAAACGATGAATCGTAATTTTCTCGATTCCATGCTTGGGTTCACAGGTGGTGTTATGGTGGCGGCGAGTATTTGGAGCCTGTTGATCCCGGCGATCGAGATGAGCGATGGTGATGGTTTTTTACGGGTGCTGCCGGCAGTCTTAGGTTTTTTGATGGGAGCAGGATTTCTGTTTGCATTGGATAAGTTACTCCCTCATTTTCATGTGAATTTCAAGCAGGTTGAAGGTGTGAAATCTCCTTGGCAGAAAACAACTTTGCTCGTGTTGGCTATTACCTTGCATAATATTCCTGAAGGGCTTGCCGTAGGAGTGCTATTTGGCGCTGTTGCAGCAGGAGTACCCGACGCTAGCATAGGGGGTGCCGTGGCGTTAGCGATTGGGATAGGGCTTCAGAATTTTCCGGAGGGGATTGCTGTGGCGATGCCGTTACGGCGAATGGGGATGTCGCGTCGTAAAAGTTTCTATTATGGGCAGCTTTCGGCAGTCGTAGAGCCTGCAGCAGCTGTGCTGGGGGCATTTGCTGTCGCCTTTTTTACGCCATTGCTACCTTATGCGTTGGCATTCGCTGCAGGAGCGATGATGTTTGTCGTAGTGGAAGAAGTGATTCCAGAAGCGCAGCAGAATAAAGATTCGGATTGGGCGACGTTAGGCTTTATCGGTGGTTTTATCATTATGATGTCGCTCGATGTGGTGCTAGGGTGAAAAGACCAGACGTGAAAAATTCGTACAGCTTGAAGTGATAGAGATAGAGGCGTTATATAAAGAAATAATATCGTGCACTGTATGCGAGCATGCATTGTCTTTGGGGGCGAACCCTGTATTGACGATAGGTGAACGTTCGAAGATTTTGATTATAGGGCAAGCTCCCGGATTGAAGGTGCACCAGTCAGGTATCCCTTGGGATGATCAGAGTGGAAAGGAGCTCCGGAACTGGTTGGGTGTGACCGAGCAGGAGTTTTACAACCCCGATAATTTCGCAATTGTGCCGATGGGATTCTGTTATCCGGGGAAAGGAAAGAATGGGGATCTTCCACCACGACGGGAATGTGCTCCTCTTTGGCATGAACGGATACGGATGCAGTTGACACAGGTAGAGTTGACATTGTTGATCGGACAGTATGCTCAGTCGTATTATCTAGGCAAGCAAAAACAATGGACACTTACGGATACGGTAAAGGACTTCGCTTCTTATTTGCCGGAATATTTTGTGCTGCCACACCCTTCGCCTAGAAATTTTATATGGATGGCAAAAAATCAATGGTTTAAGGAAGAGACAGTGCCGGTACTACAGGAGCGGGTGCGTCAGATACTGTCATAGTTATAAAAAGAAACCCCGAAGTCGGGCGACTTCAGGGCTTCCAAACCAATTATTAACCTAAATTATGAGTTAACATTAGCACAAACTCTATGCCAAAACTCAAAATGGACGCATCTACTCATCCGAAAGTGAAAAGAACGGTGTATAATATCTTGTTCGCAATAAGTTTCGGACATTTTATCAATGATTTATTGCAATCCGTTATTCCTTCGATCTACCCGATGATTAAGGAGAGTTTTGATTTAACTTTTACAGAGATCGGATTGATTACTTTGGTGTTTCAATTGTCGGCGTCAATATTGCAGCCCTTTGTGGGGCGTTATACAGATAGAAGGCCAAATCCTTTTTCGCTTGCCATAGGTATGGGACTGAGTTTATGCGGCCTCGCTGCACTGTCTTTGGCTCCTAGCTTTCCGTTTGTTTTATTGTCTGTTGGATTGATTGGTATGGGGTCTTCTGTTTTTCATCCCGAAGCATCCAGAGTTGCTCAATTGGCTTCGGGAGGGAGGAAAGGCCTTGCCCAATCCATTTTTCAGGTAGGAGGAAATGCGGGTAGTGCTGTTGGGCCGCTACTGGCGGCATTGATTATTGTGCCCCATGGACAGCGGCATATTCAGTGGTTCTGTTTATTTGCATTGTTAGGGATTCTTTTATTGTCTGTAGTCGGTAAGTGGTATAAAGGAGCTATAGATGAAGGACTGCGGCAAAAACGTCTAAAGAAAGTGGCGGGAGAAGCTGTGGTACCGTCGAGTAAGATGTTGGGTAAAAGCAAAATTATGCGCTCTATTGTCATTTTGCTGGTGCTGATTTTCTCTAAATATATTTATATGACGTCGATGACGAGTTATTTTACCTTTTATTTGATCGGTAAATTTGGGCTTGGTGTTCAGGAATCGCAATGGACGTAAATTGATTATATGGTTTTCCATATTAGGTGCGGCTCCTTTTACCTTGTTGTTGCCCCATGTGGGATTGACGTTAACTGTTGTGCTGGCTGTAATTATCGGAGTTGTTATCTCGTCGGCGTTTTCTGCAATATTGGTTTATGCTACTGATTTGGTGCCAGGCAAAGTGGGAATGATAGCTGGGTTGTTTTTTGGCTTTGCTTTTGGGATTGCTGGTTTGGGTTCTGCTTTTTTGGGGTGGTTGGCTGATCGTAGTAGTATAGAATATGTGTTCCAACTTTGTGCTTATCTTCCTCTGATAGGTATGGTCACAGGTTTATTGCCAAATGTTAAAGGGTAAGAAATGAAATAAGTGGAAAATATCGATCAGTTTTTCAGGTAGTTGTGTTTTTATGGTGATTAAAAGGTTCTGGAAGTTTGGAGTGTACGGTTGAAATTTCTACCTTTGCACCACTCCGCGAGGGAGGGACGGTAAGAAA
>Ga0079224_100006289_pt1 | contig 15719 bp, 18 predicted proteins | sample Stecom2015_FD_80414 | JGI IMG/M metagenome (GOLD analysis project Ga0079224, IMG submission 80414) | Agricultural soil microbial communities from Utah to study Nitrogen management - Steer compost 2015 | ecosystem: Environmental > Terrestrial > Soil > Agricultural land | place: USA: Utah...
CGGCGCCTCGGTCTGCAGCCAGTAGAGCATCGACCGGCTGAGCTCCCGGGCGCCGGCCAGGTGCTGCCGCTGTTGATCTTCGTCGGCCCCGATCAGGTGGCCGTCCAAATAGTCGATCATGGGCCAGTTGACCAGGGTCACGTCACTGTCCAGGAAGCCGGGCCGGAACACCCGCCTCGACAGCACCCTCCGGAAGGCCCACAACTCCTTGTCGCCGGGGTCCTTGCTCTGGTCGGCGACGACCGGTCCGGTCTCGGCGTTCGGCAGGAACTGCCGGGTCACGGTCCGCAGCGTGCGCGGGTCCGGCGCGGTCAGCCCGACCTGCGGGCCGGGCCAGCCGCTCGGCACGAACGCGGCGATCCGGTCGTAGTCGGCCGGCCGGTCGATGGTGTGGTCCTCGCCGTCGCGGTGCTCCAGCGCGAAGATCCACGACATCGCCTGGATGTTGTCCGGCTGGGCCTGGTCCGGCGCCGACGGCTCGCCGGTGTCGTGCCGGGACTCGAAGCCGGTGACGTGCTCCACGCCGGCCAGGGCGACCAGGTCGCCGAGCTCGGTGGCGTCGAGGAAGTACGGCGCGGTGATCGTCACCTCGGAGCCACCGGCCCCGCGCGCGGTGACCGCCCGGACCCGGTCCGCATCGGCATCGGCGGCGACCGGCCGGTGTTCCCGCAGCACGGTCAGCCGACCGGAGGCCAGGTGCGGCGCGATCATGGACTCCAGCACCAGGGCCGCGACCCGCGGCTCGTGGCAGAGTCGGCTGACCCGACCGTCGCCCGGGTTCAGGTACGGGTCCGCGGCCGCCTCCGCGGTCAGCGGATACCACCGGCGGTAGTACCCCCGGATCGCGTCACGGAGCCGCCGGTAGGACCGGGTGCAACCGAACTGTTCGATCCAGGCGTGCTCGTCCGGCGGCACGCCCTGGCTGGTCAGCTGGCCGCCGATCCAGTCGGTCTCCTCGGTCAGCACGACCCGAGCGCCGGCCTCGGCGGCCGCCAGTGCCGCGGCGACGCCGCCCAGACCACCGCCGATCACGGCGACGTCGGCGGAAACCTCGACCACGCGAACCCCCTGAGCAGATTGATTAGTACGTATCAAAACCGCCTCACGCAGGACTGTCAATACGTATCAACCGATTTGTTACCGAGTCCCGTCGCCCGTCCCCGCGGTTTGGATCAGCCGAGCCGCTCGACCCGCATCAGCTCGGTCCGCGCGATCGCACGGTCGCGGAGGCCACTCAGCGCCGTCCGGTCGGGGTCCTGCAGGTAGCCGTCCAGCGCGGCCTGATCGGGCACCTCGATCACCTGGACCTCGTACGGCAACACCTCGGTGAACCCGGGGTTGCGGACCCGGGAGACCAGCGTCGCGCCGTGCCGGCCGAGCAGGGCCAGCACCTGGTCCTCGTAGTCGGTCAGCGCCTCGTCCTGGCCCGGGTGCGGCCAGAGCAGTACACAGAGAGTGATCACGGCGACGAGGCCAGGGCACCGCCGACGATCGCCGACACCGCCCGGCCGACCTCCGCCCGGTCGGGTGGTCGCTCCGGGTCCGCGAAGATCAACTGCACCGTGCCGATCAGGGTCAGCGCGGTCAGCTCCGGGTCGACGTCGGGCCGCAATCGGCCCAGTTCCCGTTCCCTGCGGAGGTATCCGGTGATCATGGTCGCGGACTCGGTCAGCACCGGAACCCCGGGCACGCCGGCCGCGCGCAGCCGGGCACGTAACCCGTCCCGGGCGATGATCATGCCGAGCACGGACAGTGCGATCGGGTCGAACACGTCGAACAGGATCGCCACCAGGTGATCGGTGACCGACCCGGTCCCGGCAGCCCGGGCGAGCCGGTCGGCCTGCTCGTCGATCCGGGCGATCCGGGCCAGCACCAGCTCGGCCAGGAAGGTGTCGAAGTCGGCGAAGTGCCGGTGCAGCACGCCCTTGGCGCAGCCGGCCTCGTCGGTCACCGCGCGACTGGTCAGCGCGGCCGCGCCCTGGGTGCGCAGGATCCGCTCCGCGGCGGCGAACAACTGCTCGCGCGGGTCGCGCAGGGCGACACCGGTGGGCATCCGGGCCTCCTTCGGTGGCTAGAGTGGGCACATGCCCACTCTGCGATCGGATCAGCAGGAACCCCATCCTGCCCGCCGGCTCGCCGAGTCGTTCGGCGTGGACCCGGCACGGTACGACCGGGCCCGGCCGCGATATCCGGACGAACTGCTGCGGCGGATCGCGGCGACGGCCCCGGGACCGGACTTCCTCGACGTCGGCTGCGGCACCGGCATCCTGGCCCGGCAGCTGCGGGCGCTGGACCGCCGAGTGCTCGGGGTCGAGCCGGACGTCCGGATGGCCGACTTCGCCCGGGACACCGGGATCGAGGTGGAGGTCGCCCGGTTCGAGGAGTGGGCCGCGGCGGGCCGGACCTTCGACGCCGTGGTCGCCGGGCAGACCTGGCACTGGGTCGATCCGGTCGCCGGCGCCGCCCGGGCGGCCGAGGTGCTCCGGTCCGGCGGCCTGCTCGCCCTGTGCTGGAACGCGCCCCGGTTGCCGGAGGAGCTGGCCGAGCTGACCGCCGCGGCATACCGCCGGCTGCTGCCGGACCACCCCCTGCTGCAGCAGCAGGCGCGGCAGAGCTCCACCGACGCCGCGGACCCGTTCGCCGCGTTCCTGGGCCGGGCCGGCGACGGCATCGGGCGGGCCGGCGCGTTCGGCGAGCCGGAGCAGTGGCGGACGTCCTGGCAGCGCGACTACAGCAAGGAGGAGTGGTTGGACGGTCTACCCACCGCTGCCGGACACGACCGGTTCCCGCCCGCCGTGATGACCGAGCTGACCCGGGCGATCGGTGCGGCGATCGACGCGGTCGGCGGCCGGTTCACCCTGACCGTGAACTCGGTCGCCCTGGTCGCCCGCCGCGACCGACAATGAGGTCATGTACGTTCCGCCGGCCAATCAGGTCACCGACGAGGCCGAGCTGCGCGCGATGGTCCGGGCGGCCCGTACCGCCTGGCTGATCACGTCCCGCGCCGCCGAGCCGCCGGCGGCCACGCTGCTGCCGATCCTCTGGCGGGAGGACACGGTGATCGGCCACCTGGCGATCGCCAACGAGCACTGGCGGGCGATCGAGCCGGACCAGCCCTGTCTGCTGATCTGTGCCGGTCCGGACGCCTACGTCTCGCCGTCCTGGTACCCGAGCAAGGCCGAACACGGGCGGGTGGTGCCGACCTGGAACTACACCGCGGTGCAGCTAATCGGCACGGTCCGGGTGCACCGGGACGAGGACTGGCTGCGCCGCGCGGTGACCGAGCTGACCGAGCGGCACGAGAACCACCGGGAGCAGCCGTGGGCGGTCACCGACGCCCCGGACGCCTTCGTCACCGGCCAGCTGCGTGGCATCGTCGGGATCGAGGTGACGGTCACCGGCGTGACGGGCAAGGCGAAGCTGAGTCAGAACCGTTCCGCGGCCGACCAGGCCGGCGTGGTCCGGGGGCTGTCGACCGAGACCGACCACGGCGCCGCGGCGGTCGCGGAGGCGATGCGGGGCCTCGCACCCTGATCCCGTCGAAGCCCGCCCGGTCCCGGAGGTTCGAGGCCCTTCGACCGGTTCAGGGCACGAACGACATCACCCGGCCGGAAGGCTCCGGCCGGGTGATGTCGGTGTTCAGGGGCGCCGGCCGCTCAGTCGCAGCCGACGCGCTCGATCAGATCGAGCGGACGCGATCCGCCTGGGGACCCTTCGGGCCCTGGGTGGTCTCGAACTCGACCCGCTGACCCTCGTCGAGGGTACGGAAGCCCGACGACTCGATCGCGCTGTAGTGGACAAACACGTCCGCGCCGCCGCCGTCGACCTCGATGAAGCCGAAGCCCTTCTCACCGTTGAACCACTTCACGGTTCCCTGTGCCATGACAATCTCCTAGCCATCTCGAGACCACACCTCGCGGTCTCGGACTGCTGTCGGACGTCGGCGAGTGAGCCGGGCGTCCACGCAAATCCCAGGAACGCAGTACTGACCACGGCTCAAGAAATGCAACAGCGGTACGAGTCTTGCACAGATCGGGCCGTTTGGGCATCCGGCGGCGCGTCCGGGGCGGCCGGGGACCCCGGCCGTCGGGTCGTTCGTCCCGGTTAGAATCCGGTTTCTCACCTGTTTCCTGTTCGCGCACCGGTGCGCGGCGCGCCCGACTACACGCGAACGGATCGACGATGGCCGCAACCGAGCCCATCCCTGGCCGCACGTCCACCGACCCGTTCTCGGTCCGCGCCGCGTTGCGTTCGCCGCGCCGGATCCGGATCGAGGTGCTCGGCGGCCTGGTGGTCGCGCTGGCGCTGATCCCGGAGGCCATCTCGTTCTCACTGATCGCCGGCGTCGACCCGCGGGTCGGTCTGTTCGCCTCGTTCACCATGGCGGTGACGATCGCGATCACCGGCGGCCGCCGGGCGATGATCTCCGCCGCCACCGGCGCCGTCGCCCTAGTGGTGGCTCCGCTGGTGCGTGAGCACGGGCTGGACCACCTGATCGTCACGGTCATCCTGGCCGGGCTGATCCAGATCGGACTCAGCCTGCTCGGCGTGGCGAAGCTGATGCGGTTCATCCCGCGCAGCGTGATGGTCGGTTTCGTCAACGCGCTGGCGATCCTGATCTTCACCGCGCAGCTGCCACACCTGCTCGGTCAGTCCTGGCAGGTCTACCTGTTGATCGCGGTCGGGATCGGGATCATCGTCGGCTTCCCGCGGCTGACCCGGGTGGTCCCGGCCCCGCTGGTGGCGATCGTGCTGATCACCGTGTTGGTGGTCGGGGTCGGCTGGGGGATCCCGACCGTCGGGGACGAGGGGGAGCTGCCGGACAGCCTGCCGACGCTGTTCCTGCCGCAGGTGCCGATCAGCCTGGAGACGTTGCGGATCGTCGCGCCCACCGCGTTCGGGATGGCACTGGTCGGGCTGCTGGAATCGCTGATGACGGCGAAGCTGGTCGACGGCATCACCGACACCGGGTCGAACAAGACCCGGGAGGGGATCGGTCAGGGCATCGCCAACGTCGTCACCGGGATCTTCGGCGGGATGGGCGGCTGCGCCATGATCGGACAGACCATGATCAACGTGAAGCAGTCCGGCGCCCGGACCCGGATCTCCACGTTCCTGGCCGGTGTGTTCCTGCTGATCCTGGTGGTCGCGCTCGGTGACCTGGTCGCCCTGATGCCGATGGCCGCGCTCACCGCGGTGATGATCATGGTGTCGGTGGGCACGTTCGACTGGCACAGCATCCGCCCGGCGACGCTGCGCCGGATGCCGCTGAGCGCGACGACGATCATGCTGGCGACGGTGGTCGCGACCGTGATCACCCACAACCTCGCCATCGGCGTGGTGCTCGGGGTGATCGTGGCGGCTTTGTTCTTCGCCGCCCGGGTGGCGCACTTCACCGAGGTCGTCGACGTCGCGCACCCGGACCAGGACACCCGGGTGTACGCGGTGCGCGGGGTGTTGTTCTTCGCCTCCAGCAACGACCTGGTCTCCCAGTTCGACTACGTCGGCGACCCGGCCAAGGTGGTCATCGACCTGTCCGAGTCGCAGATCTTCGACGCCTCCACCGTGGCCGCGCTGGACGCGATCGAGACCAAGTACCGGGAGAAGGGCAAGGAGGTCGAGATCATCGGCCTGAACGAGCCCAGTCTGGCCTGGCACTCCCGGCTCAGCGGAAAGCTCGGCACCGGGCACTGACGGACCCGCCGCCTAGGGTCGCGGCATGAGTTCCGACGAGAAGGCCACCCTGCACCGCTACCTCCGGGTCCAGCGGGACGCGCTGCGCTGGAAGCTGGACGGGCTGGGCGAGCGGGAGCTGCGGCTGCCGCGGACCCCGACCGGCACCAACCTGCTCGGCCTGGCCAAGCACGTGGCCAGCATGGAGTACGACTACCTCGGCGTGGTGTTCGACCGGCCGGCACCGGAGCCGATGCCGTGGCTGGACGACGACGCCGAGCCCAACGAGGACCTCTGGGCCACGCCCGAGCAGACCCGCGACTGGGTGGTCGGCTTCTACGACCGGGCGGCCGCGCACGCCGACGCCACGATCGGCGCGCTGGAGCTGGACTCGCCCGGCCGGGTGCCGTGGTGGCCGGCGGACCGGGCCGCGGTGACCCTGCACCAGGTCCTGGTGCATCTGATCGCCGAGGTCGCCCGGCACGCCGGGCACGCCGACATCCTGCGCGAGCAGATCGACGGGCAGCGCGGGCTGCGACCGGAGAGCACCAACCTGCCCGACGGCGACGCCGGCTGGTGGGACGACCACGTGACCCGGCTGCGCCGGATCGCCGAGTCGTTCTAGCTGAAGTAGCGCAGGTAGACGTACACCCAGGCCATCAGCACGGTCAGGATCGTGACCAGGACGCCTCGGCTGGTGAACTGCCAGAACGTGATCGGGTGACCGCCGCGGGAGGCCAGCCCGATGCCGACGACGTTGGCGCTGGCCGCGACCGCCGTACCGTTGCCGCCGAAGTCGGCGCCGAGCGCGAACGACCACCACACGCCCTGGGCCTTGCCCGGGTCCGGCATGGTGTGGGTGAGCTCCTCGACGATCGGCGCCATCGTCGCCGCGTACGGGATGTTGTCGAAGAAGGCGCCGAGCACGGCCGAGCCGAACAGCAGCACCGAGGCCGCGGCCAGGTAGTGGCTGCCGACCAGGTCGACCGCCCAGGTGCCGACGATGTCGATCACGCCGGTGTGCACCAGGCCGCCGACCATCACGAACAGACCCATGAAGAAGGCCAGCGTCGGCCACTCCACCTCGCTGAGGATCGTCTCGGCGTCGAGGCGGGAGACCAGGGCCATCACGCCGGCTCCGATCAGCGCGATGATCGAGGGTTCCACCGTGATCGCCGGGACCGCGAACGCGATCACCACCAGGCCGAGGATCACCAGGCAGCGGACCAGCAGCCGGCCGTCCCGGATGGTTCGCCGCTCCTGCAGCGCCATCACCGCCTCGACCTGCTCGGGGTTGTAGCGGAAGTCCTTGCGGAACAGCCAGCGGGTGGCGACCACGAACACGGCGAAGACGATCGCGACGATCGGCGCCATGTGGACCAGGAAGTCGTTGAACGTCAGGCCGGCCCGGCTGGCGATGATGATGTTGGGCGGGTCACCGATCAGGGTCGCCGCGCCGCCGATGTTGGAGGCCAGGATCTCGGCGATGATGTACGGCTGGGCCGGCAGCTTCAGCCGGTTGCAGACGACGATCGTCACCGGCACGACCAGCAGGATGATCGTGACGTTGTCCAGGATCGGCGAGGCGACCGCGGTGATCACCATCAGCATCACCATCAGCCGGTACGGCCGGCCGCGCGACTTCTTCGCCGCCCACAGGCCGAGATACTCGAACAGGCCGGTCTGGCGCATGATGCCGACGATCACCATCATCCCGAACAACAGGAAGATGACGTTCCAGTCGATGCCGGCGTGGTGGGAGTAGAAGATGTCGACGCCGGGGAGCAGGCCGGCGACCATCATCGCGCCGGCGGCGACCAGGACCACGGTCACCTTGTTGAAGCGCTCGGTCGCGATGAAGAAGAACGCGATGCCGAAGATGGCGAGGGCGAGGATAGCGCTCATGCGCCGTCCGCGGGTCGGTGGACAACAGGGTCGTCATTCATGGCGAACCTCCCGGGGCGGAGGCGCCATTATTGCAAACCGGACACCGGTTCGAACCGAGCACCCGATTTCTCCTGGATGGCGTTCTGAGCTCGATCCACGCGCCAAAGCGTTCGAAGCGCACACCCCCACGCCCTTCGACAAGCTCAGGGCACGAAGCGCTACAGGCCCGCGGCACCCAACCCCCACACCGGCTCAGCCGCGTCGGGGGGTCCAACGGGGTCGTCCCCACCACGCCACAGGCCCGCAGCACCCGACCCCCACACCGGCTCAGCCGCGCCCGGGGATCCAAGGGGGTCGTCCCCCTTGCTCGATTCAGTCCATCGCCAGGCAGGAGAGGAGGGCGGTCAGGGTGACTGCGCCGACCAGCTCGCCGGAGGCGTTGGTCACCGCGATCAGCGGGCTGCGCATCCGGCCCATCACGGTGGCCACCTCGAGCAGGGTGGCGTCCTCGGTGACGCTGACCAGCTTGTTGGCCGGGGTGGAGATGCAGTCGCCGACGGTGCGGTGGCCGAGTTCCCGCCAGAACACGTCGGCGTGGGCCTCGTCGATGGCCCGGGCGAGGGCCGGGTCGTCCTGGTAGGGGCGGAGCACGGTGAGCCGCAGCACCTGGGTGCCGGGCAGCACGTAGCGGGGACGGTTGGCGTCGTCGACCACCACCAGCCCGGGCAGCTGTTCCTGCGCCATCAGCCGGACGGCCTTCGACACGGAGTCGTCGGTGGTCACCGTCGGCACCGGCACCACGAGGTCGCTCGCGCGCATCACAGGCCCCTTCTGTCCGCGGACCGGCGCGTGGCCGGGTCGTCGGGCTCGCCGTGGCCCGAGGACGATCGGTCCACCATGGCAGTACCGAGCACCAGGAGCACAGCGAGAATCGCCAGCGCGGGGGGACCGAGGTGGGCCCAGTCGACCGCACCCCAGGGTTCGCCGTGGCGGAACAGGTGCAGCACCCAGGACATGTGCGGGTCACGGCCCGCGCCGACACCGTCGCCGACCACGATGCTCAGCGTCACCGCGAGCGCGAGCAGGACCAACCCGCCGACGCGCAGCACCAGGATCCGGGTCCGCACGCCTCTGTCAGCCATGGGATCACCTCAGCCTCCGACCTACCTCCAGGTATAGCCCGCTTCGGCCGTGTTATCCACCACCGGGTCTGTCGGTCCCACCGGCCCGGTGTGTCGGGGTCGGATCCGGTCCGGCCGAGGAGGAAGGACGGGGCCGGTCGAGGACACCGAAGAGGGTGCGGCTGAGCCTCCCTGGCGCTCAGTCGTCGACGACGGAGATGGTGACGTCGATGTTGCCGCGGGTGGCGTTGGAGTACGGGCACACCTGGTGCGCCGCGTCCGCCAGCGCCTGGGCCTGTTCCCTGGCCAGACCGGGCAGGCTGACCTCGAGCAGCACCTCGAGCTGGAAACCGCCCTGGCCGTTGGGGCCGATGCCGACCCGGCCGCCGACGCTGGAGTCGGTCACGCTGACCTTCTGGGCGCGGGCGACCGCCTGCAGGGCCGAGTGGAAGCAGGCGGCGTAACCGGCGGCGAAGAGCTGCTCGGGGTTGGCACCCTCGCCCGACCCGCCCATCTCCTTGGGCACGGCGAGGTCGAGGTCGACCCGCCCGTCGGTGGTCCGGACGTGGCCGTCGCGGCCGCTTCCGGTGGAGAGGGCCTCCGCGGTGTAGAGGACGTCCATCAGATTTCCTTTCGTCGAAGGGGGTCAAGCCTTGGTGGTGCCGATGGCCCGGGTGAGTCCGTGCAGGCGTTCCACGAACTCCTCGGCGGACCGCGCGTCGATCCGGAGCTGCTCACCCAGGCAGCGGGGGATGTCGGCCAGTTCGTCGCGCAGCTCCCGGCCGCGGTCGGTGAGCCGTACGGTGACCCGCCGCTCGTCCTCGCGCGCCCGGGTCCGGGCGACCAGGTCGCGCTCCGCCATCCGCTTCAGCAGCGGCGAGAGCGTGCCCGAGTCGAGGCCGAGCAGCTCGCCGAGCCGGCTCACCGTCAGTTCCTCGTCGCGCCAGAGCGCGACCAGCACGAGGTACTGCGGGTAGGTGAGCCGCCACGGCGCCAGCAGCCGACGGTAGATCTGGGTCACCTGGTGCTGGGCCGTGTAGAGCGCGAAGCAGAGCATTTCGTCGAGCTCCGGTCCGCTGGCCACGGCTCAACTATTGCACACAATTAAGTTGTGCACAACTAAAGACTGGCCGCCCCGACCGGGGGAGACGCCTGCCGACCACCCGACCGATGCCGCGACCCACCCGCACGGGGGAGCGGCAGCGCACCGATCCCCGGCAGGATAGGCCCATGCGTCACGCCCGGCGGATCGTGCTGAACGTCGCGTACCTCATGCTCGGGGCCGCGATCTTCGTCGCGTTCGTGCTGCTCCAGGTGGGCGTTGGGCAGCTGCTGGTCGCGCTCACCGTGATCCCGCTGCCCGCGGTGGTGATCATCGTCGTGCTGCCGATGCTCGCCGTGGGCCTGCTGCCCGGACTGCGTGAGGTCGAGGTCGCGGCCTGCCGCACCCTGCTCGGCGTCGACCGCGAGCTGATCACGCCGGACCGGCCCAGCTGGGAGCACCGCTGGCGGGCGGCGGCCTGGGTGCTGATCCACATCGTGGTCGGCGGCGCGGTCGGGCTGATGACGGTCGGGGTGCCGACCGCCCTGGCCGGTTGGATCGCCACGGGTGGTGGCGGGGTCGGACCCGACGGGCGGATGGAGACCCGGCCGGCCTGGGTGGTGCTGGCGGTGATCGCCGGGCTCGGCTGCCTGATCGCGTCGGTGCTGATCGGCTGGCTGGTCGGTCTGCTGCTGCGCCGGCTCGCCCCGGTGTTCCTCGGGCCGACCTGGCGGGACCGGCTGTTGCTGGCCGAGCAGCGGCTGCGCACCGAGACCGAGCACCGCAAGCTGGCCCGGGACCTGCACGACGGCATCGGGCACGCGCTGAGCATCATCTCGCTGCAGGCCAGCGCGGGCCGGCGGGTCCTGGAATCCCAGCCGGACAAGGCGTCCCGGGCGCTGGAGGTGATCGAGACCACCTCCCGCAGTGCAGCCGATGATCTCGACCGGATGCTGGCGGTGCTGCGCGACGCGTCCGCCCCGCGGGCCCCCGACCCAGGGCTGGACTCGGTCGACTCGCTGATCACCGCGCACCGCGAGCTCGGGGCCGAGCTGGACGCCACGGTCGACGTCGCGCCGGGGCTGCCGCAGCTGCTCTCCACCACCGCGTACCGGATCGTCTCCGAGGGGCTGACCAACGCCCGTCGCCACGGATCCGGTCAGCGCACCCGGCTGGAACTCTCGGCCACCGCCGAGGAGGTCACGATCAAGATCAGCAACCCGTACCGGAAACGGCGCCGGCGATCGGAGACCGGTGGACGCGGGCTGACCGGGATGCGGGAACGGGCCGCGTTGTTCGGCGGCACCGTGTCGACCGAGGTGGTGCCGGGCGGCGACGGAGACAATGAGTGGGTGCTGCGGGTCTGGGTGCCCGCACGAGCATCGGCACCGGACGGGAGTCAGGCATGACCAGCGAACCGATCGAGGTCGTCCTCGTCGACGACGAGCCGATCGTGCGGCAGGGGCTGCAGACGATCATCGAGTCCGACTCGCAGCTGAAGGTGATCGGCGAGGCGGGTGACGGCGCCGAGGCGGTGTCGCTGGTCCGCCGGCTGCGGCCCGACGTGGTCTGCATGGACGTCCGGATGCCCAACGTGGACGGGATCCGGGCGACCGAGCTGGTGCTGGGCCTGCCCGAGCCGCCGCGGGTGCTGGTGATCACCACGTTCGCCAGCGACGAGTACGTCTTCGACGCGATGCGGGCCGGTGCCTCCGGGTTCCTGCTCAAGCGGGCCGACGCCGACCAGGTGATCTCCGCGGTGCGGACCGTGGCCAGCGGGGACAGCCTGGTCTTCCCGGAGTCGATCCGACAGCTGGTCCGGCAGCACAAACCGGACCGGGCCCGCTACGAGGGCCCCGCGCTCACCCCGCGGGAGTCCGAGGTGCTCGGGCTGATCGCACAGGGCCTGACGAACGCCGAGATCGCCGAGCACCTGGTGCTGGGGGTGGAGACCGTCCGGACCCATGTCAGCGGGCTGCTCGGCAAACTCGGCGCCCGGGACCGGACCCAGGCCGTCGTGATCGCCTTCACCACCGGCCTGGTGCCGACGGAATAGCCTGTCGTGTCGCCGGAATCGGGCCCCCGGGGCCCGGCATGGCAGACTAGCCTCGCTCGAACGGCCTTGAGACAGTAGAAACGCCGGCCCACGGGCAGGTTTCGGGGGCCGTGACCGGCATCACGACAGGCATGGGGAGTGAGGATGAAGGCGGTGGTGAGATGAGTGCGCCGACGCGTACGGACGACCGCGAATTCAATCCGGTGTACCACTCCTACGGGGTTCACAAGGCCGGACTGCCGCCGCTGGTGCCGTACTTCAAGGAGCTGTGGCACCGGCGCGGGTTCGCCGCCGAGCTGAGCAAGGCGACCATGCGGGGCGCCAACGCCAACACCTTCTTCGGTCAGGCCTGGCTGGTCCTCAACCCGCTGCTGATGTCGGCGATCTACTACCTGCTGGTGACGATCATCCGGAACCGGCACGAACCGCTCTTCTTCACCCACCTGACGCTGAGCCTGTTCGCCTTCACGCTGATCCAGACCTCGGTCAGCACCGGCGCCACGTCGGTCACCGGGTCCGGCAAGCTCGTGATGAACACCGCCTTCCCGCGACTGCTGATCCCGCTGGCGGCGGTGCGCACCGCATTCTTCCGGTTCCTGCCGACGCTGGTCGTCTATCTGGCCATCCACGCCATCTTCAGCTTCACCCACGGACTGCCCTGGAGTCCGCGGATGCTGCTCAGCGTCTACTTCCTGCTCTGCATGGTGCTGATGGGCATGGGGCTGGCGGCGGTCTTCGCCACGATGCAGGTCTACTTCCGCGACACCTCCAGCTTCCTGCCGTACTTCCTCCGGCTGTGGCTCTACCTGTCGCCGGTGCTGTGGAACCCGGAGATGCTGCAGCAGATGGACCGCACGATCCAGACCATCGCCCATCTCAACCCGGCTTACCACATGCTCACCGGGTACGCGGATCTGATGCAGGGCGGCCCGATGCCGGGTCCGGTGACCTGGATCGTCTCCGCGGCCGTCGCCCTGGTGGTGCTGGTCGCCGGGTTCCTGTTCTTCATGTCGAGGGAGCGTGATTTTGCTGTCCGTCTCGTCTGACCCCGACAACACCGCGACCGAGCCGGAGACCACGGCGACCGGGACCGGGAGTGCCGAGGCAGATTCCCCAGCCGGCCCACCGCTCGCGGTCCGGGTCGAAGACCTCTCCATCACGTACAAGACCTCGTTCGAGCGCAAGCCCACGCTGCGCCAGGCGCTGGTCCGGTTCGGCCGCGGCCAGCGGGCGGTGAAGGAGGTCAAGGCGCTCAAGCACGTCAGCTTCGAGGTACGGACCGGCACCGCGATGGGCATCATCGGCGCCAACGGCGCCGGCAAGTCGACCCTGATGCGGGCGATGGCCGGGATCCTGCCGCCGTCCTCGGGCCGGATCGAGGTGTGGGGCCGGGCCAGCACCCTGCTCGCCCTCGGGGTCGGCTTCAACAAGAACCTGACCGGCCGGGAGAACATCATCCTCGGCGGGCTGGCCGCCGGTCTCTCCCGCAAGGAGGTCGAGGAGCAGGCCGACGAGGTCGCCGAGTGGACCGAACTGGGTGACTTCATCGACATGCCGATGCGGACCTACTCCTCCGGCATGTCCGCCCGGCTCGGCTTCTCGGTCGCGGTGCACATGAAGCCGGACATCCTGATGATCGACGAGGCGCTGTCCACCGGCGACGCGCACTTCCGGGAGAAGGCCAACGCCAAGATGGCCGAGCTCCGGGAGAGCGCGCGGGCGATGTTCCTGGTCTCGCACGGCCTGGGCAGCATCAAGGAGATGTGCAGCGAGGCGATCTGGCTGGACAAGGGCAAGCTGATGATGCGCGGCGAGCCCGAGGAGGTCGTCGACGCCTACATCAAGTTCCTCAAGGTGAAGAAGTCCGCGACCGTCACCGAGGACATCTGATCCCGCTGGTTCCGTCGCCGGTCCCTGGCCGATCCCGCGGCGCCGGCCGACGCTCACCCCACCGTCGAACCCGCCTCGACGAGCACGGGTCGACCGCCGGTGCTCAGCGGACGTCCGGAACGTCCGCCCAGACCTGGCCGACCTCGGTGACCCGGGCGGCACCGCCGGACTGCTCCGCGACCAGCCGCGCGAACGCGGCCGGGTCGGGCACGGTGACCGGCAGCACGACCTGGTCGGCCCAGCGGACCTCGCCGACGTCCGCACCGGCCTGCCGGATCGCGTTCTCCAGCCGCCCGGCCTGGGCGGCCGGCACCGCGACCTCGACCAGCGTGCGCGGCTCCCGACGCAGCCGGCCGGCCTCGGCCAGCCCGGCCTGGGCGGCGGCCGTGTAGGCCCGGACCAGGCCGCCGGCGCCGAGCAGGGTGCCGCCGAACCAGCGGGTCACCACGGCCACCACCTCGGTCACTCCCGCGCCCAGCAGCACCTGCAGGATCGGCGCCCCCGCGGTCCCGGACGGCTCTCCGTCGTCGCTGCTCCGGGTGATCCGGCCGTCCGGGCCGAGCACGAACGCCGAGCAGTGGTGCCGGGCGTCGTGGTGGTCCTTCCGGGCCTGGTCGATCACGGCCCGGGCGGCGTCCTCGTCCTCGACCCGGGCCACCCGACACTCGAAGATCGAGTTCTTCACCTCGATCGTCGCGGTCCCGGGCCGGGCGACCGTGACGTAGCCGGTCATCGGACGTCGGACTCCAGCCGCCGGCGGAGGAACTCGGCCAGGTCACCCGCCTCGCCGTCCGGTCCACCGCGACCGACCACCAACGGCGGCGGCGAGGCGGTCAGCCGGACCCCGCGCAGCCGCTCGGCCAGCCCGCCCGGCACCAGCAGCACGTAGTACTCGCCGTTCTCCCCGATCGCCACCGACCGGTCCCGGCGCAGATACCAGCCGACCCGGTCGGTCCGGACCTCGGCGCCGGACAGCAGCCGCGCCCGCAGCGGCTCGGTGGGCAGTCCGCGGGACCGCGCGGCGGCCACGAACTCGTCGATCAGCCGCTGCGCCTTGGCCGCCTCGGTGCGCTGCTGGTTGCGGGCCAGATCGGCCCGCCGCGCCGCACCCTCGGCTCGTTCGGAAGGGCGCTGATCGGTCACCCGGCGACCCTACCGCTCGCCGGATTCGCCCCGGAACGGCTTGTCGCGGGGATTAGAATCGGTCCGCCGCGGGGGGAAGCGGCAGCTTTTCATCGGGGGATCTCATGAGTCAGAAGGACTTCACCATGCCGGATTCGCCGGGTGGCCTGTTCGGCTTCGCCGAGGAGCCGAACCCGGAGCAACCGCCGCAGCGGCGGAAGCGGCGGGCGCTGCCGGCGATCCTGACCGCGGTCGCGGGGGCGTTGGTGCTGGCCCTGGTCGCCGGCTTCCTGTACGCGTCCTCGGTGAACCAGACCGTCTCGGACAACCTGGAGCGGCGCGAGGACACGCTGCCCGGCGACACCGAGACCGACCGGCCGCAGCGGCAGCCGTCGCAGGAGAAGGGTGCGGTGAACTTCGTCCTGCTCGGGTCGGACAGCCGCGACCCGGACAATGCCAGCGGCACCGGCCGGTCCGACGTGTTGATCGTCGCCCACCTCAACGCCGAGCGGAACAAGGCCTATCTGATCTCGTTCACCCGCGATCTCTGGGTCAAGATCCCGGGCAAGCGCAAGGCCAAGATCAACGCGGCCTACGCCTGGGGCGGCCCGAAGCTCACGGTGAAGACCGTGGAGTCGATCACCGGGGCCCGGATCGATCATGTCGCCCTGATCGACTTCGAGGGGTTCATCCAGCTGACCAGTGAGCTCGGCGGCGTGACGATCTACAACGATCAGGCCTTCGAGACGCACGGCTACAGCTATCCCGAGGGCCAGATCACGATCTCCGGCGAAGAGGCGCTGTGGTTCGTCCGGGAGCGGAAGAAGCTGCGCAACGGTGATCTCGACCGGGCCCGGAACCACCGGAAGGTGATCCAGGCCATTCTGGAGAAGGGGCTGAGCCCGGAGACCATCGCGAACCCGCAGAA
>Ga0079224_100006290_pt1 | contig 15719 bp, 21 predicted proteins | sample Stecom2015_FD_80414 | JGI IMG/M metagenome (GOLD analysis project Ga0079224, IMG submission 80414) | Agricultural soil microbial communities from Utah to study Nitrogen management - Steer compost 2015 | ecosystem: Environmental > Terrestrial > Soil > Agricultural land | place: USA: Utah...
AAAACAAATGTTTTTCGCAGAAACCCTGCATCAGCATTTGCTCGGTTCTTTATCCTGGGTTATTCCGGTGCTGGCGACGATAGCTGCGATATTTTCGGTAGCCTATTCAACGCGTTTTATTCACGATGTATTTTTTAACGGTCAGCCCAAAGGCTTGTCCAAAACACCGCATGAGCCGCCCCGGTATATGCGCGTGCCGGTCGAAATTCTGGTTGCACTGTGTATTCTGGTCGGAATTTTCCCAAGCTATATGATTGGCGACTTACTTCATGCCGCATCAGTGGCGGTGCTGGCAGGGAATGTACCTCAGTACAGTTTGGCAATATGGCATGGTTTTAATCTGCCATTGCTGATGAGCGTGCTAGCCGTGTCGGGCGGTGTGCTGATCTACATAAACCGCAAGCATTTGTTTGATTTTCAGAACACGCTGCCGGATGTTGATGCGCTGAATAGTTTTGAGCGCGCTATTAAGCAGTTTGCTGCGCACTGCCACCGCTTTTATCAGTGGCTGGATAACGGCTCGTTACAGCGTTACATGACGCTGGTGCTACTCAGTTTTGTGTTACTGGCCGGTTTACCCTTAGTGCACCTGACGACACTTTGGGGCGGGCGAGAAGAGCTGCCAGTAGATGCCGTTAACGGTGCAGGTGTGGCACTGTTGCTGATCAGTGCTTTTGCTACGGTAATGTGGCATCGCAAGCGGGTTGTCGCGCTGCTGATGATCTCTGTGGTTGGATTGATGGTATCTATTGCTTTTACCCGCTTTTCAGCACCGGATTTAGCGTTGACGCAGCTGTCAGTCGAGGTGGTTACCATTATTCTGCTGATGCTGGCGCTGTTTTTCCTGCCGCATAAAACACCAAAGCAGTCTGAATCCTCCCGCGTGGTGCGCGATTTAAGCATAGCCAGCATGGTAGGGGTAGTGGTTGGTAGTTTGAGTTATGCGCTGATGACCAGGCCGTTTAATACTATTTCTGATTTTTTTATCAGCAATGCTAAAACCGGCGGTGGTGGCACCAATGTGGTGAATGTAATACTGGTGGATTTCCGCGGTTTTGACACCTTGGGTGAAATTACCGTGTTGGGTATTGCTTCGCTGGGCATCTTTAAACTGCTGACCAGGATTCCGCTGTTTAAACCCAGCAGTGATGGTGAAGGCCGGCCCTGGGCCCTGGAGCGCCATTCGCTGCTATTGGCGACGGTATCGCAAAGCCTTCTGCCACTGGCGATTATGGTGTCTATCTACATTTTCTTCCGCGGCCATAACTTGCCGGGCGGCGGCTTTATTGCCGGGCTTGTCACGGCTGTCGCCATTATCCTGCAGTATATTGCGCACGGTGTGGATTGGGTGAAAGAGCGGATGAATGTTGAGTATCAGCGTGTGGTAGCGATTGGCTTGATGATTGCGCTGTTTACCGGTGCTGCCAGCTGGCTGTTTGACCGGCCATTCCTGACATCCTGGTTCGACTATTTTGATATACCGGTGCTTGGGAAAATTGAACTGGCCAGTGCGATTGCCTTTGATTTAGGGGTGTATATTACCGTTGTGGGTTCTACGCTGCTGATTTTGGCCAATCTTGGCAAAATGACTACAGCGCACCGGCCGGTGCATAAGGAAACGATCTGATGGAAACTCTGTTTGCCAGTTGTATTGGCTTTCTTACGTTCTGCGGTATTTTTCTGATGTTACGTGGCCGTACCTTTCCGGTCATGCTGGGTCTGACGATGTTGTCTTATGCCGTTAACCTGTTTATTTTTGCTTCCGGCCGGCTGACCTTACGTGGTGCTGCTGTGCTCGGAACCAGTGAACAGTATGCAGACCCTTTACCGCAAGCGCTGGTGCTGACCGCTATTGTGATAGGTTTCGCCATGACCGCATTTTTAGTCATCCTTGCTATACGCGCCCGTGCCGATCTGGGCAATGATCATGTCGATGGTAAACTGCCTGATGCTGACGGCATGAAGAGGGAGAGTCGTTGATGTGGCATTTAATTACGGCACCTATTTTATTGCCGATGCTTACCGCCCTGATCATTATGTTGCCGCCGGTACATTATTCGCCGATGCGCCGGCGTTGGGTCAGTATGATTTCAAGCGCCATTCAGCTGGTATTGGTGGTGGTGCTACTGCTGCATGTACAGCAAAACGGTTTGCTGCACTACGCAATAGGTAACTGGCAGGCGCCTTTTGGCATCATTCTGGTGGCTGATACCTTATCTATGGTGCTGGTGTGTTTAACCTCTTTTCTGGCGCTGGGGGCAATTTGCTATGGTAGTGCCGGTGAAGACGAGAAAGGCTCATTTTTCCATCCATTATTTCAGTTTCAGGTCATGGGCATTAATGGTGCCTTTTTGACCGGCGATCTGTTCAACCTGTTTGTGTTCTTCGAAGTACTGCTGATAGCCTCTTATGCGCTGCTGATCCATGCAGGCGGTAAGAACAAAACCAAAGCCGCTGTGCATTATGTAGTACTAAACCTGACCGGCTCTGCCATTTTTCTGTTCTCGCTGGCAGTACTGTACGGCACCCTTGGTACATTGAATATCGTAGACATGGCGCAGAAAGTTGCGGTGTTGCCGGCTGAAGACCTGATGCTGGTTAAATCAGGCGGCCTGATGTTAATGATTGTGTTTGCATTAAAGGCGGCGGTGCTGCCACTGCAGTTCTGGCTGCCAGCCACCTATTCATCGGCCTCAGCGCCGGTGGCTGCGCTGTTTGCGGTAATGACTAAAATTGGGATCTATGCCCTGATGCGGATATATACCACAATATTTGGTGCTGACGCCGGGCCTTTACAGGGAATGGCGGCAGATTGGTTATTACCGGCGGGCCTTGCCACTGTCGTGCTGGGGGCCATTGGTGTAATGGCCAGCCACGATTTTCGTAAACTGGTTGCCAACCTGGTACTGGTATCTGTTGGCACGCTGGTATGTATGGTCGCACTGCATACTGAATTAGCGGCGGCGGCGGCGTTGTATTACACCGTACATTCCACTCTGGTAACTGCAGCGCTGTTTCTGATTGCTGACCTTATTGCCAATCAGCGCGGTAAAGCCGCAGATCGTCTGGTGTCTGGCCGACGAGTAGTGCAGCCGGTATTGCTTGGCAGCTTATTTATGCTGGCGGCAATGGCTGTTGCCGGCTTACCGCCTTTATCCGGCTTTATCGGTAAACTTATGTTGCTGCAGGCGGTAACAGAACCTTCAAGCCGGGCCTTACTTTGGGCAGTGATATTAGTATGTAGTCTGCTGGTAATCGTTGGTTTGTCGCGTGCCGGCAGTACACTGTTCTGGCGGGTGAGTGGTGGTGATTCTTCAGGTGAAAAGGCTGCGCCGCTACAGGTGTTTGCGGTGTGTTGGTTGCTGTTGGCCAGCCCGTTACTGGTGATATTCGCCGGACCGTTAACAGAGCTGTCGCAACAGGCTGCTGCACAGTTATATGATACGGATACTGCTGCCAGGGCAATACTTGGCTCTGCCACTGCTGAGGGGAGCGCGCCATGAGATTTGATGCAAAGTATCGCTGGCTGCCCACGCCATACCGCAGTGTGATGCTGTTTATTGTCTGGTTACTGTTAAATCAGAGCATCGAGGCTGTGCATTTGTTCTTTGGTGCTGTGCTGGCACTGCTTATTCCGTTGTTGATACTGCGCTTTCGCGATCCACAACCTGTTATTGAACGGCCGCTACTGGCACTGCGCTATATGCTGCGGGTACTAGCAGACATTGTGGTTGCCAATGCGCAGGTGGCAGTGCTGATCCTGGGGCCAAAAAGCCGGCTAAACCCGGCTTTTGTCAAAGTACCTCTGGATCTGCAGCACGAGTTACCAATAACGATTCTGGCGAGCACGGTGTCTATGACGCCCGGCACAGTCAGTGCGGAAGTATTGCCCAGCACTGAGAGCATTAAACCCGGTGAGCCCTCACCACAGCGCTGGTTATTAATTCATGTACTGAACCTGACTGATGAGGCGGCGCTAATTGATTCGATTAAGCAGCGCTATGAGGCCCCGTTAAAGGAGATTTTCAATGCTGGATAATGTCATTATGCTGGTGTTTGTGATGATCAGTATCGCACTGCTGTTGAACCTGTGGCGTTTGCTGCGGGGGCCCAGTCTGCCAGATCGTATTCTGGCGCTTGATACTATGTATATCAATAGTATTGCACTGATTATCTTATACGGCTTGCTGATGGGATCTCCACTGTATTTTGAGGCTGCACTGCTTATTGCTATGCTGGGGTTTGTCAGTACTGTCGCCGTATGTAAGTTTTTACTGCGCGGCGATATCATCGAGTAGGAGAGTACTATGCAAAACTGGATGGAATGGGCGATCGCGTTTTTTTTGTTACTGGGCGGTAGCTTTGTACTGATAGGCTCTATCGGTCTGACCAGGATGCCTGATTTTTTTATGCGCTTGCATGGGCCTACCAAAGCCACGACGTTGGGGATGGGTGGTATCCTTCTTGGTTCGATTTTTTTCTTCAGTCTGACCGGTGAAGTCAGCGTACACGAGCTGCTGATTACAATTTTTCTGCTGATCACCGCGCCAATAAGTGCCCATATGCTGATCAAAACGGCGTTACACCATAAACTAACAGCGATCAGCAAAACCCAGGGGTTGGATAAGATACCTCCAGCTCAGGTGAAGGCGCATGACAGGAATGTGTAGTTAGTATTTCGATACGGCTGGGTGGCTATGGTCGCAACTAGTTTTCATCGAAGCCGTTTTTAATGAGATCGGCGACAGCTCTTAGCGCCTGTTGTGCGTCTTCACCATCAGCACAAACCTGTAATGTTTTGCCTTTACTACTTGCTAACATCAACAGTGCCAGCACGCTGCTGGCGTCGGCGGTTTTATCTTCCTGCACCAGTTCAATTTTGGCCTGAAACTGCTGACATAATTGTGCCAGCTTGGTTGCAGCCCGGGCATGCAGCCCAAGTTGATTTACAATCGTGACTTCTTCACTACACTTCATCAGCTTGCTCTGCCATGATGGCGCACTAATTCCCGGTGGCGCGTCTGCACATCGTCTCTTAAGTTGCGGTAACTTTCAGCCAGACTTTCAACGATATAAACCGAGCGGTGTTGGCCGCCGGTACAGCCAATAGCAATCGTAAGATAGCTGCGGTTATTGCGTTCCAGATGGGGCAGCCAGGTACTGATAAAACTGTTTATCTGCCAGATATACTTGGCTACTACCGGTTCAGATGCCAGATAGTCTTTAACCGGCTGGTCCAGCCCGGTCAACGGCTTTAAATCAGGTTCCCAGTGTGGGTTGGGCAGGAAACGGGCATCAAAGACAAAATCGGCGTCTTTGGGGATACCGTATTTAAAACCAAAGGATTCAAACAGAATGACCAGCCGGCCGGTTTTCTGACCCAGAATACGCTCGCGCAGCTGTTCTGCCAGTTGGTAGACATTTAACTCAGTGGTATCAATATATAAATCGGCTCGGCTGGATATAGGGTCAAGCAACTGCTGCTCGCGGGAAATGGCGTCATCCAGTGACATCGCCTGATGTGACAACGGGTGTAGCCTGCGCGTCTCACTGAAGCGTTTAATTAAGCTGGCATGGTCTGCATCCAGATACAGGATGGTCAAATCCAGTTTACGTGGCAGATAAGACAGAATTTCAGCCAGTTCATCCGGGTCTTGCGGCAGGTTTCGCACATCGATACTGACGGCAACACGCTCATACTGACCCATCACTGTGGTAGCCAGTGTTGGCAGTAAATTAACAGGGATATTATCTACGCAATAGTAGCCAAGGTCTTCCATCACTCGTAAGGCAACAGACTTGCCAGAACCGGAACGACCACTGACCACCAGCAACTTCATTTTGCGGCTTCCATTGCGCTGTAGTCGATTAACAGCTGGTATAACTGCTGGTTTGTCTCAGCGTGGCGGATTTTTTTGGTCAGTTCTTTCTGGCTGAGGAGTTTAGCAATGCCAGCCAGTGTACTTAAATGAGCCTGGCATTGGTCTTCAGGGATCAGAATGGCGCAAAATATATCGACCGGGTGGTTGTCTATCGCATCAAACGGGATAGCTTCTTTACTGACTACGAATACTAACACTGGCTGAGTGACAGTTTTCAGCTTACCATGGGGAATTGCAATGCCGCCGCCTATACCTGTAGAACCCAGTTTTTCCCGGGTCATTAACGCTTCGAGGATACTGTACTCAGACATATCTGGCAGGCGCTGATGAGCTAATTCAGCAATATATTCCAGAATACGTTTCTTACTGTTAAAAAGAACTGCACTTTTAGTGCAGTTCTCGGTAAGCATTGCAGTTAAATTCGTCATAATTTAATCAGTGTCGGGCTATTTTCTCTTTATGCTTAATGACCTGGCGATCTAATTTGTCAATCAACTGGTCTATAGCAGCATACATATTTTCATCTTCACATACTGCGAATACTTCACCACCATTAAGATGTAGCTTAGCTTCAGCAATCTGTTTCAATTTTTCCACGTTTAGGATCACATGTACATTATTTATATGATCAAAGTGCCTTTCCAGTTTGGCAAATTTGCTATCTACGTATTGTTTTAAAGCTGGGGTGATTTCAACATGGCGACCGGTCAGATTGATTTGCATAGACATATTCCTTCTTTTAGGCTTATTTACAGCAAGGTCTTGCGTTGATTTGACGGCGGAATATACAGGGACTCGCGATACTTAGCGATAGTTCGCCTTGCAACGTTAATACCCTGTTCCATCAGAATATCGGCCATTTTACTGTCACTCAGCGGTTTGGCCGGATTCTCCGCCGCCACTAATTTCTTAATAAATGCTCGAATAGCTGTCGATGAACACTCTCCGCCATTTTCAGTACTCACATGGCTGGAGAAGAAGAATTTAAGCTCAAATATACCCCTGGGGGTATGCATATATTTCTGCGTAGTGACCCGCGAGATTGTCGATTCATGCATACCTACCATTTCGGCAACGTCATTTAGCACCATAGGCTTCATCGCCTCTTCTCCGTGCTCAAAAAAAGCCTGCTGTTGCTGAACGATACAATTTGCTACTTTCAACAATGTTTCGTTGCGGCTTTCCAGACTTTTCAAAAACCATTTTGCTTCCTGCAGATGGGAGCGGATAAACTGGGTATCTGCACTGCTTTTTGCTGTACGAGACATCGCGGCATACTGCTGGTTTATACGTACTTTAGGCATAGCGTCAGGATTAAGTTCTACCTGCCAACGGCCTTTTACTTTTATCACGCTAACGTCCGGAATAACGTATTGCTGCTCTTCACGGATAACGTCAGCACCAGGGCGGGGGTTCAGGCTGTGGATCAACCGCATGACTTCCCGTAACTCATCTTCTTTCAGTTTAGTCACACGCATCAAAGAACGAAAGTCGCGATTAGCTAAAAGTTCGGTATGGTCACGAATCATGCTTTGCGCGGCAGACAAAAAGGGTGTGTCCGCGGCAAACTGCCGTAGTTGAACCAGCAGGCATTCCTGAATAGATCTGGCACCCACACCTACCGGATCAAATAACTGAATGCGCTTAATAACGGCTTCGACTTCGTCGGCTTCGATCTCGTCAAGGCCGAGGGATTCAAGAATATCTTCGCAGCTGATGGTTAACAGGCCATTATCGTCTATGGCTTCAATAATAATTTCAGCTATAGCCCGGTCGGTGTCTGAAAAGGGGGTAAGTTGCATTTGCCAGCGCAAATAATCCTGTAGTGTTTCGCTGGTTTCACCCTGATAGACAAAATCTTCATCACTGCCGGTGTTTCCTGCGCTTACCGGCGCTGCACTGACCAAATCATCCCAGTTGTTGTCCAGCGGTAAGTCTTCCTGAATATTCTGCTCTGACATAGCTTCACTGCTGTCACGCTCACTCGGCTCATAGTTGTCGTCTGATGTTTGCTCTGAGTCTGCAGAATTAACGGTAGTAGTAGCTGAGCTATCTTTGGTATCAGCAGAAAAATTGTCATAGTCGTCTTCGGCTTCCAGCAGTGGATTAGCATCCAATGCTTCCTGGATTTCCTGCTGCAACTCAATCGTCGACAGCTGTAACAAGCGTATAGCCTGTTGCAACTGCGGTGTCATAGTAAGTTGCTGTCCTAAGCGAAGTTGCAAAGAGGGCTTCATCTACTTCTACCGTTATCCTGCTGAATAATGCGCTGAGATTGTTTTTCGCTAACTATAGCCTGAATTGCTCACCGAGGTATACATCACGAACCTTCTGATTTGCCAATACCTCTTGCGGTGGGCCCGCGGCAATCAGCTCGCCATGACTGACAATATAGGCAATTTCACAGACATCAAGCGTCTCCCGTACATTATGATCGGTTATTAATACCCCAATACCACGCTGGCAAAGATGCTGAATAATTTTCTTGATATCTAACACCGATATTGGATCTACACCGGCGAAGGGCTCATCGAGTAAGATAAAGGCCGGATCTGCCGCCAGTGCACGAGCTATCTCTACTCTGCGTCGTTCACCACCAGACAGGCTCATGCCCAAACTATGTTTGATATGACCAATATGAAATTCTTCCAGTAAGTCATCCGCTATTTCTTCGCGTCTGCTGGCGCTGAGATCTTTGCGCGTTTGTAAAATGGCCAACAAGTTTTCATATACCGTCAGCTTGCGAAAGATTGAACTCTCCTGCGGCAGATATCCTATGCCCTGACGGGCGCGGGCGTGGATGGGATCGAATGTGATGTCTTTGTCGTTCAGGCTGATATGACCTTTGTCTGATGGCACCAGACCGACAATCATATAAAATGTCGTGGTTTTGCCTGCGCCATTAGGCCCGAGCAAACCGACTATCTGGCCGGCATTCACTTCGAGGCTGACATCCTTAACAACTTGCCGGCCTTTGTAACTTTTCGCCAGGTGCGAAGCAACTAACTTCATGGATTATTCTTTTCCTCCGGCGTGAAAATCGTTGTCACGCGTTTTGACTCGTTACTTTCCGCACTTAGCTGCTGTTTTTCCACGTTATATTTAATCACAGATGCTTTGACAACACTGCCGCTTTGCGCCAGCTCAGCGTCTCCGCTTAACGTCAGAGTGCGGCTTGACGGCTCATAGCGCATTTCACTGGCGGTGGCAGTAACCGGCTTACCATCTGCTAATAATTGCGAATAACTCACAGGTGAGCCGGTAGCGATATATACTTCTTTGCCCTTACCTGCACTGGCATTAATTTCCAGCTGGTCGGCTTTCATCTGTAACGAGCCTTGCGTAATGATCACGTTGTTACGATAGGTCAGGACGTTTTCCTGCACTGAAACCAGATTATCGGCATCGATCTGAATTTGTTGGGTGTAGTCTGGCTGTGCAGCCATCACCGCAGAGCTGCTTAGCAGCAGAGCAAAAATAAGATTATTCTTCATTACGATATACCGTCTGTTCATGTTGTACTAACTGGAAAGTCTTGCTGGTTAAGTCAGCTTTAATGCCACTGCCTTTGATATAAAAGCCCTGACCCTGAATTAACACCGGCTGGTTGTTCTGTAACTTGTTATCAGGGAACAGCATTTCCAGCGTATCTGTCTCAAGCCAGTCAATCAGCTCATTTTGCTGCAGGCTGTCAATTCTGACCTGTTGTTCAAGGATTATTTTATCCTGAGGAAACCATACGGCGTACTGACTACTGGCTTGCCAGCTTGGTTGATGATCTTTGTTATACAGGGTATATACCGGCTTTTCAAACTGTGTAAACCCCAGCAGTTCAAAATGTTCAAGCCGTTGCGCACTGACGCTGTCTATCAGATAACCATCACTGTCAAATAATCGTCGGGTGATATTCTGTGCAATATAGTCTGGCATCAGTTCCTGATCGGTTTGCAAGGCGTCAGTGCTGTCTGCAGGTTCAAACCACAGATACGCAGCGGTGCTGCTCAGAAGTAGAACCAGCAAAACCAGTATTTTTCTCATGCGCTACTGCCATCAAATAAACCAAATTTATCCTGACTGATTAACAGCAGGTCGCATAGTTCCCGCACTGCGCCAAACCCGCCCGGTATGCTGGTAACAAAATGGGCGTGTTTTACCAGATAAGGGTGGGCATCCTTTACTGCAACTGAAAGTCCACAGTGCTGCATAACAACCCAGTCAGCTAAGTCATCGCCGATATAGGCAATTTGAGGTGGTTTAAGTTGCAATTGCTGCTGCAATTCTTCAAACGCGGCAGTTTTATTTTCCTGTCCCTGATAGATATAAGGCACGGTTAGTGATGTCATCCGCTGCTGCACTATCGCTGATTGTCTGCCGGTAATCACCGCCACTTCGACACCCGCCTGGCGTAGTGCTTTAATGCCATAACCATCCCGGGTATGGAAGGCTTTGAGCTCTTCGGCGTTATTACCCAGATAAATGCGTCCGTCAGAAAACACGCCGTCAACATCGCAGATTAACAGCTTAATGTCGCGGGCACGATGAATAGTATCGTTGCTTACTGCAGTGTAAAGACTATTAAAAAGTGACATTTATAGCACCCCGGCGCGCAGCAGATCGTGCATGTTCATCGCCCCCACTGGTCTGCCCGCATCATCGATAATAATCAGCCCGTTAATCTTTTTCTGCTGCATTATCTGCAGCGCCTCAGCCGCTAATTGTTGTGCCTGAGCCGTGATACAGTTTCTGGTCATAACATCAGCGATCAGGTTACTATGGATATCATAGCGCTGGTCCAGAATACGGCGCAGATCACCGTCGGTAAATACGCCGGCCATTTTGCCTTGCTCGTCAACAATGGCTGTCATACCCAGGCCCTTTCTGGAGATTTCCAACAACGCATCTTTAATCGTCGCACTGTGCAACACTAACGGCACTTGCTCGCCGGTGTGCATAATATCTTCCAGGCGCAATAACAACTTACGCCCCAGGCTGCCGCCAGGATGTGATAATGCAAAGTCATCCGCCGAGAAGCCCCGTGCGTCGAGCAGGGCTACAGCCAAAGCGTCTCCCATTGCCAGCGTGGCGGTGGTGCTGGCTGTAGGTGCTAATCCTAGTGGGCAGGCTTCCTGTTCTACTTTGACACACAGATGGGCGTCAGCCAACTTGGCAAGTGTCGACGCCGGGTTACCGGTCATAGCAATGAGTTTGATACCCAGCCGCTTGATCACCGGAATGATAGTTAAAACTTCGGCTGTTTCTCCTGAATTTGAAATCGCAATTACGATGTCTTCCGCTGATAACATGCCAAGATCACCGTGACTGGCCTCGCCTGGGTGAACAAAAAAGGCCGGAGTACCGGTAGAGGCCAGAGTCGCCGCTATTTTGCTGCCGATATGTCCCGATTTTCCCATGCCGGTGACAATGGTTTTACCGGTGCTGGCAAAAATCAGCTGACATGCCAGATTAAAGTCTGCATTCAGGTATTGTTTTAGTTGCTCTACAGCCGCGGCCTCTATTTTGAGTACTTCAGCGGCCCGGATTGTAAAATCAGTTGTCATATTTTTATCCCGGTGCTCACTGCGACATCGTATTGAACAGTAAGTACTGATAACCGACAAAGCCGGATAGCAGCAGGGCACCCTCTATGCGATTAATACGTTGACCTTTGCCCATACGCAGAGACATTAGTAACATCACAACAGTTGCAGCGATCATCACATAACTATCCCGGCTACCTGCCATGGGATCCAGCGAGCCGGGGCCAATAAAGGTACCTAAGCCTAATACAGCCAGAATATTAAAAATGTTCGAGCCGATAATATTGCCAAGCGCCAGGTCATCCTCGCCTTTAAAAATGCCAATAATGCTGGCGGCGAGTTCTGGCAGGCTGGTACCGATAGCAATAATGGTCAGGCCTATTACCAGGTCACTCATGCCGGCATAACGCGCTATAGTAACAGCACCATGCACCAGTAACTGTGAGCTGGCCAGCAGAAGCAGCAAACCTATTACTACCCAAACTACTGCTCGTAGCAGTGAGATTTGCTCCGGCATTTCACTGGTGATTTCGGCAATTAACGGATCATCGGCGGCGGCATGTTTACCCCAATACACCAGCAAGCAGATAAAGCCGGTGAAAGCCAGAAGCAGAAGCACACCTTCGGCGCGGGTTAACATATCATCGCTGATAAAGTAATAACCAAGTAAGGTACATACTAACAGCAAGGGATATTCGCGTTTTAACGTCAGAGAGGAGACTACGATCGGCTTTAGCAGGGCTGCTGCACCTATCACCAGCAGAATATTGGTAATGTTAGAGCCCAGTGCATTGCCAACGGACGTATCAAGCCGGCCTTGCCAGGCTGCACTGGCTGAAACCAGCATTTCTGGTGCGGAAGAACCCATCGCTACTATCGTCAAACCGATAATCATCGGTGAAATACCGGCGGTTCGGGCAACAGATGACGCACCGAAGACAAAGCGATCGGCGCTCCAGATCAGCAAAATCAGGCCAACCAACACAAAAATAATGGCTAATAACAAGGGTGACAAAATTTTTTCCCCAAATGCGCTGTCAAATCAGAGATTATTTTCCAGTTTATTGACTGTAATTGCAAAAAAAGCTGCGGTTAATCCAATACAGCGAATTTTTAGCACAGTTTGTTACGATTTTTTGTAACGACTTTAGCGGTGAAGCCGTTTACAATAATACAACCTTAGCTGCAGTATAATTGAAAACATACAAGTATGTATGTATATTGCAAACCTGTTTCAGCGAAGCCTGCTGTAAGGCAAAGAGAGTTAATTTGTCAGAAACATTGATTGATATTCAGCAGCTGACGTTTAGCCGCGGTGACAGAATTATCTACCGTGATCTGAATATGCAGTTTGCGCGCGGTAAAGTGACGGCCATCATGGGACCGAGCGGTATTGGTAAAACAACATTGCTACGCTTGATTGGCGGGCAGCTCAAACCGGACAGTGGCAAAATTCTGTTTGCCGGCCAGGATATTCCGCAATTGTCCCGCCAGGCGCTTTATCAGGCAAGAAAGCGCATGAGTATGTTGTTTCAAAGTGGTGCTTTATTTACTGAAATGTCAGTATTTGACAATGTCGCTTTTCCTATTCGCGAACACACCCGCTTACCAGAGTCGCTTATTCGACTGATTGTATTAATGAAACTTGAAGCTGTAGGTTTACGCGGCGCGCGGGATCTGATGCCGGCTGAATTATCTGGTGGTATGGCAAGACGTGCCGCACTGGCCCGGGCAATAGCACTGGATCCTGAGCTTATCATGTATGATGAGCCTTTCGCTGGCCAAGACCCTATTTCTATGGGAGTCATTGTTCGTCTGATCCGATCACTAAACAATGCGCTGGGTTTAACCTCTGTAGTGGTATCTCACGATGTGACTGAAGTGATGAGTATTGCCGATTATGTTTATGTTGTGGCGGAGCAGAGTGTGATTGGACATGGTACCCCGGAACAGCTGAGACAAAGTGACTCTCCGCTGGTGCAGCAATTTCTTCAGGGTGAAGCTGACGGTGCGGTGCCGTTTCATTATAAAGCTGCGCCTTATGAAACAGAATTAATGGAGCTAACCAGGTGATTACCAATAAGTTACAACAGCTTGGTGCAGCAGCTATAAACAGTATCAGCGGTTTTGGCCGTGCCGGGCTGATGTTGTTTGGGGCTTTAATCGGCAAGCCGGATTTTCGTAAAGGATTTCCGCTGTTAGTGAAACAGCTTTATGTTATTGGCGTGTTGTCACTGTTGATTATCTTGGTATCCGGCCTGTTTATCGGCATGGTGTTGGCACTGCAAGGATACACTGTGCTGGTTAAGTTTGGTGCAGAGCAGATGCTGGGGCCTCTGGTTGCGTTGAGTTTATTGCGCGAGCTTGGCCCGGTGGTTGCTGCCTTGCTGTTTGCCGGACGTGCTGGTAGTGCCCTGACAGCGGAAATTGGCTTGATGAAAGTGACTGAACAGCTATCCAGTATGGAAATGATGGCTGTGGATCCGTTAAGGCGTATTATCGCGCCGCGTTTTTGGGCCGGAGTTATCAGTTTACCTATGCTGGCGATCATTTTTACCGCGGTCGGCATTTTGGGTGGACATTTGGTTGGTGTCGATTGGCTTGGTGTTGATCAGGGCAGTTTCTGGTCTGCGATGCAGGCTAATGTCGATTTATATCAGGATGTATTTAACGGCATCATAAAAAGCGTGGTTTTTGCGCTTATCGTTATATGGATCGCATTACACAAAGGCTATGACGCTGTACCGACATCAGAGGGTATCAGTGCAGCAACCACGCAAACCGTTGTTACGGCATCACTGGCAGTGCTCGGGTTTGATTTTATTTTAACGGCAATAATGTTTGGTGGATAACATGACCACGCGGAAAATAGAGATTTTAGTTGGTGGCTTTATCGTATTAGCGCTGGCCGCATTTTTAATGTTGTCATTAAAGGTTGCAAACAGCGGCATGGGGGCAAGCAGTGAAACTTACACCCTTAAAGCGAAGTTTGAGAATATCGGTGGTTTAAAAGTCCGCTCGCCGGTAAAAGTGGGTGGTGTTGTTGTAGGACGAGTGGCTACGATTGAACTTGATACGACGTATTACACTCCGATAGTGACTTTGGCAATTAACAGCGATTACAACAATTTTCCGGAAACCAGTACTCTGGCGATCCTGACATCCGGGTTATTGGGTGAGCAATATCTGGGGTTGCAACCGGGTTTTATTGATGAGACTGTTGAAATCCTGGGTGATGGTGACTATATCGAAGACACGAAATCAGCTTTGGTACTTGAAGAGCTGATAGGTCAGTTTTTATTTAACCGCGGGAATTAAACATGAAATTGTACGCAACTTTTCTGGCTGCGGCTTTAGCCGTTCTGAGTTACCTGCCACCGGCTTCGGCAGAAGCAGTTACTTTCAGCGATCCATATAAAATGATGGAAGTGCTGGCCGACAACACTTTTAGCCGTATTGCCAAGGACCAGGGTAAAATTCAGGCAGATCCGGAAGTGCTGCGGGTAATTGTTAATGATGAGCTTGTTCCATACATCGACAGCCGTTATGCCGCGTTGCGTGTTATTGGCAACAGCGCTGACCTTCGGAAGACACCTCGTGAAGATATACTGGCTTTTGTCGACGCCTTTCAGAATTATATGGTTGCAACTTATGCTGGCGTGTTTACCCAGTATCGTGATCAGAAAGTGATTATCGAGCCAGCGGCCGGCGGTATAGACGATCAGAAAATTATTACCGTGAAAACCAGAGTTATTGATCCTGGCAAACCAGATATCAAAATTGACTTCAAATTGCGCCGCGGCAAAGATTCAGACAATTGGCTGGTATTTGATATGGTTGCTGAAGGTATTTCACTACTTGATAGTAAAAGGGCGGAATTGGGTAATCTTATCCGGCAACAAGGGCTGGTCAGTGTGACAGCGCTATTGCAGGAAAAAGCCAAAGCGCCAATCACCAAACCGGAGGAAAAGTGACGCTTAAAATAGAGCCGCAGGGCGAGGTGTTCTATTTTACCGGTGTGTTAAATCGTGATACGTTAATGCTGTATTCACCGTTCAAACTGTTAAATAGCGTCTCAGAGCGGGTAAACTTTGATTTTTCCGGGCTTGAGAACATAGATACGGCCGGTTTAGCTTGGTTGTTGCAACAGCTAGCCGCAGCAAAGCAGCATGGTGTGGTGATCTCTCTGTGTAATGTTCCGAAACAGCTGTTATCATTAGCAGATGTAACGGCAGTCAGACCGTTATTGCCCATTAGTAAGTAAAGGTTTAGCTTTGGATATTAAGCAAATAGAGCAACT
>Ga0079224_100006291_pt1 | contig 15718 bp, 16 predicted proteins | sample Stecom2015_FD_80414 | JGI IMG/M metagenome (GOLD analysis project Ga0079224, IMG submission 80414) | Agricultural soil microbial communities from Utah to study Nitrogen management - Steer compost 2015 | ecosystem: Environmental > Terrestrial > Soil > Agricultural land | place: USA: Utah...
AATCGCCGTCCTTGGCTTTCAGCATATCGGTCAACGAAATATACTCTTTTTCATTGTCAAGTATAATCGTGATTTCTTTACCTTCTACACTTATCTTTTTGTTTTTACTCATAATTCGCCCGTTTTATAATTAGTTTTTCCTTTTATACTATTTCTTCTTCATAACGCCTTTCAGCCATCCCTCGTCAACATTCTTCGTCGCTTTGTCCAGCAGCTCTTTATCCACAGTTTTGACAATTTCATAAGTGGTCTCTCGTCTTTCTTCGCCGCTTTCGTCTACGTAGTAACTTGACTGCCGCGTATTGACAACAAGCCCCTTCAATAGCCCTTTTCCCCAATCTATTGACTGGTCCTCATTAGCTGGAGGCGGTAAAGACGGAATGATTTGAGAATTAGTGAACTTATGCCCCAAAGTATAATCCTTGATAAGTATAATCACATAACTGGCTTTGTTCTTTGTGCCTTTTAGACCAACCTTATTTCCGCTGCTAGTTTTGTTTTTTATAAAATCTCGCGTAGTCTTGGGCAGTTTATCAAATTCCGGCACTGTAATTTCGTCTTTTTTGAAATCGCAGTATTCTATACCGTATATCAATGGGTATGCTTCGGCAAGCTCTAATGTTAACGTTCGAGTACCTAGTTCTAAACCTTTATACTTTAGGTTTTGATCAACTAGCAATAAATCCATCTCATCTTCACTAAGACCAAAATGAAGTCTGAATAATTTTGCTTTTTTAATAAATCTTTCCTCGTTGGTCATTATCTTATAAATAGATATTTTAAAATATTTGTATTTCTAACTATTTGTTTGTATATTTGTTATGTTATTAAAGCGACACCGAGTAGAGGCAACTCTACGTTAACGATGTTGGCTCGTTCGAAATCCGCCAGATTGCCACGAGTTGACCGAGTGATCGCCTATTGCTGGATTTTTTTTATCTTCACGATATATTCCAGTAAGGCGTTCCTCGTAAACTTTTGGGGCAACCTCGACTCCTTTGGATGAGAGGAGGTTTCTGGCGGAACCACGAACAAGAGTTGCGAGGGCGCTTACTGGTCTATTATAAGCCATAACTTCCTCTAAACTTCGTGAGTGCACATCGTTATCATAAATGTTTAAAGATTATGAAAACGACAGTATTAACCACCAAGCAGAACCACCAAGACCCGATCCAGGATCGATGTCACTGGTTTCCCCGCAAGCAACTTTACCGGAATGTCATTCGGCATCCAGAATAACACTTCCGACAAACATATTGCGAAAAGAGGGGTAATCCATCTTAACGAAAAAAAGGCTTCTCTGTGCTCAGGAAGACCGGTCTTTCTATAGGATTGCCATCTCAGACTTCGCGTCTGCTACCGACCTTGAATATCAAAACATATGTTCGGAACGGTCAATAGTCGGTCATGTACTATGGTTTTGCGACTTAAAATTACAGACTTTTCTTTCGGCTTCCAAATATAAATCCCGTAAAAACGGATTATTGTTTCTTGATAATATTCTCTGGTCGGTTTTTCTCTAAAATGCGACAGCGCAAAGCGTGCTTTAGAACCAACGTAGAATACCGTATAGTTCGCATTTTTTTCGATTTAATTGTAAATCAGTGCCGCTTGGAGTGTAGGTTTTTCCTGCACGCAAGCGCCACTTTAAAAATCAGAAAAAATGAAAGAATTATGCGAAAGGGGAAGGTACGCACTTTTCCCAAAAAGATTTCTACGGTGCAGTCGCCCGAATATCCACGCCAAACTAGCGTGTAGAAGTAAAAAACGACTAACAAATCAAGAATTTATGCCATCAGATTATTATACCAGTTATATATCTTTTATAACAGTCACACCGAAGGAAGAGTATTTTCCTGTCGGTAATAAGAATAGAGATCAAGTAGGAGGAAAGAAGCTACTGCCCACTTCCCGTATAGTATTATATATAGCCGAAGCAATAAAGAACAAAGCAGCCCTTTGTCTGACGGGGCTACTTTGTTTCATGTTGTTTAATCTATCAACAGCCTGGGCGCAGTCCGCGGAAACGCGGGCTGCCGAAGGGCAAACCGAGATCAAGCCATTGCAGATAGGGGATACCATCCCGGAGGAACTATGGAACCTGCCTTTGCAGGTCATTAACCATCCAGATGGGAAGGATACGATTACGCTGAACGACTACCGTGATAAAAAGCTGATCATACTGGATTTTTGGGCAACGTGGTGTGGGAGTTGTATAGCCACATTCCCCAAGATCAGCAAGATAATGGAAGAGAGGAGTGAATCAGTAAAGGTCCTGCCCGTTAGTTACGAGGAAATGCAGATGGTAGAAGGATCTTTTTTGAACAACAAGATAATAAGAAGCTCGGGAATTGCAGAGACGGTGGTGGAGGATAATGTATTGAAGATGTATTTTCCGCATCGGATAGTGCCTCATTATATATGGCTGAATGGGAACGGTCGTTTCCAATTCCAGACAGATGCTTCTTCATTGACAATGGAAAACATAGATTCCGTCATTACAAAAAGCCCAGTGAAGCTGACAGGCAAAAGGGATAGTATTTCTTTCGACAAGGATCTTCCCTTTGATGCCAATCAGTTCAATGTCGGGAGGAATTTAGAACGTACGGTATTCCTAATGGAAACGCCTGGAATCCCTTCATTGTTGGGACAGCCTAGACCCTTGAGGTCTGATAATCGATTCGTGCGGGCATACGCAGTAAATACGTCCATACAAACGCTATATGAATTGGCATTTCCTGATCTCATCCGTATACCCCGAAACCGAAGAAAAATAGACGAAAAAATAGACATAAACACACTTTTATGTTATGAATTTATTGGCAAAGCAGAGCGAAAAGGGGACGTACGGCTTAAGATCAAGAATGACATAGATGGCTTCTTAGGCGTAACATCTAACCTAAAAGGAATGGATGTCGATTGCTATACGCTGCAGATTGACGAGGAGCAATACCGAAAGCGTGAACACCTCCTTCCAGATGAAAGGCAGACCGTTTCGAATTGGGTACGGCTCGTGAATAATAATCCGGACAATACCCCGCTAATATGTGATTTCGAGCCTTACAAGATATTTATTCCCCTCTTGCCTACAGACGCTTCGTATACACAAACTTTAAAAATATTAAACCAATATGGTATTGCGCTTAAAAAAGATAGAAGAGACATTCCTATGTTTACAATAGAGGAAAGGAGTTCTGAATCATGAGAACCAAGCCAATTGCTACCATTATTCTCATTCTGGTACTTACAATCCCCTCTATTGCTCAGCATCGGTTCCATGGCAAGGTAGTTGATCACGACATCAAACCGCTAAGTAATGCGAATGTTTACGTAAATACACTTCAAAAAAGTATACTGACAAACGCAAAAGGAGAATTCAACTTTGATTCTCCGCTAGATAGCACAACCATCACCGTAACGTATATAGGGTACCGGCCTGTGGTGGCGGCTATAGATGCAATGGAATTTTTAGAGGTTATATTACATAAACAGGAAAGCACAATCGAAGAGGTTGTTGTTTCCACCGGATACCAAAATATACCGAAGGAAAGGGCTACCGGCTCCTTTGGGGTTGTCTCACAAATCGATCTGGATAGGCAGTTGTCGTCTGATTTCAAAAGTAGGCTGGAGGGTGTGGTGCCGGGATTGTTATTTGATAATCGAAGCGGAGGAAACCATATGAAAGTTTCCATACGGGGAATGAGCACGTTATTTTCCAACCTTGATCCGCTTGTTATACTTAACCAGGTACCTTTTGATGGAAGTCTGGATGATATCAACCCCAACGACATTGAATCCATTACCGTATTGAAAGATGCTGCTGCGGCGTCTATATGGGGTGCAAGAGCCGGAAACGGTGTAATTGTCATTACAACAAAGACTGGCCGACGCAGTACAAGGCCCTCGCTGTCTTTTAGTACCAATTATGGTATAGAGCAGAAACCAGATATGGCGAGGCTTCAATTGATCTCAAGTACAGATTTTTTAGAGTTAGAGTCTTTCCTATTTTCTGAAAAGTTCTATGACAGTCGTTATACAGACGGGTATTCCCGTTTATCACCATGGGTCTCCGCACTTTATGAAAATCAAGAGGGGCGATTACCTGATACAGGGCTGTCCGAGCTATACGGGAGACTTTCCGAAGTCGACCTTCGACAACAACTGAGCAACCATGTGTACCGGCATGCAAATAGATCTCAGAGCAACCTTAGCCTACGTGGCGGAACCGACAAATACAACTATTACTATTCCTTGGGCTATGACCAGAATAAATCTATATTGAATCAGCAGGCAACCCGCATTACCCTTCGCGCAGACCAGAAAATACAGATATCCCCCCGTCTTGGTGCTGATATTTCAATTTTCGGGACGCACAGCGGCCAAACAGCTGCTCATGACGGGTATACAGCATATATGACTTTCCCAACATACACTCCATTAAAGACTTCGGATGGTGAAAATCTGGTCGTCGAGCGATATTATAGGAATAGTTTTATAGATGAGGCATTGGCGGATGGACTTTTGGATTGGAGCTACCGCCCCCTTGACGAGCAGCGGTTTAGTCGTGCTCAAGGCAATGAAAACACCGTGAATATAAACTTGGGCCTTCGGTATAAACTGACCGAAGGACTAAACCTAAGTATGCTGTATCAACTTGACAAAATGTATGGAACACAAAATACGTTGAACGAATCGGATTCTTACTTTACAAGGAACATGATCAACCAGTTTTCCCAAGTTTCGGGGTGCAATATCGTTAGACCTGTTCCACTGGGCGATATTTTAGAGCGGTCACTCAATGAAAGGCAGGGTCAGTTGGCGAGGGTACAGTTGGACTACAATCGTGACTGGGGCAACCACCAGATCAATATACTATCCGGAGTTGAGGCAAAGAGTTTACGGGCTACAGGAAGTTCTTCATGGATTTATGGTTACGACGCGAATAACCTAACATTTTCGAACGTGGATTTTAACACCATGTTTTCGACATATAGTCCGGATACCGGCTGGCAACGTATCCCGGCAGGTATATCTTTAATCGGGACTACAGGGAAATTTCTTTCCACGTATATCAATATGGGATATACCTTTATGGAAAGGTATTCCATGTCGCTGAGTGCGAGGCAGGATGGTTCCAATCTATTTGGGGTCGATACGAATCAAAAGTTCGTCCCGCTATGGTCAGCCGGAGGAGCTTGGGATATAGAAAAGGAAACTTTTTTTAATAGTAGTCTATTTAATGCACTTAAGATCAGGGCTACATATGGGTATAATGGAAATATAAACACAAATGTGTCGTCATTAACAACGATGACCACTTATACCTATGGCAATATAAATAACCAGCCCTTCGGTTCGTTACGGAACCCACCAAATGGTTCGTTGAGGTGGGAAAGGAATGCGATGTTCAACGTCGGGGTAGATTTCTCTATGTTTTCCAGCGTTATTGAGGGGAGTGTTGAATACTACCGAAAAAACAGTACCGACCTGATTGGCTATATGCCCATCAACCAAACGACAGGCGCGCGGGATCCGGCCAGTTCGACCTATAGATATCTGGGAAATTCCGCTTCTACAGCCGGCAGCGGGGTAGATGTTATGTTAAGGGGATTTTATGGTGGGAAAGACCTTCAAATGTCCAGTACAGCAGTTTTTGGATATGCCGACATAAAAACATCACATTATGAAAGCGAACCGGCCAGTACGTTAGACTATATTAACGGTGGTCAGGTCATTTCACCGATTGTCGGTAAGCCGGCATATTCTATTTTCGCTTTGCAATGGGCAGGACTCGATCCGGAAAATGGAGATCCAAGAGGTATCCTCAACGGCGAGGTAAGTAAGGACTATGCCGCTATATTGAACGAAACCGACCCTTCCGAACTTGAGTATTTCGGCTCGGCTCTTCCTTTATTTTTCGGTTCGTTTAAGCAGACCTTCGCTTACCGGAGATTCTCGTTATCTGTTATGCTGGCGTACCGCTTAGGGCATTACTTTAGAAGATCCGGTGTGAATTACGGAGCATTGCTGAACGGAACCTCCTCCCATTCGGACTATGCGTTGCGCTGGAAGGCTAGTGGCGACGAAGCTTCTACCGACGTGCCGTCATTTCAATTTCCACTTGATCCAAATAGGGACAATTTCTATGCCCGTTCTTCCTCGTTGATAGGAAAAGCAAGTAATATCAGACTCCATGATCTAAGTCTCAGCTATATCTTTCCCAAGATTATGGGTATAGACAATCTAACCCTCCAGTTTTATGCGCGAAATCTCGGTATCATCTGGAAAGCCTATGATGGTGAAATAGACCCGGAGTATGGAGCGCTGGGAATCGCCCCGGAGTATTCTATGGGTATTAAATTAAATTTATGACGACATGAAAAGAAGAATATTTTTTGGAACCGGCACTATGTTTTTGGTAATGGTGTTGATAGCATGTGAGAAGTTTTTAGATACAAAGCCCAATGATTCGCTGAGTACGATTGAAACAATAGAAGACCTAACCAGACTTCTAAACAATACCGATGTCATGAATTCGGCATTCCCCGTATTGCAGGAGGGAGGAACGGATAATGTTTATGTGCTGCCCCAGGCATGGGCATCGTTAACAAACATTCCCGCAAAGAATTTCTATATATGGAATGACGATATTTTCGGCGATAGTGACTTCAACGAATGGTCCTGTTTATACGAAATGATATATTACGCAAACGTTGTATTGGAAAGGCTTCCCAATGTAGCGGGGGATCTTCGCCAAAAGGATTTACTGAAAGGGCGGGCCTTATTTTTCCGTGCCTTTGCACATTACGAGGTTGCGCAGATATTTGCGCAGGTCTACGACCCGTTGATAGACAATTCGACTGTTATCGGCATCCCTATACGGACGACTGCAGATGTAAGTGCTAAGATAGCGTGGTCAGATCTGGAAGAAACATATGCGTATATCATTAATGATATTGTGGAGGCAACGGAACTGATACCGGCGTTGTCTGAGCACAAAACCGATCCTTCAAAGCAAGCGGCATTCGCGCTGCTGGCGAGAGTTTACCTTTCTATGTCAGACTACGAATCAGCAAAGGATTTTGCTTCACGTGCGTTGGCAATCCAAGATGATCTTTTGGATTATAAAGAGCTAGACCTCTCCGCAAATTATCCCGTGGCGATGGGCAATAAAGAAGTGATTTTTCATACCGCCACGTTTGGCCGGCCCATCTTGAATCTGGCAAACGGTCGAGTTGATATGGAACTTTACAGGAAGTATGCAGATAATGACTATCGAAAACAGGTTTTCTTTCGTGATCGGGAAGGTACGTATTCGTTTAGGGGAAGCTACACGGGGAGTTCTGTACTTTTTAGCGGCTTGACTACAGCAGAACTGTACCTGATACTGTCTGAATGTGAGGCCAGACTAGGGAATGTGGTTGAAAGTTTGGAGTTTATTAACTCCTTGCTAAAAAAGCGTTTTGATGATTCATTTACGTCTATTGACACGCAGAATACGGATAGCTTATTGACGATAATTTTGGAAGAACGTAGGAAAGAGTTGGTTTTCCGTGGGCTTCGCTGGATGGATTTAAAACGGCTGAATCTTGAATTTAGATTTCAGAAAATAATTACACGGGAATTGTTTGGGGAAACGTATATATTAAGGCCTCAAAGTGAAAAATATGTGGTACCTGCCCCGAGACTCGTTTACGAAGTTGATTAATGGGGAAAGATAGCCGCACTGCACGGCTATCTTTCTTGTTTACCTCTTGGAAAGGATGGGTTACTCCGACTTCATTCGGGTCTCTACTATACTGCTGGAAGATAAATCGGGGATATCCGGATTATCTTCATCAGGTAGCGTATGGACTGCGCAGACTTGGTCATCTCCAGTAGGACATGAAGGTGGGTTCTGCCCTGCGTTAGGAGTGAGTGTATAGTTTAACGGATTAGATGTGTCACCGTCATTAAGGTTGTTCCTAAATTCGAACCATTGCGTGGATTGTACCGACTTCTCAGTCTTCACCTCCTTCTTCTCCTTCTCCTTCTCGTCTCCATTTCCATTGGGAGCAGCAGATACTGTTCCGATTAAACATAGTGCAAATACAGTAATTGCACCTTTTAGATAATTTTTTATTGAATTTGTCATAACAAAGAATGTAAAATATTGAAATTTAGTTTTTATAACAAGCTAAACGGCATGCCCTACCGCCAGAACGGACACCTGCAAGTGCCTGGGGCATTTATTTTTGTACCCGCCTACCGGGGGAATACCGCAAATTTTCTTCTAACGTTTCTTTTCAACATAACTTTGTTTTCTTCGTTGTCAGCAAATAGATCGCACCGCCTTATCAAAGTTCGGTATGCACAGATGCGCTTAGTCCTGCATTAAATCAAGAACAGACTTGATATTTTTTAAAATTATCTAGGCTAGCTACCAGCCCGTCCGGCTGAAATATTCAGGAGACATGGCTAGATAATTCGCGATGACCATATTCGGAATCCGACCGGGCAGGCCAGGAAAAGCCTGCTTAAACGCCTGCTTTCGCTTGTGTTTCGGCAGCAACAACAACTGCTGCCTCGCGGCGATACCGTTCAACCATCCTTTGAGGATATCGTGGTACAGTGAAAATGCAGCGGGCAATCGCCGGCCGATTTCCCCCAGCTGATGCTTCGGTAAATAGAGTAAAGTAGCATCCTCTAAAAACTGATAATAATAATTGCCGTCGAGATAGGTGTCTGGCACAAGCTCGGGCGAGCTCATAAAATGGACGATATCATCGTTGCTGCCGTCGTGCAGGCAAAGTATGCCACTGTGGATAAAAAGCATGTCAAACTGCGCTGTGCTTATCAAATGATTTCGCCTGTAACGCTGAAAATGTAGAAAGGGATGGATAGTCTCCCAGTAGGCAGCTTGATACCCCTTGTAGAATTCCAGTTGCTGTTGCAGGTTTTCGAAACTCTTGTTTATCATATTTACGGTAAATAGTTTGGTAGTCGCATTTAATACATCATTTACGTTGTTCGAACAAGCTGCCCATCGCGGATTTCGGTACACAACGGGCAGCTTGAGGTTTTAGATAAGTGGCCTATACCGTATCAAGATATACAGCCCCGTCCCGGCGGAACTGAGGGCAGCCGACGCGTCAGCTTCCGTGGATACCCCCTTCCCGATAATAATGTCTTTGGGACTACGGTCATCGGTGGCTCTGGTTTCTTTGTTGAAACGCACAGGTTGGTTAGATTCCCAGCACTCGGCAATGGAAGTCGATAACATCGCTTTGAAATCTTCCGGCATGGAAGCTATTTGCTCTTCTTGATACGGGCTTAATAGAAAATTTTCTTCCATCCAAGCCGCGAAGTCGTTTAGCATAGCCTGAATCTCCATGGCCTGCTCTGCTTTGGTAAGCGAAAAAAAGTCAGCCTGTTTTTGGGCTACGCCAGGGTTGTTAAATGGTTGCTTCATGTTTAAAAAAATTGGTAAGACACAAATAAACACATCGACTGAACCGGAATCAAGACGAGATGGATCCAAAAAAAGACGAGGTACAGATTATTGCACCTTATTTTGTGGTTCAGAAAATTTAACTTAAAATAACTTAATTGGATTTTTTTTGTATTTTAGTTGATAATTATAACAAACAGTCAACCAAAATTTTTATTTCCATCTAACGGATAAATCAATCTGGGCATGAAATTATCCTTATTACTTAAAATAACGGCATTCGCTTTTCTATTAGCGATCGCTTCCCTTATCATTAATCTCCGTTCCGACCTACTGGCATGGAAGAGCCTTTGGCAAGCAGAGACATTCCGATGGGCATTTATAGCAACGCTCGGCTTACTGCTGGGATACGCATGCTGGATCTCTTTTTGCCAGTTCTTTTGGCGTAATAATAAATATATACAGGTCTATAGCTATTCGCCATCTTGGCGTTTCGTTTTCTATATGCTTATTGCGGTGCTTCCAGTTGTTTTCGTGCATACCAGTTTGTTGCAGGTTGTTCTTGCGCATTACAGCAGTGTCATTTACAGATCTACGTATTGGCGGCTGGACTTCCCCTATTTTATTGGCCCTGTTCTGGCGTATACGATGCTGGTCTACCGATGGCCGAGCGTCTTCAATATTCTTCCACAGCCCAAGCCGGAGCAGCTTGTCGTGGTAAAAAAGGAGATATCGATCGAGCATGTGGTCGAAGTCAAAGAAGTGATCCGTATCGAAGAAGTGATCACGGAGCGGGAAGTTTTTGTACCGGATGCGCTGCTGAAAAGCTGGTCCGATGAACGGAACCCGATGTTTTTGTTGCGGTATCTGCAGGCGAGATTTGGTCAGGAGGTCGTTTTTGACGGACGGTCTGTGCGGTACATGGATATCGTTTTTGTCGAATTTGGCACCGAGGAGGCCTTTATCTACTTAGCTAACGGTGAAAAGATTTTTGTAGACCTTACCACGTCCACATTACGGCAGTGGCCGCTGGCAAACTGGTTCTTCCAGATAAAGCGTGGACGGTATGTGAATATGCTGTATAGCTGTTTCCCCATCGTCAATAAAAAAGTGCTAAGCCTGGATGCTGGCACATACGAAACCTTCGTCACTACGATGGGAGAATCCGAATTGAGCAATTGGCTGGAGCTATCGCGCAAAATACAAGAGAAAGATACATTAACGTTGTTCGTCAATAATATGATACATAATCTAACGGAAGCAGGTTGGGAAGAACGGTGGGATGTGCGGCGCTAAGTTAGTATCAGAAGAATTATAAACCTAGGCTATACGATAAAGCTTAAGGATTAGTGCGCCGGCTTTTATGAAGCCGCGGGCTATTCCTATGGCCAACGATTTCGGCGTATGACCGACAATAGAAAATAAACCTATGAAAAAGACCCTATTGGCCGAAATCGAAAACGCGTGTACGCAACAAAAGGTTATCCAAATACTGCATGATATCTATGAATTACTCGACAAACGGCTTCCACTATTATCTGTTTTATGCCCTACTGCGCTATCTCCCGAAGAGCGGAAAGAGGTAGTCAGGCCTATAGAAAGCTATACGGAAAATGAACTCGTCACGATAAAGGAAGCGGCGCATCTGTTGGGTGTCAGCCGTTGGAAAGTCGATAACATGCGTAAAAAAAAACAGCTGACTACGCTTGACAGGGGCGGACAGATACGTCTGATCAGAAAAGAGGTAGACGACGCAAAGATCTGGTATAGCATCCCCAAGGGCAAAGTCTGAGAAAAGGAATGTGCGGACGTGACATCCAGCAACGCCCGGTTTCTACGTAGTAGCTGGGGCTGGATGCGTGGAAGCTGTGGGCCGCTACCGTGGAGCTTGCCATTTCTAGATAGAAGGTACACCATCTGGCCAGCTATTCCGGTTCACTACATTGAAATCGTGGGTTTCCACGTAGAAGCTGGTAATTGCTGTCGTGTTTGCTGGGAGTTCTACGGACTCCGTCAGGGTCGCTATGCTGGAATGGATAGGTCCTGTGTGTCGTTTAAAACTCGATAGACAGCAACGGGCTATCCCTGCGTGGCGGCTATCTGGCTCCGAGGAGTGGCTGCATGCTTCTGTATGGCCGCTGTCGCAGGAAGGATAGCTACCGGCAATTTCTATACAGTAATTGACAACCACTGTATGTCGACCCGCTGTCGCTGTTCCGTTCTTCACATGGTGATATGGAAATGCGCCATTTCTGCGTGTCCTGCGCGTATATCGACACAGCCGGCGGCACCCGTTTTACGGAAGTTAGGGATTTCTACCTGTCCGAACATGGATGCTGTGCAGAAACGATCAGTTTCTACATAGGAGCTGAACGTTTCTGCGTGTCCCGTGCGCTGGTCTTGTATGTTTCTTGCGCGGTTTCTGTTGTTTGTTGCGCGGCGTTGCGCGTTTTCTCTCTCCTGCGTTCTGTGCACCTCATATTTGGGCATGCAAACGAGAAAAAGCCGTCCGAGAGGGCCTCCGACAGGAGCAAAAAAGAAGAAGAGAAAAGCTCTGAAAAGCACATAACAAGATTTAAAATTCAAAAACAAGAAACATGAGAAAAGCAACAGTATATATTGCATATGAAAAATGGGATGATTACTCCCTATCGACCTTAGCGGGACGTACCTTGACAGCCATGACGGGTAACGAAAGTTTTCCCGATCCGCGTCCGGATATGGATGCTTACGCCCTGTTGGTGAATGACTATCGTGCAAAACACCAGGTCACCAGCAACGGCGGCAGCCGGTTGGAAAAAGAGGCCAAAGATAATGCAAAGGCTGCAGTGGCGCAGGCCATGAAAGAGCTCGCCTTTTATGTCAATACGGTAGCCAATGGAAACCGGGAGATACTGGCGAGCTCGGGCTTCGAGCTGGTCTCCGGACGGCAGCCATCGACGATCCCCGGGATTCCGGCAAACATCCGACTGCTCGACGGCCGTGTAAGCGGCGAAATGCGCATGATGTTCTCCTCCCTACGGGCGGCCTGGGAATATGAGTACTGCTATGCGACATCCTTGGATGGAGACGGCACACCCGATTGGGGCGAGATCATCCGCACCACCAACTCGCGGCTAAACTACATCAATAGCCTAACTCCGGGCGAACGTGTTTATGCCCGTGTGCGCGCACGTAATAACAAGGGCGCCGGCGATTGGAGCGAACCGGTATCCTTGATTGCCAGATAGTAAGCAGCGATTAGTGAAATGAAAATACAGGTAAAACGTGTCAAGCAGGGGAAAAACAGTACCCTGTCTGAACTTTCTATCGACGGTGAATTTAGCTGCTATGTGCTGGAGGATTCGGTACGCGACAAAAAGATCAAGGGCAGCACGGCCATTCCGGCAGGTCGCTACAAGCTGGCGTTCCGCCGCTATGGTGGCATGCACGGGCGTTACCATCGGCTATTCCCGGATTTTCACCGCGGCATGATCCAACTCATGGACGTGCCGAACTTCTCCTACATCTACATCCACATGGGCAATAATTTCTCGGATACGTCGGGCTGCCTATTGGTAGGAGAAAAGGTGAAGTACTTCAAGAAACAGAAGGAATACGAAATCAGGCAGTCCAGGAAAGCGTATGTAGCCCTGTATAATCGGCTGTCAGTGGCGATGGAAAAAGGAGAGGTGTATGTCGTTATTAGTGATGCATTATAAATTCGATTTAAAAAGATGAAAAAAATAATCAAAAAAATCAGCCAGGCAGTACAGGTCGTACTGCTGGCGCCGATCAAGCTCCCAGCCAAGGTCCTGGCCGTACTGAAATACATCGCAGTAGGTCTCGGTATTGTTGAGCAGGTGATGGATGATGAGAAGGAGGAGCCAAAAGTTGGCGGAAAGGAGGGCGGCGATGAGGCCGCCGATGAGTAATAATATGCAGTTGGGTACCTTAGTGGGTACCCTCTGCTCGCTCTGGACTAGCTTCGACTGGAGTAATCTGATACAAACGGTCATCATGGCCGTTGTAGGCGCAACAATCAGCTACCTGACCAGTTATCTGCTGGAAGGTAGGCGACGAAGGCGGAAAAGATAGATCGTATTTTTCGGAGAGGGAGCCTTTTCAGGCGTATCGAGTCACGCTATGTTTAATCTTCTGGTTAGTAAAGTAGTTGATTACCTTCTGGTTTTGTAAGTCATCGTCCAATAGGTGCAGATGGATTATCCCGAAATTAACATTTCCTACATAGTCTAATTGGGCCTCAATGATCCGGATATTACTCCTAATCTTAAGCGTTAAGTCCGTGAGGATTGTATTTATGTTTGTCTCGCCCTCTAGCTGAAGTAGAAGAACAGGCCGTAAGTAAGTGGAAGCTGATTGCTGTTTATTTGAAATGCGTGTATTTGTTTCCATAAGCTTATACAAGTTCTTTTAATAATATCTCGTAACGGCCCATCAGAGAGAAAGATTAACAATTTGAATAAAGTGAGGTTCCTGATGGGCAGGAACCTTCACTTAGCTAACCAATTATAAACCTAATTATGATGAGGCAAAAATTATGAAGTGTCTTCGACTCCCAAAAACAAAACCCTTCTTTTTATGGAAGGGCTTTGCTGATTTTGGGAATACCATAAAGCAATCATCGAAAACCCTTCGTATAAATACACAAATACATACACATCTGCATGAATTTATCTTTCTCTTGTATGTCTGTGAATTTAATCATAAAACAAAGGTATAAAAAAAATCTATTAAGTTGGTAGTCTTTTTTTTAAAAATAAAAAAATATAAGTTTTTATATTTCGGATGTCAATCTTCTAAAGTACCAATACGTATATTGTTCTTTACGTAGCGGCAACACAAATGGGATTTCATCTAAACGATTTTCCTTATCCAGTTTCTTGAGGAACTGACGGAGTTTCAGCCCAGCGGCGTGGTTTTTATCAACAACCTTTCTTTCCAGTAATATAGAAGCAATTTCCTTCACAGGAATTGTATTTACATCCAAGTTGTTTTGAAAGTAGCTGCGTACTATATTATTTATTTCCTGTATCATCATGATAGATTGAGTTTAGACCGCAATAACAATATTATTGTCTCCTGAAAGTTTTATGGGTACCCTATGGATTGTTGTAAAACCGTCGTCCCTGCTTATAATAGGTGACAAGTCTACGCCCTTTCTGCTTAGCGCAGAGATGACAGCGGTACGGAAAGCAGAGCGATCCGTGCCCCATCCATTACCTTTTACTAAATCATTGTTTAGTTCGATCAGTTCCGAAATACTGTATTGGAGGAACTGTTGGAGAAGATGTCCTTGTAGATTGTGTGTCTTCATACAATTTTGAATTTAGTATTTACCCATTACCTTAATTGTATTCAAAAATGAAGGGATGCGCTTATTTTGGACGATGCCCGTATTATTTTACCACCGTGGTGCCCGCACTCGGTTGGCTTGCTTGTGCATTGCAATTCTGAATACTCTACAAAACTAGTAGACTTTTTTTAAATTCCAAAAACTTTTATAAATAATCCTTATGAAAATGAGTGTATTATTCGAAAAAGAGGATTCGATAGGAAAAAAGACTATTAATATAGTAGTATTTATTTTTTATCTTTTTATATTTGCTGCATCGTCTGATTAAGTGTAAAAAAAACACTTTTCAGTTCTGATATAAAAAGCGAGTAGACAATTGGCGTTGGCACTTGTAATTATTAACTTTTAAACGGTATAAAATGAACAAAAAAAGAATACGGCGGTATTCTATTTATCTGCTATTTTCTGTTGTTTTTTGCGGTACACGTATAGTATACGCGCAAGAAGATCCCAAACCGCTCATCAACGCAACATTGTCTGGTCAGGTTCTCGATTCCTTGACCAACGAGCCATTGGCCGGTACCACGGTTCAGTTACAGGCGGTTACCCACAGCGTAACAACAGATCGTGAAGGCCGGTTTCACTTCGTAACGGGCCAAAAGTTGCCCTTTACGTTAATCGTTTCTTCCATTGGCTACCAGACCAAAACAGTTGTGGTCCATACCTCTCCAACGATTATTGCCTTACGCCCCACTTCCGAAGATCTGGATGAGGTTGTGGTGGTAGGATATGGTACTACGCGCCGTCGCGATATCACCGGATCTATTTCCCAAATCAAGGGTGAAGAACTGAACGACCGTCCTGTGGGTAATATCGTTACCGGTATGCAGGGCAAGGCGGCCGGAGTAGATATTACATCCAATACCCGGCCAGGCGGGATCGGAAGTATCCGGATCCGGGGTAACCGCTCTATTAATGCATCCAACGAGCCT
>Ga0079224_100006292_pt1 | contig 15718 bp, 11 predicted proteins | sample Stecom2015_FD_80414 | JGI IMG/M metagenome (GOLD analysis project Ga0079224, IMG submission 80414) | Agricultural soil microbial communities from Utah to study Nitrogen management - Steer compost 2015 | ecosystem: Environmental > Terrestrial > Soil > Agricultural land | place: USA: Utah...
CCGCGTGATGAACCCGATGATCGCATCCCCCGGCAGCGGATTGCAGCACTTCGCGTAGCGGATGAGCACGTCATCGATCCCGTCCACCCGGATCCCACTCGTCTCCCCCCGCGTCACCTTACGGACCAGCTGCTCGATCCGCCCCTCCTTGAAGTCCGGCACCGGCGTCGTGCTCGCGTCCGTCTGCCGCCCCCGGATCCCCGCTACCGCGTCCTCCGGACTCACCTTCCCGTAGCCGATCGCGAGCAGCAGCTCTTCCCGGCTGCCCACCTTCAAGCGCTCGCAGAGCCGCTGCACCTCCGCGTCGCTCTTCAAAAACTTGGACAGGCTCATCCCGGCGTGGCGCATCTCCTGCTCCAACAGCTCACGCCCCAGATTGATGCTTTTGGTGCGCTGCTCCTGCCGCAGGTACGTGCGCACCCGCGTGCGCGCGCGCGTCGTGACGCAGAAATCCAGCCAGTCCTTGTTCGGCTGCTGCGAAGGCGACGTCATCACCTCCACCACGTCCCCGTTGTGCAGCTTGTAGCGCAGCGGCACGATCTGCCCGTTCACCCGCGCCCCCGAGCAGTGGTTGCCGACGTCCGAGTGGATCGCGTAGGCGAAGTCGATCGGCGTCGCGCCGCGCGGAAACACCCGCACGTCCCCCTTCGGCGTGAACACGTACACCTCGTCGGGGAACAGATCGATCTTGACGCTCTCCAGAAACTCCGCCGGATCCTTCAGGTTCTGCTGATAGTCCGCCAGCTCCCGCAGCCACCCGAACTTCTCCGCGTCCTGCGGGTCCACCCCGCCTGAAATCCGCTCCTTGTACTTCCAGTGCGCCGCCACGCCGTGCTCGGCCACCTTGTGCATCTCGTGGGTGCGGATCTGGATCTCGATGCGCTGTCGCCCGGGGCCGATCACCGTCGTGTGCAGCGACTGGTACATGTTCGGCTTGGGCAGCGCGATGTAGTCCTTGAAGCGGCCCGGGATCGGGGTCCACCTGGAGTGCACCACGCCGAGCGCCGCGTAACACTCCGCCACGGACTCGACGCAAATCCGAAACGCGATGACGTCGTACACCTGCTCGAAGTCGCACTGGTGCTCGCGCATCTTGCGATAAATCGAGTAGGCGTGCTTTGCCCGCCCGGTCACGTCGGCGGCGAAGCCGTGCTCGGCCAGCCGCGCCGTGAGCGTGCGGCACACGCTCTCGATGTACCGCTCACGCTCCCGCTGGGACCGGGCGAGCTTGCCGGTGACCTCGCGGAACGAATCGGGGTGCAGGTGTTTGAACGAGAGATCTTCGAGCTCGCTCTTGATGCGCTGGATGCCGAGGCGGTTGGCGAGCGGCGCGTAGATCTCGAGCGTCTCCCGCGCGATGCGCTCCTGCGCCTCCGGCGACATGTGATCGAGCGTGCGCATGTTGTCCAGGCGGTCGCAGAGCTTCACCAGCAGCACGCGAATGTCGCGCGCCATCGCGACCACCATCTTGCGGAAGTTCTCCGCCTGCCGATCCTCGCGCGAGGTGAAGTTGATCTTGCCGAGCTTGGTGACTCCATCCACCAGCACCGCCACCTCGTGCCCGAAGTCCCGCTCCAGGTCCTCGACCGTGGCGAGCGTGTCCTCGACCACGTCGTGCAGAAGCCCCGCGCACACGCTGGCGGTGTCGAGCTTCAGATCGGCGATCGCCCCGGCGACGCTGGCCGGGTGGATGAAGTACGGATCCCCACTTTTTCGGGTCTGCTCGCGGTGGGCCCACTCCGAATAGCGATAGGCCCTGGCAATCAGGTCCACATCCGCTGCCGGGTGGTACGTACGGACACGTTCGACGAGCTCACCGAGTTGCAGCACGGGCAAAAACGATCGGCACTCGTGCCGACCGTAAAGACAAGCTAACACTCCGGCATGCACGGGGCAAAGCCGTCCGACCGCCCAGCCTTTGCCGGCGCCGCCAGCGCCGCGCGCTCCGCGCTCCCCGTCGCTCCGGAAGACACTTCGGACGGGATCGGGCCGGCGGCCGCGGCCCCTCGCACCGTGCCCGTGCTCGGCGTGTACGTGCACTTCCCTTACTGCTTAAAGAAGTGCCCGTACTGCGACTTTCTGAGCGTCGCGGCCGACCGGGCCGAGCTGCCGCACGGCCGCTACGCCGACGCGGTCCTGGCGGAGCTCGCGCGGCGGGCGCCGGAGCTCGGCCGCCGACGCCTCAGGAGCGTCTTCTTTGGCGGCGGGACGCCGTCGCTGTGGCACGCGGAGGACCTCGGCCGCGTGCTGCGCGCGATCCTGGACACCTTCGACGCGCCCGCCGAGGTCGAGGTGACCGTGGAGTGCAACCCGACCAGCCTCGATCGGGCCAGGGCGGCCGCCCTGATCGACCAGGGCGTCAACCGGCTCAGCGTCGGCGTGCAGAGCCTGTCCGAGGAGCGACTTCGCTTCCTGGGCCGCTTGCACGACGGCCCGGGCGGTCAGCGCGCCGTCCGCGACGCCCTGGCAGTGCCCGGCGCCCGCGTATCGGCGGACCTCATCTTCGGCGTGCATGGCCAGAGCGCGCGCGACGCGCGAGCGGAGGTCGCCACCCTGGCCGACGCCGGCGTCGGGCACCTGAGCGCCTACGCCTTGACCATCGAGCCCGGCACCCAATTCGGCGCGCTCGCGCGGCGAGGCCGCCTCCCGCTGCTCGGAGATGACACGGTCGCCGACAGCTTCCTCGCCGTCCACGACGAGCTCACCGCGCGCGGGTTCGAGCACTACGAGATCAGCAACTACGCCCAGCCCGGCCAGCGCTCGCAGCACAACCTCGGCTACTGGCTGGGGCGGGAGTACCTGGGGCTCGGCGCGGGAGCCTGGGGCACCGTGCGCACCCGCGGGCGCCTCTGCCGCTACCGCAACACCCCCGCGCACGAGCGCTACCTGAGCTCGGCGGAGCGCTGGCCGGACGAGGTCTTGTGGAGCGAGGGCGGCCTGATCGCCAGCGTCGAGCCCATCGACGCCGAGACCGCACTCAGCGAGCGCATCTTGCTCGGCCTGCGGCTGGCCGAGGGTGTGGACCTGGACGCCGCGGGGCGGGAGCTCGGCGTCGATCCGTGGCCCCGCGAGCGCGCCCTGGCCCGCGACCGCCTGCTCGCCCGCGGGCTACTCCGCGCCGACGCTGGTCGCGTCCACATCCCGACCGAGCACTGGCTTTTGGCCGACGGCATCATCCGCGACCTGATGTGAGACGGCCGGGTCCACCGCCCGCCGCTGCTCGAGCCACGCTCCCAGGTCCGACAGCGCGCGCTCGGCCATCGCCTGGTACTTCTCGCGCTTGGCGAGCCGCGGCCCCTGCCAGGGCGGCAAGTGGGCGAAGGTGATGTTCGAGGGCTGGTAGGCGTCGGGGTGACGCGAGATGTGGGTCACGAGCCCTCCGAGCGCCGTCGTGGGCGGCGGCGCTTCGGGAGCGCGCCCTGCCAGCCGATCGGCGACGAAGCGCGCGACCAAGAGCCCGCCCGCCGCGCTCTCCACGTACCCCTCCGTGCCCGTGATCTGTCCCGCGAAGTACAGCCCCGGCTCCGCGCGCAGCTGAAACGGTGGGTCGAGCAGTTTCGGCGCGTTCAAGAACGTGTTGCGGTGCACCGACCCGTAACGGAAAAACTCCGCCTGCTCGAGCCCTGGGATCAGGCCGAACACCTTCGCCTGCTCGCTCCACGCCATGCGGGTCTGAAACCCGACCATGTTGTAGGCGGTGCCCGCTTCGTCCTCTTTGCGCAGCTGCACGACCGCGTAGGGCCAGCGCCCCGTGCGAGGATCGGTCAAGCCGACGGGCTTCATCGGGCCGAACGCCAGCGTGCGCCGCCCGCGCTCTGCCATCACCTCGATCGGCAGACAGCCTTCGAAGTAGCGCACGTCCTCGAACGCTTTCGCTTCCACCTTGCGCGCCGCGAGCACGGCATCGACGAACGCCTCGTAGCGCTCCCGGTCGAGCGGGCAGTTGACGTACGCCGTCTGGTCCGCCTCGTCGCCGCCCTTGCCCCAGCGGGAGGCGAAGAACACCTTGTCCCAGTCGATCGACTCGGCGGCGATGATGGGGGCGATGGCGTCGTAGTAGGCGAGCGCGTCGGCGCCCACCTTGGCCGCGATGTCGGCGGCCAGCGCGTCCCCCGTCAGCGGACCGGTCGCGATCACGAGCGGCCGATCGTCGGGGATGCGCTCGATGACGGCGTGCTCGACCTCGATCAGCGGGCAGGCGGCGATGCGCCGGGTCATCTCCGCGCTGAAGCGCTCGCGATCAACCGCCAGCGCGCCGCCCGCCGGCACGCGCGTGGCGTCGGCCGCTGCCATGACGAACGAGCCGAGCCGCCGCATTTCCTCCTTGAGCAACCCCACCGCGTTGCTCAGCGCCGCGCCCCGGAAGGAATTGGAGCACACCAGCTCGCAGAGCTGATCGCTCGTCTGCGCCGGCGTGCGCGCTTTCGGCTTCTGCTCGATCAGCCGCACCGCGACGCCGCGCGCGGCCAGCTGCAGTGCGACCTCACAGCCGGCCAGACCTGCCCCGATGACGGTGACCCGTTGCATGCGACTCGGCGGGCGCCGTCAGGGGGCCACGGATGCTTGCGCCGCTTCGGAACGGCGCCCCTCGGCGGCGCCGCTGCCGCCGTCGCTCTGCGACGGCGCCGGCTCCTCGACGCCGCGCGAGTAGCCGCACTCTTTGCCGCGGGGGCAGATGAGCTTCGGGTTCTTCTTGCCGCCGCCGTGCACCAAAAAGGGATGTTTGCAGAGCGGGCAGGGCTCCGGCACCGGCTTTTGCCAGACCTTGAAGTCACACTTGGGGTAGTTCGCGCAGCCGTAGAAGGGTTTGCCGCCCTTCTTCTTCGCTCGGATTTCGATGATGTCGCCCTGGCACTTGGGGCAGGGAATGCCGAGCGGCACCGGCTTGGCGTTCTTGCACTCCGGGTAGCCGCTGCAGGACAGGAAGGGCCCGTAGCGTCCCGACTTGATCACCATCGGGCGCTGGCACTTGTCGCACTTGTAGTCGGTGAGCTCCGGCTCGGCCGGCGTTCCTTCGGCCGACAAATCTTGGGTGTGTTTGCACTTCGGGTAGGCTTCACAACCCAAAAACCAGCCGTTTTTGCTCCAACGCTTGAGCATGGGGGAGCCGCACTCCGGGCACGCGAACTCCGTGCGCTCCGGCTCGGGCGCCCAGCGCTTCTCTTTCTTGGCGGTGTCGAGCACCTCCCGGAAGCGCTGATAGAAGCGCTCGAGCAGCTTCACCCGATCGAGACGGCCCGCCTCCACCTCGTCCAGATCTTCTTCCATCTTGGCGGTGAAGTCCGGATCCATGAAATCGAGCTGCGTGCCGACCAGGCCGTCGATCACGATCTTGCCCAGGTCCGTCGCCTTCATCTGCCCGCCAGGCAGCTTCTCGACGTAGTCGCGGGCCTGCACCTTGCTGATGATCTCGGCGTAGGTGCTGGGGCGGCCGATGCCGCGCTTCTCGAGCTCCCGCACCAGCGAGCCTTCGTTGTAGCGCGGCGGGGGCTGGGTGAACTTCTGCTCCGTCATCACCCCCGGCGGCTGCACCAGCTTGAGCGTCTCCCCTTCCGTCAGCTCGGGCAAGCTGTCGTCGTCCTCGTCAGCGGCGGCGCGCGCGGCGCCGTTGCTCTTGGCCGAGGCGCCGTTGGTCGGGCGCCGCTGCGACTCCGGCTCGTCGTCTTCCCCGGCGAGCTCCTTCGGCGCGTCCTCTCCGAACGGTTTGTCGCTCTTCGACTTGCCGCCCTGGTACTGCTCGAGCCAGCCCGCGAACTTCAAGACCTTGCCGCTGGCGCGCAGCCCGATCACGCTAAACCGCTTGTCCTTGCGCGTCACGCTGGCTTCGATGTCGACGCCGGTCTGATCGTAGACGGCGGGGGTCATCTGGGAGGCCACGAAGCGATCCCAGATCAGCTTGTACAGCTTGAACTGCTCGTCGGTCAGGTGGCGCCGGACCAGCTCCGGGGTGAACTCGAGCGAGGTCGGGCGGATCGCCTCGTGCGCTTCCTGCGCGTTCTTCTTGGATTTGAAGGCGTTCGGCTTGGCGGGCAGAAACTTCTGCCCGAAGGTCGAGCCGATGTGCTCGCGCACCGCGTCGATGGCGTCCTGCGACACGCGGGTCGAGTCGGTGCGCATGTAGGTGATGAGGCCGACCGGGCCGCCGTCCTTCTTGAGGTCGACGCCTTCGTAGAGGCGCTGAGCGACGCTCATGGTGCGCTTGGTGGTGAAGCGCAGGTAGCTGGTGGCGTCCTGCTGCAGCTTGCTGGTCGTGTAAGGAGCGGGCGCGTTGCGCTTCTGCTCGCGGCGCGTGACCTGGGTCACCCGGTAGCTCGAGCTCGTCAGATCCTCGCGCAGCGCCGCCGCCAGCTCGCCGTCATGGACCTCGATTTTTTCGCCGTCGGCGCGGGCGAGCCGCGCCGTCACCACCTGCTGCGTGGTGCCGCGCAGCGGGACCGAGACGTTCCAGTACTCCTCGGGAACGAAGGCCTCGATCTCCCGTTCGCGTTCGACGATCAGCCGCAGCGCGACCGACTGAACCCGGCCGGCGCTGAGGCCAAACGCGAGCTTGTTCCAGACCAGCGCGGACACGTCGTAGCCGACGATGCGGTCGAGCACGCGCCGGGCCCGCTGGGCGTCATAGAGGTGCTCGTCGAGCGCCCGCGGTTTTTCGAGCCCCGCCTGCACCCCCTTCTTCGTGATCTCGTGGAATTCCACCCGCTGCACGTCGAGCTGGGGACGCTTCAGCTCCTCGGCCAGGTGCCAGGCGATGGCCTCTCCCTCGCGATCAGGGTCGGTCGCGAGCAGCAGGCGGTCGGCCTTCTTGGCGAAGGTCTTGAGCTCGGAGAGCACCTTCGCCTTGCTCTCGATGACCTCGTAGGTCTCTCGGAAGCCCTTCTCGACGTCGATGCCCATCTTCTTGGGCAGATCCTTGACGTGGCCCTTGCTCGCCACGACCTCGAAGCCCTGTCCCAGGTACTTCTTGATGGTCTTGGCCTTGGCCGGTGACTCTACGACGACGAGCGTCTTGCCCATGAGCTCGAGAACCCTTTCCCCCAACTGCATGCGATCCTCGCCCGGGGGGCGCAAGACCGAATTCGCGGAGCGGATTGTCAAAATCCAATAATTTCAGTGGCTTATAAGTTTTAGGCGACCTTCCGAGTCGGCAACTAAGACGCCTTCTAGCTCCAGCGTCAAGAGCAGATGTTGCACGCGCGCCGCGCCCAGGCCCGTTTTTTGACAGACCGCATCGGCGTTGGCGGCTCCGGAGCGCACGGCCTCGAGCAGGCAGAGGACGTCTGGATCCGAGCTGGAACCGGCGAACAGGCCAGGCTGTTTCCCGGAATCGGGGCCGCTCTGCGCCGCCCCCGCTGACCGGCCAAACGGCCGCCCGTCCGGGACTTGGCGCGGCTTGCCCGGCCCGCGGGCGGCCCGAGGCCCCGGCGGCGAGGCCAGCGGCGGCGGACCTGGGGGTGGCGCCGGCGGCCCGCCGGCTTCGAGCGGCAACGGGTGCAAGAGCTGCGACGCGAGCCAGCGCAGGACCGTGCGCGGCCCGTCGAGCAGGCGGGCGCCCAGGCCCAGATCGGCGTTGCTGCCGCGGGCCGCCGGGTTCCACGGCACCCCCGGGACCACGAACACGGGCCGCCCGATCTTGCGGGCCACGCAGGCGGCGTTGCGGGCGCCGCTGCGCACGGGCGCCTCGACCAAGATCAGCGCGTGGCAGAGCGCGACGAGCACCGCGTTGCGAGGGAAGAACGCCCCGCGCGTGGCCGCCACCCCCGGCGCGACCAGGGAAACGTAGGCGCCTCCCCCCTCCACCACACGCCGGAACAGGTCTGCGTTGCAGGCGGGGAATGGCCGCTCGAAGCCGCAGGGAGCCACCACCACCCCCACGCCGCCGACATCGAGCGCGCCGAGGTGGGCGGCGGTGTCGACGCCTGCGGCCCCTCCGGAGACGATGGCGACGCCCGCCGCGGCGAGCGCGCCCGACAGGTGCCGCGCATAGACGGCCGCGTCCTCGGTCGGGTGGCGCGTGCCGACGATCCCGACGCAGGGGATCCGGGGCAGCTCCCCGTGCACATGAAGCCGCTCTGGCGGGTCTGGCAGATCGCCGAGCGCCGCGGGGAGCCGCGGGCCGCTGAGGACGTGGTGGCGCACACGGCGCGCATCGGCCGAGCGGGGGGGTGGTTGCCGCTGATTGGCTCGCCCGGGTCGATCGCCCGAAAACCGCCTGCAGGCCGGGCACCCGCCGCTCGCGTTCGCGCGTCGCGGCAGCGCGAGGCTCGTGATAACAGGGCCGGCATGCACGTCGTGGTCGCCACGCACGGACACTGTTTCGACGGGCTCGCCAGCGCCGTGCTCTTCACCCACCTGGTCGGCGCCGTCGCGCCGCGCCGCGCGCGCTTCAGCTACTACGGCTGCGGCTACGGCGCGGGGCAGCGCAAGCCGGCGGCGGCGTGGCTGTCGGGCGACGAAAACGCGATCCTCGACTACCGCTACTTCGATGGGCCCAAGCTCAGCTGGTACTTCGACCACCACCCGACCGCCTTCGCCTCCGACGACGACCGGCGAAGCTTCGAGTCGAAGGTGGCCGACCGCCGCTTCTTCTACGACCCCGGCTACGGCTCGTGCGCGCGGCTGATCGCGGACGTCGCTCGCGCTCGCTTCTCCGTCGAGCTGCCCGAACCCCTCTCCCACCTGGTCGAATGGGCCGACAAGATCGACACCGCGAGCTTCGACGACGCCGAGCAGGCGACCAGCCGCTCGCACCCAATCGCGCGGCTGGTCAGCGTGGTCGAGCACTGCGGCGACGACCGTTTCTTGAATCGCTACGTGCCGCAGCTGCTCGCGCTCGGGCTCCCAGCGGTCGCGGCGTTGCCCGAGATCGAAGAGCGCTATCGGCCGCTGGGTGAAAAGCAGGCCCGTTACGTCGAACGTGTGCGACAGCGTGCCGAGCGCCGGGGCCGGGTCGTGTACGTCGACCTGACCGACGCCAACGTCGAGAGCGTCGGAAAGTTCGTCACCTACGCCTTGTACCCGGAGTGCACCTACTCGGTGGTCGTCGCCCTGATCGGCAACGGCATCAAGATCTCCGTCGGCTACAATCCCTGGTGCGGCTCCCCGCTCGACACCGATATCAGCGCGATTTGCGCGCGCTTCGGCGGCGGCGGCCACCCGGTGGTCGGCGGCATCGCCTTCAAGACCGCGGAGCTCGAGCGCGCGCGGGCGATCGCGACGCAGATCGCGGACGAGTTGAACGGGTGACCTCCAAGCTCCTTCGCTGGCAGCGGCCCCCCGGCGCACCGCCGCTCGTCCTCGGCCACCGAGGAGCCCGCCATGCGGCGCCCGAGAATACCTTCGCCGCGTTCGACCTGGCGCTCGCCGAAGGCGCCGACGGGATCGAAATCGACGTGCGGCTGGACGGCAGCGGCGAGCTCATCGTGCTGCACGATCTCGATCTCGGGCGCGTGACCGAGGGACGGGATCAGCGCTGCATCGAGCGGCTGAACCAGGCGGAGCGCGAGCGGGTTCGGCTGCCCGAAGGCCAGCGCATTCCCCGGCTGGAAGAGGTCCTGACCTGGGCCGTGCGGCACGACACCCGCGTCAACGTCGAGCTCAAGCACGACGTCCGCAGCCACCGCCAAATGCTCCGGCGGCTGGCGGAGCTGCTCGGACGCGTGAACGATCCTGCCCGGCACGTGCTCATCTCGAGCTTCAATCCAATCCTGGCGTTCCGTTTTCTGCTGACATCGCCAGGTGTGGCTACCGGCTGGCTCGTGCACGCCGGGCAAGAGCTCGTGAGAGACGCCCCGCTCTTCCGTAAGGTGGGCTTCGACGCCGTGCACCCGGAGTGGCGCATCCTGACCGCCGAACGCGCGCGCCGCTGGAAGCAACAGGGCGGCCTCATCAACGTCTGGACCGTCAACGAGCCGCAGGACGCCAAGACCCTCTCGGCCCTCGGCGTCGACGCGATCATCACCGACGTGCCAGGGCGCGTGCGGCGGGCGGTGGCCTGAGCTGCGGCGCGGCGGCCTCGCGCCGCTCAAGGGCAGTCGGCGTAGTGCACCTGAACGCCGCCGCGCGGCGCTTGGCGAAAGGCGCCCGCGATGATCGGCGGGTTGTGCGAGAGATCCTGGTTGACCAGCAGCAAATCCTGATCGGTCCCAGGGACCTCGAGCCGAATGCGACCCGGCAGCTCGGCGTTGCAGGCCGGGCCGCTCGGCGGCACGTCCGGCTCGATGTGATCGGGGTCGACCACCGGCTTGGCCGTCGAGGCGGGCGCGTGGTCGTCGAGGCGGGCCCGGTACAGCTCGACCCCGTGCTGCTCGACGCTGACCTCCTTCAGGCGCAGGCGCTGTTCGCCATACGGGCGTGACCAGTCGTCCGGGTGGGGCTCGAGCAAAATGCGCTGGCGCGCCGAATGTTTGCTGTCGATGTCGATGACGTAGCCGTCCGAGTCCCAGCCGATACGAGCGCTCTGGGGCTCGTGCACGAGCACCGGCGCCACCCCGCGCATCAGCTCCACCAGCGCGAACGGCGGCACCGGCACGTGGGTGAAGCGGGCGACGTTGCAGGCTTTGGCCGGGCCGTGCCAAAAGCGCTTCTCCTGCAGATCGAAGAGCGCGAACTGCTCGCCGTCGGCGGTCAGCGTGCTCAGGGTCACCCCGAACGGGCTGAACACGTCGAAGCGCAGGTTCTCCGGCAGGAGCGCGATGTACAGCACGTTGCCGCGCACCCGGCCGCCGTCCCCGAAATAGTCGATTTTCGCCTCCCCTTGCACGCCGCGGCTGCAGGCGTGGCTCTCACGCATGCGCTCGATCGCCGCGCGGGCGCTGGGGAACTGGGACGGCGGCGGCTCTCGCACGCAACCGGTGACGACCAGCAGCAAGAGCGGCGCCAGGAGCTCGAGCCCGGCGCAGGGTCTCATCCGCCGGCTCGCAGTTGGTCGAGCAGCTCCAGGTCTGGAAAAGGCAACGTCCACTTCGTCTCGGTCACGGCAACGCCACGCTGCTCACAGATCCGCGCCAGCGCAAGCCCGTCGATCAACGACACCGGCGCCGCACCCGGCGCCGCCGCCTCCTCCCGAGCGCCGCTCAGGACCTGTCCCGCCGTGACCAGGCAGCCAGCGGCCGCGGGACCATAGTGATGCAGCGAGCCGCGCAGCTCCGTCACGCGCTCGCGGCCAATCTCGCGCCCGTCGCGCCGCACGATGATGGCGCAGGGGATGTCGCCGGCCGCCTGCCGCGACTTGCCCGACAGGTGCAGCTCCGCGCCGTGGGCCCCGGGGCGGCGCACGACCGAGAGATCGTGGAAGTCCAACGCCGAGAGCGCCAGCAGCACGAGCTCGCCGAACGCCCGCTGCGGCAGCTCCTGCAGGTGGCGCAGCAGGGCGCGACGGGCGACCTCGCGGTAGCGCTCGAGCAGCGATTCCAGATCCCGCTCGAGCCGCAGCAGCTCCGGATCGGTGGACCACTCCGTCAAGGCGATGCGCGAGCCGTTCAGGCGGAAGCGAGGCCGCTGCCCGCGCGCGGAGCGCCGCAAATTGTCGGCGCGCGCGGCGGCGCCGATCATCGCCTGGGCATGCGACGACTCGCCCGAGAGGCGCCCTTTGCGCTGCGCCGCTTCGACCAGCCGCCCAAGGCCCACCGGTCCTTGGCGGCCGTCGAACGAAGCGAGCGCCGCGGCGATCGAATCGGCCAGGTCGACGCCCGCGAGCTCCTCCCAGGGCCCTGCGCTCCCCTCGCGGCGGCCCCCGCGATCATCGCGTCGGTCGCGGCGCTCGCGCGGCTCACGGCCTTCGCGCGGCTCGCGGGCTTCGCGCGGCTCGCGGGCTTCACGCGGCTCGCGGGCTTCACGCGGCTCGCGGGCTTCGCGCGGCTCGCGGCCCTCCCGCCGAGCGCGCGGCTCGCTGCCGCGGCCTTCGCTCGGCTCCCCCTCTTGCTCCGCGTCGAAATCTGCGCCCGCTGCGTCCGCGGGCGCGTCGGACACGGTGTACGACGGCAGGTCGTCATCGCGTCCCTCCGGCTCCGATCCACGTCCCCGCCGGCGACGGCGGCGCCGGCGGCGCCCCCCGTCCCGATCCGCGCGCTGCCGCTCCGCCTCCTCCACGTCATCGGAGCCCGCGAAGATCGGCTCGTCGTCGTCCTCCTCCGGCTCGAAGATCTGGGTGGCCCCGGCCGCGAATTGTGCCCGCGCGATCTCGTCTTCGGCCGGCGGCGGGCCCTCCTCTTCGGCCTCCAAGGCGACCTCTGCATCCTCATCCGCGGCGCCATTGGCTTCCGGCGGCTCCGGGAGATCGACCCCCGCTGCCGCGATGCGCTCGAGCGCCGGGGTGCGGTCGGCCAACCCCTGCTCGATCATCTTGGTGTCCCATTCGCGGAGCGCGAAGACCCCCGGCTTGACGCGAACGAGCGGGTTTTCCTTTTCCCCCTTTTTGACCAGCGCCGCCAGGCGCGCCCCCATCGTCACCTCCGGGCTCTTGCCCACGTGACTGAGAAGGTTTTTTTCAATGGCGACGTCCGTGATCTCCTTATAGTGCAAAGGCTTTCCGACCAGGCGCAGCACCTGCGCCGCAGCTTCCGTGAATGTCATTCCGAATCGTCTCTTGGTTGAGGGAGAACATCGTTCTCTCTTTCAAGGGTCTCCGGGGAAGCGCACATCGCTCCCGCCACCGGCAGAACACCTTTCCGGCCGCGACATAGCACGCCCGGTTTGAAGCTCCAACAGCTCTCCCAAGGGCCGCTGGTCGAAACGGCCCTTCAGACCCAGACGCGCTCGGCGGCGCGCTGGTACGCTCGCAGGGTCGCGTCATCGTAAAGAACGAACCGACAAACGCGCACCACTGGGGCGGCCGGCAGGTGTTCGCGCAAGGTCCGGAGCGCGACCAGGGCGGCATCCTGGACCGGGTAGCCGTACACCCCGGTGCTGATGGACGGGAAGGCGATCGAGGCGATCTTTTCCGCCTGGCAGATCTTTAGTGCCTGGCGATAGCAGCTCGCCAACAGCTCTGCGGCTCGCGCGCCCTCCTGAGCGAAGATGGGTCCGACGCAGTGGATCACGTGCCGGGCCTTCAACCCAAACCCCGGCGTCAGCACGGCCTGTCCCGTGGGGAGCACTCCCCCTGGCAACCCCACCTTCACGCGATGCAGCGCCCGCTGCAGCTCCGGCCCTGCCGCCCGGTGGATCGCGCCGTCCACGCCCCCGCCGGCCATCAACATGCCGTTGGCAGCGTTCGCGATGGCGTCGGTCGCCGACTGGGTGATGTCGCCCTGAACCAACTCGAGGCTCGCCGCCCCCGCCGTCAACGCTTGCACCTCGCTACCTATAGCCTGACTCATCCCCTCATTTCCTTAGGAAGTTCTCGCCGAAGCTGTTCACCGGCGGGTGACCGGCAAGGCCTTCGATGTTCGTTCGTAGGGCGAGTCGGGTAAACTGAACGTCCGGCGACCGTCGATTCGGCTTCCGAGCCAAAGGGCCCCTTTTGGCGTAGACTCCAGCGAGTGGACGCGGCACGGGTCGTCGGCGAGCTGACCACCGCGGCGGAGCGCCTGGGCGTTCGCGTGCGCTGCGAGCGGCTCCCGGCTCGCAGCAGCGGCGGGCGCTGCCGCGTCGGCGAGCGCGAGCTGTTCTTCATCGACGCCGGTCTCGGGCAACGGGATCGGGCGGCGCTGCTGGCCGATCTGCTCGCCGAGCTGGATTGCCCGCTGGACGCCCTCAGCCTGGAAGGGCGGGAGCTGGTCGAACGCGCCCGGCGCCGCCGCCGGGCTCACGGTCGCGCCCAAGCTCCCGCACCGGCCGTGATCCGGCTCGAGCGGCCGAAACCGGGGCTGCGGCGAGCCCTGCCGCGCGACGGCAGCGGCGACTGAAGGTGTGCGGTCCGGAGCGACTTGCCGTATGAGGACCGGGTGAAGCTGCTCGAACAGGTGCCGCTGGCCCCGCGCTGCACGCTCGGCGTGGGAGGGCCAGCCGCGTACTTCGTCGAAGCCCACGACGAGCCAGCGCTGTTCGAGGCGATCGACTGGGCCGACCGCTTCGGGGTGCCCGTGCGGGTGCTCGGCGGCGGCAGCAACGTCGTGATCGCGGACGGGGGGTTCGATGGGCTCGTCGTGCAAATCGCGCTGCGCGGCATCGAAGAGCAGCCGGACGACCCGATGTGCCGCGTCACGGCGGCGGCGGGCGAGCCCTGGGACGCGCTGGTCGCCCGCGCCGTGCAAGCGCAGCTTGCGGGCATCGAGTGTTTGAGCGGCATCCCCGGACTGGTCGGGGCCACGCCGATCCAGAACGTAGGGGCCTACGGCCAGGAGGTGGCCGACACGATCGAGCGGGTGCGCGCCTACGATCGGATCGAGCGGCGGGTCGTCGAGCTCGAGGCCAAGGCGTGCGCGTTCGGCTACCGCGACAGCCGCTTCAAGTCGCAGGAGCCGGACCGCTACGTGGTGCTCGCGGTCACCTATGCGCTGGAGCGGGGCGGCGCCCCGACGATCCGCTACCCGGAGCTGGCGCGTCGCCTGGCGGCCTCGGGGATCGACCGCCCCACGCTGTCGGGGGTGCGTGAAGCGGTGCTCGAGCTGCGGCGCGGCAAGTCGATGGTGATCGACGCGCTCGATCCGAACCGTCGCAGCTGCGGCTCGTTCTTCCTCAATCCGATCGTCAGCGCCGAGCGCCACGCCGAGCTGGCGGTCGCGATCGGGGAAGCGATGCCGAGCTATCCGCAACCCGACGGCAGCGTGAAGCTCTCGGCGGCCTGGCTGATCGAGCGGGCGGGCTTTTCGCGGGGGGAGCGGCAGGGGCGCGTCGGATTGTCGAGCCGACACAGCCTCGCGCTCGTCTGTCACGACGGGGCGCGCGCAGACGAGCTGATCGCGTTCGCGCGCGGCGTGCGGCGCCGGGTGCTGTCGGCGTTCGACATCCTGCTGCGACCGGAGCCGGTTTTCTGGGGCTTTTCGAGCCTGGACGAGGGCTTGCCCGACGAGCGCCTCGCCTGAGCCCGGTCCGCGAGCCCGGCGCCGATCGATCACACCGCGGGTTGATGGGCCGTCTCTCCGAGCGCCGACTGCACGCGCTCGTAGACGGCATCGACCGCCTGGTCGAGCTTGTCGACCTCGGTTCCGCCCGCCTGTGCCATGTCGGGTCGACCGCCGCCCGACCCGCCGACGATCTGGGCGATCGGGCGGATGAGATCGCCCGCGCGCAGCTTCGCGGTGAGCGGCTTGCTCACCGTCAACACGAGCTGCGCCTTGCCATCGCTCTCCGAGGCCACGAGCACCACGGCGCTGCCCAGCTTGTCGCGGAGCTGCTCGGCCAGCTCGCGCAGAGCGCCGCGGTCGGTCAGCTCCGTCTTGACCCCGAGCACCTTCACCCCGGCGATCTCCCGCGCCGCCGCGAGCGGATCGGCGCCGCCGCTGGCCCCCGCGCCCGCCATGAGCTTGCGCTGCAGCTCTTCGATCCGGCGCTCGAGCTGCCGCTCGTGCGTCACCAGGCGCTCGAGCTTCTCCGTCAGCTGCGGCACGCTCGTCTTGGCGAGCTGCGCCGAACGGGCGAGCGTGCTCTCGAGCTCGCGCACGTAGCCGAGGGCGCCCTCCCCCGTCGTGGCGATCAGCCGCCGAACCCCAGCGGCGATGCCTTGCTCCGAAATGATCTTGAAGAGCCCGATGTCGCCCGTGGCGCGCGCGTGCGTCCCACCGCAGAGCTCCACCGACTCCCCCATCGAGAGCATGCGCACCGAGTCGCCGTACTTCTC
>Ga0079224_100006293_pt1 | contig 15716 bp, 13 predicted proteins | sample Stecom2015_FD_80414 | JGI IMG/M metagenome (GOLD analysis project Ga0079224, IMG submission 80414) | Agricultural soil microbial communities from Utah to study Nitrogen management - Steer compost 2015 | ecosystem: Environmental > Terrestrial > Soil > Agricultural land | place: USA: Utah...
CGCGCCGGCTCCGCGCAGCGGCGGCGTCGAGGCCGCACCCGCATGAACGAAGCGTGGGCGCGCGCCGAGCGCATCCTGTGCGTGCGGCTCGACAACCTCGGCGACGTGTTGATGACGACGCCGGCGATCCGCGCCATCCGCGGCGCGGCGCCGCGCCGGCACGTCACGCTGCTCGGGTCGGCATCCGGCGTTCGCGTCGCCGCCCACGTGCCGGAGATCGACGCGACGATCCGCTACGAGGCGCCGTGGGTGAAGAACGCGCGGACCCATGCGTCGGGCACCGACGTCGATCGGGCACTCGTCGAAGTGCTCGCCGCACATCGCTTCGACGCGGCCGTGATCTTCACCGCGTACAGCCAGAGTCCGATCGCGGCGGCGCTGGTGTGCCGGATGGCCGGGATTCCGCTGCGGCTGGCGCATTGCCGAGAGAATCCCTATCTGCTGCTCACCGACTGGGTGCCCGAGACCGAGCCGATGCGGCAGCTGCGCCACGAAGTCGAGCGCCAGCTCGACCTCGTCGCGTTCTTCGCGCCGCGTCCGCACGATCTGCGCCTGTCCTTCCGCGTGCCCGTCGCCGATCGGGCGTCGCTCGCCGTGAAGCTCGACGCGGCCGGGGTCGACCCGCAGGCGCCGCGCATCGTCGTGCATCCGGGCGCGAGTGCGCCGTCACGGCGCTGGTCCGCATCGAAGTTCGCGGCGACGGTGCGCGAGCTCGCGCAACGCCAGCCGGGCGCGCTCGTGCTCACCGGAGACGCGAGCGAAGCCGCGCTCGTGGAGTCCGTCGTGCGGCAGGCCGGCCGTCCCGCGCGCGTGCACGGCGTCGCCGGTGCGCTCACGCTCGGAGAGCTCGGCGCCCTGCTGGAAGGGGCCGACCTGCTCATCGCCAACAACACCGGGCCCGTGCACGTCGCGGCCGCGCTCGGCACGCCGGTGGTCGACCTCTATGCGCTGACCAATCCGCAGCACGTGCCGTGGCGCGTGCCGGCGCGCGTGCTGAACCGCGACGTGCCCTGCCGCAATTGCTACCGGAGCCTGTGCCCCAACGGTACGCAGGCCTGCCTGAGCGGCGTCGAGCCGCACGAGGCGGTCGCCGCCGCCCTCGCGCTGCTCGAGTCGCGACGCTCGATTCGGGATCTCGAACAACGATTCACCCATCAGGAGTATTGAGACGGATGGCAGCCTTGCCGATCGGAACACACTTCCCGCCAACGACGAAACCGCTTCGGTATCCCGCAGCGGTTGCGCTGCACGAACCGCGCCGGCGACGGCCGGCGGTCGACGCCGCAGGCGCCGTGCGGCGCATCGCGGTATTCCGCGCGTTGAAGCTCGGTGACCTGTTGTGCTCGGTCCCCGTGTTGCGCGCGTTGCGCAAAGCCCATCCGCACGCGCACGTCACGCTGATCGGATTGCCCGAGTCCGAAGCCTTCGCGCGGCGCTTCGCGCACTACGTCGACGACTGGATCGATTTCCCCGGCACGCCGGAGTTGCCCGAGCAGTCGCCGCGCGGCGGGCTGCCGGCGTTCTTCGCGCTGGCACGTGCCCGCCGCTTCGATCTGGCGCTGCAGCTGCACGGCAGCGGCGAGCGCACCAACGGGATCGTGCGGCTGCTCGGCGCGAAGCGCACCTGCGGATTCCACCCGAACGGTTGCGACGTCGACGACTTCGTGCGCTGGCCCGACGACGGCCACGAGATCGACCGCCTGCTGCGCCTCGTCGACCACCTCGGCATCGAACGACAGGGTCGCGCGCTCGAGTTCCCGATCGGCGACGAGGAGCGGCGCAACTGGCGGCGCCTCGCGCAGCGGCATTCGCTCGATCCCGCGCGTCTCGTGCTGGTTCACCCGGGTGCGAGCCTGCCGTCGCGCCGGTGGCCGCTCGAGCGCTTCGCCGATCTCGCCGACCGGCTGGCGCTGCGCGGCTGGCAGATCGCGATCACCGGAAGCGCGGACGAAGCGGATCTCGCGGCTTCGATGCGCCGTGCGATGCGCACGCCCGCGGCGAACCTGTGCGGCGCGACCGGGCTGGGCGAGCTCGGCGCGGCCATCGACGAATCGCGCCTGCTCGTCTGCAACGACACCGGCGTGTCGCACGTGGCGGCAGGCCTCGGCGCACGCAGCGTCGTCGTCGCCTGCGGCAGCGAGATCCGGCGCTGGCGCCCGCTCGATCGCAGCCTGCATCCGATGCTCGCCGCCGACGTGCCGTGCCGCCCGTGCCACGAAGCGGTCTGCCCGCACCCCGGACACCCGTGCGCGAGCGCGATCGACGTCGATTCCGTCTTCGAGCTCGTCCTGCACCAGCTCGCCGTCAGCGAACGAGGCGTCGCGGAGCCGCTGCGGTGGCTGCGCTCGGCGTGAAGGCGAAAACCGATGCCGGCGTCACCGGATGGCGAGCGGCTGCAGGTGCTCACCTGGCACGTGCACGGCAACTATCTGTACTACTTGAGCCAGGCGACACACGATTTCCATCTGGTGACGCTGCCCGGGCACCCGCCCGGCCACGCGGGTCGCGTCGGTAGCCTGCCCTGGGGCTCGAACGTGCACGAGGTTGCCGCCGAAGACGTGGCCGGCCGGCGCTTCGACTGCGTGCTGTATCAGTCGCGCCGCCATTGGGACGACGACCGCTTCCGGTGGCTGAGCGATGCGCAGCGCGCGCTGCCGACGGTCTACCTCGAGCACGATCCGCCGCAGGCGCACCCGACGGCGACACGCCACCCGGCGGCCGACAGCGACGCGCACGTCGTGCACGTGACGCCGTTCAACGCGCTGATGTGGGACAACGGCGGCGCGCGCACACGCGTGATCGAGCACGGCGTGCTGGTTCCCGGCGACGTCCGCTACCGCGGCGATCGCGACGAGGGTGTGGTCGTCGTCAACCACCTGCGCGAGCGCGGCCGGCGCCTCGGTGCTGACGTGTTCGAGCGGGTGCGCGCCCGCGTGCCGCTCGTGCTCGTCGGCATGGGATCGCGGGCGATCGGCGGCGAAGGCGAGATCCCCAACGTCGAGCTGCCCGCGTACGTCTCGCGCTTTCGCTTCTTCTTCCATCCGATCCGCTATACGAGCCTCGGGCTGTCGGTGCTGGAGGCGATGACCGTCGGCCTGCCGGTGGTCGCACTCGCCACGACGGAGCTGCCGACGGTGATCCGCAACGGCGTGAACGGCTACGCCGACACGGATCCGGACCGCTTGATCGACGTGATGCGCACGCTGCTCGCCGATCCTTCGCTCGCGCGCCGCTGGGGGGAGGCGGCACGCGCCGACGCGCTCTCACGCTTCTCGATCGAGCGCTTCGCGCGCGACTGGACGCGGTTTCTCGGCGACGTCGTGCGCGAAGGCTGAGGCGCGCTCAGCTCGCCTCGACCGGCACTGCGCTGGCGATCAACGCCTGCCAGGCAGCCGGGTCTCGCGGCCAGGCGCGGTCTCCGCCGGTCTGCAGCCGTTGCAGGATTTGCCCCAGCTGCCAGGTGGGCGGCTGGCCGAGCCCGGCGGGGCGTTCGCGCCAGATTCGGCGCACCAGGTTGTCGTTCACCGCGAAGCGCTGCGAGATCGCCTCGATCGTCGCGCGGTCCTGACCGGCGTCGATCGCGCGCTTGAGCATCGCCGCCCAGTACAGGCTGTGCGCGCTGCGGGTGCGCGACGCCAGCGTGCGCAATTCGAAGGTAGGCCGCGCAGACAGCGCGGCTTCGTGTGCCGTGTCGGGGCCCGCGGGCGCATCGCCGTCGGCGTCGCCTTCCGACGGGCACGCGTCGAGCGGCACCAGCGCGTCGGCGAAGAAATTGGCGAATGCCGGCAGGCGCGCGAGCAGGTGCGCGCGCGGCGCGGCACGGCGCGGATCCAGGCGCAGCCAGTTGTAGCAGCCGAGATGCACGCCCGCGCCCGTGCGGGCGAGCTTGGCGAGGGTGATCGGGTCGAGCGCCGACTCGAGCACCGCGCGCACGCGCGCGTCGATCGCGTCCTCGCGCAGGTCGATCGAACGCAACACCCGGCCGTAGAAATCGACGTCGATGATCTCGTCGCGCAGCGCCCGGCGCAGCGCAGCGAGGAAGTCGGGATACCGTCCGGCCCGATCGAACAGCGAGGCGGGCGCGCCGGGTTCGAGGCGATGCTCGCGGTCGAGATGGCGTCCCCAGTCGTCGCGGCGACGGTCGAGCGTCGTCAGCATCTCGTCGGCGAGCGATGCGAACAGCACGTCGAGCGCGTCGTCGCCGCGGCGGGATACGCCCGGCGCCAGCTCGCTGCGGGCGAGCACGTCGACGAGCAGGCGCAGCGTGCGGTCGGACAGCAGCGCGCGGAAATCGTAGACGAGATGGTCGCGGTCGACGCCGACGAAGCGCACGTTCAGTCCCCACGCGCGCGTGAGCTGCGTGAAGATCGGATTCGTCATCAGCGACAGCCGCGATGCGAGCGGCAGCAGGACGACGAACAGCCGCCAGTCGGAGGACGGATTGCGAAAGACGATCGCGCGCGGGCTGTTCCGGTAAGTCGCGGCGAGCTGCGCGAGCTCCGGGCCGGTGTTGCCCGCGTCCTGCAGTTCCCCGTCGATCGGGACTGCATCGACCGTGAGAAACTCGACGTCCTTCAAGACGAAGCCTAGTCGGCCTGCTTGGCGAGGAACAGGAGGCCGCCTCCGAACAGGAGCAGCGCGGTGGCCATCAGGATGCGTGCGATCGAGCCGCGCCAGAGCGCCTCGGCTGCGAACAACGCCCCCGCGGTGAGCACGATTCGGGCCGTGCCGGCGGTGCGTTGCGCGGGGCTCAGGCGGGTCATGTGGCAAATCTACCGCAGAACGGCGGACGACGTGCGGGAACCATCGACGAAGCGGATCGAAAGTCCGGCCAGTTCGACGCCTTCCACGCGGCTCGTCCAGTGCTGGCCGACGGACAGCGGCTGCGCGTCGGTGAGCGTGCCGGTGGTGACCAGCGAGCCCGCCTCGATCGAGTGGCCGCGCAGCGCCATTTCGCGTGCCAGGTGCGCGATCGCGTGCAGCGGACCGTCGAGCGCCGCGCGGCCGTTGCCGCGCGCGATCTCGACGCCGTCGCAGCGCAATTCGATCTCGAGTGCGCCGAGCCGTTCGATCGCCGACCACGGATCGCGGCCGAGCTCGCCGATCGGCCGGCGCGGACCGAGGATGAGCGCGCCGTGCAGGCTCTGCGCGGCAACGGCCTCGGCGGCCGTGAATCGCCAGTCGGGATAGGGCGACTGCACGATCTCGCAACCGTGTGCGAACCAGTCGGCGACGTCGTACACGGCTTCGGGGGTGTGCGCACGAGGCGGCGTGCGCAGGCCGACGACGATCTCGGGTTCGAGCCGCGGCTGCGCGAAGCGCGAGAGATCGACGTCGATCGTGCCGGCTGCGGTGCCGCCGCCCGCGGCATCGACGACGCGCAGCGTCGTGTTCCAGACCGGACCCCAGATCGGATGGAACACGCCGTAGAGCGGCCAGATCGAGCGGTTCGTGAATCCGATCTTGTAGCCGACCGGACGTTCGCCGCGTGCGATGCGCGCCACGGCGATGCCGGTTTGCAGCGCCTCGGCGCGGGCGAGATCGCGCAGCGGCGCGTAGCCGGCGGGTGCGAGCGTGCGTCCGCGGTCGCAGGCGTCGAGCAGCAGCTCCGAGGACAGTTCGATGGGCATGCGGCATTATCCCGCGCGCGCACCGCAGCGGGCGAGAGCGCACGAGCGCCGAGGGCGCATTCGGAGGCAAGACCCTGGGACTGATCGAAGTGGCGGTCGTCGCCGCGGCCGCCTTCCTCGCCGGAGCGGTGAATTCGGTGGCGGGTGGCGGAACGTTCTTCTCGTTTCCGGCGCTGCTCGCCGTCGGCGTTCCACCGGTGGTCGCCAACGCCAGCAACGCCGTCTCGCTGTGGCCGGGCAGTCTCGCCGGTGCGTGGGCCTTTCGGCGCGAACTGCGCCGTTTCGCCGCGAGCCTGCCGCTGCTGTCGGCGATCGCTTTCGTCGGCGGCATCGGCGGTGGCCTGTTGCTGCTGCAGACGTCGAACGACCGCTTCTCGCTGCTGATCCCGTGGCTGCTGCTGCTCGCGACGCTGCTTTTCGCGTTCAGCGGCCCGCTGTCGAGCGGCATCCGGACGCTGCTGCGCCGCGCGCACGACCGGCCGGCGCCGGCGAGCGGCTTCGGTGTCGGCGGCTATCTGTTCCAGGCGGTCGTTTCGATCTACGGCGGCTTCTTCGGGGCGGGCATGGGCATCCTGATGATCGCGTCGCTCGCGATCCAGGGCTTCGACGACCTGAACGAGATCAATGCGCTGAAGAACTGGCTTTCGGCAATCATCTACAGCGTCGCGGTCGCCACTTTCGTGCTCGCCGACGCGGTGTCGTGGCCGCACACGCTGGTCATGATCGTCACCGCGACGATCGGCGGCTATGCCGGCGCTGCCTGGGCGCGAAGGATCCCGGCGCTGTGGCTGCGCCGTTTCATCATCGTTTTCGGCGCGGTGCTCAGCGCCTGGTATTTCCGCGCGGCGCTCGCAGGCTGAGCGGCGGCGTGCGCGCGCGGCATCGCGCGGCCGCACGGGTGTCCTGTGGGCGCAGGCCAGCCGATGCGGGGAGCGGACGCTCGGCGCGCCCGGCCACGGTGTACACTCGGTCAACCCCGACGCGCCGGGATGGCTCCTCGCCGGGACGGCTCCTCGCGAGACCCCGCTGCGAGTCCCGCTTCCCGGCCGCTGCTTTTTCGGCTCCGCGAGCCGCGATGCCGACACGGCCGAGAAGAATTCGCAACGCGTTCCGTCGCGCGTCCGCCCGGAACGCCGCGTGGCCCGAGCCACGCCGACGCAACCGGATGCTCATCACGGAGGTTCGCTCATGCCCGAGGCCAGCGCCGAAGCGCCCTTGAATCGACCGTTGCGCGGCGGCACCGCCGCCGGCTCCCCCGATGCCCTGCGTGCGCGCCTCGGCGCCCCCGACTGGGTCCGCAACCGGCGCCTGCTCGAGTGGGTAGGCCGCATCGTCGATCTGGCCCGCCCCGAGCGTGTGCACTGGTGCGACGGCTCGCAGGCCGAGTACGACCGCCTGTGCGACGCGATGGTCGCCGCCGGCACGCTGCGACGGCTGAATCCGCAGAAGCGGCCGAATTCCTTCCTGGCGCTGTCCGATCCGAGCGACGTCGCGCGCGTCGAGGACCGCACCTTCATCTGCACCGACGAGCGCGAGGATGCCGGTCCGACGAACAACTGGATCGCGCCCGCCGAGATGCGCGCGACGCTCGAGCGGCTGTTCGACGGCTGCATGCGCGGACGCACGCTCTACGTCATTCCGTTCTCGATGGGGCCGCTGGGCAGCCGCATCTCGCACATCGGCGTGGAGCTCACCGACAGCCCGTACGTGGTCGCGAGCATGCGGGTGATGACGCGCATCGGCCGCGCGGTGGCCGAGCTACTCGGCGAGGACGGGAGCTTCGTGCCCTGCGTGCACTCGGTGGGCGCGCCGCTCGCCCCCGGGCAGGCCGACGTGCCGTGGCCGTGCAACGAGACGAAGTACATCGTGCACTTCCCGCAGACGAGCGAGATCTGGTCCTACGGCTCGGGCTATGGCGGGAACGCGCTGCTCGGCAAGAAGTGCTTCGCGCTGCGCATCGCGTCGAACATGGGGCGGCAGGACGCCGCCAGCGGCGGTGCGGGCTGGCTCGCCGAGCACATGCTGATCCTCGCGGTCACCTCGCCGCAGGGCAAGCGTTATCACGTCGCGGCGGCGTTCCCGTCGGCCTGCGGCAAGACGAATTTCGCGATGCTCATTCCGCCGGCGGGCTTCGAAGGCTGGAAGGTGTCGACGATCGGCGACGACATCGCGTGGATCAAGCCGCACACGGACGGCCGGCTGTACGCGATCAATCCCGAGGCCGGATTCTTCGGCGTCGCGCCGGGCACCAGCGAGAAGACGAACCCGAATTGCGTCGCGATGCTGCGCGAGAACACGATCTTCACGAACGTCGCGCTCACCGATGACGGCGACGTCTGGTGGGAGGGCCTGTCGGAGCCGCCCGCGCACCTGATCGATTGGCGCGGAAACGACTGGACGCCCGCCGACGGCCAGGCCGGGCGCAAGGCCGCGCACCCGAACTCGCGGTTCACCGTGGCCGCCGCGCAGTGCCCGTCGATCGACCCGAACTGGGACAGCGTCGACGGGGTCCCGATCGACGCCTTCATCTTCGGTGGGCGGCGATCGACGACGGTGCCGTTGGTCACGCAGGCGCGCGACTGGACCGAAGGGGTCTACATGGCGGCGACGATGGGCTCGGAAACCACGGCCGCGCAGGCGGGCGCGACCGGCGTCGTGCGCCGTGACCCCTTCGCGATGCTGCCGTTCTGCGGCTATCACATGGGCGACTACTTCGGCCACTGGCTCGCGCTCGGCGAGCGGCTGCAGGCCGGCGGCGCGAAGCTGCCGGCGATCTTCTGTGTCAACTGGTTCCGCACCGACGAGAACGGCCGGTTCGTCTGGCCCGGCTTCGGCGAGAACATGCGCGTCCTGAAATGGATGATCGACCGCATCGAGGGGCGTGCGGGCGGCTTCGAGCACGTGTTCGGGACGACGCCGCGCTACGAGGACCTGCACTGGAGCGGCCTGTCGTTCCCGCGCGAGGCCTACGACCGCATCACGTCGATCGACCGCGGCGCGTGGGAGCAGGAGTTCCGGCTGCACGGCGAGCTGTTCGAGCGGCTCGCGTCGCGGCTGCCGCACGCGTTCCTGCAGACGAAGGCGCGCTTCGAGGAGCGCCTGCGGCGCTGAGGCGGTCGGCGGGCGAGCGTCGGGATCGCGCCGCGCCCGCCCGAACGCGTTCATACCGGGCCAGCGGGGTGGAACACTTCGACTACGTCGTCGTCGGCGCCGGAACCGCGGGCTGCCTGCTCGCGAACCGGCTCTCGGCCGACCCGGACGCACGCGTGCTGCTGCTCGAGGCCGGCGGCGACGACCGCTATCTGTGGATCCACATCCCGGTCGGCTACCTGTACTGCATCGGCAATCCGCGCACCGATTGGCTGTATCGCACCGAGCCCGAACCCGGGCTCGGCGGCCGCTCGATCGGCTATCCGCGTGGCAAGGGCCTGGGCGGATGCTCGTCGATCAACGGGATGATCTACATGCGCGGCCAGCGCCGCGACTACGACGAGTGGGCCGCGGCGGGCAACGACGGCTGGGACTGGGCTGCCGTGCTGCCGTATTTCCTGCGGCACGAGAACCACTGGTCGCGCGACGGCGGCGCGTCGGATCCGTTGCACGGACACGGCGGCGAATGGCGCGTCGAGCGGCAGCGCCTGCGCTGGGATCTGCTCGACGCGTTCCGGGAGGCCGCGGCGCAGACGGGCATTCCCCGTTGCGACGACTTCAACCGCGGCGACAATTTCGGCTGCGGCTATTTCGAGGTGAACCAGCGGCGCGGGATTCGCTGGAACGCGTCGAAGGCGTTCCTGCGGCCGGCGTCGAGGCGGCCGAATCTCGTCGTGCGCACGGGCGCGCATGCCACCCGCCTGCTGTTTGCCGAGGACGGACCGGCTCGCGTGACGGGCGTCGAATACCGCCTCGGCGGCGAGCACGGCGAGCTCCGGCGCGTGCGGTGCGCGCGCGAGGTCGTCCTGGCCGCCGGAGCGATCGGTTCGCCGCACCTGCTGCAGCGCTCGGGCATCGGCGATCCGCCGCGCCTGCGAGCGGCCGGCATCGCGCCGCGCATCGCGCTGCCCGGCGTCGGGGCGAACCTGCAGGACCACCTGCAACTGCGGATGATCTTCCGCGTGCAGGGCGTGGCGACGCTGAACGAGCGGGCCGGTCGCTGGATCGGCCGTGCGGGCATCGGGCTGCAATACGCGTTCTTCCGCCGAGGGCCGATGGCGATGGCGCCGAGCCAGCTCGGCGCCTTCGCGCGCTCGCGCGACGACCTGCCGACGCCGAATCTCGAATATCACGTGCAGCCGCTGTCGCTCGATCGCTTCGGGGAGCCGCTGCATCGATTCCCCGCGTTTACTGCGTCGGTGTGCAATCTGCGGCCGAGCTCGCGCGGTCGCGTCGATGCGGTTTCGGCCGATCCTTTCGCCGCCCCGCGGATCGCGCCGAACTATCTCGCCACCGAAGACGACCGGCGGGTCGCGGTGCAGGCGCTGCGCTTGACGCGACGCATCGTCGCGGCGCCCGCGCTGGCCCCCTACCGGCCCGAGGAGACGCTGCCCGGGCCGGCCGCGGACAGCGACGAAGCGCTGGTGCGAGCGGCCGGCGAGATCGGCACGACGATCTTCCACCCGGTCGGAACCTGTCGGATGGGGGCGGACGGCGATCCGGATGCGGTGGTCGACGCGCGCCTGCGTTGCCGCGGTGTCGCCGGCCTGCGCATCGCCGACGCGTCGATCATGCCGACGATCACGTCGGGCAATACGAACTCGCCGACGCTGATGATCGCCGAGAAGGCCGCGGCGATGATTCTCGAGGAGGCTCGCGCCGGCGGCGCGGATCGGGCGCGTCAGGCGGAAGTCGCCGAGGTGTCCGCCTCGCCCGCCGCCGGAAGCGGTCAATGCAGGTAGTGCGCTTCGTCGAACAGGCGCACGCTGCCCGGTGCGTAGACGACGAGCAGGGTCGTCAGCATTCCCTCGAGCCACGCCTCGCCCGCGGCCAGTAGCAGCGAATAGGGCACCGCCAGGCGGAGGTACGGGAGGAGCGCGTGCGCGTCGCCTGCATGGGCGCCGACCCCCGTATCGAGGGCGATCGCAAGCGTGCCGAGCGCCGCAGCGGCGAGCAGCGGCAACGCATAGGCGACGAACAGCCCTAGGAAGCCGACGCCGATCAGGAATACGAAGAGATTCGACGGAAGATGGCGGCGGCAGCCGAGAGCAAGCGCCCACATCAACCAGGCGGGTGCAACGGCGAACAGCAGGATTTCGACCCCGAGCCCGGTCCAGGGGCCGCCCCGCCCGAAGGCGTCCAGCAGCAGCACCGCCGTCGCGGAGACGACCGCGCGCGGATAGCCGAGCAGCAGTGTCAGCCAAGCGGTGCCCAGGTAGTGCAGCGAGAAGCCGCCCGGCATCGTCACGCTGAGCTGGCGCGCCAGCAGGAAGAGGACGGTAGCGAGCGCCCACATCGCCATCTCGCGGCGGAGACCGGGGCGGGACGCCCGCCGCGCCGCATCGAAGACCGCGAGCGCTGCGAGAGCGGCGGCGGGCCCCGCAAGCCAGATGGGGAGGGACTCCGGCGACAAGTAAGCGCCTGCTTATGCGTCCGTGCTTTCGTGGGAGGCCGCCCTCGACAGTCGGGCGGCCTCGCGGATGGCTGCGATCAGGCTCCCGGGATCGGCGAGGCCGCGGCCGTCCGGCCCGGGCCGCCCCGCCCGATCGAAGGCGGTGCCGTGGTCCGGGCTGGTGCGCACGAACGGCAATCCGAGCGTGACGTTGACACCGTCGTCGATGCCGAGATACTTCACCGGGATCAGTCCCTGGTCGTGGTACATCGCCACCACGAGATCGAATTCACGGAATCCGCGCGCCCGCATGAACACGGTATCGGGAGCGAAGGGGCCGCTTACTTCGATACCTGCGTCGCGGGCCTCGGCAACGGCCGGCGCAATGATCTCGATCTCTTCGCGGCCGAACAGCCCGCCTTCGCCCGCATGCGGATTCAGCCCGGCCACTGCGATGCGCGGCCGCGCCAGGCCGGAGCGGCGCATCGAAGCGTCCGCGATCGTGATCGTGCGCAGCACGCCGGCGCGGTCGAGCCGCTCGATCGCCTCGCGCAGCGGGACGTGGATCGATACGAGCACGGTGCGCAGCTCGGGGTTCGCGAGCATCATGCGCACGTCTGCGCCGCCGGCGAGCTCGGCGAGCAGCTCGGTGTGACCGGGGAAGCGGTGCCCCGCCGCGTGCATCGCCTCCTTCGCGATCGGGGCGGTGACGATCGCGCGGACCTCGTCCCGCAACGCGAGCCCGGCGGCGTGCACGATGCAGCGGTGCGCCGCGTCTCCGGCGCGCGGATCGATGCGGCCGACCGGCAGCGCGTCGGGCAGCGTGACGACGTCGTCGACGTCGGACGGCATCGGGAGCGACAGGCGCGCCGCCTCGCGTGCCAGCCAGCGCGCGTCGCCGACGACCCGCAGCGCCAGGCCGCCGAGCGACGCGTCGGCGCAGGCCTTCAGGACGATTTCCGGGCCGATGCCGCAGGGATCGCCCATCGTGATCGCGATCGGCCGCGTTGCGGAGGCGGCGGGGTGCGCAGACGCGAAAGCCTCGCGCGGGCTCGAGGAATCGGAGGGCATCGCGTCGATTCTACGGCCGCGACAGCGAGCCGGATATCGGCCCGAGGCTTAGACTGCGGAGTCGGCCGGCGCCACGGCGCGGGTGCGCGATCTTCACGTCCAGCGATGTCGCCTGCGGCTCCGGGCGCGTGCGCTTTCGTGCTCGCGGGAAGCGGCGAGGTGCAGCGCGGGCCGACGGGCAGTCTTCGCGATGGCAGCGAGCTCGGGGTGTCGACGGCGCGACGAGCGCGATGCGACGGGTATGGAGCGTGCGGATCGGAGCCGTGCGGCCGGGCGCCGCGGCGGCGGGTGCCGGGCGCGGCGCCGGCGCGCAGGTTCTTTTTCGGGAGAAGAGTCGATGACGATGCAATTGAAGGACATGCGCCTGCTCAAGCGCAACGGCTACGTCGATGGCCAGTGGGTCGATGCGGATTCGGGACGGAGCTTTCGCGTGACGGACCCGGCGAGCGGACAGACGATCGCCGAGGTCAGCGACATGGGTGTCGCCGAGACGAAGCGGGCGATCGATGCGGCGGCGCGGGCGCTTCCCGCATGGCGCGCGAAGACGGCGAAGGAGCGCGGCGCGATCCTGCGGCGCTGGTACGAGCTCGTGCTCGAGCACGCGGACGATCTCGCGCTGCTGATGACCACCGAGCAGGGCAAGCCGCTCGCAGAGGCGCGCGGCGAGGTCGGCTACGGCGCGTCGTTCATCGAGTGGTTCGCCGAGGAGGGGCGTCGCGTCTACGGCGACGTGATCCCGACCACGTCGCCCGATCGCCGCCTGCTGGCGATCAAGCAGGGGATCGGCGTCTGTGCGGCGATCACGCCGTGGAACTTTCCGATCGCGATGATCACCCGCAAGGTGGCGCCGGCCTTCGCCGCGGGCTGCACGGTCGTGGCGAAACCGGCGGGTGCCACGCCGCTGTCGGCGCTCGCGCTCGTCGAGCTGGCCGAGCAGGCCGGCTTCCCGCCCGGCGTGTTCAACATGATCGTCACGGGCACGCAGTCGTCGAAGATCGGCGAGGAGATGTGCACGAACCCGACGGTGCGCAAGGTGTCGTTCACCGGCTCGACCGAGGTCGGCCGCATCCTGCTGCGACAGTCCGCCGACACGATCAAGAAGCTCTCGCTCGAGCTCGGCGGCAACGCGCCCTTCATCGTGTTCGACGATGCGGACCTCGATGCGGCCGTCGAGGGTGCGATCGCGTCGAAATACCGCAATGCCGGCCAGACCTGCGTCTGCGCGAATCGGATCTACGTGCAGTCGGGCGTCTACGATGCGTTCGCGCGCAAGCTCGCCGAGCGCGTCGCCGGCTTCAAGGTCGGGCCCGGGGTCGAGGAAGGCGTCGTGATCGGGCCGCTGATCGACGAAAAGGCCATCGAGAAGGTCGAGGAGCACGTCGCCGACGCGGTGTCGCAGGGTGCGAAGATCGCACTGGGCGGCAGGCGACATTCGCGCGGGGGGCTCTTCTTCGAGCCGACCATCCTCACCGACGTGCGCTCGTCGATGCGCGTCGCGCGCGAGGAGACCTTCGGGCCGGTGGCGCCGCTGTTCCGTTTCGAGACCGACGACGAGGCGATCGCGATGGCCAACGACACCGAGTTCGGCCTCGCCGCGTATTTCTATTCGCGCGACGTCGGCCGCGTCTTTCGTGCGGCCGAGGGCATCGAGTCCGGGATGATCGGCGTGAACACCGGCCTGATCTCCACCGCCGAGGCGCCGTTCGGCGGCGTCAAGCAGTCGGGGCTCGGCCGGGAAGGCTCGCGCTACGGGATCGACGAGTATCTCGAGATCAAGTACGTGTGCCTGGCCGGACTCTGACGGCGGGCTCGGCTGCAGTACCAACCACGGGGGAGCGACGATGACGATCCGGATGCGCGCGGCCGTGCTGCGCGAAATGGGGCTGCCGGCGCCGTACGCGCAGAGCCGGCCGCTGTCGATCGAGGAGGTCGAGCTCGACGGGCCGGGGGCGGGCGAGATTCTCGTTCGGATCCACGCCGCGGGGCTCTGTCACTCGGATCTTTCGGCGATCAACGGCGATCGGCCCTGGCCGTTGCCGATGGTCGTCGGCCACGAGGCGGCGGCCGAGATCGTCGAGCTCGGTGAGGGCGTGGACGATCTGAAAGTGGGCGATCACGTCGCGCTCGTTTTCCGGCCGGGCTGCGGTAGTTGTGCGCGCTGCGCGGTGGGACGACCGGCGCTATGCATTCCCGGCGGACAGGCCAACGCGAGCGGCTCGCTGCTCGGCGGGCACCGGCGGCTGCGACGGCTCGGTGATGGTGCGCTGCACCATCACCTGGGATGTGCGGCTTTCGCCGAGTACGCGACCGTTTCCCGCCGCTCGGTCGTTCGAATCGATCCCGATCTGCCTTGGGACGAAGCGGCGCTTTTCGGTTGTGCGGTGATTACCGGAGCCGGCGCGGTGGTCAATACGGCGAAGGTCGAGGCGGGATCGACGGTCGCGGTCGTCGGACTCGGTGGCGTCGGATTCTCGGCCTTGCTCGCTGCGCGCGCGGCCGGCGCGCGAACGATCGTGGCCGTCGACATGCTGCAGGCGAAGCTCGACAAAGCCCGGGAGCTTGGTGCGACGCACGGTTTTCTAGCGAGCTCGCCCGACGTCATCGACGAGGTGAAGGAAGCGACCCGAGGGGGCGTCGATTACGCGTTCGAGATGGCGGGCAGCGTCCAGGCGCTCGAAGTCGCGTACCGCATCACGTGCACGGGTGGAACCACGGTTACCGCCGGACTGCCGAATCCGAACGCGCGCTGGCCGCTGCAGGCGGTGTCCCTGATCGGCGAGGAGCGGACCGTGAAGGGCAGCTATCTCGGTTCGTGCGTTCCGTCCCGCGACATCCCCCGTTTCATTGCGCTGTACCGTTCGGGGCGGCTTCCCGTCGATCGTCTCTTGTCGGAGCGCATCACGCTCGACGAGATTCACCCGGCGCTCGATCGGCTGTCGCGAGGAGAGTCGATTCGGCAAGTCATCCGGATGTCCTGAGGACGATCCGGCTTCGAGCACGGCGCATGTTTCACGTGGAACATCTCGACCGAACGGTCTCGTTGAATCGCCGCAGATGGAGTACGCCGAGACGATCGTCGTAGGGGCTGGCGTCGTCGGCCTGGCCGTTGCGCGAGCGCTCGCCCGGTCCGGCCGAGAGGTGATCATCGTCGAGCGCGAGCGCGGCTTCGGCATGGGGACGAGTTCCCGCAGCAGCGAGGTGATTCACGCCGGGCTGTACTATCCGCCGCGCTCGCTGAAGGCGACGCTCTGTATCGAGGGGGCCGCCCGGCTCTATCGATTCTGTGCCGAACGCCGCATACCCCACCGTCGCTGTGGAAAGCTGATCGTGGCGACGGACGCCGCGCAGCAGCCGGCCTTGCAGGCCATCGCCGAACGGGCGGCCGCCTCCGGCGTCGAGGGGCTGCGTTGGGTGGATCGCGGGGAACTCGCCACACTCGAACCCCATCTCGCCGCGCATCACGGGCTGCTGTC
>Ga0079224_100006294_pt1 | contig 15715 bp, 15 predicted proteins | sample Stecom2015_FD_80414 | JGI IMG/M metagenome (GOLD analysis project Ga0079224, IMG submission 80414) | Agricultural soil microbial communities from Utah to study Nitrogen management - Steer compost 2015 | ecosystem: Environmental > Terrestrial > Soil > Agricultural land | place: USA: Utah...
GAGCTCGCGCGCGGCTTCCTGCGCGGTCTCCACGAGACATCGCGCGAGCCGGGCGGTGTCCAGCGCCGGGCGATCGCCGTCGACGTAGGCCGACACCGATATCGCCGCCACGGCCGAACCACGCCTGCGCAGCGGCACCGCCACGCAGCACAGGCCGTCGACGGACTCCTCGACGTCGACGGCCACCCCGCCCTGGCGGCGCACCCGCCGCAGCTCGCGGTGCAGTTCGGCGCGGTCGGCGATGGTGCGGGCGGTCAGCTGCGGAAGCCGTTCCCGCAGCGAGGCATCGACCAGGCGCGGCTCCAGCGTGGCCAGCATGGCCTTGCCGAGTGCGGTGCTGTGCGCGGGCAACCTGCCGCCGAGGCGGGTCGGGACCGCGGCGGCCTGCCTGCCGCCCGCCTTGTCGAGGAACAACACCTCGCGTCCGTCGAGCACGGCCAGATGCCCGGCCATGGACAGGCGATGGCACAGGTCCTGCAGCAACGGGGCGGCCACCTCGCGGATCTCGTTGTGCGAGGCGGCGAGCGCGCCGATCTCGAAGGCGCGCGCGCCGAGGCGGTAGCCGCCGGGGGTGTGCGTGAGCCAGCGCAGCCGGACCATCTGGTCGAGGATGCGGTAGACGGTGGAGCGCGGCAGACCGGTGCGTTCGGTGAGGCCGAGCAGGGTGACCGTCGGCGTCTCGGCGTCGAAGGCGTCCAGGATCACCGTCATTCGCTCGATCATCGAGACGGGCGGCTGCACCGCCTGACCGCTCACCCGAGGGGACACCGCCCGGACGAATTCGCGATGGCCCACCATCTCGACCGTCATGACACAACCTCTCCTCGCACTGCGCGCCCAGCTTAGAAGAAATATCCTGGCGCACACGAACAACCCCGAATACTAGAACACGTTCTTGTGGAGACGCATTCGGCATGCCAGGCTGTCGGAATGGATCTGGAAGCCCTCGAATCCGTGCGCAGGCTCAAATACCGCTACTTCCGCACGCTCGACCTCAAACTCTGGGACGAATTCGCCGACACCCTCGCGGAGGACGCTCGCGCCGAGTATGGTACGCACGCCCTCGGCGAGCCGCTGTCGTTCCAGGGGCGCGAGGCCATCACCGATTTCCTGCGCACCACAGCGGGGCCGTCGATCGTCACGGTACACATCGCGCACCACCCCGAGATCACCGTCGACGGTGATACCGCCACCGGCTCCTGGGCCTTCGAGGACACCGTCATCGCCACCGAATTCGGGGCCCTCATCCGGGGCGCGGGCTATTACCGCGACCGCTATCGCCGCGATCCCGACGGCGTGTGGCGCATTGTCGAGACCGGATACCAGCGCATCTACGAGTCCAGCCAGTCGCTGTCGGACACACCGAGTTTCACCCTGCTGTCGAATATGTGGGCCCGAAGCGGTTCGGAATAAGGACATTTCAGACTGCCGGACGCCAGGAAAGGGCATCGGCCAGCAAAACATACCGGTCGGTAGCCCTTTCGGGGCGGCAGAGCCGGACCGCCTCCCGGGTAGGGTGACCGGGCACGGTAACGCTTGCGACAGCGGCGTTTACGGGGAATAGTCCGTTCGGATACCCACACGAAAGGTCCGAGGATGGCACTGAGGTTCCGGCGTCGGTCCGCGCGCGCGTTCGCGATCGGCGCGGCCCTGTTGTCCCTGCTCGCCCCGGCGGCCGGAGCGCGGGAGGGCGTCGCCGACGCCTACATTCCGATCGCGGGCGAGGGCGCGGTGCTGGTCGTGGACACCGCCGCCGACCGCGTCCACGCCAGGATCGAGGGGGTCGGCGCGCACGCTTCGGGCGTCGCGGCGTCCCGCGACGGCAGGCATCTGTACGTACAGGCCTTCAACCCGCCGCTCACCGGCCCCGACGACATCGCGGTCGTCGACCGCGCCACCGACACGGTGACCGCGCGCATCCCGATCTCGGGCACCGACGGGATGACCGCCCCGATCGCCGACCCGGTGCGCGACCGGGTGTACATCTTCACCGCGCGCCCGTCCATCGACGTCATCGACACCACGACGCAGACCGTGGTGACCTCGATGCCGCTGCCCGGCATCCCGTTCGCGGCGGCCATCGCCCCGGACGGTGGCAGGCTCTACACCGTGTTCGCCGACTCCACCGCCGCGGTCCTCGACCCGGAGACCGGTTTCCAGCTCGGCGAGCGGATCCAGATCGACGGCTCGGCGCCCTTCGCCGCGGCGGTCTCCCCCGACGGCCGCACCCTGTACTCGGTCAACGCCCTCGGCGACAACGTCTCGGTGATCGACACCGAGTCCTGGGCCCGCACCGGCGCCATCTCCTTCGCGCCCGGCAGCGCCCCGGTCGCCGGCGCCATCAGCCCCGACGGGACCAGCTTGATGGTGGCCACCGCGGGCGCGAACGCCGTGCAGGTCATCGATCTGGCCTCCGGTGAGATCACCGGCTCGGTCGCGGTGGACTCGCCCATGTCGGTGGGTTTCACCCCCGACGGCGCCAAGATGTACGTCGGCACCGCCGGTGCGAGCCCGCCGCCGCTGTTCGACCGCAGCGTGGCCGGCTTCGACGCGGCCGCCCTGTTGCAGACCTACCTGCGCTCCAACACCCGCTCCGGGGCGCTGCTGCCCTTCGACGCGGCCTCGCTGACCCCGGCGGGCGGACCGATCCCGCTCGGCTCCGGCGCCGCCTCGGTCGCCTTCCCGAGCTGAACACGCGCCGGGCCGGAGGTACCCCGACGGCCCGGCACTTCTGTTTCAATGGGTACATGTGCCGCTGGCTGGCGTACGCGGGCGAGCCGATCCTCGCGGAGGACCTGCTGTTCCGGCCCGAGCACTCGCTGATCGACCAGAGCCTGGAATCCCGTCTCGGCGCGACCACCACCAACGGTGACGGCTTCGGGATCGGCTGGTACGGCGAGGGGGTACGCCCCGCGCTGTTCAAGAGCATCCAGCCCGCCTGGAACGACCGCAATCTGCGCGAGATCGCCGGCCAGATCCGCACGCCGCTGTTCTTCGCGCACGTGCGCGCCTCCACCGGCTCGCCGGTGCAGCGCAGCAACTGCCACCCGTTCCGGCACGACCGCTGGCTGTGGATGCACAACGGCGTCCTGGAAGGTCACCACGAGATGCGTCGCGACCTCATGACCGCGCTGGCGCCGGAGCTGTTCCCGGAGCTGGAGGGCACCACCGACTCGGAGGTGCTGTTCTATCTGGCCCTGACCTTCGGCCTGACCGAGGACCCGATCGCCGGGGTCGCCCGCGCCGTCGGCTTCGTCGAGGACGTCGCCCGCGCGCACGGGGTGGACAATCCGGTGCAGATGACAGTCGCCACCACCGACGGCGGCACCATCTGGATCTACCGCTACTCCACCGAGCGCCGCTCCCGTTCGCTGTTCTTCTCCACCGACATGGACAAGCTCAAGGCCCTGCACCCGGAGGTGGCGGCGTTGCGCAGGCTGGGCGGGCTGACCAGGTTCGTGGTGTCCGAGCCGCTGCGCGATCTGCCCGGCGCGTGGAACGAGGTGCCCGAGTCCAGCGCGGGGATCATCCGGGCGGGCTCGGAGGAGATGCTGCCCTTCGAACCGGTCTCCCCCGGCTAGACCACGAATCCGGTCCGACGGCCGTCCGCCGGCCCCCGGCTCACAGGTCGGGGATGGGAATGGCCAGATTGGGTTCGACGAGCCCGCCGTCGGGCTCGATCACCTTGCCGGTCAGGTACTTTCCCGCCGGGGAGACCAGATACAGCGCGGCCGCCGCGATGTCCTCCGGCTCACCGAGAGTGTGCAGCGGCGTCTTGCGCTCCAGTTCGCCGCGCATGCGCTCGTCACCGGCCACGATCTCCAGCGCCGAGGTGAGGATCGACCCCGGCGCGATGGCGTTGACGCGGATGCGCGGGTTCAGGTCCATCGCGGCCAGCCGGGTGTAGTGCGCCAGGGCTGCCTTGGCGGTGCCGTAGGCGGCGAAGGCGCGGCCGGGCAGCCTGCCCATGGCGGAGGTGATGTTGACGATCGAGCCACCGCCCGCCGTCGCCAGCATGTGCGGCACGGCGGCGCGGATCAGGGCGTGCGCGTTGGCCACGTTGAAGCCGAAGGCCTGTGTCATGGCCTCCGGGGTGGTGTCCAGCAGCGGTGACGGCAGTGCGCCGCCGACATTGTTGACGACGATGTCGAGCCTGCCGAACCGGTCGACGGCGATCCCGGCCAGCGCCGCCGTCGCCTCGGCGTCGGCGAGGTCGGCCGGGACGACGTGCGCGCTGCGCCCGCTCGCCGCCACCTGCTCGGCCACCTCGTCCAGCTGCTGCTTCGTGCGCGCCGCGATCACCACGTCGGCCCCCGCCTCGGCGAAGGCCACCGCGATCGCCCGGCCGAGTCCGCGCCCCGCGCCGGTCACCACGGCCACCTGCCCGTCGATACGGAACCGGTCGAGAATCATGTGCGCTCCCATCCTCGCCGCGCGTCGCGACGTACGCGGACCGGCACGGCCCGAATTAGAACGTGTTCTATGTCGGGCATCGTAGGCCGCCGTCACAGGCGGACACAAGGGTTCGCGCCGACGCCGGGACACGCACGCGCCGAGAGCCGGGCGAGGGCCGCACCGGGTGGAAAGCGCTCCAACACATCCTCGGACGGCCCGGCGCCCTCACCCGTCGGCGCCCGGCCCGCCGTCGCCGGGCTCCCCGAGGAGTTCGTCCGCCCGGCGCAGGGCGTCGTCGAGCCCGGCGTCGAATTCGCCCAGCGCCCCGAGCAGGTCGAAACCGCCGAGCAGATCGGTGAGTTCGTCCCGGACGGCCTCGACCCGGGCGATCTCCGGGTCGATCGGCGACCAGGCCACCCCGTCCCGCCACCAGGGGTTCTCCTCGAGCCAGGCGAAGAGGATGTCGCGCACCAGGACATGATCGGAGGTGAACAGTTCGAAGCGCTCCGCACCGGGACCGTCGCGACAGCGCAGTTCGTAGAGTCCTTCGGGCAACATCCGCGCGCGCAACCAGTGCTGCTCACCCCTGGCCAGTTCCAGCACGGAACGTTCGGGATCGCCGGGCAGGTGAGCGGGCGCGCCGTCCTCGGCGCGGCCCGGTCCGCTGGAATCCACAGGCATCCGGTCAGTCTGCCCGATACCGCAGCTCACGCCACCCCCCGCGCCGGTCCGCGACCGCCGGGAGCCGGACCGCGCGGCAAAATCGATTGCCTCGCAACGACTCACCGATACCCTCGACCACGTGACGTGGACAGCACCGGCCGTCGACCGAACCACCGCCCCGACCGCGGCGGGCGAACGCGCGATCCTCCAGGGCTGGCTCGACCGCCACCGCGACACCCTGCGGTGGAAGTGCGCCGGCCTGCGCGCCGACCAACTGCGCCTGCGCGCCGTCCCGCCCTCGCGCATGTCGCTGCTCGGCCTGGTCCGGCACCTGAGCGAGGTCGAACGCGGCTGGTTCCGCATCGCGGCCGCCGGCCTGCCCCTGGACTACCTGTACTGCGCCGAGGACGACCCCGCCGGCGACTTCGACCACGTCGACGACGCCGACCCGGAGACCGCCTTCGCCGTCCACCGCGCCGAGGCGGCCGCCGCCGACGCCGCCGTGGCGGAGCTGCCGCTGGAGCACACCTTCGTCTTCCCGCCCGGCGGGCGCACCTACAGCCTGCGCTGGGTGTACATCCACGTCATCGAGGAGTATGCCCGGCACAACGGCCACGCCGACCTGCTGCGCGAGCGCATCGACGGACACACCGGCGACTGAGCCGCGGCCCGGCGCCGTGGTTCGGCCGCGACCGCGATCGCGGCGCCGGGGCTTTCGGTGCGCCGACCCGGCGAACGCCCGCGCGCGGGTCACCGGATACCTTGGAAACCATGACCGAAGACCACGTGGCCGACGCACTACCGACCGCTGAGCACCACGAAGGCGGATTCCGGCCGATGTGGGAACAGATGATGAAGGATGCCGACGTCAGTCGCGGCGGCCCGCACCTGGGCGAGCTGATCGAGCAGGTGCGCACCCTCATGGACCACGCCAGGCTGTCCCGCCCGGACGACGACCAGGCGCTCGACCTCATCGCCAAGCTCAAGGAGGTCAACGCCGCCCTGGCCGAGACGGTGGTGGACGAGTGGTCGGCGCCCACGTGGACCCGCCACGAGCTGCCCGCGCGCGGCAACATCACCCTGCCGCCCTATCGGGTCACCCGGGCCAGCCGCAAGGGCGTGGAGACCGCGATCACCTTCCGCACCTTCCACCTGGGCGGCAACGCGGCCGCGCACGGCGGTCAGGTCGCCGTCGGCTTCGACGAGCTGTGCGGCATGGCCGCGGCCATCCACGCCGGGTCCATCACCAGGACGGCCTCGCTGACCATCGACTACCGCTCCATCACCCCGCTGGACAAGGAGCTGACGCTGCGCTCCTGGGTGGACAACCACGAGGGGCGCAAGGTGTATGTGCGCGCCACCCTGCACGACGGGGACCGCCTGTGCGCCGAGGCCAACGGCCTGTTCATCGTGTTGCGGCCGGGCCAGGCCTGAGACGTCGCACGTCTTCCCGGCGCCCGGCCACGCCCGGGCGACCCGCACCACAGGAGTCCGAACCCGCTGCCACGCCCGGGCGCCCGGCCGATGCCGGGCACCCGGGCCCGGAAGTGTCAGCGTCCCGGGAAGTGCACCGCCCGGTACTGCTGGAATCGCTCGTCGACCTGTTCGGCGGTGAGACCGTAGTCGGCCAGGGTGTACCGGTGGGACGGCCGTGCCGCACCGGTGGTGCTCTCCGCGTGCAGCGCCCGCATGGCCGCCTCCGCCTCGGCGGTGAACGGTAGCCCGAACCGCTGGTAAATGCCCGCGATGGTGGCCACCGGGTCGGCGACGAAGTCGTCGTAGTGGACGTCGGCGAACTGCGCCTGGTCGTAGCGCGCGCGGTCGGCCAGGAACCGTTCGGCCCCGCGCGCCCACAGGTCCAGCTGGGTCTCCCCCACGACCGGACCGCGGAACTTCTCCGACCAGCCCTCGCTGGCCTTTTCGTTCAAGCTGCACACCGAGGCGATGATGGTGCTCGGGTCGCGGTGCATCTGCACGATGAGCGCGTCCGGGTAGACGGCCATGATGGCGTCCAGGGCGAACAGGTGGCTGGGATTCTTCAGCACCCAGCGCTTCCCTGCGTCGGGCAGGCCGATCAGTTGCAGGTTGCGCTTGTGCCTGGCGTAGGCGGGTGTCCAGTCGCGGCCGACGAGCCAGCGCGAATAGCCGGGCAGATAGGCCAGGCACTCGTAGGAGACCGACATCGCCGACTGGCGCAGCAGCTGCCAGCACTCCTCCACCTGGTCGGCCGAGATGTGGTGCATGCCCATGAATTCCGGGTGCTCGACGTGGTGGCGGGCGAAGCCCTCCTCGATGCGCTGGTACACCGGGTTGTCCGCCCAGCTCTCGCGCGGCGGGCGCGGCTGCGGCATCTCCGTCAGCCACATCTCCAGTCCCTGGTGCGCCGGGTCGGCCTCCAGCAGCCGGTGCACGGCCGTGGTGCCCGAGCGCGGCAGGCCGGTGACGAAGATCGGCCGTTCGATCGTCACATCGGCGTGCTCGGGATGGCGCTGCCAGGCGTTCTCGCTGAGCAGCCGGGCGATCAGGGCGCCGCGCAGGAAGGCCCGGTTGATCTTGTTGCCGAAGGGGGTCAGCTCGGCCTCGCGGTGGTAGGACTCCAGCAGCACGCCGAGACCCTCGCGGTAGTCGTCGTCGCCGAAGTCGTCGAGTCCGACCACCTTGGTGGCCGAGGCGTGCAGATCCTCGACCGTGCCGACGTCCGCGCGCCCGATCATGCCGCGCCCCCGTTCGACTCGCCGATCGCCCTGGCGGTGTTCATGTTCCGTGTGCTCCTCATCAGTGGTGGTACTCCCCCGCGTTCACGTCCAGGCACGCTCCGGTGATGGCCCGCGCCAGCGGGGAGGCGAAGAAGACGACCGCGTCGGCGATCTCGTCGGGTTCGGGCAGTTTGCGCAGGTCGGTGGTGGCCGCGGTCTCGGCGTAGATCTCCTCGGAGGTCACCCCGCGCTGCTCGGCGAGGTAGTTGAAGTACCACTTCAGGTTGTCGGCCCAGATGTAGCCGGGCGCGACGGTGTTGACCCTGATGCCCTGCGGCCCGACCTCGGTGGCCAGGCTCTGCGCCAGCGCGAGCAGGCTCGCCTTGGCCATCTTGTAGGGCCCGAAGGTGCGCCGCGAATGCCGGAGCACCGCCGAGTTGATCATCACCACCGAGCCCTTCGCCGCCGCGAGATCCGGGATGAACTGCCTGGTCAACCGAAGCGCGGCCAGCACATTGGTCTCGAATCCGGCCCGCACCTGATCGATGTCGACGGTGGCGAGGTCGGTCAGCGGCGGGATGGCGAAGGCGTTGTTGACCACGGTGTCGACGCGACCGAACTCCGCGCGCGTGGTCTCGACCAGCGCCCGCACGGCCGATTCGTCGGTGATGTCGGTGGGGACCACCAGGGCTCGCCTGCCCATCCCGGTGACCTCCGCCGCCACCTTCTCCAGCCGGGAGCGGGTGCGGGCGGCCAGCACCAGGTCCGCGCCCGCCGCGGCGCAGCGCGTCGCGATCGCCTGCCCGAGCCCCGGCCCGACCCCGGAGACCACGACGACCTTGTCCTGCAAGAGCTTGCCGTGAAGAAGCTCGTCTCGCACCGTCATCAGCCCAGCATCCTCTCCGCGACCGCGACCTGACGCGCGGCGATCCTGGCGCGCCACTGCTCCGGCGTGACGCGCGCGTCCTGGTAGTAGGGCAGCCGCTCGGGCAACTCGTCGAAGCGCACGATCTGCACCGTCGGCCCGTCCTCGGGGGTGAGCTTCCTGGACAGCCGCTGCCAGCGGAACTGGAGATAGCCGCGGGCGTGGCCGGTGCGCTCGATCCAGTTGGCCAGGCCGGGATCGCGCTCGCTGATCACCAGCCGGATCATGCCGTCCGGGTCCACCCTGGCCTGGTCGGCGGTGAGGCTGGTCTGGTGGTTGATGTAGTCCAGCGAGATGTACCACATGCTGCCGAGCTGGAAGCCCTGGTAGGGGGCGTCCGACTTGGGCACGGTCAGGATCATGACCTGGTCGTCGTCGAGCTCGTAGTGACCGACCGAGGAGAACTGGGTGGTCAGCCCGCCGGGGGTGGAGCGCGGCTCGGTCATGGTGTTGACCGGCAGCTTCAGATAGAACCACTCGGGGAAGGCCAGGAACGTCCGCAGGCGCGAGACCAGCATCTTGCCCGCGATCTCGTACCGCCTGGCGAGCAGATCCCTCGTCGGCGCGGGCGGCGCGGCTCCGACGGTGTCGACGCGTTCGATGCGCAGGCTGCCCGGCTGCTCGGTGGCCCAGTCGCTGTAGACCTCGCGGACCACGAGCATGGCGGAGTCCTCGGCCAGGTGCACATAGCCCGGTCCGGCGGGGCCGGGGCCGAGGCGCAGCTCGAACCTGCCCTCGGCGTCGATGTCGAGTTCACGGTCGTCGAAGGCGGTCTCGCTGTCCGGTACGTCGACCGGCGAGTAGTTGCCGTTGAGCACCTGGAAACTCAGGTCACGGGTGGTGCCGCGACGGCCGGTGACCCGGTACTCGGCGTCGGGGCGCAGGAAGGCGTGGAAGTAGAGGGTGTCCGGGTTGTCCAGGCCCATCTTCGTGTACTGGTGCGTGCTGCGCGCGAAGAACGGGAAGTCGCGGTCGTAGGCCCACGCCAGTTGCAGACAGGCGCGCGCGCTGCCCGCCAGATAGTCCAGGCCCTCCACCAGGTCCTGCTCGGTGCGGATGTGCGGCGCCTCGGTGACGATCTTCTCGGCGGCGGCCAGTGCCTCGGCGAACGGCTCGGTCAGCAAGAGCAATCTCCGATGGTCGGTGCAATATGGTCGGTCCATATATGTACCGGTCTGGTACATTTCGGATAAGCACAGATTAGAACTTGTTTCAGTCTGCGTCCATGATTCGCCCGAACGGATTCCCCACCGGTCTCCCGGCGGGCTTTCCCCGATGTCGTCAGATCCCGGAGTTCCGAATGACCGCACGCCGTTCCACTCCCGCCGTCCGCGTGGTGCGGGTGCTGGACTTCCTCGTCGAGCAGCGCGGCAAGCGCTTCGGCCTGTCGGAGCTGGCGCGCGAGCTCGACCTGGCCAAGCCGACCGTGCTCGGCATCCTCAACGAGCTCACCGCCGCCGGCTACCTGGTGCGCGACCCGCGCCAGCACACCTACGGACTCGGTCCAGCGCTGATCGCGGCTGGTCGCGTCGCCCAGGCAGGCTTCGCCATCTCCGCCATCGCGCGCGCCGAACTGGAGAAGCTCAGCTCGGCCTACCGCACCACCTGCACCGCCTCGGCCGTGCTCGGCGACCGGATCTCCGTGCTGGAGAGCACCGGCCCCGGCCTGGTCAAGGTGGGCGCCTCCTACCACTTCGCGCCGCCGGTCGGCCTGATGTACGTGCTGTGGGACAACGACGAGGCGCTGGAGTCCTGGCTGGCCATGCCGCCCGCCGTGCCGCTCGAGCACGACGAGCCGCGGCTGCGCCGGGTGGTGGCCGAATGCCGCGAGCGCGGCTACCTGGTGGAGAGCATGACCGCGGCGGGCAGGCGGCTCTACGACCTGCTGGCCGGGGTCGCCGGCCGCGACCTGCCCGCCGATCTGCGCGAGATCGTCGGCGAGCTGGTCGGCAGCCTCGGCGAGCGGGTGCACCTCGGCTCGGATCTGCGCCCGCGCGCCCACCATCCGGTCAGCCTGCTCGCCGCGCCCACCTACGACGCGGACGGCAGGCAGAACATGGTGCTGACCATGTACGTCGGCGCGTCCATCACCGGCGCGGAGATCGCCCGACGCGGGCGGGCGCTGGTGTCGGCGGCCAACGCGGTCACCGCCGCCTCGGGTGGTCGCGTGCCGACGCGCGGTCCCACCGGACCCAACCATTGACCGATCACAGAAACCTGTTCTAGTTTTCAGGAGTGAGCCAGCACGAGAAGTCGACGGCGAGCAGCTACGAGCTGTCCCATTCGGACACCCTCGAGGCCGAGTCGGCGCACATCTTCCGGGAAGTCGCCGCGACCTTCGAGCGGCCCGTGCTGCTGTTCTCCGGCGGCAAGGACTCGGTGGTCATGCTGCACCTGGCCGCCAAGGCGTTCTGGCCCGCGCCGCCGCCGTTCCCGGTGCTGCACATCGACACCGGCCACAACTTCGACGAGGTGATCGAGTTCCGCGATCGCACCGCCGAACGCCTCGGCCTCCGTCTGATCGTGGCGCGGGTACAGGACGACATCGACGCGGGCCGGGTGGTCGAGGAGACCGGACCGCGCGCCTCGCGCAACCGCTTGCAGACCACCACCCTGCTGCGCGCCATCCGCGAGGGCGGTTACGACGCGGTGTTCGGCGGGGCGCGTCGCGACGAGGAGAAGGCGCGCGCCAAGGAACGGGTGTTCAGCTTCCGCGACGCCGACGGTCAGTGGGACCCGCGCGCGCAACGGCCCGAACTGTGGAACCTCTACAACGGCAGGCACCGGCGCGGCGAGCACATCCGCGTCTTCCCGCTGTCGAACTGGACCGAACTCGACATCTGGACCTACATCGCCGCCGAGGGCATCGACCTGCCGCCGCTGTACTACGCGCACCGCAGGCCGGTGGTCCGCCGCGACGGAATGCTGTTGGCGCACACCCGGTTCCTGACGACGGACGCGGGCGAGGAGCCGTTCGAGGCCACGGTGCGCTTCCGCACCGTGGGCGATGCCACCTGCACCGGCTGCGTGGAATCCACCGCCGTCACGCCCGAGCAGGTGGTCGCCGAGGTGGCCGCCACCCGCGTCACCGAACGCGGCGCCACCCGCGCCGACGACCGCATCTCCGAGGCGGGGATGGAAGACCGCAAGCGGGAAGGGTACTTCTGATGCCTGCCACCACCCTGTTGCGCCTGGCCACCGCGGGCAGCGTCGACGACGGCAAGTCCACCCTCATCGGCAGGCTGCTCTACGACTCCAAGGCCGTGTTCCTCGACCAGCTCGACGCGGTGGAGCGGACCAGCCGCGCGCGTGGCGACGAGCAGACCGACCTGGCGCTGCTCACCGACGGCCTGCGCGCCGAACGCGAGCAGGGCATCACCATCGATGTGGCGCACCGCTATTTCGCCACGCCCGCACGGACGTTCATCATCGCCGACACACCGGGCCACATCCAGTACACCCGCAACATGGTCACCGGCGCCTCCACCGCCGACGTGGCGCTGATCCTGGTGGACGCCCGCACGGGAGTGATCGAGCAGACCCGCCGCCACGCCTTCCTGGCGAGCCTGCTCGGCGTCTCACACCTTGTGCTGTGCGTGAACAAGATGGATCTGGTGGACTGGTCCGGCGAGCGTTTCGCCGAGATCCGCGAGGAGTTCACCGGTTTCGCCGCCAAGCTCGACGTGCGCGATCTGGCCTTCATCCCGATCTCGGCGCTGCTCGGCGACAATGTCGTGCACCGAGGCGCGAACATGCCCTGGTACGAGGGCACACCGCTGTTGCACCACCTCGAGCAGGTGCACATCGCCTCCGACCGCAATCTGATCGACGCGCGCTTGCCCGTGCAGTACGTGACCCGCAGCCATGCCAAGGATTTCCGCGGGTATGCCGGCACCGTCGCCGGCGGGGTGTTCAAGCCAGGCGACGAGGTGCTGGTGCTGCCGTCGGGACTGTCGACCACGGTGGCCGCCATCTGGGGGCCCGGCGGCAAACCGGTCGCCCAGGCGTTCCCGCCCCAGGCGGTGACCCTGCAACTGGCCGACCATCTCGACATCTCGCGCGGCGACCTGATCTGCCGGCCCGCCAACCGTCCGCAGGCGGGCCGCGATCTGGACGCCATGGTCTGCTGGTTCGCCGAGGACGCCCGCCTCACCCCCGGCAGCCGCTACCTGCTCCAGCACACCACCCGCACCGTGCCCGCCGAGATCCGCGGCCTCGACTACCGCCTGGACGTCAACACCCTGCACCGGGACGAGAGCGCGGAGTCGTTGTCGCTCAACGAGATCGGCCGAGTCCGCGTGCACACCCGCAAGCCGCTGTTCTTCGACCCCTACCGGCGGCTGCGCGCCACCGGCAGCTTCCTGCTGATCGAGGAGAGCACCGGCGCGACCGTGGGCGCGGGCATGATCACCGGCCCCTCCCTGCCCGACACCCAGGTGGTCTGGCACGCCACCGCCGTCGGCCGCGGAGAGCGGGCCACCCGGGGGGCGACGGTCTGGCTCACCGGGCTGTCCGGGTCGGGGAAATCGACCGTGGCCGTGGAACTGGAGCGCCGCCTCGTCGCCGAGGGCCGCCCGGCCTACCTGCTCGACGGCGACAACCTGCGCCACGGCCTGAACGCCGATCTCGGCTTCTCCGCCGCCGACCGGGCCGAGAACGTCCGCCGGGTCGGCGAGGTCGCGCGGCTGTTCGCCGACGCGGGCGTGGTCGCGGTGGTCTCGCTCATCAGCCCCTATCGCGCCGACCGCGAACGAGCAAGGGCCGTGCACGAGGCCGCGGGCCTGCCCTTCCTCGAGGTCTTCGTCGACACCCCGCTCGAGATCTGCGAGGCGCGCGACCCGAAGGGAATGTACGCCAAGGCCCGTGCGGGCGAGATCCGCGGCTTCACCGGGGTGGACGATCCCTACGAGGCGCCCGAGCAGCCCGCGCTCGTGCTCCGACCACAGGACGGCGATCCCGCGGCCATGGCCAGAACCATCCTCGGGTTGCTCGACGAGATCGGCTGATCCAGCCGTATCGCGCCGGCCGGCGCGTGCCGAACCGGCTGTCCCACCCCGAACTATGCTGGCCGCGATGATCATCGAAACCATCGACATCCCCACCCCCGACGGGGTCTGCGACGCCCTCGTCGCCTTCCCCGGCACCGGCCCGCACCCCGGGGTGCTGCTGTACACCGACATCTTCGGCATCCGGCCGGTGATCGAGGATCTCGCCCGCGAGCTGGCCGGCCACGGCTACGTCGTGCTCGTGCCCAATGTGTTCTACCGGCACGGCCGCACGCCGGTGGCCGAGGTGCCCGAGTTCATCGGCGCGGACGCCCGCGACACGGTCGTCGCCCGGCTGCGGCCCCTGCTCACCGCGCACACCCCCGAGTTCGCCCTGCGCGACGCCGAGGCATATCTCGGTGTGCTCGCCGACCGCCCCGAGGTGGCCGACGGCCCCATCGGCGCGGTCGGTTACTGCATGGGCGCGGTGCTTGCCATGCGCACCGCCGCCGCCCACCCCGACCGGGTGGCCGCGGTCGGTGGCTTCCACCCCGGCCGCCTCTACACCGGCACCCCCGACAGCCCGCACCTGCGGTTCGGCTCGCTCACCGCGCGCGTGCACCTGGGCCTCGCCGAAACCGACCTGGCGGGCGAGGCCCGCGGCGAAGTCGAGAAGGCGCTGGCCGCCGCGGGCGTCGACTACCACATCGAGACCTACCCCGGCGCCGCCCACGGCTTCACCATGGCCGACACCGAGGCCTTCGACGCCGACGCCAGGCAGCGGCACTGGGACCGGCTGCTTCCCCTCCTGAGCGGCACCCTGTCCGCCTGAGCGATCTGCTACGGGCGGAGGACGTACTTTCCGCGCACACCACCGGCCGCCACCGCGCGATAGGCCGCCGCGGCCTGGTCGAGCGGGACCACGGCGTGCACCCGGGCGGGCAGTTCACCCGTCGCCGCCAGGGCGAGCAAGTGGGTCAGGGTGGCGGGGTCGGGGTGCACTTCCACCGCGTGCGCGGTGATCTTCCCTGGCCCGGCGGGGACGAATCCCGGCCGCACGCCGACGAACACCCCGCCCTCGGCGACGAGCGCGACCGCCTCGTCGAGGAGCGCGGCGCAGTCGGCGACCGCGTCCCAGCCGACCTCGGCGGCGGCGGTGAACTCCGCGCCCGTGCCGCGGACGAAGGCCTCGTCGGCGGGCCTGGCCAGGCCGGTCACCCGCCAGCCCCTGGTGAGAGCGAGAGTGGTGACATAGCCGCCGACCGTGCCCGCCGCGCCGGTCACGAGCAGTCTCCGGCCGCCGCCCTCGCCGAGCAGGTCGGCGATCTGGGCGGCGGTGAGCCCGTTGAGCGCGACGACGGACGCGGTGGCCGGGTCGAGTTCGCCGGGGACGACGGCCAGGTCGGCGGCGGACGCGACGACCTGCTCGGCATGGGCGCCGCGGTCGCGGTCGAAGCCGCCGAGGAGTCCGGCGACCCTGGTGCCGACGGGCAGGTCCACGCCGGGGCCGGTCGCGGCGACGGTGCCCGCGAACTCGGCGCCGAGCCCGGTGTGGTGGGGCTGGTGGACGAGCCCCATCCGATGGAAGACACCCTCGGCGGTGGCGAGGTCGACCGGGTTCACCGGCGCGGCCTCGATCGCCACCAGCACCTGTCCCGGCCCGGGCTCGCGCACGGGCACGTCGACGATCTCGACGGAGTCCGGGCCGCCAGGCGTGCGGACGACGGCGGCGCGGTGGGTCCGCGTGGTGGAGGCCGAACGCGAAGGCGAAGGCTAAGGCGATGTGGAGGTGGAGGCGGAGGCGGAAGGCGATGTGGAAGTCATGGTCCTGTCCTCGTGGAATCGATCGGGTCCTCTGCTCCACAATGGAGGGGTAACTCTCCATGAGGAAGTAGGCACTTCGAAGTGCGTACCCCACCGCCGGGTGCGAAAGGACTCTCAATGACCGTGTCAAGCCGCAACAGCGACTGGAACCGGGCTGTCGAGAGTGAATTCACGACCGTCGCGCAGCAACGCCCACAACACATCAACCAGACGACGGGCCAACGCCA
>Ga0079224_100006295_pt1 | contig 15714 bp, 9 predicted proteins | sample Stecom2015_FD_80414 | JGI IMG/M metagenome (GOLD analysis project Ga0079224, IMG submission 80414) | Agricultural soil microbial communities from Utah to study Nitrogen management - Steer compost 2015 | ecosystem: Environmental > Terrestrial > Soil > Agricultural land | place: USA: Utah...
TCAGCACGAGCACCTCGATAGTGTTCTCGCCCGGCTGTGCGAATGTGCCGATAGGAAACACATAGGGCGACCAGATGGATACCCCAGCCAGTTTGCCATTAACCCACACCTCCACTGTGCCGCGCACCCGTCCCAAATCTAAGGTGAGTGTTGATGGTACATTTTCCAGAGATAATTTCGTCCGGTAGCGCAGACCGCCAGAAAAGGCGTGTAAACCCTGATCGCCCCAATTACCGAGTTTAATGCGACCTGTTCCTAACCTGTAACTTACCGAGTCTGTGAACACTGCGCCACCTGTGCGGCCTCGTTCAGGAACCACACGCAGATAGACGATTCGATCCGTGTTGTGATTGGGTGGGATTGTCACCGTGTCACCCTGCGGTGTGAGTTCATCGCCATCAATCCATATCTGATATTGACCAGCAACAGGCAGTTTCATCTCAACCGCGCCGGGAGGCAGATGCCATCGGAACCATTCGACGTGCGTTTGCCCCGCAAAGGCATCTGGAATCACAGGTAACACCGCGTTTTGAGTGGGCGTGTTGTCTAGCCAGTTCGATTCCGGCAGGGGATGGGGTCGGCGCCAGAGCAGTGTCCACGCTGGGTCAAACCACTGTGGACGGTACAATGTTACGGGCGCTAGCGCGGCGTGATCCCGTCTGACACGCCAGTGGGTTCCACTGATAATGGATTTGCTTTCTCCATGAGTTCCATTAACGATGCCGTCCAGCATCACCGCTACATGCCCATTCAGTTGCTTGGGAACGCCATCAGCCGGGCTGAAGTCGGCTGGCCCGGAATCTGTGACGAGTAATTCGATGGTGTTGGGGCCTTTGCGAAAGTTGGTTACTTTGTAGAGTTGAACTCTGGTGCGAATATCATAAGGTTCAAAATCCCCCTGTCGCCCCACCTCAATCCCATTTACATGCACGCGGCAGGGAGCAGCAGCCAACACATGCATTTTAGATTCAGTGGGTTCGTATTCCAGATCAAAATCCAGCACGTAAGTCAGCAGTGAATCCTTAACCGGTGGGTCGAGAGGGATGATTCGTTCTGGACGCATAAACTTTTCGGTGTCTGTCACCAGTGCCCAGTAAGCTCGCGTGCTTTCGGCGTGACGGGTTTTTCGAGGCGGACTGGGTGTAAGATTTTCCGAGACTAACCGCCACTCGATCAAATTCAAGCCCGCTTTAAGGGTGATCGGCGCTAACCACAGGTAGCCAATATCTTCTGGTTCTTGAATGGCTTCCCCATTAATCCATAGATATTTCCGAACGGGAGCTGCCAGCGCAAAATGCAAATCAGCGGCTTTTGGCATCCAGACGGTTGTGCGGAACTGCACGCCATCGCCGCTGCCCAGAGGCGGCATCTTCAGAAATTCTTCCGGGACATGTCCCTTTGGCCCTAGAAAATAAATGTGAATATCATCCTTATGAATGCCGCGTTGGAGCGAATATTCTGCCGGTTCCCAGCCCTCCACGTCTAATGCCTGAAAGTCTGTGATGGCTGGTAGCGGCTCTGGCAAATCCGTGACCGGGCGTACCCCTGATAACCAGCCGTAAGTTCCATAGGTTGCGACAACCTGTGACCACTCATTAGCCATCTGAATAGCTTCAAAATTCAAATCTGAGGTCTGATGCTCAAAATAGCACGTCTGAACCGCTGGGGCGCCATCATGATCGGGCTTATCCAGATCACCAAAGCGGTTATCCAGAGTTTGTTCGATTTCACATTCCCATTCTTCCGGCAGCGACATCACAAGGTCAGTGGCAGCAGGAGTGATCCTCTCCACGCCTGTTACAGCGCCAGACCACACCAGTACAGCAGCCGGTGCGGTATCAAAATCCAGACTTATCTCAACGCCACCATCATCCCGCTGGATAGTGTGAATTGCCTTCTGTTCACCTGTAACTGGATTCCATATCTGTGGACTGCCGGTAAAACCGCGTGCCACGATCTGCATAGGTCGTTGATAACGGCTGGAATCGAAGTCATACTGCGCATAGTGCCAGCTTGTACTATCGGAATGCGTCGCGTTTGGATAGGCTGCCGGGATAAAGACCACATCGGCATCACCCACTTTGCGATGAAGTACAGGTACAGGGGCTTCGACAGCACGGGGTATCTGATCGAGAACAGTGGGTGCTAAAGCGGCACTCTCAAGCCTAACAGCTTTGCCTTCTGCAAACAACGCTTTCAGTTTTTCGATTTGATTGTCTGTGTCGTTCACGATATGCGCCGGTGACTGCCCGATGGCAATGAGTAGTCCGCCGCCTTCTACAAACTGGACTAATCGTTCGGCGGTTGCTGCTTCAAGGACTCTGCATCCCGGCAAAATAATAACCCGGTAATTTTCCGCGCCGATTTGCAGGCGACCCGCATTGACCAGCCCTCGCTGTACGGAAGCATCATCCAGAACATCATAGTCGCGTTTGTCGGCGTCCAGCACGCCTACAACCGTTTCCAGAAACTTCATTTTTCCGGTCAGGTCAATATAGATATTGTGGGCCGCCTGTGCTGTGGGGAGTGGACCATCCAGAGTCAGGCCGGATTGCACAGTCGTCGTCGGAAACAGAACGCCAATATCACAGACATGATGGCCTTGACTGAGTAGAAAGCAAAGGCGAGTCACGGTATTGGCGAAGATATGATAGTGCCGCCAGTATGGCTGTCGCCAGCAGGTAGAGGGTGGCGCCCATTCCCACCAGCCGCCGTGCGTGCTGTAGTAAACAGCATGAGGATCGTAGAGGGTCGCCCCGGCAAGCAGCCAGGGAAGCAGCCAGTCGAAGGTTTCCTCCAGTGTGCCACCCCAGCCACTGGTATGAAATGCCTCAATCCAGACGCGCGGACGGTTGTACAGGTGCGCGAGTGAACTGTGAATTTTGGCATTGCCGTGATGATCGCTGCCGGGGGCGCTGAACCAGCGATGAGTTTGCAGGTAATCGGCGTATGTGCGAACGGTGCTGATCGGTTCGCCGCCGCGTGCAGGCCCTTGTTGATCGAAACCGCAGATCAGGCCGTGTTTTTCGTGCCATTCAAACAACGGCTTGAAGAAGGCCTCTTCCGCCAGCAGCGCCCGTATCTGATGATAATCTACCCGAACACGTTCCGAATCAGGATCGTCACCTTCAAACAGGGCTGGCAGATGATCGATCAGATTGTAGCGCTTAATAGCGGCAAATCGCTCGGCAAAGGTTGCGCTCCACGACAGCATATCCGGTAGTTCATCCTGAAACGAGCCAACAATTACATCCCCGAAATAGTGACCGGCACGTCGTTCAAATTCGTAATGCACAATATCCAACAGCCGGGCGCAGGCTTCAGCGTTGTAGTAATCAAAGCCGCGCCATACAGCATAGATGAGTCGGAGCCGCTTATTGCCAGCGACTTCCGTTACCGCTGCGCGCCCGTTCAGAGCCACGGTGACAGGCTCGCCCTGAGGGTTTCCCTGCATATCCAGTGCTATCCAATAAGCGGTCAGTGGGATTCCTTCTGGCGGGCATTCCAGTTGCAGGCGATCTTCACCTTCGGCAGTAATTGAATTTAAAGCCTGACCGATATAGGAAGTGTTTTCCCGGACGATTTCTCCCTGCAGGTTGGCCCCGGAAAAGCCAATCTGATCGTAAAACCAGACTCTCATCCCAATCTCTCTGGCATCTTCACACACACCCAGAAATATTTCCCACCATTCCTCCGACATGAATAACGGATCATCTGCATCTGCGCCAAAAAGCGGGCCAGTAGGAGCCAGATTCATAATCACCACATTATGAACCCCACCTGCAATAAGCTGTTGCATCTGCCAGCGCAGGCGCTGTCGTTCCAGACGACTGCCACTCCACCACCAGATCGGCGTTGGCGAGAATTCTGGGGGAGGCGTTGCAAATTGTGCGGCCAGTTCTTCAATGTTGAATTGTGTCTCAGAAGGCACGTTGTTCTCTCAATTCTCGGTGCAGCATGTAAAGGCGTGTTAGCGTAGTTGGTATTTGCGGACAACATCCTCGACGACATCAATGCCCAATCCTGGGCCTTCTGGCGGATAAATCCAGCCATTCTGATGAGAAATGGGATTGCTGACCAGCTCATGCTGCATCGGGTTTTCGCATGGCTTTAGCTCGATGATATTTGAGTTTGCATTGGCAAAGGACACGTTTATGCTGGCGGCAGTGTTGACGGCGCTGCTCCAACTATGTGGATCCATACGGACATGATACAGGGCTGCCATTTGCGTGAGCCGGTGCATTCCGGTGACGCCCTCGGCGCGTCCCGGATCAATCAGGATGACATCACAGATATCAGCCTGCAAAAGGCGCTGGTAATCATTCTGGTTCCAGAAGCGTTCACCCAGCGCGAGGGGCATCTCTGGTACAGCCTGACGCAGGCAGCTATAAGCCTGAAGGTTGTCCGGGTGGAACACATCCTCCAGCCAGGTGAGGTTGAAGGGCAGAAATGCCTGCGCCATGCGTACTGCATAGGGTAAATCCCAGAACAACCACGAGCCTACGTCAACGATAAAACCCGCCTCTGGGCCGATAGCTTCACGCACAGCTTTGACAAAGGTGACATCCCTGTGTGCGTTATATCCCAAATTGGAATGTCCACCGCGACCGAGGCCAACCTTCACGAGTTGATAGCCATTGGCGATATGTCCGGCAAGCTCTTCTGCCAGCGCGCTGATCTCCCTGGCTCTGGGATGGGTTGTCGCACAGGCAGGCAGCTTTTCATGCTGTTTGCCGCCCAACAGCTTATACACTGGCAGCCCCAGAATCTTGCCTTTCACATCCCATAAGGCCATATCCAGGGCGCTGATGGCGAAGGCAGCAATGCCGCCTGTGTCGCCATACCACCACACCTCACGGCGCAGATCATGCCAGATTTTCTCATTTTCCAGTGGGTTGCGCCCGATGACCACATCTGCCAGCCCATTTTCGATGAGGGTAGCTGTTGCCCGTGTTGCGGGGTGAAACTGGGTAATACTTTCACCCCAACCTACAAAACCATCATGGGTTTCCAGACGCACCAGTACGATGAAACGCGTGTTGTCATGGTCATTTGGTTCGGGATAGCCCAGAGGAAAAACATCCACTTTCTTGATTGGCATAAGTTAACCTTTTAGCAAGGATGGCGCAGTTTTTTTCGACCATGTCACCAGATCAATGCAGCCCGCTGAGAAAAACCGACTTAATAAAGTAGCGCTGCATGAAGAGAAATAGCACCAGCGGCGGCAGCATCATCAGCAGAGAACCGACCATGAGCAAATCATACGGATTCTGATAACTGCCCAGAAGGGTCGTGAGCGTCAGCGGCAGTGTGAACATGGAGTTCGACCGCAATATGATAAGCGGCCAGAACAGGCTGCCCCAGGAGCCGCCGAAGATGAGAATTGCCAGTGTCGCCACCGCTGGCAGCAGACTGGGCAAGGCAATCTGCCGTAGAATACGCAGTTCATTCGCGCCATCAATGCGGGCCGCTTCCAGAATTTCGTTAGAGATGGCAGACTGCGCATTCACCCGCATGAAAAAGACACCAAAAGTCGGGATTAACCCGGGTAGGATCAAACCCTGATAGCTATCGACCCAGCCCAGCCGCACCATCATGATAAAAAGTGGGACAACCGTGAGCTGCGACGGTACAGCCAGCGTTGCCACGACAAGCATAAACAGGACGTTGCGGAACCGGAATTGATACTTGGCAAAGGCAAACCCCGCCAGTGTGCAAAAGATACACGCCCCAATCACAGTGGCAGTCGTCACCAGCACGGAATTGAAAAAGGCGCGCCAGATGTCTATCCGTTCCTGCAAACGTGTGAAATTATCAATCAGGTTTCCCTCCGGCAGAAAGGTGGGAGGGTACGAAAAAATGGTATCGTTTGTCCCGGTTGCCCAGACGAAGTTCCACCACAAGGGAATCAGGAAGAGCAATGCGACTGCAACCAGAATGACCACCACTATGCTGCGCTGCCAGATGGGCATAAATCGAGAGTTCATTCGACCCACCCTCCCCTACGAGCCAAAAAGAACTGGAACAGGCTGATGATCATGATGACGAGCGCAAGCAGCCAACCCAGCGCTGCGGCTGATCCCAGATCAAAGTTTTCAAAACCCAGACGATACATTTCGAGGACAGGTGTTGTCGCTGAATTCAGGGGGCCACCGGAGCGATCAAAGAGGAGAAATGGCTCCTCAAATATCTGGAGTGTGCCAATGGTATTGATGACCAGCATAAAAAATACGATTGGTCTAAGCAGAGGCAGAGTGATATACCAGAAACGCTGCCAGAGTGTCGCGCCATCCAGTTCAGCCACCTCATAATAGTCATCAGGTATGCTTTGCAGGCCCGCCATAAAAATGACGACCCAATAGCCAATCCAGCGCCAGCCACCGGCGATAATCACCGAAGCTTTAGAGAACTGCGTTGAGTTGAGGAACGAAATTTCAACGCCAAGCTGGGCAAAGAAGCGCACCATCAAGCCCCCGTTCCCCAGAATGATGAGGAACAGGATGCCAGTGACAACCCCCGACACCAGATTGGGTATGTAGATCGCCGCCCGCAGCAAACCGCTGGCCCGTCTGAGGAAGGAAAAATCCAGCATGATCGCCAGTATCAGGGCGACAATTAACTGGAAGGTGTTGTTGACAACAATGTACCAGACCATATTGCCGAATGCAGCACGGGTAGCTGGATTGCTTAATACAAACTGATAGTTTGCCAGGCCGACCCATACCGTTTCGCGGGATGACCATCGCTCAAAACTGAGGACGAATGACCATATAACCGGGAATACCCAGAACACACTAAATAGGATGAAAAAAGGCGCTATAAACAGATACGGCGCAATTTTGGGGCCAAGAATTTGCTCTCGCCAGGAATAAGTGACACCGAATGACTGTTTCGTGGAATCTGTGTATGAAAGTTTCGATTGCATAACTTTCCTCGCACACCTTCACTGCCATAACGTGCGATCAAGGAGTCGTTATGGGGAGACTGCCTCCCCATAACGATCTGCATGTTTCGGATTATTTTATGCCGCGGCTGTCCTGTAACTGCCGGATAGAGTTGGCGGCGTTGGTCAGGGTTTCGGCAATCGGCGCGTTCTCGGTCAGAATTAAGAACATGGCGTCATTAATGGCAGCACTTGCGTCTGACTCAAAGGCGCTGGTCACCAGACGTGGGTAAGGCTGCTCATCAGCCAGCGCACCGAGAAATTCCCGGAAGGTGAACTGTTCGTTTAATACTGGAGACGGTTCGTCATGCATGGCTTCCAGCCCCGGAATATAGGACACGAACGCGCCGGGGAAGGTCTTCATGTGCGCGACAGTTCCCTGTTCGGTAAGCTTCAGATGCAGCGCGACTTCCAAAGCCAACTGCTGCTGCTCTTCGGGAAGGATGCTTGGGATTACCAGACCCAGACCAGGATCCACTCTTGCTCGTTTGCTGGCATCATTCAACTTCGGCAGTTTGGTAACGCGCCACTGTCCGACGGTTTCTGGGGCGTTGTCCAGCAAGACAAAGTCATAGAAATTGGGATAGAAATAGGTCGCAATCTGTCCATCCTTAAACGCCTGGAACAACTGTGGCGTATACTGGCCCACATCTAAGGTGAGGTCAGAGTCCCACAATTTTTTCGCCATGGTTGCAGCTTCGATATGGGCATCTGAGTCGAAGATCACGTTCCCTTCTTCGTCGAACAACCCGGTGGTGTTTTGTCCGATAAAGTTCGAGAACATAGTGGCGCCGGCGGTCATGTTGGTCATGCTGGCCCCGGTTGCGTCTTTAATGGTCTGCCCCACCGTGATGTAATCGTCATAAGTGGCTAAAAGTTCCGCAACTTCCGCAGGATCGGTCGGAAGCCCAGCCACCTCGAAAATATCAGTCCGGTATCCCATCAGCAGAACGGACGTGTCATCAGGCACGTGGTAGTGACGGCCATCAATGGTCCCTTCCAGCCACACCGACCCCAGCACATCGCTTTCGTATGACGCTATCTGATCGGTGACATCCCGAATCGACCCTGTATTGACCAACGGGCGATAGAACGGGTTATGTGTCCGGAAAAGTGAGGGCAGCCCTTCGGGGATACCCGCCGCCAGTGAAGCTACTGCTTTCTGGTGCAGGTCGGCGTAGGGAAGTGAAGTCCATCGGAACTCGACATCCGGGAACCGCTCATTGAGGCCAGACATAGCTTCTACGTTTCGCCATTGGTCTTCCGTTTCCCACATCCACATTTCAACAACGCGTGTTTCCTGTCGCATGAGCACGGGTGTGATGGAACGAGTCGGCTTGCTAGCAAGGGTGGTTCCGACTGCGCTGGCGGCAGTTACAGATACAGCACCTGCTGCCGCCATGCCTTTAAGAAATTCGCGCCGGGTCAGGCTTTTGGCTGTTCCTTTTTTAGCAGACATTTAGTTTGTTCCTCCTGTTACTGTGTTTCTAAGAGCTTCTATTGACAAAAATGGCCACATCATGCATGATACATGATGCACGATGAAAGCGCAAACTTTTGTAAGTGGGCATAGAAATGTCGTAACTGCTACAATCGTATCTACCTCCAGGAATCTGACTGAAATCAGGGTTCGATGACGAAGAATTCAGATCGTACAAATATGCAATCACGGATGCAGCGGCGTACCCGTACCAGCCTGGCAGACCTGGCGTATGAAGCTATTGCCGAGGCGATCATCGACCGGCGTTTTGATCCCGGCGAAAAACTCAATATCGACGGCCTGGCGGAGGAACTGGATATGAGTAATACGCCAGTGCGAGAGGCATTGGCCCGGCTGGCAACCGAGCGACTGGTTATTCAGGACAGCCATCACCGCAGTTATATGGTTGCGCCTGTACTAAACCAGGTGGAATACAATCAGCTTTTTAATGTTCGCTATCTGCTGGAAGTTTATGCGCTGGAAATTGCGCAGATTGACCCGGCTGCCATAGAGGAACTCGAAGGCATTGTTGCCCAAATGCCGTTTATGGATACCGGGCCAATCTATCATGACTACAAGGATTTCATCCTCGCCGACAAACATTTTCACCAGATACTGGTCAGAATGTCGGCAAATCGTTTCCTGATCGAAGCATGGGATAACTTACACTTTCATCTGCACGTTGGCAGGCTGTACGCTGGAACCGGAGTTTTTGATTTTCGGGAGGGCCTCAAGGAACATCGCGCCATTGTGGATGCGCTGGCAGCGGGCAGTAAAGAGGAATCTATCCGGTTGCTCAAAGAGCATATTAAACATGCTCAATCGCGCCTCGGTGTTCTTATTGATTCCTCGCAGGAATAGGCTAACGGATGTTGAAGGTTGACCGTGTTCAGACTTATATCCTCAAAGTGCCATTGGCGCGCCCAATTGCGGATTCGATCTACTATCGCACCCATTGGCATGTGCCGGTTGTAGAAATTTTTACCAGTGATGGTTTGATTGGCACAGGGTATTCGGGCTTGTGGGCTGGCGAAGACCTGCTGTGCCAGACAATTGAGCAGTATATCAAGCCCATTTTGCTGGATTGCGACCCCCGCCGCATCCATGAAATCTGGTCAAAAATTTACTGGTCGCCGCTGCATTGGGTCGGGCGGGCCGGAATAGCACATATGGCGCAGTCGATGGTTGATATTGCCCTCTGGGATTTGGCTGCCCAGCGCGCCGGATTACCTTTATGGCGGCTGCTGGGGGGACGCCACAACCGGTTAAATACCTATAACACGGATGGCGGATGGCTGAACTTTGATTTGGATACGCTTATCAACGACATCACCGAAAAGGTAGATGCTGGCTGGAATCGGGTGAAGATGAAGGTGGGTGGGCCAGACAACTCGGTGGATATTCAACGGGTGCAAGCCGTGCGTGAAGCGATTGGCCCCGACATCACCCTCATGGTGGATGTAAACCAGAAATGGGATTTGATTACTGCCCAGCGGATGATCCCTCATCTGGCAGATTATGATGTGGCCTGGGTAGAGGAACCTCTGCACCCGGATGATATTATCGGACATGCGGCCCTTATCAGGAAAAGCAGTATTCCCATTGCGCTGGGCGAGAATGTTTACAACGCAGAAACCTTCGCCGCGTTCATCGCCTTTGATGCGGTGGATATTGTTCAGGTTGACGTGACGCGAGTGGCGGGTATTACCGAATGGCTGCGAGTCGCTCAGGCTGCACAGCAGCAGTCTCGCTGGGTCGTGCCACATGCCGGTGATATGTGCCAGATTCACCAGCATCTGGTGGGTGGAGTCGGGGCAGACTCGCCGGTGATGATTGAATATATCCCCTGGGCGTTGGATGTTTTCGAAGAACCTGTCGTCGTTGAACAGGGTATCTGCATTTTGCCTGAAACACCGGGAGCATCCACACGGGTGCGCGCCGAAGCACGAAAATTATTCGCAAGCGATTGAATTTATCAGGAACACTAAAAATGCTTAATATTGCTTTTGCCGGCGCAGGCCGAGTCGCCGAACTCCATCAACAGATTCTTTCTACTATGCCGAATATGCGCCTGAAGGGTCTGTATGACGTTGATACGGCACGCGGTCAGCAGCGGTCGATGCAGTGGGGTGTGAAGGCTTATGCGTCTTTTGACGAGCTGCTCGACGATGAACAGGTAGATGCTGTCTATATTCTCACTCCGGCTGAAACCCATGTCGAACTGAGTTTGCGCTGTCTGGAAGCTAAAAAAGCGGTCTTTGTCGAAAAGCCAGTTTCTCATTCACCGGAAGACATCGACCAATTGGTCGCAGCCAGCAAAACAGCCGGTCAGGTTGTGATGCCCGGCCACAACTATGTCTATATGCCTGAATTTAGACGCATGGTTCGTCTGCTGCGGAATGGCGATCTGGGGACCATTCGTTCAGTCTGGATCAATTATGCGATTAAACATCCCGAAGAGATCGCGGCGGCCTATGGTGGCATCCTTGAAGAAGTGATGGTTCATCACACGTACATGACGCTGGCGCTGCTGGGTAAACCGGAACGCCTCTACGCCGGAGTAGCAGAACCTGCCTGGGAGAAGCATACCGGGGAGGATCAGGCATGGATGATATGGGAGTACAGCAAGGGTTTGAGCGCCCACTTGTTCGCCAGTTTCGCAGTGGGGGATGACAGCGCCGACCCCTGGACATTTGTGGTAAAAGTGTTGGGCACACAGGGTAGCGCTTCCCTGACATGGCGCAGTTCAATTTTTAATCGGGCGTTAGGAACATTGTCGTTTGCGCTCCCGGTTTATGAGGAAAGCTATGAACACGAGGCGCTGATGTTCCAGAGTGCAGTTCTGGATGGCGCTCCTTTGATTTCAACGTTGGAGGACGCCGCAGCCAGCGCCCGTATTATTAATGCGGCTTATCGGGCTGCCCGGCAACGGTGTGCTGTTTCGCAGATGGCTGACGGAAACGCACAGTGGTGAGAATAGATTTATATAGATTTATGAGGAAAGAACGATGGTTCGCAAAATTGATGCCCACCAACATTTCTGGCAGGTCGCGCGGGGTGACTATCACTGGATGCCAGACGGAGGGCCGTTAAGACGTGATTATCTGCCGGATGACCTGAGACCTCTCAATGAGGCCGCAGGTATTGAAGGTACGATACTGGTTCAGGCCGCACAGACTGTAGCCGAAACCGAATTTATGCTTGATCTGGCCTCCCAGCCGGAGAGCTTTATTCTGGGGGTTGTGGGCTGGGTTGCGCTCGATTCGTCGGATGCTATCCGCCAGTTGGAACGGTTAGCACAACATCCCAAATTGGTTGCCGTTCGCCCCATGCTTCAGGATTTGCCTGATGATGCATGGATACACCAGCCGCAGGTACTTGATAATGTGCGCCAACTGCCTCAATTGGGCCTGCGCTTTGAAGTTTTGACCTATGCACGGCAACTGGAACCCGCATTCAGAGCGTTAGCGCAAATTCCTGAACTCGACATTGTGATAAACCATTTATCCAAACCGCGTTACAGGCAGGGAGTTGATGCGGATAACTGGCAGTATTGGATGCATCAGTTTGCGCAATTGCCCCGTGCTTACTGCAAACTCTCGGGCATGGTCACCGAGGTCGGTGCTGACTGGACAGTCGATGATTTTCGTTCTCATGCTGACGTGGTGCTGGAAGCCTTTGGCCCGGAGCGCATTATGTTTGGCAGCGACTGGCCGGTGTGCCGGTTAGCTGCTACGCATGAGCAGGTCGTCACGCTGGCGCAGCAGCTTACGGACCATCTTGCCCCGGAGCAGCAGGCAGATATATGGGGACAAACTGCTGCGCGATTTTACGGTGTGTAACAAGAAGCGAGAGCATTGATGACCATCCTGCTTAAAAACGATCAGATTACCCTTGAGATTGAACCTGAACACGGGTGCATTGTCCGTTTTATTCACGAACCACTGGCAATAGACCTGGTTCGGGAATCCCGTCTGGCTGAAAACTTCCGATTGCTGCTGCCTTTGCCTTACTATCGCGCACATTATGTGCTGGGCAAGGAACAAGCCCTGACAGAGTATATGCTTGAAGATACAACGTGCCGGTTGGTATGGAGCGGCCTTCAAACCGATCAGGGACACTTTGATATTGATGTTGTCCAGACAATTCGGCTGGATGGCGATGATGCCATATTTAACATTGAAGTGACCAATCATTCACCCTATATCGTTGAGGAAGTTTTTAATATAGCGTTGGGTGGTCTGGCAAATTTTGAGGAAAAACGGGATTGGCAGATTCACTGGGCCAATTGGGGTGGACAGGGCAGTGAATGGACATTTTATGATACGTTTCCCGGTACGTATTTAGGCCCGGCGCATCCTGTTTGGACCATCATGTACCACAAGGAAATGAGTTTGCCTTGGGTGTCGCTCTATAATTCCAAAACACGCAAAGGCGTTTACATCGGCAATCATGACCTTGAAGTGCGTCATAGTATGGTCTATGCGCAGTTGTTTCCATCCACTGTTTATCGCAATCCGGCAGGCGGTGGTGTCGAACGGAATCCAGCACAGGGCTGGCCTGACCCAGCAATTGCTGGCGATACACCGATTGGTCTGACGCTGGCTTGGAACAATTTTCCTTTCATCAAGCAAAACAGCCACTGGAGCGGGCCGCCGATTGTGTTCCATTTTCATGAGGGGACATGGTGGGCAGCAGCGGATTACTTCCGGGCATGGTACGACACTCACACGACCTTTGACAAGTCGGATAGCTGGCTCAGTTATGAAGATGCCTGGCAGTCAACAATTATCAGCTACCCGGACGATCAGATCGGTTTTCGCTTCAAGGATTTACCTGAGATCGCTCGACAAGCAAAAGCCTGTGGCATTAATGTCATTCAAATCGATGGTTGGGACATCGGCGGGCTGGATCGCGGTTATCCGCAGTATCAGCCTGATCCACGTCTGGGTACATGGGATGAACTGGCGGCTGCGATACAAACCTGTACGGACATGGGCGTCTATGTCCTGATTTTCAGTAACCTGCAATGGATCAATATCGAGCTGGATTGGTACAGGAATGAGCTTGGTCGCTATACCATGCGCGATCCTCATGGCAACACACGTGGGGGAATGGGCTGGGAATATAATACAAGTTTGGGCCTGAACAAGCAGCCCATCTATCGTATGGTTCCGGGCAATTTGATGTATCCAGAATTCCGTCAGATTATCCTGAATCAATTGCAGAATATTGTTCGGTTAGGCACACCGGGCACGCAGATTGATAAAGTGGGGGCCATGTGGGAATTCGATTATTCACCCGATAGCCCGGTGTCACCTGACCGGGCCACCATGCAGGGTGTACTGGAAACGATGGAAGCCTATTATCATCAATCGCGGGCGGCTAACCCCAATTTTCGTTTGGCGGGTGAAATCCACTGGGATCGGATGATCCCGTTCGTTGATGCGGCTTACGCGCGCTTTTTTAGCCTCAATCACATCCCTACATTTCAGCACACCTTCCCCGAGTATCGTCAAACCGCCTGTATAACCGGGGATTATGATTATGGCATGGTCAATAACTGCCTGCGCTTCGGGCACATCATTAATGTAGAGGCCCGCTGTATTCATGGGACAGTTGCAGATATGCCGGAACTTGGGCATTACATCGCGGAAGCCCTGCGTATCCGCCGGGAACTGCGTGATGTCCTGTGGGACAGCCAGTTGATCGAACCGCTGGCTTTTGAAATTGATGCCCCTTCTGGATTATTTTATGCGCTACATCGGAGCCGAGTCAGCAATCGTCAGGCGCTTGTGCTGAACCATTTTGAGTCTACAGAAATTTCAGCACAGATTAATCGGGCAGATGGCGTAGGACATGCGACTTTGTATCGACCGTTCAGGGCGAGCGAGTCCCTGACGTTACCGGTTAACCTGCAAATACCGCCTAACGAGTTCGCTATTCTTGTTTTTGATTCAGAATCCGTTGCATGAGCGAAGTCTCGAAAGAGACTTTGCCCGATTTCAAACCAAACTGATCGTCGAAGCCACAAAATAGAGGAAACATCCCTGTGTTTTTATGAGTGCGGTGCTTGCCGATAATGCTTGTGTCGGTATAGTGATCGCTAGGCGATATAAAATTATGCGGGTTCGACCTTCCATTGCTCCCGCACCAGCTACGAATCAAAAATCCCGCTCAAAAAGACGGGATTTTACTATTCGGGCGCGACGCGCATTGATCGCTCACTGGTTACGCTATTTTGCCCCGAACAACCGAGTATCAGCAGGTGGTCAAGGCGCTTTTGGCCGTCGCCTGAGCCTCATTCGACCCGAAAATCTAATCACCATCGTGGTCTTTCGACTCGCCGATGCCCGTCCCCAACGACTGGCGTAGTACGTAGACAATGTTCACCAGAAACTGCTCCGAACCCTCTTTCTTTATCATCTGAGCGGCGGCTGGCTCCCTCATGCGCCGGAGGGGCTGGTGCGCCACGCTGACCGAACGCACATGACGTGCGTTCGCTGTGGTCTATCCCCATTGAATAGACCACACACCGGACTCTGCGTTGTCCGGTGCCGATCCTCATCGCTATTGAGCAACGGGTGGTAAATCGCCAATGATGACAGCGTGATGCCGGGCGCGAGATAACCCCACATACAGCAGTTGGCTGGCGATCTCCTCGCGCAGGGCATGGAGTTCGGTCAGGATCACGACCGGGCTTTCCAACCCCTTATAGCTGTGGATGGTACAGATACGCGCCGCCATCGGCATCTCGGTATTGAGATTCCACGTCAGGACGAAGTTCCCAAGCTGGTCATCGTTCTGCCACTGGCTGCGTTTCTGACTGGCCGGGGTCAGCACGATAATATCTTCTGCGGGAACACCTTCCTCGTTCACCAGCCGGTGCAGGACGCGCTGAAGCTCGCGGCGTTCCGCGATTTTGTCAGCAGCCGCGATGATCTCCACCGGGCGACCTTCGGGGCCGATGCACTGGACATCGGTATCGCGCGAGTAGGGCCTGAGGCGTTCGTGAATGTGCTGGGTGTTGCGCAGATTCTCATCCAGGTACAGCGGTGCGCCATCCATAGGAATCTGGCTGATCTGGGTGAAGATGCGCTGGTTGTCATCGAAAAAGACGTAGAACACGCCGTCTTCAGGGTCTTTGAGCGTATCCAGCAGGCCGATCCACCACGTATCCTCAAAGTCCTGCCCCTCGTCGACTATGATGGCATCATACAGCAGCTTGGGGTCGGAAGCCGGCGCGTTCAGGATATTGGCGGCAGCGAACAGAGCATCCGGCGCGGAGGCA
>Ga0079224_100006296_pt1 | contig 15712 bp, 13 predicted proteins | sample Stecom2015_FD_80414 | JGI IMG/M metagenome (GOLD analysis project Ga0079224, IMG submission 80414) | Agricultural soil microbial communities from Utah to study Nitrogen management - Steer compost 2015 | ecosystem: Environmental > Terrestrial > Soil > Agricultural land | place: USA: Utah...
AATCAAACGCTGATTCATCTTCAAGAAAGAAAAGCGTCATCTTGTTGAAAGTGTAATCGACGTAGGGATCCAGCACCTTGACCTGAAGATTGGTGTCGGGATCGGTACTTTCTATTGTTACACCACCAATGCCAATAGGCAGTGGTTGGTCAGGAAACACGCAACGCTTCGCGTTCCACTTCCGGTTGGACGACGTGCGGTAATCACCGGGTTCATTCGTCCCCGCTATGCGTAAAGGCACGATGAGACCCCTTCCTGCATTTCCGAAATCCCGGTGAAATCCGGTACGAATCGCGCGCGTCATGAAGTCGGCCTGCAGATGGGAGTCACCGATATGAACGATGTTTACTCGTCCCTGTCCGGTAACATACAGTCGGCTTAGTGCTTCATAGAAATCCACGAGGTGTGCGGCATTGTGAATAACATTGTCGCCGTGAACCTCCAGTCCGTAAGATGGATAAGTAAAAGTGACAGGCTGGCTCTCGGATGGTATGGTCGTGACGAACAGACCTACGATCACTATCGTAAGCTGACACACTGCCGGAGCAAGGCTATTGTTGGTGTAGTTCAACATATCTATTGTAACCGTAAAGCATACTCTCGAGCAGACTGTGTGACAATTTTTCTCCCCCGCGGAAGTTGAGATGAGTATAATCTTTTGCTGCCAGTGATGGCCTGGCGTGAACAAAGTTCACCATACTGTTCTCACCCCCCATAGCCTCGAACATATCCCAGAAAGCAATTCCCGTTCGTTGTGCAATCAGTCGCTGTGCGTTCCGCATCGCGGGGATGGCATTCATAGTTTCAAAACGCCCGCTTGAATTGGTGCTTCGATCACTTACGCTTAACAACAGAAAACTTGCCTGCGGGAAAGACTTCTTCAGGTTATTCACGACGCGCACCATACGCTGAACATACCCGCGATAGTCCAGCGAGTCTTCCACGACCATATTGAGTCCGAACTGAAGAATAACAAGTCTGTAATTTCTATACTGATTGAATCGAGCAAACATACTCCTGTCGACCGCCGACAAGCTCATTCCTGAATTTCCCCTCAGAGAAAAGTTATCGACGTACACTCCGGCTCCATCCTCGAAACTTGCCCCGAATAAACGCAGGCTGTCATATCCATCGAACGAAAGATGAACCGCCTTTAACCTTTTACCCCGGTAAGTCCATTCCTGAAGATGTTTGGATCGTTTCAATGGAAACGCTTTCGCCGTTGTATCATAGTTCACACTGAAGTTGAGGATTGCATTCCCGTTGTTCTTGTAGTAAAGTTTGACGGTGTTAAAGTCGTTGAGGAACCGTCTTCGGACAGGTCTGTATTCGACCCAGTTACCTTCCATTGGAACAAAGCAATATCCTGCCGGGCCGTACTCGGCTGTAGAGTCCGTTCGGTTGATGATGGAACTTGTCCGCCAGTTTTGAAATGCGTGCTTGATGGTGTACCGGAAGCCGGCCACCTGGGATGTAATGGGAACAAAGCCGACGCCACGTCCCCCGAAGGTCGCCTGCAGCGAGTCGCGAAGGCTTCCCGAGAAGATGTCTCCTTCTATGAAAGAGTCGCCGTAAAAAGCCACCCTGACGGCTCGCGGTTTTTCTGCCATCGCCATCAGGGCGTCATAAAACTTATTCAATGCCGTGCTGTCGCCGCTGTAATCTTCGATACAGGTTAGACCAGGAGGGCACACCTCCCTGACTAGCTGTTTGACCGAGTCCTGAGCGACGACCAACGAATCACGAAAGGCAACGGCGGCAGTATCAATAACGTCGGGCTTTACATCCGCCAATAAATTGACCCTTCGGAACGAGAAACTTTCGGTACGGTAGTCCGGCAGAAGCGACAGCAGAGACAGACCTCCCATGACAAGAACGCAAAGGAGGAACGACTGATAAAGACTATTGTTTCGCATTACAACTTCCGCACGGGCTAACTTCGATGGATGCCATGGCACATCTACCACAGCATCCAACAAAGTTAACGGCTTTCAAGCACCTTAATAATGGTGTTGTCGCGAAAGTCTGCCAGTTGTCAAATTTGAACGATCAGCCGATCCTATAAAGCGCCGGCCATAATCTCGTCAACAACGGAAGGATCAAGCAACGTTGACGTATCACCTAGGTTGCTGGTATCTCCCTCTGCAATCTTGCGAAGGATACGACGCATAATCTTTCCGGAGCGTGTTTTCGGAAGGCCATTGACAAACTGGATTTTGTCCGGTTTGGCGATAGGGCCGATTATCTTTGAGACTGTGTCCAGAATTTCTTTTCGTGTAGCGTCTTCGTTAGCCGGCTTTTCATAGCAGATGACGAAGGCATAGATTCCTTGCCCCTTAACATCATGCGGATATCCGACAACGGCTGTTTCGATAACGTCCTTGTGTTCGTTAACCGCACTTTCGACTTCGGCTGTCCCCAGGTTGTGTCCGGAGACAATTATAATATCATCGACCCGACCGGTGATGCGGTAATATCCTTCATCGTCGCGTTTTGCACCGTCGCCACTGAAGTACTTACCGGGGAACGTCGAGAAGTAGGTGTCACGATAGCGCTGATGGTCGCCATAAATGGTTCTTGCCATGCCGGGCCAGGGGAATTTGATCGCGAGTTTTCCCTCAACGTTAGGTCCTTCCAACTCAAGACCACCGTCATTCATGATCGCCGGCTGCACCCCGGGTAAGGGGAAGGTGGCATGCGCCGGTTTAAGTTTAGTGACGTTAGCAATAGGGGCAATCATGAAGCCACCGTTTTCTGTTTGCCACCAGGTGTCGATTACCGGGCATTTCTTCTTGCCCACATTCTCGTGATACCAGTGCCAGGCTTCCTCATTGATGGGCTCTCCAACACTACCGAGGATTTTCAATGATGAAAGATCGTGTCGATTCACAAAGTCGAGGCTAGCACGCGCCAGCGAGCGTATTGCAGTGGGTGCAGTATAGAAGATATCAACCTTGTGTCGTTCAACCGCTTGCCAGAAGCGTCCGAAATCGGGCCACGACGGGATACCCTCGAACATCATACTGGTTGCTCCGGCCGACAGAGGTCCGTAGATAATGTATGAGTGTCCGGTGATCCATCCGATATCCGCTGTACACCAGAAGACCTGGCCAGGTTGGTATTGAAAGACGGTGCGGAATGTATAGTCAACGTACACCATATAGCCCCCGCATGTGTGCACCATGCCTTTTGGCTTACCGGTTGATCCGGAGGTATAAAGGATGAACAGCAGGTCTTCAGCGTCCATTTCTTCAGCCGGGCAGGTGGCTTCAGACTTGACGATCTCGTCGTGCCACCAGATATCACGCCCGCTCTTCATGGTCACATCGGTTCCTGTGTTTTTGAAAACAATAACGCGGGCAACGTCGGGGCAGCTGTCGAGCGCCTTATCGATGATGCCTTTGAGGTCGATGACCTTCTCACCCCGACGAGCGCCATCGGCTGTTACGACGATGCGGGCTCCGGCATCGGTAATACGATCGACCAACGACTTGGAAGAAAAGCCGGCAAAGACAACGGAATGAACTGCGCCAATGCGGGCGCACGCGAGGACCGTAAATACGAGCTCCGGGACCATGGGGAGGTAGACACATACCCGGTCACCCTTTTTGACGCCCTGAGCTTTCAGCATATTGGCCGCACGACACACCTCGTCGTGCAACTCCTGATAAGTAATTTTTCGTGCGGGATCAGCCGGGTTGTTAGGTTCCCAGATGATAGCCACGTCATTCGCCTTGTGCGGCAGGTGTCTATCAATACAATTTTCAGTAATGTTCAGTTTGGCATCCACAAACCATTTAACCTCGGGCTTACTGAAATCCCACTCCAGGACTTTGGACCACTTCTTACGCCAGACGAAATCACTGGCAATGTCTGCCCAAAAGGCTTCAGGATCTTCAACGCTTTGCTTGTAAACTTCCTGATAATCCTGGATGGACTGAATTCTTTTCATGGCGGTTTAGAGAAATTATTGTGACAAAAAAGCTTGAAGTACGGTCGATGGTCCCGTATTCCGTGGCCACCTCAATACTATATTTCGCAACTTAGTGCGTTTGCCGGTTCAGGGCAAACGTTTTCTGGAAACGACCCGCAATTTTGCCCATCGTACCACCTTTTTCCCCTGCCCGACAAAATTCCTGCGACCCCAGATCTTCAATCAAAGTCCGGTCGTCGACGCTGCCGACAATTGAACCGGTTCAATTGGCTTTGTTCGGTCTAACTTCTTGATTAGACGTTGCTTTGCCCACTTTTACACCGCGCCGAAGTAGTGTCCGGCATAAATTTTTAGGATTTCAGGAAACCAGGCAACTGAATATTTCAACGAACCGAACTATGCCCTGCCATTTGGATTAGGTATGATCGGTACCTGTTGCGGAGAGCTCCGGTGCTTTTGCACCTCTGTCAGCGCAACGAACAGTCCGATCACAGGTGTTTAAAACTGCAATCATTACAAGTATGCCTTTTGATCACATCGCTTCGCCATACGACTCCCTCTTCTCCCGCAGTGCCATTGGATTGCTGCAACGCAAGACGGTTTGGAAATATATTGAAGGCGTCCTCCCCGAACTCAATGGGTTTGAAATGCTGGAGTTAAACTGCGGAAGCGGAGAAGACGCGGTTTTGTTCGGAGAACGCGGCTTCAATCTTGTGGCTACCGACATCAGTGAAGAGACCATGAAGCTCACGGAAAAAAAGGCTGAGCAGTACTCGATGCAGAATAAGATCAGTTCGCACTACGTAGACCTCGACAGCTTCAACGAGACGATGTTCGACAAGAAGTTCGATCTCATCTTCTCGAATTTCGGTGGTATCAATTGCGTGAATCCGGAATCATTAAAAGCGTTGTTTGCAAAGCTCCCTTCGCTGTTGAATCCGGGCGGAAGGTTCGTAGGGGTAATCATGCCACGCTTTTGTGCATGGGAGACTATCTTCTTTCTGTTGAGATTTCAGTTCAAGAAGGCCTTTCGTCGCATGAGTCGCAAGGAGTCGACGAGCGACCTTTACGGTACTCCCATGAAGACCTGGTACTACACGCCATCACAGATAACAAACTGGACGCGCGATCAATTCCGTGTAATCTCCATCAGACCCATCGGTCTCGCGCTGCCATCCTCCTACCTCGAACGTTTCTTTACGGTCAAACGCAGGTGGCTGCTCCGTCTCAATAAGATGGAAAGACGCTTTGGCAACGCCTCCGTCTTTTCGGGTATGGCCGATAACTATCTTATCGACCTCCGTCTCACCGCCTAATACTCAAAGTGCGTGTTCTACCGCAATCGCAACCGCCGCGCCAAACAGGGCAACGGCAAACTTGCGGACATCGAAGGTATGGCCGGGGCTGCTCTCAAATACTATTGTCGTAGATATCTGCAGGAAATTTCCAGACACCAACGCGTACAAGTAGATCAATCCGGCCGACGAGAGGATAGAAGCATTGGCCAGGTAGGTGCATAACATCAATCCCGCCGGTGCCGCGATCGAAAATATGAGCAGATACGGTATCGCGCGACGTCTCGACGGCAACTGAACAACGAGAACGGTCATCAAAGCAAATGCCGCCGGAGCCCGGTGCAATGCAATACCGAAGAGGATTGCATCGTGGTCGTACACTTCCGTGAGATCACCCCCCTGAGCAAGCATGCCCCCCTCAAGAAAAGCATGAAGGCACAAAGCAATCAGAAGCAAGAGCGCTGAAATTCCCTGGTTACTCCCTCCGACCCGGCTGTGGAGGTGTCCATGCTCCACACCTGACGTGAAATACTCCAGAAACTGCTGAAGAAAGAATCCGAGCAGGACGAATACACCAAGAAAACTGAGACTATCTGACTGTCTGTACAGTTCAGGCAGGATGTGAATTACTGTAATGGAAAAAAGATAGGCCCCGGCAAAGATGAGCAACAAGCGATAGTTCGACGACTTATGTCGCGGAACCATAAAGACAAGCAACCCTGAAAGCAGGGGAGTCAAAAACAAGACAGCAAGTTTCAGGGTCATATCAATATTCAAGCACGACTTTTTCGCGTATTCCCGGTGTAATGTAAGTAGCCACTTGCCCCTCTTCGTCTGTGTACATAAACACAGCTTCAAGCGCAGGCTCGGCCTCCACCGATTCCTTTGCCCGTTCAAGCCCCATCACCATCAACGCGGTTGCCCAGCCATCGGCTAGCGTACAGGTCGGAGCAAAGACCGATACACTGAGCAAATTGTGTTGCACTGAACGCCCGGTGACAGGATCGATCGTATGGCCGTACTTCCTGCCATCGACGATCCTATAGTTGAAATAGTTACCCGAGGTGGTATAAGCCCCTCCCTCCAGCGTGACATAGGCCTTGAAAAACTGATTCTCCAGCGTTGAGTTGGGATGGAGAATCCCTATCGTCCACGGCCGGTTCTTGTCAAGATTATAGCCCGACGACAAACCCTCCCCGCCCAGTTCTACCAGCATGTGCTCGATACCTTTCGATTGCAGGAAAGCAAAAATGACGTCTGCTCCATACCCCTGACCGATGCCCCCGGTTTCCAGCTGCGTCCTGGCGTCGCACTTGCAGACTTTCTTTTTCTTCAAACGAACCTTGTCAAAACCTACCAGGGCAATCAGGGAATCGATCACTGCACTGTCGAGAGACTGACGCTTTCCTGCTCCAAACCCCCACGCGTCGATCAATGGTTTTACCGTTGGATCAAACGCCCCTCCCGATGCACGGTAGATCTCCTGACTCGCCATCAGAACATTTCTCAAATGCTCCGTTTCGAATTTCCTACACCGGCGCGCGTTGTTAAATCGCGAAACTTCCGATTGAGGATCATAGTTGCTGATTGCCCGGTTTACAGAAAGTAGTAAGGAATCGATGGAGGCCTGAAAATCGCGCCGCTGCGGCTCGTCAAAATAAATTACCCTGTAGGTCGTGCCCATCGTCCGCCCTTCGGCAATCAGCGTCTGCTGGGCAAATGCCGGAGTCAACGGTAGAAGTAAAATGAATATCAGGGCGGTGCGGCAGGTCATCCGGGCGCAAATTTATAGAAAAACCGCTAAATGCAACAATGTTGCTGATAAGAGAAATTCCCGCCATCACGATTTGTTCGTACCTTCGCCCCATCATCCAACGTTTATGCGAGAAGACTACTTGAAAGGCGATGGCGAAGGATTGACCGCTGGCGAGAAGGACGTAGAGAAAGCACTTCGGCCGTTGTCCTTTGGCGATTTTACCGGGCAGCAAAAAGTGGTCGAAAACATCAAGGTCTTTGTTCAGGCGGCTCGTCAGCGCGGCGAATCCCTTGATCACGTTCTCCTGCACGGCCCTCCGGGTCTGGGCAAGACAACCCTGTCGCATATCATAGCCAACGAGCTCGAGTCGAACATCAAAGTAACTTCGGGGCCGGTCCTTGATAAACCGAGTGACCTCGCCGGTTTGCTGACGAACCTGGAGCCAAACGATGTACTCTTTATCGATGAGATTCATCGCCTGAATCCCGTCGTTGAGGAATATCTGTACTCGGCGATGGAAGACTTCCGGATTGACATTATGCTCGATTCCGGACCCAACGCGCGATCTGTCCAGATAGGATTGAATCCTTTCACGCTTATTGGTGCTACGACACGCGCCGGACTGCTCACGTCGCCGCTTCGGGCACGCTTTGGAATCAACGCTCGCCTGGAGTACTACGATGCGCAGTTGCTTACATCAATCGTCAAACGTTCGGCTGCTATTCTTCAGACGCCCATTGATCCCGATGCCGCATTTGAAATAGCGCGTCGCAGCCGCGGAACACCGCGTATTTCCAATAACCTGTTGAGACGTACCCGCGACTTCGCTCAGATCAAAGGAGATGGAGTGATTACAAAAAGCATAGCAGAACTCGCCCTGGCTGCGCTCGATGTCGATGTTAACGGACTCGACGAAATGGACAACCGGATTCTTCAAACGATCATTGAAAAATTCAAGGGGGGGCCTGTAGGAATCACCACCATCGCGACTGCCGTAGGAGAGGAGGCGGAGACTATTGAAGAAGTGTATGAGCCCTTCCTTATTCAGGAGGGCTACATTAAAAGGACGAGCCGGGGCCGGGAAGCGACGGAACGTGCCTATAAGCATCTCCGTATCGTCCCGCCCTCGCGATCAGCCACACTCTTTGATCAGTAAACCGTGAACGGAGCGATCAGAACTGCTCCACGCCGGCGAAAAAGAAGTTGCTCTCGATTTCAGCGTTGGCGTCGCTATCCGACCCGTGGATCGCGTTAGCTTCAATGGAAGTAGCGAAAAGCGCGCGAATTGTTCCCGCTTCCGCCTTCTTGGGATCGGTCGCCCCGATTAACTTCCTGAAATCTTCAACAGCATTGTCTTTCTCCAGCACCATCGGAACAATGGGACCAGATGACATATATGTGCAGAGATCTTTGTAGAACGGGCGTTCTTTGTGAACAGCATAGAATTGTCCAGCACGGTCGTATGACAGCTGTGTTTTCTTCATGGCGACAATTCTGAAGCCTGCTTCTTCGATCATTTTGATAATTGCGCCGGTGTTTTTAGCCTCGACCGCATCGGGCTTTATCATCGTGAAGGTTCTGTTTCCTGCCATATATGCTGCTTTTATGAAATGTGCGCGCAAAATTAAAAAAAAACTCAACAGTCGGCCGTTTCCTTGCGCCAAACGGGAAAATATACCGCGAACTGAAAAAATTTCACCATTTTTGCCCCTTAATTCGCAAAGAACACCATGCGTAGTCTTACGGCCTTTCAGGAATTCCTCCAGGCGCCCCGCAAGGTGCTCGTCATCCCTCATTACAAACCCGATGCCGATGCCCTCGGTTCGGCGCTGGGATTAGCCGGGTATCTGGCGAAGAAGAAACATGATGTCACGGTGGTATCTCCGAGCGACTACCCGGAATTTCTGAAATGGCTTCCCGGGAACGAACGCGTCGAGGTATTCCATCCCGAAAAGCACGAATATTTCAACAAGCTGATCACCGACTGTGACATCGTATTTTGTGTAGACTTCTCAAGCTTGTCGCGAATCAACGAATTAGGGGATATGGTCCTCCAGTCAGGCGCACGCAAAGCGATGATCGATCATCACCTCGAGCCGGAGAAGTTCGCTGAATTCGAGCAATGGGACGACACGGCGGCATCAACGGCCGAATTGGTTTTTGAGCTGATTCGCGAACTGGGCGACGAACACCTTATTGACGCCGATATTGCCAGCTGTCTGTATGCAGGATTGATGACGGACACCGGCGGCTTCCGACATTCCAATACATCGAAAAACGTATTTGAAACCGCGGCTGCTCTCGTTTCACACGGCGCAGACCCCGCCCGAATAAGTAAGCTGATTTACGATACCAATACCCTGGAGCGTATGCGCCTGATGGGATTCGTACTCTATGAAAAGCTGCAGGTACTACCCGAGTACAACACGGCGTACATCGCGTTGCGAACCGAAGATCAGAAGAGATTCAGCTCCCAGACCGGTGATACCGAGGGGCTTGTCAACTTCGGCTTATCCGTGAAAGGCGTAAAACTCGCCGTCTTGATCTCGGAACGCAAAGACGTCGTGAAGCTATCCTTCCGCTCCCTGGGCAATTTTTCTGTCAATGATTTTGCGCGCAAACACTTCAACGGAGGCGGACACAAAAACGCCGCGGGAGGGCAAAGCAATCTGTCTTTTGACGAAACTGTCAGAAAATTCCTTGACCTTCTGCCGCAGTACCAGACGCAACTTCAGGCAGAATAATTATGCATCATTCCAACTTCTATAATCTAAACGTTGTCTAAACCCAAACAAGATGAATAAATCCTCATTTGCCTTTATAGGCCTGCTGGCATTCATGTTCGCCTGCGGAGAAACTGTCAAAGAAACACCCAGCGGTTTGAAATATACCGTTATCAGAGCCGGCGACGGCGTGGTTCCCGAACCCGGTCAAGTCCTGGTGTTCCACTACGAGCTAAAGGATTCGAAGGATTCTGTTTGGGGCGAAACATTTACGTCTGGTATCCCTGCGGCTACCCGCATCGACGAGGCGGAGAACACCGTTAACGAAGATGGTATGACTCAGATGTTCCGTCAACTTTCGGTAGGCGACAGCGTAAAAACGGAAATGGCCGTAACGGACTTCTTTTCAAACATCGTAAGAAGCCCCCTTCCGCCACAGGTTGACTCGGCATTGGCGATCAAGTATACGATCAAAGTGCGCAACATTACATCGGTGGAAGAGTTCCTCAGTGCAAGAGAAGCCGATGTGCTCAAGCGCGATACCGATCAGATTAAACGTCACCTCGCGGAAGAAAACATTACCGCTCAGCAAGACACAAGCGGTCTGCAGTATATCATCCACACCAGTGGAGGAGGAACAAAGCCTTCAGCTGAAAATTGCGTTGAGGTGAAATACACCGGACGTTTTCTTGAAACAGGTGAAATCTTCGATCAGGCAGATCGGATTTCATTTCCACTTGAAGGCGTTATTGCGGGATGGCGCCTCGGAATTCCGATGCTCGGCATCGGCGATTCCGGTACTTTCTACATCCCCTCAAAACTCGCCTATGGACCGCAAGGATATCCGGGTGCAATTCCTCCCGACGCGGTGCTCGTTTTTGACGTAACCTTACTCGACGTCAAGAGCGAGTTTGACCAGGCGACGAGAAGCTGTAAGTAAGATCAGAATAATTATGAACAACCCAATTACCAAGGTAGTAACACTTTTTTGCGCCATTGTCGTCGTGGCCGGCGCTTGTTTGACCAATGATTCGGAAGATATTCCTGATTTCCGCGAACAGCTGCAAAGCGACCTCGCGGCCATCGACGCCTATCTGGAAGAACGAAACATTGATGCTCAGCGGGATCCCGACGGCTTTATCCGGTACGTCATCCATGACGATTCCGTTGGAGGAATCGCTCCGACGCTTGACAGTTGTGTTACCGCGCATTACGAAGGTATATTGATGGCCAACGGTTCAACGTTCGATGGCGGAACAGCATCGTTCCCGCTCAACGGTGTGATCGACGGTTGGAAAATCGGAATACCCCTGCTTAACGAAGGTGATTCCGCAACTCTCTATATCCCTTCGGGCCTTGGTTATGGTTACTACGGCTACGAACCGCGTATCCCGCGAAATGCCAATCTCATCTTCCACGTCCGTGTAAAAAATGTCGCCTCTACCTACCGGCAATCAACTCGTAGCTGCGAGTAACAACATTCATAAAATATCGGAGATCAAAAGGCTCTTGCCCGCTGATCTCCGATTACTCAGCCTTTCCGACATCGGCTGTGAAGTGGAGCTTCCCGAAACAGGAGACACCCTCGAGGCAAACGCCTTTCAGAAAGCATCGTATGTATTTGAACACTATGGAGTAACCTGCTTCGCCGACGACACCGGCCTCGAAGTCGAAGCCCTTGACGGCGCGCCCGGGGTCTTCTCCGCTCGGTATGCCGGCCCGCAGAAACAAAGCGACGATAACATCGATCTCCTGCTGAAGAATTTAACCGGTAAGCAGAATCGACGCGCACAATTCCGTACCGTTATCGCGCTGATCGGCCCAAACGTCCGGGAACAATTCACCGGCGTTGTCACCGGCACTATTTTAACTGAGCGACGGGGTACCGGCGGCTTCGGATACGATCCGGTTTTCCTTCCTGACGGCTTCTCGAAAACAATGGCCGAAATGTCCATGGAAGAAAAAAATGCCATTAGCCACCGCGGTCGTGCCATCGAAAAGCTGGTTGCCTGGCTCCGCGACCACTCATCATTACTTTAGCCTGGTTTTTAGTTTATCGGTAATTTTCTAGCTTTGTAGGCCTCGCCAGAAACGCAGGCCGAACAATGAAGAAAAGGACGCTATATATGCTGACACTGACCGCCGGGACTATCCTGGCGATCGTGATGACCTTTTCCCAGTTGATCAACTTCCCCGGCGAGAAGTGCGCAAAAATCAAAACCGAACAGACGCAAAGTGAATCGGATGAGGCACCCCAAACGTGCATCTCTATTCCGACTTTCTCCCTGCCTACGTCTGTACACCTCAAGCCGAACCTCGACGCCCAGTTCCTGTTCGAAATCCTGTTCGAATCGGAAACCCATACGGAATACGTTGAGCTTGAAGTAGAAGCACCGACGCGATTCTTTGCGACACTGTTCCGAGTAATCATATCCCCCAACGCACCGTAAGCGCAGCCTTTGGCTGGTCTTACGCGCAGCTCTTTCAGGGCGTGCGCTTCCTCGTATCTATTTTTTGATTTTTATACTAACCCATGAGAAACAAAGGATTTGTCATCTCCCTCGCTGTAGTAGTGGGACTCATCTGTCTCTACTACCTGTCCTTCACGCTTGTATCGCGAAATGTACAGAAGGATGCTATCGCGTATGCAACTGCCGCCGACGGTACAATTGACCTCGGCAAGAAGCAACGCTACCTCGATTCACTTTGGAATCAACCCGTTTACAGCTTCCTCGGTATTGATTACACCTACCAGGAAGTAAAAAACAACGAAATAAGTCTCGGTCTCGACCTTCAAGGCGGCATGAACGTGACGCTCGAAGTTTCCCCTGTTGACATCGTCAAAGGCTTGAGCGGGAACAATCAGGACAGCGCTTTTGTCAATGCCCTGAACCGCGCTTCTGCTATTTCACGCACAACAGGGCGCAACTTTACGGATGTCTTTTTCGAGGTCTATCGCCAGAACAACCCGGGTAAGCGTCTTGCCCCGCTGTTCGCTACTGCAGCCACTCGCGGAAGAATCAGCGTCAACGACTCGGATGCGCAGGTGATTAGCATCGTTAATGAAGAAGTAGAAAGCGCCATCGATCGTTCGCTTACGATCCTCAAGAATCGTATTGACCAGTTCGGTACTACGCAACCCAATATTCAACGTCTGACCGGGACGGGACGTATTCAGATCGAGGTTCCGGGAGCTGACAACCCGGAGCGTATCCGCCGACTGCTGCAAGGAGTAGCAAAACTCGAGTTCTGGGATGTCGTAGAAGCGAATGAGTTGAACAACCAGTTGATGGCCATCAACGATCTCCTCGCGCGTGAAGCACGGGCGAGAGCGGCTGAACGACCGGCTACCCCCGCCACAGAGTCGCTCGAAGATGCACTGAGTACCGACGAAGCCGAGCAGGATTCACTGTCAGAGCTTGAAAGAAGTCTTGAGCAGGCTGCGGGACAGCCCGGCACCGGCCTCGATTCTCTTCAGAACCTTAACATTTCTCCTCTCTTCTCACTGAGTGAACCTCCCGGGTTCTTCCGCTACGACTTGAAAGACACAGCGGTTATCAACCGGATTTTTGCTCGGGAAGACGTCCGTCAGATGCTGCCCCGCAATGTTGGTGTTTATTGGGGCAACAAGCCTGATCGCTTCAACTCGAACAATGCCAGCGAGCAGCCCAAGCTTCAATTGTACTTCCTGGATCTGGGACGCAATCGCCAGGCCCGTCTGACGGGTGACGTTATCGTCAGCGCCCGCACTGATCTCGATGAGAGAGCGCAACCGGCAGTAAGCATGAGCATGAACGCTACCGGTACCCGGATTTGGGCGAAATGGACCGCTGAAGCTGCGGCCGATCGTTCACGCATTGCCATTGTACTCGATAATCTCGTTGTTTCCGCTCCTTCGGTGAATTCAGAAATTCCGAACGGAAATTCCATCATCACCGGAAACTTCACACAGGAAGAAGCAAAAGATTTGGCCAACATCCTGGAAGCCGGATCCCTCCCTGCGCCTACCCGCATCGTTGAGGAGGCCGTTGTAGGTCCGACGTTAGGTCAAACGGCTCAGCAGCAGGGTTTCATCTCCATTGTAGCCGGACTGGGGCTCGTAGTAATCTTCATGATTGCGTACTATTCCAGGGGTGGTTTCGTGGCCAACGTGGCACTGCTATTCAACATCTTCTTCCTGCTGGGGATCCTTGCACAGCCCTCTTTGGGCACAGCCCTTACGCTCCCTGGCATCGCAGGGATTGTACTTACCATGGGTATGGCTATCGATGCAAACGTGCTGATATTTGAACGGATAAAAGAAGAGCTTGCACTTGGTCGCCCCGTCAAGGAGGCTGTCTCGCTTGGATACAAAAACTCTTTCTCGGCGGTATTTGACTCGAACCTCACGACCTTCCTCACGGGTCTGATGCTGTTCATCTTTGGTCAGGGTCCTATTAAAGGATTTGCTATCACCTTAATGATCGGTATTGTGACCTCCTTCTTCACAGCCGTTTACGTCACACGTATTATCGTAGAGTGGATGGTCAACAGGGCCAATGGCAACATCTCTGTAGAAACGCCTTTGGCGAGACTATGGAAACAAAGGAAGGAATTCAACTTTGTAGGAAACCGGAAAACAGCAATCATCTTCTCAAGCGTAGTTATCGTCGCTGGTCTCGCTCTCCTTCTCGTTCGAGGTGTCACACTTGGGGTCGACTTCAAGGGAGGCCGTTCGTACATTGTGGCGTTTGACCGTCCGGTTAACGCCACAGAGCTGAGAGTAGATCTTGCCAATGCCTTTGAAAACGAAGGGCTCGAGGTGAAGAACTACGGCAGCAACAACGTTATGCGGGTAACGACATCGTACCTTATCGAAGATGAATCGGAGGAGGCCGACCAAAAGGTCAGGGCCGCTTTGATCAGCGGAATTGAATCAATTTATCCTGAACTGACCTTTAACGAACAAAATGCCGGAGAGAATCAATTCACGATCTCCGGGTCGGCGAAAGTTGCTGCAACCGTAGCACAAGACATTAAAGACTCAGCATGGAAGGCGAGTCTATTGTCTCTCGCGGCAATTTTTGTATACATTCTGCTAAGATTTACAAAGTGGCAGTATAGTGCAGGAGCCGTCGTTGGTCTGATCCACAACGTTCTCTTCGTATTCGCGGCATACGGCCTGGCGGGCATACTCGGCTTGAGCTTCGAAATCGATCAGGTTTTCGTTGCCGCTGTCCTGACCGTTATCGGTTACTCGATTAACGATACCGTGGTTGTATACGACCGGATACGCGAGTACATGGCCGCGGGAACATCCCATGACAGGGTTTCAATTTTCAACAGCGCGTTGAACACAACCTTGTCGCGAACGTTGATCACATCCGGTTCCACGCTACTTGTTGTATTTATCCTGTTCATCTTCGGCGGAGAAGTACTGCGCGGTTTTGCCTTCTCTCTCTTTGTGGGTATTGCCATCGGAACATATTCTACGCTCTTTATTGCAGCGCCGATTGTTCTTGATCTCGACAATGACAAACGCAAACAGGCGAGCAAGAAAGCTGTTCCCGCTTCATAAGCGATTGTTTGACATTTTAGAATTAGAGAGCGGCTTCGGCCGCTCTTTTTTTGTCGGTACGAGTGAGGGGTGTGGGGGAAGTACGAATGACGAATGACGAAGTACGAAGTACGAATGACGAAGTACGATTTACGAAGTACGAAGTACGAATAAGAGATGTGGTAATTGATAGGGGGAACCAGGCCGGGAAGTGATGGCCTGTGAGGAAGTACGAATGACGAATGACGCCTGCCCGCCGTGGCGGGAGGGACGAATTAGTGGCGTGGTCATTGACAGAGTGAACCAGGCCGGGAGGGGATATCCCAGGGGAAGTACGACTAGAGACGTGGTAATTGATAAGGGGAACCAGACCGGGAAATGATATCCCGAGGGGAAGTACGAATAAGAGACGTGGTAATTGATAGGGTGAACCGGGCCGGGAGCTTGGTACTCGCCACAAAAAGGTTC
>Ga0079224_100006297_pt1 | contig 15711 bp, 9 predicted proteins | sample Stecom2015_FD_80414 | JGI IMG/M metagenome (GOLD analysis project Ga0079224, IMG submission 80414) | Agricultural soil microbial communities from Utah to study Nitrogen management - Steer compost 2015 | ecosystem: Environmental > Terrestrial > Soil > Agricultural land | place: USA: Utah...
CCAAATCCTTCGGGCATGGTTGCGACTATCGTCGAAATGTCAACCATTTCTTCTGCGGTAATCCAATTGAAAATATCGATCGCGCCGACGCTGACAGCTTTGGCCAGGTGTTGTTCGATGGTGTCAGGTACAAGTCCACGCTCTCGTGCGATATCGCTTACAGTCATGCCGGCACGGAAGTATTCAAGCGTGATGTCGACGGTGGATGGTCCCGATTTATTCTTTCCCTTGCGCCCACTTTTTTTGGATGGGTCCTTTTTGACTGAGGGACGTTCGCGAAGGGCGGTTATGAATGCAAGCCGCTTTTGATTGAGGGTTTCCTGTACCGAATCGAATTTGTACTCCGCGTGATCTCCAAGTACTGCGTTCGCGAGCAGCGGTATCTTTGCGATCTCCATCAGCTTTTTCGTGAAAAGCTGATCCAGCTCCTCCAGACTGTTGTGATACGTTTTAATTCGCTTTTCATCAAGGATGCCATATTGGTGCGTCAGGAGGCGTTCAATGGCCTTCCAGATGATGTCAGTGTAATACGCGCTGCCTTTCTTCAGCCTTTCCAGCAGATCCAACGTTTTCCGTTCCTTAAGGAGTCCGTGCAACTGGTTGCGGTATCGGAAAGTGTTTTCCTTTTCAGCAAGGAGCGTTTGCTTCAATTCCTCAAGTATCGGAAGAGAAGTATCTACTTTTTTGAGTACGGTATCCGTAACGTTTCCGGCCGCGTATTGTATTTGCTTGATGAGTTCTTCAAAGTCGAATGTCCGGTCGATAATCTGACCGACGAACGAAAGCTGACTCTGTCGCATCACGCTCGGTAGTTCGGAAGGTCGGTGATGTTGTTCCCTGAAGGAAACAACCGACTTATCCGTACTGATTACGGACGGGGACACCCGCTCACGGAGGATCAGACCGTCAAGCGATCGCAATCGGGACAAGGCAACATAAACCTGGCCATCAGCAAATGCCTGCTTGACATCGATTACAGCGCGATCAAATGTAAGCCCCTGGCTCTTGTGCACGGTAATGGCCCAGGCCAGCCGCACGGGGTATTGTTCAAAACTGCCAATGACCTCCTCCTTAAGGTCGCGCGAGTCTGCATCCATCGCATACCGTTTGTTTTCCCAGCGCTCCCTTTTTAATTCATAAGTCTCTCCGGAGTCTGCCATTACCACTTCAACTTTGTTTCCACTGATTCGGCTTACCTTCGCCAGTTTGCCGTTGTAGTAGGCATTACCCTCGCTGTCGTTGCGCACGAACATTATCTGCGCTCCTTCCTTGAGTTCCAGCTTGTAGTGAACCGGGTAAATGTGCTCCGGGAATTCACCATCCACTTTAGCCTCGAAAAAGTGCGACTTGCCTTCCAGCCTGCTCAGGGCCTCACGATTCATGCTGTCGGCCTTGAAGTTGTGCGTAGTCAGTGTGATTACATCGCTGAAATCTTCATCTGATTCCCTGACATGTGCGTTTAATAACTCAATATCGTCGTGTGTCAGGGTGTTATTTCTTAGGTTATTGAGCAGTCGGATAAAGTCTGCGTCTTGTTGCCTGTAAATCTTGTCCAGTTCAATGTAAACGAACCCGGCTTGTCGCAGTGCACGCGATTCGTAAAACCATGGTGAAGGGTAGTACTCCTTTAGTACCTCCGCCTCACTTCCTTTGACTACGGGTGGCAGTTGGTAGAGGTCGCCGATCAGCAGCAACTGCACGCCTCCGAAGGGCTCCCTGTAGTTGCCACGGGCTGACCGGAGTCTCGCGTCGACGGCATCCAGCAAATCAGCCCGCAACATGCTGACTTCATCAATTACGAGCAGTTCGATCGATCGAAGTATCTGTTTACGCGCGCTGTTAAGAGGGTGCCTGCGTATCAGCGTATCTGTAGTGTAAAAATTGCTGTTTTCCCCAACGTTGTACGGCATGTTGCGACCCGGAATAAAGGAACCCAGGGGTAGAAGAAACTGTGAGTGTATCGTAACCCCTCCGGCATTCAGCGCAGCGATGCCCGTTGGTGCTACGACGACAAACGGCTTGTGTGTTCGCGATGCCAGGTTTCGCAAGAACGTGGTCTTTCCCGTGCCTGCCTTTCCGGTAAGGAAAATATGGGTGCACGTGCTGTTGATAAACCGGACAGCAAGGTCAGGAATGCTTTCATATAGCACTTCAGAGGTCACTGGGTCTTTTTTGTTTCCTGATACTGTGTCACCGAAATCGATCAGCCGTTGCAGTGTGCAAGTTTGCGAAACACCTGCTGTAAATCAAATCGTACGGCTTTTCATCCGGTTAACATTGCTAACGGTCATAGCGAAGGACAATTGTCCCTTTGCGCAAGGCTAAAATACAATGAAGAGCAGAAATAGGCAATAGGGGGTGCGTTAATATCTGATCTGCCTAACGTGAATCTCTTACTCTCCCTACCGTCACACTGCCCACTGCCGTACTACCCACCACTGCCCATTGCATCCCGATAACTATCGGGATGCCTACTGCCCATTGGAAACTCCTGGCTTATATACGCTTTCGCGGCCCAGGCTTCATGGATCTCCATGGGGTCCACAGTGTAGGGTTTATATTTCGAGTTGTCGGAGACCAAAGTCAACACCCCCTGGTCGCGGATATGATTAAACACCCGTTTGTATACAATACCTTCGTTCCGTGTCACCAGAACGTACGTCCTGCCGTCCTTGAGATCACTCAGACGCTCTACTTTCTCTCCTATTACTATAGAGCCGGAGGGCAGCGGAAGCATGCTGTCGCCCATGATCTCAAACGCACGGAAATTTCCCTTTCCGAGGAAGGGAAGAGAAATATGCGGCAGTTCACTTACATATTCATCGTCCGGAAACCCCTTTTGATAACCTGCCGCCGCCCGAACCGGCACAAGAGGTATTTGTCCCGGTGTTTCATTCCTGGCAACCTTGATTCGGTTACTTTCCCTCAGCAAGTCATCCACCTTTGTGCCTGCCAAATCAGCCAGGCTAAGCAGAAACTGATAGCTTGGCGCTGCGCGACCCTCCTCGTAGGCACCCAGTGAGGCGCGGGTGACACCTAATTTCTCAGCCAAAGCAGACTGTGTTAGTCCAAGTTCTCGCCGGATCAGCCTGATCTTTTCGTTAAGATTCACCTAACTTTTTTAGCACAATGCCTTATACGGAGCGAAAATGGCGATTCTATGCGACCTATGCAAGAATTATGTTAAAAAAATTAGCAGAATGATTGCTAAATATATTAGCATAATGCTACCTTTGAAGCCCACCAGGTAAAAAAGCAGCACATGCACGCATCAGTGGCCGATAGGATCAAAGACCTAAAAGCGCAGATTATGCGGCTCGAGGGCTTTAAGTCTGCCACGGGGACATGGCCTGATACCTCCACCAGGGCCTTTCCCTGGCGTTCGTTTCCATTGGGTGCCGTACATGAATTCCTGTGTGGCGACAGAGTTGATGTGTCTCCAACTGCCGGATTTATTGCAGGATTGCTTTCACACCTTTATAGTAAACAAGGTGTGATACTATGGATCAGTGCTTCACGCAGACTGTTCCCACCTGCTCTTGCAGCGTTTGGCCTGAGACCCGAATGCGTCATATTTCTCGACGCAGCCCGCGAGCGTGATGTAACGTGGGCCATGGAAGAAGCACTGAAATGTCCGGCGCTCTCCGCTGTAGTGGGAGAAATCCGTGATCTCGACTTCACAGCTTCGAGACGACTTCAATTGGCGGTGGAACGAAGCTGCGTCACCGGATTTGTCATCAGAAAGAATCTCAGCACGATCAATACAACAGCCTGTGTTTCGCGGTGGAGGATTACTTCCTTGCCCGGTGCTACTGACGACGATATGCCCGGTGTTGGATTCCCGGTATGGAAAATCGAACTCCTGAGAATGCGAAATGGCCAACCAGGGTGTTGGGTGGTCCGGTGGATGAACGAAGAATTTGTGGAAGAGCAATTGCACGTGGCAGCGACTGCTGGTCCGGAAAGAAAGGCGATATGAAATGGCTGCGCGTTATGTCTCGATATGGTTCCGTTATCTGAAGACGGACTGGTGCTCGCTCGACAAGCCCCAGCTTAAAGAAGTCCCCTTCGTTCTCCGGTCGCCTTCGCATGGAAGAATGGTTATCGTTGCTGCCAATGAAAATGCCCGGGCCAAAGGAATACGTATTGGTGATGTTCTGGCGGATGCACGTGCCCTCGTACCTGGGCTTGAAGTCCTCGATGATATGCCCGAGGTATGGGACAAACTTCTTCGGCGTCTTGCAGAATGGTGCATTCGTTTTACTCCAGTTGTGGCTGTAGATCCGCCCGACGGATTGTTACTTGATGCAACAGGCTGCGCTCACCTGTGGGGAGGCGAAGAGAAGTACATAGCGGCAATTAACCGAGGCCTCTCAAATAAAGGGTATGACGTTCGCGTTGGCATGGCAGAGACACCTCTTGTTGCCTGGGGTGTAGCCCGGTATGGTGTGAATCCACTTGTCCCCGCAGGTGAAAACACTAATGCGTTGTTGGCCCTGCCTGTTGAAGCGCTGCGGCTTGAATTTGAAATTACAGATCGGCTGAGGCGATTAGGCCTGCACAAGGTCAGGCAATTCATCTCAATGCCGAGAACTTCACTGAGGAGACGCTTTGGTGCGGAGTTTCTTCGCCAGTTGGATCTCGCCTTGGGACGTGAGTCGGTTCCGCTGGAACCTGTAATGCCTGTCGAGCCTTATCGAGAGCAGCTTCCGTGCCTCGAGCCCGTTCTCACGGTGGCGGGAATTGAAATTGCCCTGCGTGAACTTCTTGACCGGTTGTGTACGCGATTGGAGAAGGAACAGAAGGGACTTCGCACAGCAGTATTCAAAGGCTATCGCGTCGATGGTAAATGGATGCAAGTTGAGATTTCCACAAGCAAGGCTACCCGTAACCGGGAACATGTGTTTAAGCTGTTTGCCTTGAGGTTTTCATCCCTTGAACCCGGCATGGGCATTGAACTTTTCATTTTGGAGGCACCCAAGGTGGAACCATACAGTGCTCAGCAGGAAAGAATGTGGGATGCGTCGGGTGGTCTTGAAGATGTACGACTTGCAGAACTCATCGATCGTCTGGCTAATCATGTCGGTGCGACGAGAATCAAACGCTATTTACCGGATGAACACTATTGGCCCGAGCGTTCGATAAAATTGGCGCAATCCCTCCAGGAGAAGCCCACGACAACCTGGCCCTCACAGAAGCCAAGGCCCCTGCAGTTATTGGACCCCCCCGAACGTATCGAGGTTACTGCTCCCATACCGGATTATCCTCCGATGCTTTTCCGATACAATGGGAAGTTGCATCATGTGGCTCGCGCTGATGGTCCGGAACGCATCGAACGTGAATGGTGGATAGAGAAGGGAAGACATCGCGATTACTATTGCGTAGAGGATGACGAGGGATATCGCTACTGGCTCTTCCGACTGGGGCATTATGACGACGAGAAAGCTAGTGAATGGTTCATGCATGGATTCTTTGCCTGATAAGTTATGCAGGATGTATTGCGATATACGGAACTACAGGTCACAACTAACTTTAGCTTCCTTCGGGGTGCATCCCATCCTGAAGAGTTGATTGGCGAGGCGGCGGCGCTGGGATATACGTCCATAGCCGTAACTGATCGCAATACGTTAGCAGGAATTGTTCGCGCGCATGCTGCAGCAAAACAGCTGGGCATTAGATTAATTCCCGGATGCCGACTGGATTTGACTGACGGTCCTTCGCTGCTGATGTATCCTATGAACCTGGCCGGATATTCGCGCCTCACGAATCTGCTCACAACAGGTAACCTTCGTACTGAAAAAGCAAAGTGCGAATTGTATCGTTCCGATGTATATGCTTATGCGGAAGGATCGAAGTTCATTGTGGTGCCGCCTGATCTGAACCGGACTTTTGAATTTGACCCTTCATTCATTGCAGTACTAAAAGAGTATCGTGATGTCTTTGGCGAGCATCTTTCCATTGCTGCAAGCAGATTGTATGATGGCAATGATGCCAAGCGACTGTTTCGAATCCATCAACTGTGTCGGCAACTCAGAATAGGTATGGTGGCCACGAATGATGTCCACTACCATAACCCTCAGCGACGGGAACTTCAGGATATTGTCACCTGTGTACGCGAAAAATGTACAATCCAAGCAGCAGGCTATCGCTTGCACGCGAATGCTGAACGACATCTTAAACCCGAGCAGGAGATGCTCCGTCTGTTCAGGCAGTATCCGGAAGCCATTCGTGAAACCCAGACGATAGCTTCCGCTTGTGGTTTTTCCCTTGATCAGCTGAAATATCAATATCCCAGGGAAGTCACGCCGGAAGGCCGTACACCTCAGGAGGAACTCGCGTATCTGACATGGCAAGGAGCACGACAAATCTTCGGGGAAAACATTCCAGAGAAGGTGAAGGCGAACATCGAGTATGAGCTCAGGTTTATTGAAGAAGCTAACTACGCAGAGTACTTTCTTACAGTTTATGACATTGTGCGCTATGCACGTGAGAATAAGATTTTATGTCAGGGAAGGGGATCGGCGGCAAACTCTACGGTGTGTTATTGTCTGGGAATAACTTCCGTGGATCCTTCGAAATTCGATTTGCTTTTTGAGCGATTTATTTCTTCTGCGCGTAACGAGCCTCCCGACATTGATGTTGACTTTGAGCATGAACGTCGTGAGGAGGTGATGCAATACATTTATAATAAATACGGCCGCGATCGTGCTGCCGTTGTTGCCACCGTCACCCAACTGCATCATAGGGGGGCAATTCGGGATGTAGGCAAGGCGATGGGTTTGTCAGTGGATACTATTAATCGTTTGTCAGGTCTGATCTGGGATTTTAACGACGAAGGTTTCGACAGAGAACGCATACTCAGCCAGGGGATCAATCCTGATGATCCTGTGATCAACAAAGTGCTTCGACTCACAGAACAGTTCATGGGATTTCCACGCCAGCTCGGACAGCATACGGGTGGGTTTGTCATTACTGACGGCAGGCTATCCGACCTCTGTCCGATTCTTAATGCACGGATGGAAAACCGGACGAACATTGAATGGAACAAGGACGACATCGACGCGCTGGGATTCATGAAGATCGATGTACTCGCGCTGGGTATGCTCACATGCATCCGAAAGGCATTCGACCTGGCGAAGAAGCATTACGATCTTGACCTCACCCTGGCGAATATTCCCCAGGATGATCCGGCGGTGTACGAGATGATAAGTCGTGCCGATACGATCGGCGTGTTCCAGATTGAAAGTCGCGCGCAGATGTCGATGCTCCCACGGTTGAAGCCGAAGACTTTTTATGACCTGGTTATTGAAGTTGCTATTGTAAGGCCAGGTCCCATCCAGGGAGACATGGTGCATCCATACCTTCGTCGACGCAATGGCGAGGAGCCTGTGGAATTTCCTTCAAAGGAACTGGAGGACATCCTGGGTCGAACCCTTGGTGTTCCCTTGTTTCAGGAGCAGGCGATGAAGATTGCCATTGTTGCTGCTGGTTTTTCGCCCGCTGAAGCCGATCAGCTTCGGAGGAGTATGGCAACTTTTAAGGTGAACGGGAAGGTATCTCATTTCCGCGACAAGCTGATCAACGGAATGACGGCGAACGGATACAGTCGTGAGTATGCCGAAAGAGTATTCCGACAATTGGAGGGATTTGGAAGTTATGGTTTCCCTGAGAGCCATGCTGTGAGTTTTGCTCTGTTGGTTTATGTATCGTCATGGCTGAAGTGTTATTACCCAGATGTGTTTGCGTGTGCTTTGCTCAACAGCCAGCCCATGGGATTTTATCATCCTGCGCAGATTGTTGGCGATGCGCGCAAGCACGGAGTAGAAGTACGTTCGGTGGATGTGAACTACTCTGGCTGGGATTATACGCTCGAGGAGAAATCGGGTAAGTACTGTGCGTTAAGGTTGGGTTTCAGACAGGTGAAAGGATTGCGTGAGGAGGACATGAAGCGGCTGGTGGAATGCAGGGGAGGAGGGTATCGATCCGTTCAGGAACTCCGCGATGTGGGCATGACCGAAGCAATTTTGGAGCGATTGGCTGATGCGGATGCTTTTCGATCGATGGGCTTTGATCGTCGTGAAGCGTTGTGGAAAGTATCGACGAAGGATTATCAGAAGGATTCTGTATTCGTGGCGGAGGAGGTGAAGCATGATCTTGAGGAGAAAGTTGACCTTCCACGGATGACTTTGTCGGAGCATGTTGTACACGACTATCACGCGTTGTCAATGTCAGTAAAGGCCCATCCGGTGTCGTTCATTCGTGAGGCACTTGACTCATTGCATGTGACGCCCGCAAATCAGTTGAAAAACATCAGACATGGTGAACGTGTCAGAGCCGCGGGACTCGTGCTTGTTCGTCAACGTCCCGGTACTGCCAAGGGAGTGTGTTTCATTACAATTGAGGATGAGACGGGTTCTGCTAACCTCGTTGTATTTCCAGATAAGTTTGATGAATACAGAAAGGAGATCATACAATCACGTTTGTTGATGGTGCAAGGCAAACTCCAGAAGGAAGGAGAGGTGATTCACGTTATGGCGGAGCGGTGTTTTAATATTTCAGGGTTGTTGCAGCGATTGGTGCCCGAGGAGGAAGAGGTTGGAACTGTAGGTACTACTTTTCGTGCGGATGAGACTACATCAAGACCGGATGAACGAGCTGTGCACCCGCGGAATGTAGTTCAGCTAAGGATATTTCCGGAGGGGAGGAATTTCAGGTAGAACTATGGGATGTGGCGCTTGCTGAAGACTACGACTTAACGAGACTCTATCTAATCGATTTGAAGAAGGTAATCATGTAACAATGGTAGGTCACCCCTCCTGTAAGAATAATCCGGCTTGAAAATGGGGGTATAACAATCCAGGCGAATCATAGGATAGTAGCGTATTCTATCGCAACGCCTTTCGAGGGCTCAAAATAGATTCTGAGCCAAAGGGCAGGATAGAGATAACCCGAGGGCGGAAAATCCCGTTAGTATTACAAAAAAACCGAATTACCATGCAAAATCGTCCAGTCGCAACATACCGCACTACCATTAAAGCTCCCGTTGAACGTGTCTGGGAAGCGTTGACTAATGCCGAAATTGTAAAGCAGTATTTCTTTGGATCCAATCAGCAAACGGATTGGAAGGTTGGAAGCCCGATAAAGTGGACAGGCGAGTACGAGGGGAAACCCTATGAAGACAAGGGAGTCGTTCGGGAATTCATTCCGAATAAGAGACTATCCTACGATTACTTCAGCAGCTGGAGCGGTGTGGAAGAAAAGCCCGAAAACTATCTTCAGGTTACCTACGAAGTAAAGCCCGTAGCCGAAGGCACCGAACTAACCATTACCCAAACGAACTACGACGAAGAAAAAGCCAAACACTCCTCCGAAAACTGGGCCTATGTAATAGGCGAAATGAAGAAAATAATTGAATGATGTCCCCTCTTGGGGACCAATTCCCCAGGAGGTCCTACTCAAGTGGCAGATATCGAAACGTAAACATGTAAGCATGTGCACCCGTAAGCACATCACTTAAAGATTTTCCCCCCAGTCACCATCTCCTTATACTCCGGCAGTATCTTCTCGTAAAGGGCTTCGTCTACTTGCTTCAGCAAATTCATCAACGATCCAATGCCCGATTCCTTCAGTCCGATCCGTCGGTTCCTGATGTCGTTCATCTTCGTGCGAATCGTTCCTTCCAGTTTTCTTAGTTCTTTTTCTGTCATAGGTTCTTGCCACGCGTTGGAAACGTCAAGATAGTAAAGTCAAGTCAATGATCGCGATTGAATTAGCTGACTGATTGTCATCATCGGGACAAAAACCATGGCTTTCCCTGCGTCTTTTTGTGCGATTCTCCGTCATAAGGGCGAGAGGCATGAAAGGTTCATGCTGATTTATGTTAAACCATAAAATGATGACGCCATGGAAAGTCTGATTTTCGGATCCACCACAGAAGGTGGATGTTGCGGCGGCTCGGGCTGTTGCTAATCGGTCGAGGCAGGGTAACCTGCCTCTTCCTTATCCCCTCACTTCCACACTCAATTTTACCATGTCACGAGTGTGCATTGACACGCAATATTTCCGTTCCCGACGGTTTCGTTGAAGTTGTTATCGCAATTTCGGGTCGGTCGCCGGACTATTCATTAATTTGCCCCGGACGATGCAAATGCTTAAGGCAATGATTCGGGGAAGTATATTGGCCAGTGCCATAGCCTTTTTGGGCTATACTCTGTCCGCGGCACAGGAAGTACATCCAACTTCATCAGTATACGTATGGCCGGACGACCCGCTCGTCCGTGAGAAGCTGGAAAAGTGGCGCGACCTGAAATTCGGGATGATCATTCACTGGGGTATCTATGCCCAGGCAGGAATCGTCGAGTCGTGGTCGATATGCTCCGAAGATTGGATCGAGCGGGACAGCACGATCAGTTATGCCGATTACAAGAAATGGTACTGGGATTTAAGCAAAGAATTCAACCCGACAAAATTCAATCCCGAGCAGTGGGCAAAGGCAGCTAAAGATGCGGGCATGCGATATGTCGTGTTCACCACAAAGCATCACGATGGTTTCGCCATGTTCGACACAAAACAATCAGATTTCAAAATCACGAACGGTCCCTTCGGCTCACATCCAAAAGCCGACGTAGCCCGGTATGTGTTTGACGCCTTCCGAAAGGAGGGAATGATGATTGGTGCATATTTCTCGAAGCCCGACTGGCACAGCGAGTATTATTGGTGGCCGAAGTACGCGACTGCCGACCGAAATAATAACTACGACATTCGAAGGCATCCGTGGCGATGGAACAAGTTCAAGGAATATACTTTCAATCAGATCTCGGAACTCACGACCGGCTACGGACCAATCGATATTCTGTGGCTCGACGGCGGGTGGGTTCGACCGCTCGAAACGGTCAATGACGAAGTTCGGCGATGGGGTGCGCGCATTCCACCGTGGAGTCAGGATATCGAGATGGAAAAGATCGCGGCAATGGCACGGGCTAATCAACCGGGATTACTCATCGTCGATCGAACGGTTCATGGTCGCTTTGAGAATTATCTCACGCCGGAGCAGAGTATCCCGGAACAAAAAATCGACTACCCATGGGAAAGCTGCATAACCCTTGGCCATGCCTGGAGTTACGTGCCCAACGATCAATTCAAATCCGCAACTCGGGTAATCCATATGCTGACGGAGATTGTGGCGAAGGGAGGAAGCCTGTTGCTTGGTGTAGGACCGGATCCGCAGGGGTTGTTAAGCGATACTCAGATCAACCGCCTGAAGGAAATTGGCGAATGGCTTAAGGTAAACGGTTCGGCCATCTATGGCACGCGGACAACTACGCATTATCGTGATGGAAATATCTTCTTCACAAAAGGAAAAGACGGTAAACTATACGCCATCGTACTCCTCGAAGAAAACGCTCCCATACCAACTGAGGTATCGTGGAAGTACAACCTTCCATCCAGGGGATCGTCTGTTGCCTTGCTTTACAACGGAAAGAAGGTAAGATGGAAAAGGGATGGCGATCAGGTGCGCGTAACACTCCCTGCTGACGTTCAAAAGCTGGGCAATTACCCCGCTCTGGCTTTTTCATTCGTTCCGGAATCAGAATAAATCCATGCGTAACCTAAGACAAACAGGTTTCTGTGCGATTTACACATTGGCATGCGTCCTTCTGACGTGCGTTACAGCAGCTGCACAAAAGGTTTTGCCGTACAAGGATTCAACGCTCAGCATTGATGTCAGGGTGAAGGATTTACTGAGTCGTATGACGCCTGAGGAAAAGTTCTGGCAATTGTTCATGATCCCGGGTGATCTGGACAACATGAAGCCAGGGCAGTATCAGCACGGGATTTTTGGTCTTCAGGTGAGCGCGTCGGGCAAGGGGGATGAAACGCAACAGATACTCAGCTACAATACGGAGGAGTCGGGCTTAATGCTCGTGCGGAAGATTAACAACATCCAAAAATACTTTGTTGAAAAGACGAGACTTGGTATACCAATCATAGCGTTCGACGAAAGTTTGCATGGGCTTGTAAGGGAAGGTGCAACTTCATTTCCTCAAGCGATTGCCCTGGCTGCAACTTTTGACACAACCTTGATGCGTAAGGTGGCAACGGCTATCGCTTTGGAAACTCGTGCCCGCGGCATTCGCCAGGTTTTATCCCCGGTTGTCAACATCGCCAGTGACGTACGTTGGGGCAGAGTAGAAGAGACGTATGGTGAAGACCCATTTCTCACTTCTGCCATGGCTGTTGCCTTTGTGCGCTCTTTCGAGAAGATGGGAGTAATCACCACCCCCAAGCACTTTGTGGCAAACGTGGGGGACGGAGGACGGGATAGCTATCCGATTCACTTTTCGGAGCGTTTTCTGGAGGAGGTACATTTCCCGCCGTTCAGGGCCTGTTTCGAACACGGAGGCAGCAGGTCAGTGATGACAAGCTATAATTCTCTGGATGGTACACCAAGTTCGTTACAGGAATGGCTGCTCACGAAGAAGTTGAAAGGCGAATGGAATTTCAAAGGATTTGTCATCTCCGATGCAAATGCCACAGGAGGTGCCGTGGTGCTTCATCGAACCGCTGCTGATTATCCTGAATCTGGAAAACATGCGATCAGCGGCGGTATGGACGTCATCTTTCAAACGGACTACGATCATTACAAACTATTCGCGCCGGGAATTCTTGACAAAGGCATGGATCAGGCCCGCATAGACGACGCAGTGAGCAGGGTTTTGCGGGCAAAGTTTGAACTTGGATTGTTTGAGAAACCTTACGTCGACGAAAACGTTGTTGTCGCACTCGAAAAACAGAATGCTCACAAAGTGTTAGCGAAGGAGGCGGCGTTGAAGTCCATCGTCCTGCTAAAGAATGCAAACAAAACGTTGCCGCTGAAGAAAGACATTAAGACTATTGCCGTAATCGGCGAGGATGCTGTGGAAGCAAGGCTGGGCGGTTATAGCGGTCCCGGTAACAAGAAAGTAAGCATCCTGGATGGCATTAAAGAGAGAGCCACCGGCTTTAACATTTTGTATGCGGAAGGTTGTAAGCGGCTAAGCAGGGATGTAGTACCGGTAGAACCGGAGTTTCTGTCCTTTAACAATACTCCAGGATTGCAAGCGGAGTACTTCGACAACATAGAGCTGAAGGGAATGCCTGTGGTTGTCAAGCGCGTCAGCCAGGTCGACTTCATGTGGACTCTCTCGTCACCTGACCCATTGATAGTCGATGACTTCTACTCTGCAAGATGGACAGGCAAAATAAAATCGCCGAAGACAGGAACCTTCAAGATAGGATTGGAAGGCAACGACGGCTTTCGGCTTTATGTCGATAATAAGCTGTTGATCGACAATTGGACTAAGCGCAGCTACAGCAGTGAACTGCGGGACTTTTACTTTGAGAAGGAGAAGTCCTATGATATACGCGTGGAATTTTTCGAGCCAGTAGGCAACGCGCGCATCAGGCTCGTGTGGGACGTGACGGCCGACTCGGATGGACATAGTCGTATCGAAGAAGCCGTAAACACCGCCAGGCAGGCTGATGTAGCAATTGTCGTAGCAGGCATTCACGAAGGTGAGTTTCAGGATAGGGCTTTGTTGTCGCTGCCGGGTCGTCAGGAAGAACTCATTCAAGCTATTGCTGCCACTGGGAAACCTGTTGTGGTAGTGCTGGTTGGAGGAAGTGCGGTGACAATGAGCAACTGGATAGACAAGGTGAACAGCATTGTCAACGTGTGGTATCCTGGAGAGGAAGGCGGGCATGCCGTCGCTTCGGTACTTTTTGGTGATTACAATCCAGCTGGCCGGTTGCCTATCACATTTCCTGTACACGAAGGGCAATTGCCGTTAGTGTATAATCATAAGCCTACAGGCCGTGGTGACGACTACTACAACCTGACAGGCTTGCCACTGTTTCCATTCGGCTACGGACTGAGTTTCACGACATTCGAGTATAGCGACATCATATTAAGCAAGGGCACTATTTCTGTTGACGAGACGACAACGGTTCGTTTTACAGTGAAAAATACCGGATCAGTAGCCGGGGACGAAGTGTGTCAGTTGTATATCAGAGACATGCTTGCTTCGGTGGCACGTCCGGTTATGGAGCTGAAAGGATTTCAACGTATCCATCTCGAGCCCGGTGAGACGAGAGAGTTGCATTTCGAGATTGGACCCGAATTACTGCGCATGCTTGATAAGGACCTGAAGGAAGTCGTCGAGCCCGGTGCATTTAAGATTATGATAGGCGCCTCATCGCGCGATATCAGATTAACAACCACATTGAACGTTACGAAATGAGACTTGCACTTCTGTTTTTATGCTTCGTCATTAGCACTGGGTTGCCTGCCCAGGACAAAACTTTCACCATACGCGTACTGACCTACAACATTTACCATGGCGAGGTGGCAGACGGTACCATTAACATAGACATGCTGGCTTCCATTATTAAGGAGGTGAATCCAGACCTGGTGGCATTGCAAGAGGTGGACAAGCACACCCAACGCGCGGGCGGTATCGACATCACGGATGAGCTTGCGCGTCGTACCGGACTCAAGGGCTACTTTGTAAAGCATCGCGACTTCCAGGGCGGTGAATATGGCAACGCCATTCTTTCGCGGTTTCCCGTGACTGATGTCGATGTACTGGAAGGATATCACAGCAGACCCAGCATTATCACTTTCGCGTTTGCTCTGGTAGAGATTGCTCCTGATGTGGAGATAGTTTTTGGTTGTACACACCTGACGACACGAGAGGATGATCGTAAGGTGCAGGCACACCAGGTGAGGGACTACTACGTTGCGGACAGGAACCGAGCGCCGATGATCCTCACGGGTGATCTCAATGCCGAACCCCATCACGACGAAATCAAAATGTTGCTGAACGAATTTGCTGAGGCCGATACAACGTGGGCAAATACGTTCCCATCACGTCCGGCCGCCACAAAAAAGATTGACTACATTCTATACCCGCGTACATCGGAGTGGACCGTAAAGGAAACACGAGTGCTGTGCCGCGCGGAGGCATCGGACCATTGCGCCGTGTTTGCGGTGTTGGAGTATGCGCCATCGTCCGGTGTTCGCTGACTTCAGGTCATAAATTCGCTTCCGGGGGAAGCGGGTCAACATAACACATGGATTTGTGGCGTTTTGTGTACATGCAAGTCAGGCTCACCGCTTAGCATATAACCCCAGGTTCCCGTACTCTATTTTCTCCGCTTGAAGTATTGAATTTCCATTTCGTGCTTCTTCGCGGCTTCAAGCGTCTTGAACGTTCCGAGATTGCGTCGCTTTCCTGTTGTCGGATTTTTCTTGCGCGAGTAGATACGGTATTCTCCGGATTTCAGTTTTCGAATCATGAATTCCTTTAGAAGCAGACAGCACAATTTTCATTCCTTTCGAAATAGCTGGCTGCTAATTGCTAATTCTCTTAGAAAACCGGGTAGAGTTAGCAAATTGATGAATTAACCCATAAAATAGCATCCAGGAAAATCCCCAGACATGACTGCTATTACTCACCATCTCGCGACTCTGTTGACACACTTTTCACACACCGTACTGCGTACGGCTGCGATGCTCGCACTCCTGTTAATTTCCGTCAAATGTTTCTCGCAAAACAAGCCGGCCATTGTCAAGGACGATTTCTTTCCCTTCTCGGTTTGGTACAGCGGAGGCAAGGCACGGGCAACGATGCTTTCGACTGTTACACCAAAGTCGGAAGAGGAGTGGCGGAA
>Ga0079224_100006298_pt1 | contig 15711 bp, 13 predicted proteins | sample Stecom2015_FD_80414 | JGI IMG/M metagenome (GOLD analysis project Ga0079224, IMG submission 80414) | Agricultural soil microbial communities from Utah to study Nitrogen management - Steer compost 2015 | ecosystem: Environmental > Terrestrial > Soil > Agricultural land | place: USA: Utah...
GTACTCCTTGATGCCCTGCCGGATCTCGGGGTCGGCGAGCACGTTCACGCTATGGAAGCTCTTCACTCCGCAGGCTTGCAGCACCTGGCAGGCGAGCGACGAGAAGCCGCACTGCGGGAACTGGGGCGTACCCTTCATGAACAGGACCACGGGATGCCCGGTGACCTGCTCCTTGATTCGCTGTTTGATGTCCATGACAGCATTCTAGCGCTTTCGCGCCCCGCTTCCCCGCGTCTTCCCGCCCACTACCCCTTCCACCTGCCGCCGGTGACCCGGTCGATGCCGGCGAGGTCCGCCATCGTATCGACGGCCCCGAAGCCCTCACTTGCGAGAAGGGTTCTGACCGCCTCGCCCTGTCCTTCCCCATGCTCGAGGAACAGCCATCCGCCCGGCTCGAGGTGGGCCGGCGCGCCGGCGGCGATCTCCCGCAGCGCCGCCAGGCCGTCCGCGCCTGCGACGAGCGCCTCTTCCGGTTCGAATCGCAGCGCCGCGAGGTGCGGATCGCCGCTTGCGACGTACGGCGGATTGGACAGGACCAAGTCGAAGCGCTCTCCCGCCAATGGCTCGAACCACCGCCCCTCGCGAAACTCCACGTCGAGGGCGAGACGGCGCGCGTTGGCGCGGGCCACGTCCAGCGCCGCCGCGCTCGCATCCGTTGCCACCACGCGGGCCGCCGGGCGGTGGCGCTTGATGGCGAGCGCAACCGCGCCCGAGCCGGTGCCGAGGTCCACCACCTTGGTGAAGGAACGGGCGAGCGCGAGCTCGACCAGCAGCTCCGTTTCCGGCCGCGGGATCAGCACGTCGGGTCCCACCAGGAGCTCGAGGTCGTAGAAAGCTTTGCGGCCGAAGAGGTAGGCGACCGGCTCGCCTGCCTTGCGGCGGCGGACGAGCTCGTGAAACCGCGCGCGGGCCGATTCGTCGAGCGGGCGCTCGGGATGGGCGAGAAGCTCGGAGATCGGCACGCCGGCCGCTTCGGCGAGCAGCAGCCGCGCCTCGCGCCGCTCGAGCCCGCTCGCCGCGAGCGCCTCGGCGAAGGTCAAGCGGTCTCTTCGGCGAGCTGCGAAAGCTGCTCCGCCTGGTGCTCCGCCCGCAGCGCCTGGACGAGCTCGTCCAGCTCGCCGTCCATGATGCGATCGATCTTGTAGAGGGTGAGGTTGATGCGGTGGTCGGTCACCCGGCCCTGCGGAAAGTTGTACGTGCGGATGCGCTCCGAGCGGTCACCCGAGCCGATGAGCGACTTGCGCGTGGAAGCGGTCTTCGCCTGCTGCTCGCGCACCTGCTTGTCGCGGATTCGCGCCGCCAGCACCCCGAGCGCCTTCTCGCGGTTCTTGTGCTGCGAGCGCGAGTCCTGGCACTCGACCACGATCCCGGTGGGCAGGTGCGTCACTCGGATGGCCGACTCCGTCTTGTTGACGTGCTGGCCGCCGGCGCCCGAGGCCCGGAAGGTGTCGATGCGAAGCTCTGCCGGGTTGAGCACGACCTCGTCCACCGCATCGGCTTCCGGCAGGACCGCGACGGTGCAGGCGGAAGTGTGGATGCGCCCCTGTGCCTCGGTCTCGGGCACGCGCTGGACGCGGTGGCCGCCCGACTCGAACTTGAGCCGCGAATAAACGCCCTGGCCGGCGATGCGAATGACCACTTCCTTGTAGCCGCCGAGCTCCGAAGGACTCTCCGAGATGAGCTCGACCTGCCAGCCCTGGCGCTCCGCATAGCGCGTGTACATACGGAGCAGGTCGCCTGCGAAGAGCGCCGACTCGTCCCCGCCGGTTCCCGCGCGGATCTCGAGAAAGGTATTGCGCTCGTCGTTCGGATCCTTCGGCAGAAGCGCCGTCTGGAGCTCGCGCTCGAGGCGCTCCATGCTCTGGCGCGCCGACTTGAGCTCTTCCTCGGCGAAAGCCTTCATGGACGCGTCCGCCGCCATCTCCTTCGCGGCCGCGGCGTCGCGCTCGGCCTGGCGGTAGCGCTCGTAGAGCCCCACCTTCTCGGCGAGCTCGGCGTGCTCGCGCGAAAGCCGCCTGAACTGCTCCAGGTCGTGCGCCGCGTCCTCGGCGGCGAGCAGACGGTTCAGCTCGTCCAGCCGGCTCACGAACCCGTCGAGCTTCGCGCGCAGCGTCGGCTTCACTTGCCTCCGTAGAGGCGCTCGAGCGTCTCGGCGATCGCGCGCCGGTCCTCGACGCCGCTCGCGCCGATCGCCTGCGTGGGGGCGTGGAGGAGCTTGTTCGTGAGCGCGAGCGAGAGCTGCTCGAGGACCTCGGCCGGGTTCGCGCCGTGGTCGAGCCGGGCGAGGGCCTTGCGCACTTCCTCCTGGCGCGCCGCCTCGGCGCCGTCGCGCAAGGCGCGGATGAGCGGCACGTTCTCCCGCTGCTTCATCCACTGCATGAACTGCCCGACCTGCGTGTCGATGATCGCCTCGGCCTGCGCCACCGCCGAGCGCCGCGCGTCGAGATTGGCCGAGACGATCTGGGCCAGGTCGTCCACCGTGTAGAGGAACACGTCGTCGAGCTCGGCCACCTCCGGCTCGATGTCGCGCGGCACCGCCAGGTCCACCATGAAGATCGGCCGCCGGCGCCGCGCCCGCAGCGCCCGCTCGACAAGCCCCTTGCCGAGGATCGGCAGCGACGAGGCCGTCGACGAGACGACGATGTCGTGCTCGTGCAGCTGCTCCGCGAGGTGCTTCAGCTCGAGCGAGCGCCCGTTGACGCGGTGCGCAAGGCGGCTCGCCCGCTCGAGCGTTCGGTTCGCCACGGTGATGCGGGCGGGCCCCTGGGCCGCGAAGTGCGTGGCGCAGAGCTCGATCATCTCGCCTGCACCGATGAAAAGGACGCTCTGCTCGCGCAGGCTCGGAAAAATGCGCGCGGCGAGCTTGACTGCCGCCGCCGCCATGGAGACGCTCGCGGCGCCCACCTGCGTGGTACTGCGCACCTCCTTGGCGACCGCGAAGGAGCGCTGGAAGAGCTTGTGGAGCACCGTTCCCAGAGTGCCGGCCGCCGCCGCCGCCCGGGCTGCCTCCTTCATCTGCCCGAGGATCTGCGGCTCGCCGAGCACCATCGAGTCGAGGCCCGAGGCGACCCGGAAGGCATGCCGCACCGCCTGGTCCTCGGGGCGCGTGTAAAGGTAGGGGGCGAGCTCGTCGGGGCGAAGCTCGTGGTACCGGGCGAGCCATGCCGCGGCCGCCGCCGGCTGATCGCCGGAGAGGTAAAGCTCCGTCCGGTTGCAGGTGGAGAGGATCGCCGCTTCGGCAGCGAACCCGTTGCGCAATGCCGCAAGCGCCTCGCGAAGGCGCTCGACGTGGAAGACTACCCGCTCCCTCACCGCCAGCGGCGCCGTCTGATGGTTCAGTCCGAGGGCGTAGAGGGAAGACATGGGAACAAACAGCCGGCGGATACCCTGCGCACTTGCGCTAACGTCCGAGATTATAAGCCTTTTCGATTCGTGCTCTATAATCGTCGGCGACATGAGCACGCTCGACCGGATCAAGGACCTCGCCGCGAAGGAATTCTCCATCGATCCTGCGGGCCTCGACCCGGCGGCACCGCTCGACAAGCTCGGCATCGACTCGCTCAGCTTCATCGAGTTCATGTTCAAGATCGAGGAGGAATTCGGCGTCAGCGTCTCCGACGAGGATCTCCGGAGCATCAAGACCTTCGCCGACCTCGAGCGCCACATCGGCGCCGCGCTCGCCGCCGCGGGCAAGAGCTGAGCGGTCCTCATGGCAGCGCGCCGCCGGGTCGCCATCACCGGCATCGGTATCGTCTCCCCGCTGGGCCAGTCGCTCGCCGCCTTCCACGCGGCGCTCGAGGCCGGACGCTCCGGCATCGCGCGGCTGCCCGAAGCGCTCGCGGCCAGAACCGGCGTGCAGGTCGCGGCGAGCATCGACTGGACGCCACCGATGGCGCCGGGCGAGGCGGCCAACCTGGATCGTGTCGCACAGTTCGCCCTCGTGTCGGCCGGGCAGGCGCTCGAGGCCTCCGGGCTCGAGCTGCAGGCGGCCGACCGCGAGCGCATCGGCGTGTACTGGGGCACGGGCATGGGCGGGGCGAGCACCCTCGAGACGGCCTACGAGCGCGTCTACGGCAAGAACGACTGGCGCGCGCGCCCGCTCACCGTCGTGATGGCGATGAACAACGCCGCCGGTTCCGGCATCGCTCTCAAGCACGGCCTGCGCGGCCCGTTCGCCAACTTCTCGACCGCGTGCTCGTCCTCCGCCATGGCGCTCGGCGAAGCGATGCGCACCATCGCCGCCGGGCGAGCGGACGCGATCGTTGCGGGCGGCGCCGAGGCGCTCCTCCTGCCCGCCTCGCTCGCTGCCTGGTTCGCCCTGCGCACCCTCGCGCCGGCCGATGCGGCCGATCCGGCAGCGAGCTGCAAGCCCTTCGACAAGCGGCGGGCGGGCCTCGTGCTCGGCGAGGGCGCCGCCGCGTTCGTCCTCGAGGACGAGGCGCTCGCGCGCGCTCGCGGCGCGCGCATTCACGCCTACCTTACCGGCTACGGCAACACGTGCGACGCGACGCACATTTCGCGGCCCGACCGGCAGGGGCAGGTGCGCGCGATACGCGAGGCCCTCGGAGAGGCCGGGCTTTCGGCCGAGGCCATCGGGTACATCAACGCACACGGTACCGCCACGGCGGTCGGCGACGTGGTGGAGGCCGAAGCGATTCGCGAGGTCTTCGGGGACGCGCCGGTTCCCGTGAGCTCGACGAAGTCGATGCATGGACACCTCCTCGGCGGCGCCGGGGCGCTCGAGCTGGCGGCGGCGCTCCTCGCCCTCGAGCGGGGGATCATTCCCCCCACCGCGCATCTCGAGGCGCCGGATCCCGCCTGCCCCATCCGCCATGTCCCGCAGCGGGCCGAGCGCATTCCGGCGCCGGCGGCGGTCATGTCCAACTCTTTCGCCTTCGGCGGCTCGAACGTGGTCCTGGTCGCCGAGCGCGACTAGGCTCGGCGCTCAGCTTACGACGCGGAAGAGGCGCTGCAGGGACTGAAACTCGACCGGCTTGGTGAGGTGATAGTCGATTCCGGCGGCCGCCGCGCGCTCGCGGTCCTCGGGCTGGCCGTACCCCGTCACGGCGATGATCGTGACCTCGCGCAGCGCGGGATCGGCCCGCACCTCCTGCGCAAGCTGGTAGCCGTTCAGCTTGGGCAAGCCGATGTCGAGCAGGATGATGTGCGGCCGGAACTCGCGCGCGAGCGCCAGGCCGCTCGCTCCGTCGGCCGCCAGCCTCACTTCGTGGCCGTCGTTCTCCAGCAGATAGCGCAGCGCGTTGGCGGCATCGAGGTTGTCGTCGACGACGAGGACGCGCTGCCCCCCGTCCGAGCGCAGCGGCGCCTGCGCCGACACATGCCCGTCCGGTGACCCGGGCTGGCGGACCGGCAGGCGAACGACGAACTCACTCCCCTTCCCGGGGCCCTCGCTGTGCGCCTCCACCGTGCCGCCGTGGAGCATGACCAGGCGCTGCACCAGCGTGAGGCCGACGCCGAGCCCGCCCTCGGCGCGATCGAGGCCCTGCTGCCCCTGCCTGAAAAGCTCGAACGCCGTGTCGCGCAGCTCGCGCGACATCCCTTGGCCGTTGTTTCACCGAGAAGACGACCTCGTCGCCTTCCCGGCGGACCGATACCGCGACCCGGCCGCCGTTCGGCGTGAACTTCGCCGCGTTGTGGATCAGGTTCTGCATCACCTGGTTGATGCGCACGGCATCGACCTCGATCTCGAGCCGTTCCGGCGGCAGCTCCAGGTCGAGCGCGTGCTGCTTGGCCTCGATCCACTGCATGGACGCGTCGACGGCGTCCCGCACGACCCGGCCGATGTCCGCCGGCGCGCGGTTGAGCGAGACGGTCGAGCGCGTCATGCGGCTCACGTCGAGCAGGTCGTCGACGAGGCGGGTCATCTGCACCGTCTGGCGCTGCAGGACGTCGCGCACCCAGAGCTCGGCCGCATCGGTCGTCGGCTTCTTCGACAGCAGGTGCAGCGCGTTGCGGATCGGCGCGAGCGGGTTGCGCAGCTCGTGGGCGAGCATGGCGAGGAACTCGTTCGTCTGGCGCTGGGCCTTCTCGAGCGCCTCGATGCGCCGCCGGTCGGTGAGATCGCGGGTAACTTTGGCGTAGCCGCGCAGCTCGCCCTGCCCGCCGTAGACGGGCGTGAGGACGATATGCGCCCAGAAGGTGCTGCCGTCCTTGCGCACGCGCAGCCCCTCGTCCTCGTAGCGGCCGAGCTCGCGCGCCTGCTGCAGCTCCTGCTCGGGCCACTTCTTGCGCCGTCCCTCCTCGGTATAGAAGAGCGAGAAGTGCCGGCCGATGACTTCCGCCGCCGAGTATCCCTTGATGCGCTCGGCCCCGGCGTTCCAGCTGGCGACCCGGCCCTCGCGATCGAGCATGTAAATCGCGTAGTCGCGCACGCCCTCCACCAGCATGCGGAAGCGCTCTTCGCTCTCGCGCAGGCTCTCCTCGCGCTGGCGCCGGTGCGAAAGGTCGCGCGTGATCTTGCAGAATCCGCGCACCGCGCCCGCCTCGTCGCGCAGCGCCGTGATCACCACGTTCGCCCAGAAGCGCGAGCCGTCCTTGCGCCGCCGCCAGCCCTCGTCCTCGTAGCGCCCCTCGGCCGCCGCGACGCGCAGCTCCCCGGCCGGCACGCCGCGCGCATTCTCGTCGGGCGGATAGAAGACGGAAAAGTGCTGCCCGAGAATCTCGCCTTCCTGGTAGCCCTTCAGCCGCTCGGCCCCGGGGCCCCAGGTGACGACGCGGCCATCGGCATCGAGCAGGAAGATCGCGTAGTCGCGAACGCTCTCGACGATGCGCCGGTAGGGATCTTCGATGCCAGGAAGCAACTGTGTTGGAGCCGGGTCCGCCATGCCGGAGCGCCGCGGTGAATCGTGCGAATCATACTCTCCGGGGCCCGGCCGTCCGCCCGTGCAGGCCGGCAACCGAGGACATCAAAGGGGTGGTGGCCAAGGGCGGAATCGAACCACCGACACAAGGATTTTCAGTCCTCTGCTCTACCAACTGAGCTACTTGGCCTTCGGGAGGCCGCGAATTATAAAAAGAAAAGGCCCCTTTCGGGGCCCTTTCTCTGCGGCTCAAATGCCTTTGAAAGGCATTACATGTCCATGCCGCCCATGCCGCCCATGTCGGGCATGCCGTGGGAGTGGCCGCCGCCCTTCTTCTCCTCCACCAGCTCCGCGACCATCGCGTCGGTGGTGAGCATCAGGCTCGCGACGGATGCCGCGTTCTGCAGCGCCGTGCGGCTCACCTTGGTCGGGTCGATCACGCCCATCTGCACGAGATCGCCGTACTCCTCGGTCTGGGCGTTGAAGCCATGCGTGCCCTTGCTCTCGAGGACCTTGTTGAGGACCACCGAGGGCTCGTTGCCGGCGTTCGCGACGATCGTGCGCAGCGGCTCCTCGAGCGCGCGCAGCACGATCTTGATGCCGGCGTTCTGGTCCTCGTTCTCGCCCTTGAGCTTCCCTTCGAGGGCCTGCTTGGCGCGGATGTAGGCCACGCCGCCGCCCGGGACGATGCCCTCTTCCACCGCGGCGCGGGTCGCGTGCAGCGCGTCCTCGACGCGGGCCTTCTTCTCCTTCATCTCGACTTCGGTCGCGGCGCCGACCTTGATCACCGCCACGCCGCCGGCGAGCTTCGCCACGCGCTCCTGCAGCTTCTCCTTGTCGTAGTCGCTGGTGGCTTCCTCGATCTGCACGCGGATCTGCTTCACCCGCGCCTCGATCGCCTTCTTCTCGCCCGCGCCGTCGATGATGGTGGTGTTTTCCTTGCCGGCCTCGACCTTCTTCGCGCGGCCGAGGTCCTTCAGCGTGGCGTTCTCGAGCTTGAGGCCGAGCTCCTCGCTGATCACCGTGCCGCCGGTGAGGATGGCCATGTCCTCCAGCATCGCCTTGCGGCGGTCGCCGAAGCCCGGCGCCTTGACCGCGCAGGTCTTGAGGATGCCGCGGATGTTGTTGACCACCAGCGTCGCGAGCGCCTCGCCCTCGACTTCCTCGGCGATGATGAGCAGCGGCTTGCCCGCCTTCGCGACCTGCTCGAGGATCGGCAGCAGCTCGCGGATCGAGGAGATCTTCTTGTCGTACAGGAGGACATAGGGGTCCTCGAGCGCGCAGATCTGCTTGTCGGGGTTGTTGATGAAGTAGGGGGACAGGTAGCCGCGGTCGAACTGCATGCCTTCCACGAGGTCGAGCTCGTTCTGCAGCGACTTGCCGTCCTCGACCGTGATCACGCCTTCCTTGCCGACCTTCTCCATCGACTCGGAGATGATCTTGCCGATGTCGGGGTCGGAGTTGGCCGAGATCGAGCCGACCTGCGCGATCTCCTTGGAGCTCGAGCAGGGCTTGGAGAGCTTCTTCAGCTCGTCGACCACGGCGACGACGGCCTTGTCGATGCCGCGCTTGATGTCCATCGGGTTCATGCCGGAGGCGACGAACTTCATGCCCTCGCGCACGATCGCCTGGGCGAGCACGGTGGCGGTCGTCGTGCCGTCGCCGGCCACGTCGGAGGTCTTGGAAGCGACCTCCTTCACCATCTGCGCGCCCATGTTCTCGAACTTGTCCTTGAGCTCGATCTCCTTCGCCACCGAGACGCCGTCTTTCGTGACCGTCGGGGCGCCGAACGAGCGCTCGAGCACGACGTTGCGGCCCTTCGGGCCGAGCGTCACCTTCACCGCGTCAGCCAGGATGTTCAGGCCGTGAACCATCCTCGAGCGCGCGCCTTCGTGAAACCGTACCTCTTTTGCTGGCATTGCTTATCTCTCCTGTTGATCCTTGGGATGAGGGCCGATGGGATGCCGATGGGATGCTTAGGCGCCCTCGATGACGCCCATGATGTCTTCCTCGCGCATCACGAGGAGCTCCTCGCCCTTCACCTTGACGGTCTGGCCGGCGTACTTGCCGAAGAGCACCTTGTCGCCGGGCTTGACGTCCAGGGCGATGAGCTTGCCCTGATCGTCTTTCTTGCCCTTGCCGACGGCCACGATCTCGCCCTGGTCGGGCTTCTCGGCCGCCGTGTCGGGAATGACGATGCCCCCTGCGGACCGGCGCTCCTCTTCGATGCGCTTGACGATCACGCGGTCATGCAACGGACGGATTTTCATGCGGATCTCCCGTTCAAAACGTTATGTCCTACAATGGGTTGTGCTGCATTCAGTCGAAATTCCGGGGCCCGGCGCCTGCCGTTGACACGAACCGGCGTTAGCACTCAAGCCCAGCGAGTGCTGATAGTAAAGGGGGCGGTCCGCATTTTCAAGGCCTTCCCTGCGCTGGCGCTCACTCTAGCGCTAGCGCTTACTCACCTTTCTGCGGCAACAGCGGCCACCTCGCGCCTGCCTCGCCCGGTGACGCAGGCACTCGCGGCGGCCCATATCCCGCCGGCGGCCGTGTCGGCTGTCGTCGTGGACCTCGATACGGGCAAGTCCGTGTTCGCCACGCAGGATCGGACGCCCCGGAACGCCGCGTCGCTGATGAAGCTCGTCACGACCTTCGCAGCGCTCGAGCTGCTCACGCCGGACTACCGGTGGACGACCGAGGTCTATGCCGACGGCGCGCTCGCCGACGGCGTGCTCGCCGGCGACCTGATCTTCCGCGGCGCCGGCGACCCGAGGCTCGACTACGAGAGCTTCTGGATGCTGCTGCGGGCCTTGCGTGCCCGGGGCCTGCGCGAGATCCGGGGCCGGGTGATCGTCGACCGCAGCCGCTTCGCCCCCGACACGGACGAGCCGATCGACGAGGAATCGTTCCGCCCCTACAACGTTCCGCCGGATGCGCTGCTCGTCAATTACAAGGCCGTCCGGTTCGTGTTTCTGCCCGATCTGGCGCGCAATGCGGTGCGCATCTTCGCGCAGCCGCCGCTTCCGGGCATGGCCATCGTGAACGAGCTTTCGATTGTCGAGCGCTCTTGCCCTGAGGGGCGCGCCTTCCGGGAGCTCATCGGCGCGGCGTTCGAAAGGCGCCCGCCGCGCGCGAGCTTCACCGGCGTCTTTCCGGCTTCCTGCGGGGAGCGTGACCTGAACGTCGCCCTGCACGCGCCCGACGACTACTTCGCGGCGATGTTCGAGCATCTATGGACGGAGCTGGGCGGAACATGGTCCGGGGAGCTCGGTGCAGGATCGGTTCCCCCGACGGCCCGGCTCATCCATTCGCACGAGTCCCGGCCCCTGGGCGAGATCGTGCGCGACATCAACAAGTTTTCCAACAACGTGATGGCGCGCCAGCTCTTCCTCACGCTCGGGGCCGAGCTCGCCGGCCCGCCCGGGCAACCGGCAGGCGCGGAGCGGGCCGTGGCCGAGTGGCTCTCGGCAAAGGGCATCCGCGCGCCCGAGCTTCGGCTCGACAACGGATCGGGCCTCTCGCGCACGGCGCGCATCAGCGCCCGCACCCTCGGTGCGCTGCTCGAAGCGGCGTGGCGCAGCCCCGTCATGCCGGAATTCGTGGCCGCGCTTCCGGTGGCGGCGCTCGACGGCACGATGCGCAAGCGGCTGAACGATCATCCGGTCGCAGGCCGCGCGCACATGAAGACGGGGCTGCTTTCCGACGTGCGCTCGATGGCGGGCTACGTGCTCGATCGCCGCGGGCGGCGGCGCGCGCTCGTCGTGATCGTCAACCATGCGAAAGCGCACGACGCCCAGGCGGCGCTCGACGCGTTCCTCGCCTGGGTCTACGCGGGCGCTACAGCCCCAGCGTCTCCCACAGCTCGTCCACGCGCCGCTTCACCGCGGCGTCCATGACGATCGGGCGTCCCCAGCGGCGGCTCGTCTCGCCGGGCCACTTGCTCGTCGCGTCGATCCCCATCTTGGAGCCCAGTCCGGATACGGGGCTCGCGAAGTCGAGGTAATCGATCGGCGTGTTCTCGGCGATGAGCGTATCGCGCGCCGGGTCCACGCGCGTCGTGAGCGCCCAGACGACTTCCTTCCAGTCGCGCACGTCGACGTCGTCGTCGCAGACCACGATGAACTTCGTGTACATGAACTGGCGCAGGAAGCTCCAGACGCCGAACATCACGCGCTTGGCGTGGCCGGGATACTGCTTCTTCATGCTCACGACGGCCAGCCGGTACGAGCAGCCCTCGGGCGGAAGATAGAAGTCGACGATCTCGGGGAACTGCCGCACGAGCAGCGGCACGAACACCTCGTTCAGCGCCACGCCGAGCATCGCCGGCTCATCCGGCGGCTTGCCGGTGTAGGTGGAATGGTAGAGCGGCGCGCGGCGCAGGGTCATGCGCTCGATCGTGAAGACGGGGAACCGCTCGGTCTCGTTGTAGTACCCGGTGTGGTCGCCGAAAGGCCCTTCCTCCGCGGTATCGCCGGGCGCGATGGCGCCTTCCAGGACGATCTCTGCGTTTGCCGGGACCTGCAGCTTGCTCCCGATGCACTGCACGAGCTCCGTGCGCGAGCCGCGCAGCAGGCCCGCGAACTGGTACTCGCCCAAGGTGTCCGGAACGGGCGTCACCGCGGCGAGCAGCGTGGCCGGGTCGGCGCCCAGGACGACGGCGACCGGAAACGGCGTGCCGGGGCTCTCCTGACAGTGGTCGCGGAAATCGAGCGCGCCGCCCCGGTGGGCGAGCCAGCGCATGATGACGCGATTGGGGCCGAGCACCTGCTGCCGGTAGATGCCGAGGTTCTGGCGCGCCTTGTGCGGCCCCCGGGTGACGGTGAGGCCCCAGGTGATGAGCGGGCCGGCGTCCTCGGGCCAGCAGGTCTGCACGGGCAGGCGGTACAGGTCGACGTCCTTTCCCTCCCAGACGACCTCCTGGCACGGGCCGCTCGAGCGCTCCTTCGGCGCCATGTGCAGGACCTGCTTGAGCACCGGCATCCGCTCCCAGAGCTCGGCGATGCCCTTCGGCGGCTCGGGCTCCTTGAGGTAGGCGAGGAGCTTGCCGATCTCGCGCAGCGCCTGCGGCCCGGCGGCGCCCATGGCCGCCGCGACCCGGTCGACCGTGCCGAAGAGGTTCGCGAGCACCGGCATGTCGAACCCGGCCGGCCGCTCGAAGAGCAGCGCCGGCCCGCCGGCGCGCAGCACGCGGTCGCAGACTTCGGTCATCTCCAGCCGCGGGGAGACTTCCGCGGCGATGCGCCTCAGCCGGCCATCGCTCTCGAGATGGGCGACGAACTCCCGCAGGTCCGCATACTTCATCCGCGGCTCGACTGCATGAGCTTGGTGGAGATGGCCTCGGCAAAGTCGAGGAGCGTCGCGTTGCGGCCGCGCACCACGTAGCGGCGCTCGCCGCCCGCGAAAGCGAGCCACAGGGCCGTCTCGCCGAGCCACCCAAGCGCCGCAAGCGCGGCGGCGCCGAGGAGCACGATGAACGCGAGTCCCGGCAGCGCGTTCGCGACCGCCTCCACGACCCGGAGAACTCCGTGCAGCGCAGCGGCGACGCCGCTCGTGGCCGACGCAAGCTCCGCAGCCGCCGCAGCGGCCACCGAGGCAAGCGGGCCGGAGATCGCGAAGAGCACGAGCGCGAGCACCAGGAGCGCAGCGGCCCAGCCGATGCTCCCCAGGTTGCGCTGGAACTGCACGCGGACGGCGGCCAGGGTATCGAGCGCGATGGTCTCGAGCCCGGCGTCGCCGCGGTGCACGAGGCAGGTGGGATAGAGGGTGATGTGCGTGCCGCGCGAGGGGCCGCTGGTGAAGTCGAAGCGCGTGATTGCCGTTCCCGACTCGGCCATGGCGCGTTGCTCAGCGAGCGTAGAGGTAGTTGACGACGATGCCGGCGAAGATCACCGCACCCACCCAGTTGTTGTGCCTGAAGGCCTTGAAGCAGCCGGCGCGGCTGCGCCCCCGGATGAGGCGCCAATGATAGGCCATCATGGCAGCCGCCGCCCCGAGGCCCGCATAGTACGGCGCGCCGAGCCCCAGGCGCACGCCCACGACGACGAGGATGGCGAGCATGGCCGCATAGCTCGCCATGACCGCCGCCACGTCGTACCGCCCGAGCGCCAGGGCCGAGGTGCGCAGGCCGAGCTTCGCGTCGTCGTCGCGGTCCACCATCGCGTACTCCGTGTCGTAGGCAAACGAGTAGAAGATGTTCGCGGCGAGGAGGAGCCAGCATTCGAGCGGCAGGGCGTTCGTCACCGCCGCGTAGGCCATCGGGATGCCGAAGCCGAACGCCACGCCCAGGTACGCCTGCGGGAGCGGAAACCACCGCTTGGCAAAAGGATAGGTGGCGGCGATCGCGAGCGCGACGAAGGAAAGCCCGATGGCGAGCGGGTTCAGGAAGAGCACGAGCCCGAATGCCGCCGCGGCCAGAGCCGCAGCCACGAAGAGCGCCTCGCGCGGCTGGATCTCGCGCGCCGCGAGCGGCCGCTCGCGCGTGCGCTCGACGTGGGGATCGAAATCCCGGTCGGCATAGTCGTTCATCGCGCATCCGGCCGAGCGCATGAGAAACGTTCCGACGACGAAGATGATCACGATGTCGGGCGCCGGCCGCCCTTCCGCCGCAAGCCAGACGGCCCAGAGGGTTGGCCAGAGGAGAAGGAGCGCACCGATCGGCTTGTCGAGCCGAACGAGCCGCTCGTAGGCGTCGATGCGCTGCAGGATGAGGGCCCGGTCCATCGGGCTAGGATACCGCCCGCCGCGCGGCACGGGATATCGCGCCGGTCGCCCCGCCGCCCGGGCCGGCGCACGCTGCCCGGCTCATGCGTGCGAGAGGTCCTCGCGCGAGCCGAGCCAGCGCGCGACATGGGCCCGCGCCGCTTCCGGGTAGCGGTCCATCAGCTCGGCCGCCGCGCTTCGCGCCGCCTCGACGAGGTCGCAGTCGCGCTCGAGCTCGGCAAAGCGCAGCATCGGCACGCCGCTCTGGCGCTCGCCCAGGAACTCGCCCGGGCCGCGCAGCTCGAGGTCGCGGCGCGCCACCTCGAAGCCGTCGGCGTTCTCGTAGATGATCTTCAGCCGCTCGCGCGCCGTGGCGGAGAGGTTGTCCGAGAAAAGCAGGATGCAGACGCTCTCGCGGGCCCCGCGGCCGACGCGGCCGCGCAGCTGGTGGAGCTGCGAGAGGCCAAAGCGCTCCGCGCTCTCGATCACCATGAGCGAGGCATTCGGCACGTCGACGCCCACTTCCACGACGGTGGTGGACACGAGGAGCTGGATCTCTCCGGCGGCGAAGCGCTGCATCGTCGCGGCCTTTTCCTGGGCGGGGAGCCGGCCATGCAGCAGGCCGACGGCGAGGCCGCGAAGCTCGGCCGCGAGCGTCGCATGGGTCGCGGTGGCGGCCTGCATCTCGCCCTCGGGCGACTCCTCGATCACCGGGCACACCCAGTACGCCTGCTGCCCTTCGGCGCAGGCCGCCCGGATGCGCGCGAGGACCTCGGGCCGCCGGGTCGCCGCAACGAGGCGCGTGGCGACCGGCCGGCGCCCGGGGGGCAGCTCGTCGATGGTGGAGACGTCGAGGTCTGCGTAGTACGTCATTGAAAGCGTGCGCGGAATGGGCGTGGCGCTCATCATGAGCTGGTGCGGCAGGGCTTCTGCGCCGCGGCCCTTGTTGCGCAGGCTCAGCCGCTGGTGCACGCCGAAGCGGTGCTGCTCGTCGACCACCGCGAGGGCAAGGCGCGCGAAGTCGACGCCCTCCTGCACGAGCGCATGGGTGCCGATGGCGACCTTCGGTCCCGGCGCCTGCAGCGCCTGCAGGAGCGCCTTGCGCTCCGCCCGGCTCTGGCCGCCGCGCAGCCACAGCACCTCGACGTCCAGCGGCGAGAGCCATTCGCGGAACTTGCGATAGTGCTGCTCGGAGAGAAGCTCCGTGGGCGCCATGACCGCCGATTGGAAGCCGCCGTCCGCCGCCGCGAGGCAGGCAATCGCGGCGAGGATGGTCTTGCCGCTGCCGACGTCGCCCTGCAGAAGACGCTGCATGGGATGCGGGCTCGCCAGGTCCGCCAGGATCTCGTCCATCACTCTGCGCTGCGCCGCCGTGAGCGCGAACGGCAGGCTGCCGAGGAATCGCGTGAGGAGCGGCCCATCGGACGGCAGCGCCGGCGCTGCGCGGGCGCGGCGGCTGCGATAGGCGAAGCGCATGGAGAGCTGCTGGGCGAGGAGCTCGTCGAACTTCACGCGCCGCCACGCGGGGTGCGCGCGGTCCTCGAGGCCTTCGGCCTGCTCCCCGGGCGGCGGGCGATGCAGGCGCTGCACGCTCTCGGCGAAAGGCGCGAGGCCGTGGCGCGCAAGGACCGGGGCAGGCAGCGTGTCCTCGAGCGGACCGTCGTCGAGGGCGGCGAGGATCCGCGAGCGCAGCTCGGCCTGGGAGAGGCCTGCGGTCGTCGGATAGACCGGTGTCAGCGCCTGGGGCAGCGGCTCCCCTTCGCGCACCAGCCGATAGCGCGGATGCGCCATCTCCGCGCCGAACCAGCCGGGCTTCACCTCTCCGAACGCGCGCACGCGCTGGCCGTGCTCGGCCGCGCGCTCGAACTGCTTGAGCTGGCTCGGGTAGAAGTGGAAAAAGCGCAGCACCAGCCCCTCGGCGTGCACGATGAGCTGGCGGCGCGGCCGGTAGGCGACCTCGGCGCGCTGCACCACCGCTTCGACGCAGACGGGCCTGCCGGCCGGCGCTTCGCCCACGGGCGTAAGGGTCGTCTCGTCCTCGTAGCGCAGCGGCAGGTGCAGGACGAAGTCCAGGCGCGAGCGCAGGCCCAGCTTTGCGAGCTTGCGCGCGAGCCCGCCGGCGCTCACCCCGCGTGCAGGATGGCGTCGACCTCCACCAGCGCGCCGCGCGGCAGGCTGGCAACGCCGA
>Ga0079224_100006299_pt1 | contig 15710 bp, 12 predicted proteins | sample Stecom2015_FD_80414 | JGI IMG/M metagenome (GOLD analysis project Ga0079224, IMG submission 80414) | Agricultural soil microbial communities from Utah to study Nitrogen management - Steer compost 2015 | ecosystem: Environmental > Terrestrial > Soil > Agricultural land | place: USA: Utah...
ACGCAGACGGTGTGCGACTTCGCTGGCCACACGCCCGAGGACTTTGCCCTTAGCGTCGATCACGTACCAGTCACGCTTGACTTCATGCGGCTTGGCCACAAAGGTCTTCATGATGGTTCCTAATAAAGTGAGAAAAATTCTTCCCCGAGAAGCACTTCGTTGCCGCCAAAGCGTTGTTACCCGCCCGTGCGAAAACTAAAGGCCAATATCCCGGAAAAGCCTTGAATAATAACACGAAACCACCCATGAAGGGTGGTCTCTTGAAGTGTGTACCAATAGCGCCCCTCAGAGGGGGCGCCCAGCGCTTAACGACGCTGAGAAGCCAGGGCGGCGCCCAGGAAGTTGTCATAAGCGCCTTCGGCAACGCGATGCCAAGGTGCATTGTTATCGCGGAAGCCCATGTAGCTGTCAAAGATTTTCTTGAACCGTGCATCACGGTCGCAGAATTCCTTGAAGAGCTCGTTCGATGTTTTGAACGCGGCTTCCATGACGTCGCGCGGGAAGCTGCGCAGCACAGCGCCGGAAGCAATCAGACGACGCAGGGCGTCCGGATTGGTCGAGTCGTACTTGGCAACCATGCTGCTACCGGCCGCGCGAGTCGCCAAATCGATAACGGTTTGGTAGGCCTTGGGAAGCTCTTTGTACGCAGCATCGTTAACGTACAACGAAACTTGCGCGCCGCCTTCCCACCAGCCGGGTGCGTAGTAATACTTGGCCACCTTCTGGAAACCGAGCTTCTCGTCGTCGGCGGGGCCCACAAACTCCACCGCGTCCAGAGTGCCCTTTTCCAGCGAAGGGTAAATATCGCCCGGTGGAATCTGCTGAGGAATCACACCCATGCGCGAGAGAACTTCGCCCGCGAAGCCTGCCGTACGCATCTTCAGGCCCTGAAGATCGGCGACGGAGTTGATTTCCTTACGGTACCAGCCACCCATCTGGGTGCCGGTATTGCCCAGCGGGAAATTGATGATGTTGCGCTCGCCGAAAAGTTCACGCATCAGCGCCATACCTTCGCCCTCGTACATCCAGGCGTACATCTGGCGTGCGTTCAGACCGAAAGGAACGCCGGTGTCAAAGCAGAAGGAGGGATCCTTGCCGTAGTAGTAATAGGAAGCCGTCTGGCCGCACTCCACTGTACGGTTGCCCACCGCTTCCATGACTTCGAAGCCGGGAACGATTTCGCCGGCAGGATAAAGACGGATGGAAAAATTGCCATCCGTCGCTTCCTCGACGAACTTACAGAACATTTGCGCTGTACCAAAAAGCGCTGGCAGCGACGGGCCGTAGGTGGAAGTCATCTTCCAGCTGATTTTCGGATTGCTCTGTGCAATCGCAGGCGCACCAATGGCGGCAGTGCTGGCGACAGCACCCAGCCCCGCTTTTTTCAGAAATGAACGACGCTGCATTGATTTGTTCTCCTATTCCAGCATCCGTTGAATCGAATTATTGTGGCGGACCGCGCTATGACGGCGCACCCAGCCGTCCCGGGATACTACACCGAGGGCGACTGTTTGTGTGCGCAAGTAAGGGGATACCGCAATACGCCGTGCTACTGAGGGTGCTCAAGCACCGGCGATCGACATTTCTTCAATAAGAATGGAACCGCTACGCTTGGCGCCGCGTGTCATGGCGTCGCTTCCAACTGCCACGATCTGGCGCAACATATCGGCGAGATTGCCGGCGATGGTGATTTCCTCCACGGCGTGCTGGATCACCCCGTTTTCAACCCAGTACCCAAAGGCACCGCGCGAATAATCACCTGTGACGTAGTTGACCCCCTGCCCGATAAGCTCGGTGACCAGCAGGCCAGTACCCATCTTTCGCAGCATGGCGTCGAAATTATCTTCGTTTCGTGTCAGACGGGAACGCAACTCCAGATTATGCGAGCCGCCTGCGTTGCCGGTGCTGGGCATGCCGAGCTTGCGCCCGGTGTACGAAGACAGGAAATAGCCTTGCAGCACGCCGCCGACCACGACCGAACGCGGGGTGGTGACAACGCCTTCGGAATCGAACGGGCTGGTGCCCGCTGCCGCCGACATCCAGGGGTTTTCATAAAGATCTAGATGATCGGCCATGACCGATTTGCCTGCGGCATCCAGAAGAAAGCTTGCCTTGCGATAGAGCGCCCCGCCGCTGGCCGCCTGCACCAGTGCACCGATGAGGCCCACTGCCAGGGGAGCTTCAAACAGCACCGGAAACCGGCCGGTTTTGATACGCCGGGCGGAAAGCCGGGCCAGGGTGCGTTGCGCCGCATAGCGGCCGACCTCTGCCGGATCCGCAAGCACGCGCCAGTCTCGTGCAGAGCTGTACCAGTAGTCTCTTTGCATGGAGGCGCCCTTGCCCGCGATGGGCGAGACCCCAATATTGTGGCGACTGTAAGGGTAGCCACCCATGAAGCCCGCGGTGTTCCCCAGCACGAAATGGCCTTCGAAAGTATCTACCGAAGCGCCGTCAGTGTTGGTGATCATGGGGCTGACATCACGTGCCGCTTTCTCAGCCTGAATGGCGAGCTGTGCCGCGTCCTCTGCTGAAATATCCCAAGGATGGTGAAGTTGGAAATCCGGGTGCTCGCCCGTAGCCAGGCGATCTGCGTCCGGCAGGCCCGCGCAGTCATCTTCCGCCGTATAGCGGGCAATGTGCCAAGCCGCGTCCACGGTTTCGCGCAAGGCCTGCGGAGAAAAATCCGAGGTGGAGGCAGAGCCGCGGCGCTTGCCCGCATAGACAGTGACATCCAGCGAGCGATCCCGCGTCTGCTCTATGGTTTCAATATCGCCGCCGCGTACTGATACAACCAGCCCCTTGCTCTCGGACACTTCAGCCACTGCGTCGCTGGCACCCTGTTTGCGCGCGTGCGCCAGCGCATCGGCGACCAGCTCACGAAAGACGGCCTGTTGTTCGGCTATGGGCAGGGATCCCGTACGTTGTTCGCTCATTGATGCTCTTTCTGTGTCACGGGTACTCAGGCTTTACTCCGGGTTGTCAGCCGGGGCCGCGCCCAAAGCGCCCTTGTCCAATTGATTTCGCAGTTATCATAGCTGCACATAACGCGTATTGTAGTCAGCCATGACCCACTCCCCATCCGAAACTCCCGAGGACGGCGACGACGCCCCTCTGTATGACCGTCCAAGCAAATCCCAAGTTAAACGGGATATGCTCGCCCTCACCGATCTTGGCAAGCAACTTGTAGACCTCCCCATAGATCGGGTGCGCAAGCTCGCCCTGCCTGAACCGCTTTCCGAAGCGATCCGGCTGGCGCAACGGACCACCAGCCGCGAGGGCCGGCGCAGGCAAATTCACTTTGTCGGCAAGCTGATGCGCACCGAAGAAGTGGACGCGGACGCCATCCGCCGGCAGCTGGACATTTGGGAAAACGGCTCGCGCGAAGAAGCGCGTGCGCAACACCGGCTGGAGTCGCTGCGCGACCTTTTGCTGCGCGATGACGATGCCCTCACCGAACTCCTTGCAAAATGCGATGTCCCCGACGTGCAGCAGTTCCGCGCAACCATACGGGCGGCGCGCAAGGAAATGAAGCATAACGAGTCGCTCCCCCAAGGCAGCGACCCCCAACGTAAACACTATCGCGCCCTGTTTCAGGCGTTGAAGAATCTCAATCTGGAATCATGACCACTGAAAACAAGCTGCTCGACTGCGTGGAAATCGAGACTGGCCCAGAGCCGCGCCACGCCATCATCTGGTTGCATGGCCTAGGTGCCGACGGCAATGACTTCGCCCCTGTCGTACCGGAACTTCAACTCGATGACGTGGGTCCGCTGCGATTTGTGTTTCCCCATGCTCCGGTCCAGCCCGTCACCATCAACAATGGCATGTCCATGCGTTCTTGGTATGACATCTACGTGGCCGACCTGGTAAGGCGCGAAGACGAGGCAGGGCTTCGGGCCTCACAAACGGCTGTGGAGGCATTGATCGCGCGTGAGAACAGCCGGGGCATTCCTACCGAGCGCATTGTTCTGGCCGGTTTTTCGCAAGGCTGCGCCATGTCTTTGCAAACCGGTCTGCGCTACCCAGAAAAACTTGCGGGCATCATCGGCTTGTCCGGCTATCTGCCCTTGGCGGGCGCCGCAGAGGCGGAACGCCATGAAGCCAATAAGAGCACGCCCATTTTCCTGGCACATGGCACCATGGACCCAGTGGTGCAGTTCGAACGCGCCCAGGCCACTCTGGAGGCCTTGCAGACGATGGGCTATGACGTGCGGTTCAAGACCTACCCCATGCCCCACTCAGTTTGCCTGGAAGAAATCCAGGACATCGCCGCCTTCCTGCGCGAAGTCCTGGTTTGACCTGCGCGGCGGCTTAGGCCTGAGATTCGCCCAGGTCCAGCCACACCCGCCGCATGCCTGGATCCTCCGCGTCGGGGTCGATGCGGAATCCCAGGTAAGACATCAACCCTAGCATGGGCTTGTTAGTACCTAGCACCAGGCCGTCGATATAGGTAAGGCCCTGCTCCTGGGCCGCCTCAATCAAGGCACGCATCAGCTGCGAACCCAGGCCGCAACGCTGCCACTCGTCCCCGATGACCAAGGCGTACTCGGCGCCGCGCCCGTCCGGGTTGCGCAGATAATGGGCAAAACCAATAATGCGTTCACTGAGTCGACCGCGCAGCTCGGGATTCGGCTCTTGAACGGTGGCGACCAGTGCAAGCTCCCGGTGATAGTCGATACGCGTGTAGCGCGCCAGCATGCGGGGCGTGAGTTCGCGCAGCATGGACACAAAGCGCATATAGCGGGACTCGTCTGAAAGCCCCCGAATGAAATCTTGCAGCAGCTCTGCGTCTTCCGGACGAATGGGCCGAAGCAACCATTCGCGGCCATCTTTCATGGTTCGCTGCTGCGAAAGATGCCGTGGGTAGGGATGGATCGCCATATGGCGATAGCCGGTGGTCTCCGGTAGCACCAGCATGGATACGCTTGCCAGTGTTAACGAAACGCCTACCGCGACCAGGGCGTCATTCTCCACATAGAGAGGATTGATATCCAACCCTTCTATAGCCGGCACGTCGGAAACGAGCAGGGACACACGTTCCAGCGCCTCTCGAAGGAATTCAAAAGCCGTGGGAGTCATGTGATGCGACAGCGTGTTCCCCCAATACGGGCTGCGCTGTACCAACTGACGGGCCAGATAGCCATTGAGCGGCGGAAGCTCGACGGCCAGCTCAGCACGATAATCCGGCTCCATCCCGCGACCGAAAGCCATGCAAGGCCCGAACATGGGATCCGTGTGCACACGTATGGCCATTGCGGGTGACTCATCGGGCGCTTGCTCGACGATGCGAATGGGTATTTGAAAACAGCGGAAGAGCTCTTCGATCTCGCTACCGGTCAATTCCAACCTGCCCTGTCGTTGAGCCGCCCGCACGATTTCGCGGGCACCTTCTGTATCGGGCGGACTGCTTAGCGGTTCAGGCGGAAGAATCTGCTGCGACAGATTCTGGCTGTAATGGTAGGAAGCAAGAATCCCGAAGGCATTCGCCGCTGTCTCCGGGGTGCGGAATGCCGGGGTGCCGGCTTCATCAAGCATGTGACGCAGGCGGCGCATTTCCGAGTCCCCCATGAGACAGCTCACGATGGGCTTGCGCGAGGCCGGTGCAAGGGCCGCCAGCTCGTTGACCACACTTTCCAGATCTGCAAGCGGGTCCGGCGCAAGAAGCACGAGCACGCCGTCTACAGCCTTATCCTCGATGAGGATTTCCAGCATGCGGCGCATGCGCTCAGCTGTCAGGGGCGCAAACGAAACCACCGGATTATCGACCCGCGCACCGGTTTCCAACAGTTCTGCCAACTGCTGCTTGCTAGTGGAAGCGAGCTCCGCCCTTTGCACCGCGGCCGCTTCGCCCATGACGTCCAACGCGAGCTTGGCCGCGCCATCTCCGTTGGAAAGCAGCGCGATACGTTTGCCTCGAGGCCTGCGCGTATGGACCAGAACTTTGATCGCAGAGAAAAGCTGCACGAAGAAACGAATGCGTACCGCGCCGACCCGCCGTAGCAGGGCGTTGAAAGCCGCCACATGGGCCGGGTCACGATCCATGGGCTCCTCAACTTTAAGCACGATCAGCGGCTTGACGCTGGCTGCGGCCCGCGCAGCGCTAGTGAAGCGGCGCGATGAGGTCGTTTCTTCCAGATAGAGCGCGATACTGTCAGTGCGAGGGTCCATCGCCAGGTAGTCCAGCACCTCCGCCACGTCGATATCGCCTTCGTCCCCCACGGAAATTACTGCTGAAAAACCGAGACGAACATCCGCTGCCCAATCCAGGACGGCGGAAGCAATGCTGCGCGATTGCGTCACCAACGCGACCCTGCCTGTGAGCGCGCTATGCGGGTGGTGACTCAAATTCATACCCATGTGCGGACGTTGCAAGCCGAAGGATCGGGGCCCCAGGATCAGGCTGTCATTGTCACGACTCCAGCGTCGTGCATGGTCGATGTCCTGCTTCGGGTCGTCCGACTGTTCCGGATGCGCGAGGACAACCACGTTGTGCGGCCGGTAGATGCTCAAACCGTCCAGCACAGCGGGCAAGTGTTCAGGGGGCACGCATACCAGGGCCAGATCCAGACGCTCGCCCGGCTTGACCCCTTCGAGTGAGTCTGGCCACATGCCTGCCATCGCTTGCTCTTCACTGATGCGCGTGACGGCATGACGCAAGCGGGTCGGTCTATCGATTTCCACGGGTAACGGACGATCCGCGACGACCGCCACGGCGCGTGGTTCGAACAAAGCAGCGAGTCTGTGACGCAGCATGATTTCCTTTTTCCGTCCGGGCTATCGGGCTTACTCTAAAATACAGCGAGCTCCTTGCCAACCTAACCGTCGCGATATCGTTGCGGCGGTCGATTTCTTTGCCATGACCACCACACAGAACGCCGTTCGTACCCGTTTCGCCCCCTCCCCCACAGGCTTCCTGCATCTGGGAGGTGCCCGCACCGCGCTATTTTCCTGGGCCTTTGCACGCCATCATGCCGGCACCTTCGTGCTGCGCATCGAAGACACTGACCTGGAACGTTCCACGCCGGAAGCCGTCCAGGCCATTCTCGATGGCATGCAATGGCTGGGCCTTACGCCTGATGAGGGCCCTTTCTACCAGATGCAGCGTATGGATCGCTACCGTGAGGTCATCCAGCGCATGCTGGAAGAAGGCACTGCTTACTACTGCTACTGCACGCCTGAAGAGGTGGATGCTATGCGTGAGAAAGCACGGGCGGCCGGCCTCAAACCCCGATATGACGGTACCTGGCGCCCTGAGCCAGGCAAAACCCTTCCCGAGATTCCGGAAGGTCGTAAGCCGGTCGTGCGCTTTCGCAATCCGCAAGATGGGGTCACGGCCTGGAACGACATGATCAAAGGTCCGATCGCCTTTGACAACGGCGAGCTGGACGACCTTATCATTGCACGCCCTGACGGCACGCCTACCTACAATTTTTGCGTAGTGGTAGACGACTGGGACATGCGCATCACCCACGTCATCCGCGGAGATGACCACGTCAACAACACGCCTAGACAGATTAATATTCTGCGCGCCCTCGGGGCAGACTTGCCCGTGTATGGTCACGTGCCCATGATTCTCGGCCCGGACGGCGAGAAACTCTCCAAACGCCATGGCGCGGTCAGCGTCATGGAATACGACAAGGACGGCTACCTGCCTGAAGCCATGGTCAATTACCTGGCGCGTCTGGGCTGGAGCCACGGCAATGACGAGCTTTTCACCCGTGAACAACTGGTGGAGTGGTTTGACACGCGCAATCTGAGCAAGTCGGCAGCGCAGTGGGATCCGAAGAAGCTCAACTGGGTCAACGCGCACTACATCAAGCAGTGTTCGGACGAAGACCTCGCTGAACGCGTCGCTCCTCGTATTGTTGAGCGCGGCGGAGACCCGACGGCAACTGACCTGAAGGCAGTGATGGCCCTTCTCAAAGACCGTGCAGAAACGCTTAATGAGCTCGCGGAAGGTGCTCTGCTTTTCTGCGGGCCTTACACCCCAGCCGACCCCGAACTCATGAGCCAGCATGTGGACGAAGCCGCGCGCGCCCTCCTGGCTGATTTCACCCGTAAGGCCAAGGAGCTCGCGACATGGGATGCAGACAGCATTGACGCGCTGATCAAGGCGATGCTGGCAGAGCATGGGGTGAAGATGCCCAAGCTGGGCATCCCCTTGCGCCTGGTGGTCACTGGGCGCAAGCAGACACCGGGCATCGGTCATGTTCTCGCCATTCTAGGGCGCGAACGTGTGCTGGAGCGGCTCGAAGCGCTGTAACTTCATCCTTGCCGGGGCTAAATCCTGCCGTACGCGCGCCCTGAGGCCTGGGCGGCGGCTACGCTACCACGGCAGGCGGTAGTCCGGCGGCATGCGCTTGGCGTCAAGCCGGGCGCCATCCGGAGCCTGAAGAGCGAGGCGATCGCCGCTTTCGCGGGCGATCTGGTAACGGTTCACATAAATGGGGTCTTTTGTGTCCACGGGTGAACCGTTCGACTCAAGCGTGCGCATCACCACAACCCCACCCTCGCGCGACCAGCAACCGCTTTCTGACAAACCCTGCGGTGCCTTGCCCGAGCGTTGAAGCTGTTCGCCATAGCTCATGGTGCCATCCGCATTCAGCACGAAATGCGTACGCAACTCGCCCGCCACGCCAGATTGCTTGCGAACGCTAAGCCAATTTCCGACCAGTGTGTCACCAGGGACAGCCGCCTTGCAGCTGGTATCTTCTTCCACTGGCTCAGGAGCGGGGCGCTGGGTTGCACAACCCGCCAGCACAAGAATGGACACCACCGCTGCGGTCAGGCCCACTCGCGCACAGCGCGAGGCCGAAAGTTCTAGTCCTTGATAGGCAGACATATCTCGTTCTTGATCTCGCGTAATGCCACTATGGTGCGCGTTTGCCGCACACCGGGCAGGTTGAAGAGAAATCGATGCAGGAAACCGTCATACGCTTCCGGGCTCTCGACCAGTATTTTCAATAGAAAGTCAGCATCGCCGGTGACAGCGTGACATTCCAGAATTTCCGGCGCATTTCGCACAGCGCGCTCGAAATTTTCCACCACATCCGCGGAATGCCTGTCCAAGCTGATTTGTGTAAACATGCAAGCGCCGAGCCCGACCTTGTGCCGATCTACCCGAGCGTGATAGCCCTGAATGACTCGCGAGGCCTCCATTGCCTTGACTCGCCGCCAGACCGGCGCAGAAGAAAGGCCGACTTGATCCGCCGTTTGCTGAGCCGAGGCTCTCCCGTCCGCCTGCAATACTCTGAGAATCCGTCGGTCTATTTTATCCATTGAATTCTCCTCCTCGCACCGGGCGAAATATACGTTTCGTTTTAAAGGGATTCTACGACGCCACTACGCAATAAACGTGCGACCGCCCGGGCCTACCATGGGAAGAAAGGAGACATCACCATGGCAGCGCTACCCCAACCGGCCTCCCACCGTTTAGAGGACAACCTCACCGTCCAGAACCAGCGCATCTTCCTGACGGGTACGCAAGCGTTACTTCGCATGCTGTTTAGTCAACGCAGGCGGGATCGGGAACAGGGCTACAACACAGCCGGATTTGTCAGTGGATATCGCGGATCGCCGTTGGGCGGCGTCGACCAGACCATGTGGCGCTTCAAATCCGGGCTGGAGAAACATGACATTCATTTTGTTCCGGCCATTAATGAAGACCTTGCAGCGACCATGGTGATGGGTTCGCAGCAAGCCGGCCAGCACCCTCAGCGTAAAGTGGAGGGAGTCTTTGGCATGTGGTACGGAAAAGGCCCGGGAGTTGATCGGGCAGGCGATGCTCTGCATCATGGCCATGCGGCCGGCGCATCGCGCAAGGGCGGCGTGCTGCTGATTGTGGGAGACGACCACACAGCCGCCTCGTCTTCTATTCCGCACGCCAGCGACGCCACGCTGGCCTCATGGGGAATTCCAGTCATCCATCCCGCATCAGTGGAGGATTATGAACACTTCGGCCTCTGGGGATGGGCAATGTCCCGTTTCTCCGGCAGTTGGGTTGCGTTTAAGGCGATTACAGAGACCGTGGAAAGCGGCCGCAGCTTTATACCGCCAACCGTCCCTTTATGCGACATGCCTGTAGAGGCTCAAATACAGCACCGGAGCGAGTACAGCGCGCGCGAATTTCTCAGCCCCGCGATAGAGGAAAGGATGTTGCAGCGGCTTGACGCCGTTCGTCTATTCGCGCGCCACCATTCGCTCGATCGGGTGAGAGAGGCAGCCCCCGGTTCCCGTCTGGGGATTGTGAGCGTCGGAAAAGCCTCACTGGACACCGAACAAGCTTTGCGGCAACTGCGTACCGTTCACCGCGAGCTTCCAGAAATTCGACATTTGCAGATCGGCCTTGTCTGGCCCCTGGATGGCGAAAAATTGAAGGAATTCGCACAGGGTATCGACCACCTTCTGGTTATCGAAGAAAAGACCTCGCTGGTTGAAGACCAGATCAGAGAAATCTTCTACAACCTTGCGGGCCGCCCATCCGTCCATGGGAGGCGAGGCCCCAATCATGAAGTGCTGGTAAAAGCGGCAGGACAGCTCACACCTTCCTTGGTCCGTGCAGCGCTACAGAGCTGGCTGAAGCAGATTCTGGGCTTGGAATTGGCCGAGGTTGGCGCCGCACCCCCTGCACCGCCCCACGACATTGCGCTACGGCGCCCCTATTTTTGCTCGGGGTGTCCGCACAGCACTTCAACGCGGGTCCCTGAAGGAAGCCGCGCGCTCGGCGGCGTTGGCTGTCACTACATGGCAAGCTGGATGAATCGCGAAACATCCGGGCTGACCCAGATGGGTGGCGAAGGCGTGGACTGGGTGGGGTTGATGCCCTTTGTGGAAAGCAGCCATGTATTCCAGAACATGGGCGAAGGCACGTATTTCCATTCCGGCCTGCTCGCCATTCGCCAGGCAATCGCCGCCGGCGCAAACATGAGCTACAAGATTCTCTTTAACGACGCCGTCGCAATGACGGGCGGACAACCTGTAGATGGGCCCATTTCTGTCCCCGGGCTTTGCCAGCAGTTGCTAGGCGAAGGGGTTAGTCATGTGGTCGTCACCACAGACGAGCCGGAACGTTATCGTTCAGTGAGTCTGCCCGCAGGGGTGCGCATCCATCATCGACGGGAACTGGACGCCCTGCAACGCCAGCTCAGAGAAATGAAAGGCGTCACCGTCCTGATTCACGATCAGACCTGTGCCGCGGAAAAACGCCGGCGCCGCAAGAAGCGCGAAATGCCCGAGCCCACAAGAAAGCTATTCATCAACCAGCAGGTCTGCGAGGGCTGTGGTGACTGCGGCGTGCAATCCAATTGCCTGTCCATTGTCCCTGTGGAAACGCCTCAGGGGCGTAAGCGCGCCATTGATCAATCTTCCTGCAACAAGGACTACACCTGTGTCGAAGGGTTTTGCCCAAGCTTTGTGTCTGTTGAGGGCGGGCGTCTTCGCAAGCAGCAGTTCGCGATGCCCGATTCGCGCAAGGCGCATCTGGACACGCTGATGCGACGCCTGCCACAGCCGCGGAAGACCTTGATACGAGATGCCGGCATCCTGGTGGTAGGTATCGGCGGCACCGGCGTAGTCACTGTGGGTGCAGTCATCGCCATGGCAGCCAAACTGGAAGGCCGTTCGGCCTCGGTACTGGATATCACGGGGCTCGCGCAGAAAGGCGGTGCGGTCATCAGTCACGTGCGCCTGTCATCCGGCGACTCCGCTACCGGTCCCGTCCGCATCGACACCGCTGGTGCCGACACCGCCATTCTTTGCGATGGCATTGCAGGGCTGAAGCCCGAGGCCTGGCAGGCACTCGCCCCCGGGCACAGTTTGGCTGTGCTGAATCTCTATGCTCCCCCGCCTTCAGAGTTCACACAGGAGATAAACGCTGTACATGATATGGACGAAGTAGCCAGGCTTTACCGAGATCAGCTGGGACCAGAACAGGTGCACGCTTTTGATGCTCACGCACTGGCCGCTCAACATTTCGGCGACGCGATTCTGGCCAATATGGTGATGCTCGGTTATGCATGGCAGCTCGGAGGCGTTCCGGTCGGTACCGAAGCCTTGCAGCAAGCGATCACACTGAATGGCGTTGCCGTCGAAGCCAATCTGCAGGCCTTTCAGCTTGGCCGCCTGGCGGCATGGCGGCCCGATGCGCTTGCGGAGGCCAGTGAGTCGCATCGCGCCTACAAGCCTGATGAAGAAACACTGGAAGTCATTCTGATCAGAAATCGAAAAGACCTAGTGAAGTATCAGGATGAGGCCTACTCGCAGCGCTACGTCCACACCATCACACAAATACTGAAGGCTGAACGCAGGCTTTATCCGGAATCCAGACCGGTGCTCGCCATCGCAGCAGCCCGCTCGCTCTACCGGCTTATGGCAATCAAGGATGAATATGAAGTGGCGCGGCTCTTCACAGATGGCCAGTTTCGCAGACGGCTGTCCGAACAGTTCGAAGGAGATTTCTCCTTGCGATTTCACATGGCCCCGCCGTTTCTGGCAAAAAAAGATCCGCATACCGGTAAAGCAGTTAAGACCAGTTTTGGTCCCTGGATGGAGCCTGCTTTAAAGTTGGTGGCACGTGCCCGCCGACTACGCGGCACGGTATTCGACCCCTTCGGCTGGCAGGCTGAGCGCCGTATGGAACGTCGGTGGCTGCGCGAATTCGAATCTTTGCTTGTGCAAACGACAGCACAGCTCAGATACGAGAATTATGCAGCCGCCATAAAACTGGCGGGCTTGCCTGAACTGCTGCGCGGTTTTGGACATGTCAAATTGGCCAATGCTGAAAAATATGAAGCGGAACTCGCGCGCCTTCGGCCCTTTTTTGACGCTGGCCCGCATGTGCCAACGGTCCTGCTCCATGCGCATCCGTAAATTCAAGGGAAGTTAACGCGGCCTTTTGGCGACATAGGCCTGCGAAAGCAGGCCTTCACTTGACTTGGCCGGGAAAAAGCTTGGACGTGCATAATCCTTAAGTTAGACTCATATGCGACTCACACTTCAAGGAGCACTACCATGGCTAAAGCCAAATCGGCCGCCAAAGTAGCAAAGAAAACCAAGAGCGCCAAATCTGCAACTGCTCAGGAGGCAAAAGTGAAGAGTCCGGCGCCTGAGCCGGCGGCCGAGGCAAGCAAACCTGCCAAGTCCCCAGCAGCAAAGAAAGCAGTGAAGAAGGCCCCTGCGAAGGCAGGCAAGACAGCCACAGCGAAGAAATCAGTCGCAGCAAAGAAGACAACTGGCGCAACGAAAACAGCTGCTGCAAAAAAGTCGACCGCGACGAAATCCGCAGCCACTCAAAGCGCCACATCCACACCCACCAAATCCAGCAAAACTGCCGCGAAGAAAACGCCCGCGAAAGCAGCTAAATCTCCCGCTGCAAAGAAAGCTGTGAAAGCAGCGAAATCTTCTGCAACAAAGGTACCGGCCAAAGCAGCGAAGACCGCCGCTACCGCCGATGCCAAGCCCGCTGCCAAGAAATCAGCGGCTAAAAAAGCGCCGGCCAAGGCCGCCGCGAAAAAGGTCTCCAAGACGGCGGTAAAATCTGCTGCCAAGAAGGCCGCCGGCAAGACTGCGGCAGCCGAGACCCCATCAACTTCAGCCGTAAAGAAAGCCGCAGCCGTAAAGAAAACCGCCAAGACGGCGGCCTCGGCGGGCAAGAAAACGACGAAGTCATCCAAGAAGGAAGGTTCGATGACTGAAACATCAACTGCAAGTAAATCAGCAAAAAAGGCGGACACCAAGGCCGCAAGCAAGGGTAGCAAGGCGGCCGCCAAGGCTGCGAAGAAGTCTGTGGAAGCCACTCCCGCCAAGAAAACCCGCAATCCTGCGGCTTCCTGGCCATTCCCCACTGGAAACAGGCCCTGACTTTCGCGCTTTAACAATGGCGGGGCCAAACTCCGCTTTCTGACCACCCCTTAGGGCAGGTGCTCATCAGCACTTCCGGGGTGGTTTTTCATGTGCGCGTGAACCGCGTAGCGCGTTTTTCCCCTGCGCGGTCTCATGCGACAATGATGAATCTTGTGTTTTTTCTATCTAGGCAACCATGTTCAGCGATGTCTTGTATTTCGTGCTCAACGTCTTGTTTTCACTGTTTGGCATCGCACTCATCATCAGGGCCTGGATGTACGCTATTCGCCTGCATCCCTTCAATCCCTATTCACAGGCCGTGCTGCGCGCCACCAACTGGCTCGTAGGGCCGCTACGCAACGTAGTCAAGCCTTCCAACAGAATTGACTGGCCAAGCCTAATTGCATGCTGGCTGACTGCTCTCGTGTATCTGCTATTGATGTGGTTGATACTTACGGGGCGAATGCCGTCTGCAGAAGGATTCCTGCGGTCCATGCTTGCCGCCCTGGTGACGATGGCGCGCTGGGCATTCAACATCGTGCTGTGGGTGACTCTAATCCAGGCCGTGCTTTCCTGGGTGAACCCGCTGGCGCCCATCATGCCCTTGCTCAATACCCTGACAGCCCCTTTGCTAGACCCCATCCGCCGCTTCATGCCAAATTTGGGCGGTCTGGATCTATCCCCACTAGTATTGCTGCTCCTGGCTCAGGTCGCCATCATGATGCTGCAACGCTTCGCCTTCACGCTGTTCGGGGTGTGAGCGTTTAGCGAGTCAAGCCCTGGTCTGTAGATACAACGGCTCGCCGGCTCATCCAGCCCGGCGAGCTTTTTTATACTTCTTACAGCGGCGCGACCCGTGTTGGACCGCCACCGCTAATAACGCGGACGCGCTGACCCACGCTTAGCGACACATCCGCTTCCTGTGCGATTACTCTAGTTTCGCCGTTATCCAGCCGCACGGTGATTTCGAGACCGGCCGACTTGCCTGTCTGATGCTCGACCGCGTCGCCCGCAAGTGCGCCTAGCAGTCCCCCGCCAATAGCGGCCAACACCTGCCCCCTGCCACCACCAATGGCGCTGCCCGCCACTCCACCGAGCGCGCCGCCGGCCAGGCCGCCGACACCGCTGGTGCGGTCATTTTGAATGACCACATTGCGTACGGATTCGACCGTTCCCAGACGAACGATTTGTTCGCGTTGCGCTTGGCCATAGGTATAGACAGAGCTGGAAGCGCTCTGGTGGGCACAGCCCGCCAGCACCGACAGCGAACCCGCCACGGCCGCAGCAACGAGCCAGCGCCGGGAAAAACGGCCGGCGCTCATCTGCATAGACGTGTTCATGTATTGCTCCTGAAGGTTGTTTCCACTACAGCGCAAGGCCGTAGTGGGCCTGTAAGACTGCTTCAATGTGCGCGCGCGTTGGCCGGTGATTCTGTGGGCCACGCGACGCCACTTTGATGCTACCCATCACATTTCCCAGTTTACACGCGTCGGCCAGCGACCAGCCTTTGGTCAGACCGTAAAGCAAGCCGGCTCGATGTGCGTCACCACAGCCGGTCGGGTCCACGACATCTTCGGCCGGAGCGACGGGAACGGTCACTCGTTCACCCTCTGAATACACGGCGGAATCGTCGGCCCCGTGAGTCACAACAACGCCTTGCAGATTGCTGGAAATATCTTCCATGCTCATCCCGGTACGCTGCACGACCACACTGGCTTCATACTCGTTGACGCACAGAATTGATGCCAAGTTCACCATGCGACGAATGTCCTCGCCATTAAAAAGTGGCATGGCCTGTCCGAGGTCGAACACAAAGGGTATACCGGCAGCGTGCATGCGCTCCGCGTGCGCGAACATACCGTCTTTGGAGT
>Ga0079224_100006300_pt1 | contig 15710 bp, 12 predicted proteins | sample Stecom2015_FD_80414 | JGI IMG/M metagenome (GOLD analysis project Ga0079224, IMG submission 80414) | Agricultural soil microbial communities from Utah to study Nitrogen management - Steer compost 2015 | ecosystem: Environmental > Terrestrial > Soil > Agricultural land | place: USA: Utah...
TGAAAAGGCTCACTGGGCTTCCTCCCGGGACGGCGGCCCTCGATGGCTGGGATGTCGGATGCCGGAACGGCCATCGGTTCCGGAAGGGGCCGCGCCCCCGGAACCGGGCGGCTCCGCCGGTGCGCCCGGCGGCCGATCGCCCTCCGGGCCGCGCCGGCGCCGGACCGGCGCCGCCGCCCGCGGCCTCGGGGCGGTGCTCGCACGATACCGCACCCGGTGGCCCCCTCCCCCGCTGAGGGCCGCCGCCCCGCCGCTGGGACCCGCGCCTTCTCACGCTCTGCGACCGGAGGGTTCCGGCGCATCGGCGGGGAGCGCCCTCCGGGGGGACGGTCGCGGCGCCGCGGAAGAGGCGGGCGGCGGGGCGCTCTCTCCGCGCTCGCCTCCCGCCCGGGCCGGCCGGGGGCGGGGCCATCGGCGGGCGGAGCGACCGCCGCCGGAGAAGCGCGGGAGCCGTCCCCGCCGACCCGGGCTCAGGCGGCCGGGACGGGCGGTGCCGCCGATGCCGTGGGGCCCGGTGGCTCAGTCCACCGAAGCCGACCGGTCCACCAGGCGCAGCGAGCGGATGCCGTTCTCCAGGTGCCACTGGAGGTAGGCGGCCACCAGGCCGCTGCATTCGGAGCGGTGCCGCTCCTCGCTGGCGTCGGCGGCCGGCCAGTCCCCGCCGAGCAGGGCGCCCATCAGCCGTACCGACTCCGGGGCGGGGTTGACCGCGCCGTGCGGCCGGCAGACCGAGCAGACCGCCCCGCCGGCGTGCACCGCGAAGCCGCGCAGCCCGCTCCGGGCCCCGCACCGGGCGCACTCCTCCAGCGCGGGCGCGTACCCCGCCACCGCCAGGGAGCGCAGCAGGAAGGCGTCGAGCACCAGCCGGGGGGCGTGCCCGCCCTCGCCCAGGGTGCGCAGCGCCCCGATGAGCAGCAGGAACTGGCGGAGCGCCGGATCCTTCTCCACCGCGACGATCTTCTCCGCGGTCTCCAGCATGGCGGTCGCCGCGGTGTAGCGGGCGTAGTCGGCGACGATCGGCTCGCCGTAGGCGCGCACCGTCTCGGCCTGGGTGATCACGTCCAGCGTGCGGCCGGTGTAGAGCTGCACGTCGATGTGGGTGAAGGGCTCCAGGCGGGCGCCGAACCGCGACTTGGTGCGGCGCACGCCCTTGCCGACCGCGCGCACCAGGCCGGTGCGCCGGGTCAGCAGGGTCACGATGCGGTCCGCCTCGCCCAGCTTCTGGGTGCGCAGGACGACGCCTTCGTCGCGGTAGAGGCTCACCCCGCCATTGTCCCGGATCCCGCCGACAGCGGGCGACCGGCGGCCGCCCCGGGAGAGGCCCCGAGGGGCGCTCCGGGGAGCGCTCCCCGGAGCCGTACCCCGATAAGCTGGCACATCTCCAAAGAAGGTCGGCAAATAGCGCGTATTGGTCTACATTGCTCTACGATCACGCACACCCCGCTGATCAATCCGACCCCTGGAGACCTCTCATGGGACGAGGACGTCGAAGGCACCGGCACCGCGAACCGCGGCCGCCGCGCCGCGGCAGGAGCGCGCTCATCGCCGCGGCTCTCGCCCTCCCCGTCGGCCTGGGCACCGCCGGTGCGCTGGTGCTGGCCAACCTGTCCGGCGGCGACGGCGCCCCCTCCGCCGACCCGCGGCAGATCGCCCCGGACGCGGCGCTGCCGCCGGCGGCCGGCGACTTCTTCGACGGCGCCTCCGAGCCGCCCGCAGAGGCGGACGGCGGGAGCGGCGGCGACGGCGCGGAGCAGGCGGAGCAGAACGCCCCCTCCGGCAGTGCCGAGGCGCAGGGCTCCGTCTCCGCCTCCGAGGCCCCCGATGAGGACGGGGCCGGGTCCGGGTCGGGCGGCGGCTCCGGCGGCCCGTCCGGTTCCGGCGGCGAGGGCGGCCAGAGCGGCGGCGGCTCCGGCGGCGGCGCCTCGGCCGCCGGGTCCGGGCAGAGCGGGGAGGTCGTCTCCCTGGTCAACGAGGAGCGAGCGAAGGCCGGCTGCGGCCCGGTCAGCGTCGACTCCCGGCTCACCTCCGCCTCCGAGAAGCACAGCCGGGACATGGCCGACCGCGACTACATGTCGCACCACACCCCCGAGGGCGTCGGCCCCGGCGAGCGCGCCGAGAAGGCCGGCTACTCCGCCTGGGGCGGGGAGAACGTGGCCGCCGGCTACTCCTCCCCCGAAGCGGTGATGGAGGGCTGGATGAACAGCGAGGGCCACCGCGCCAACATCCTCAACTGCGACTTCGTCTCGATCGGGGTCGGCGAGGCCGACGCCCGGTGGACGCAGAACTTCGGCTACGAGTGACCCCGCGCGGCCGTGCCGCCCGGAACGCGAGCGAACGGGCCCGCCCCCTCCGGTGAGGGTGCGGGCCCGTTCCGCGTCAGGCGGCCGGCGCCGTCCCGGTCAGCGCCGGGCGCGGTTCACCGCGCTGCACACCGCGCGCAGCGAGGCGGTGGTGATGTTGTGGTGCACGCCCACGCCCCACACGGTCTCCCCGTCCACCTCGGCCTCGACGTAGGCGGCGGCGCGGGCGTCGGTGCCCTCGCTCAGCGCGTGCTCCTTGTAGTCGACCACCCGGAACTTCACGTCGACCTGGGTCAGCGCGTCGCAGAACGCCGACAGCGGCCCCTGGCCGGTGCCGGTGATCTCGCGGATCTCGCCCTCGACCCGGACGTCGGCGCTGATCCGGTAGCCCTCCTCGGTGTTGGTCGAGCGGTGCGCCAGGATCCCGACCGGCCCGTCCTCGCCCAGGTAGGTCTCGGAGAAGATCTCCCAGATCCGCTCGCCGCTGAACTCGCCGCCCTCGGCGTCGGTGTGCTTCTGGATGACGTGGGAGAACTCGATCTGCAGCCGCCGGGGCAGGTCCAGCGCGTGGTCCCGCTGCAGGATGTAGGAGACGCCGCCCTTGCCGGACTGGCTGTTCACCCGGATGACCGCCTCGTAGTCGCGGCCCACGTCCTTGGGGTCGATCGGCAGGTAGGGGACGTCCCAGGGGTACTCCGAGACCGGGACCCCGGCCGCCTTCGCGTCGTCCTCCAGGGCGTTCAGCCCCTTCTTGATGGCGTCCTGGTGCGAGCCGGAGAAGGCGGTGTAGACCAGGTCGCCGCCGTAGGGGTGGCGCGGGGCGACCGGCAGCTGGGTGCAGTGCTCCACGGTGCGCCGGATCTCGTCGATGCCGGTGAAGTCGATCATCGGGTCGACGCCCTGGCTGTACAGGTTCATGCCCAGGGTGACCAGGTCGACGTTGCCGGTCCGCTCGCCGTGGCCGAACAGGCAGCCCTCGACCCGGTCCGCGCCGGCCATCACGCCCAGCTCGGCCGAGGCGATGCCGGTGCCGCGATCGTTGTGCGGGTGGACCGACAGGCATACGTGCTCGCGCCGGGTCAGGTTCCGGCTCATCCACTCGATCTGGTCGGCGTAGACGTTGGGGGTGGCCCGCTCGACCGTGGCCGGCAGGTTCAGGATGATCTCGCGGCCCGGGCCGGGCCGCCAGACGTCCATCACCGCCTCGCACACCTCCAGCGCGAAGTCCAGCTCGGTGTCGATGAAGATCTCCGGGGAGTACTCATAGCCGAAGTACTCGGTGTCGCCCAGGTACTGCTCGGCGAAGCGCATCACGTGCCGGGTGCCCTCGACCGCGATCTGCTTGCAGGCCTCGCGGTCGACCTTGAACACCACCCGGCGGAAGACCGGCGCGGTGGCGTTGTACAGGTGCACGGTGGCGCGCTCGGCGCCGACCAGGGACTGCACGGTGCGCTCGATCAGGTCCTCGCGGGCCTGGGTCAGCACCGAGATCTGCACGTCGGCGGGGATCCGGTCCTCTTCGATCAGGGACCGGACGAAGTCGAAGTCGGTCTGGCTGGCCGCGGGGAAGCCGACCTCGATCTCCTTGTAGCCCATCCGGACCAGCAGGTCGAACATCTCCCGCTTGCGCTCGGGGTCCATCGGCTCGATCAGGGCCTGGTTGCCGTCGCGCAGGTCCGTGGAGAGCCAGCGGGGGGCCGCGTCGATGGTCTTGGACGGCCAGGTGCGGTCGGGCAGGTCGACCGGCTTGAAGGGGGCGTAGCGGTGGAAGGGCATACCACTCGTCTGCTGCTGCGGCACCATGGAGAAAAGGCTCCTCTAGGACGTTTCCCCGGATTCGGGGGCACGGAGTCGTGGCCGACCTGAACACGCCGAAGCCCCGCGGCGAGGGAGCCGACCGTTCTAACGACCCCCGCCGCGGCCGCTAAGGAGGAGCAGCTCGCGCAGCATAACGTTGGCCACGTTAGCAGACTCTCCGCGTGCGGGACCGCACCGGCCCCGCGGAACGCCCGGCGGACCTGGAACGCCTCCGGTCCCGGAACTGTTCCCCGGCCCCCGGTGCCCGGGCATGCGTGCGGGGCGCAGCGGTGATCCGGCCAAGTGACCACCGATGCGCCCCGCGGGGCCGGTCCGCAGCGGTGGCCCGGCCAAGTGGCCACCGATGCGTCCGGTGCGGGGAGCCCCGCCGGCCCTCACGACGCCGGCGCGGCTCCCCCGTTCATGTACCGCCCTCTCAGGCGGCGTCCGGCTCCGGCTCGAACTCCTTCACCGCGTCGATCGCCGGACCGTGCGGGGTGTTCGCCTCGCGCTCGATCATGATCTCCACGAGCACCGGGCGGGAGGTCGTACGCGCCTCCTTGCGGGCCCACTCGATCGCGTCGCGGATCTCGGCGGGCTCGAAGACCCGGCGGCCGGAGCAGCCGTAGGCCTCCATCACCTTGACGTTGTCCGTGCCGTAGTCGTCGTAGTGGATGTCGACCTGGTAGTTCATGTCGAACGGGATCTCGGCCTGGCGGATCAGCCCGAGGTACTCGTTGTTCAGCATGATGATCACGAACGGCACGTTGTACTGCGCCGCGACCGCCAGCTCCTCGACCATGTACTGGAAGCCGTAGTCGCCGACGATGCCCACGACCTCGGCGTCCGGCTCGGTGTCCTTCAGCGCCTTCTTGACGCCGATGGCCGCCGGGATCTCCCAGCCGAGCGGGCCGGCCTGGCCGCAGATCTGGTAGTGCCGCGGCTTGTAGGCCTTCTGGTGCTGGCCGCCCCAGATCTGGTAGAGGCCGATCGCGGTGACGAAGTAGGCGTCCTCGTCGAAGGCCTCGTTGATCTCCTTGTAGACCCGCGGGGCCTTGATCGGGACGGAGTCGAAGTCCTCCTTGCGGCCCAGCGTGCGCTTGAGCTCGCCGATCCGCTCGATCCAGGCGCCGACGTCGGCCTTGGCCTTGCGCTGCTTCGCCGCGTCGATCAGCTCGCGCAGGAACAGCCGGGCGTCGGAGACGATGCCCAGGTCCGGCTCGAAGACCCGGCCCAGCTGGGTGGCCTCGATGTCGACGTGGATGAACTTGCGGTCGCCCCGGTAGACGTCGATCTTGCCGGTGTGCCGGTCGGCGAACCGGGCGCCGACCGCGAGCACCAGGTCGGACTCCAGGAAGGAGGCGTTGCCGTAGCGCTGCGAGGTCTGCACGCCGGTCATGCCCGCGTACAGCTCGGAGTCCTCGTCGAAGGAGCCCTTGCCCATCAGGGTGACCTGGACCGGGACCCGCAGCAGCTCGGCCAGCTCGGCCAGCTCGCCGGCGGCCTCGGCGAGGATGATGCCGCCGCCGGCCAGGATCAGCGGGCGCTCGGCCTCCAGCAGCAGGTCCAGCGCGCGCTCGACCCGCGGGCGGTGCGGCCGCACCTCGTTGAGCTGCAGCGGCGCGTCGATCGCCGGGGCGTACTCGATGACCTGCTGGGCGACGTCCAGCGGGATGTCGATCAGCACCGGGCCGGGACGGCCCTCCTGGGCGATCCGGAACGCCTCGCGGAAGATCCACGGAGCGCTGCCGGCCTCCCTGATCTGCACCGCCCACTTGGTGACGGGCTTGGCGATGGAGACGATGTCGACCGCCTGGAAGCCCTCCTTGTCCAGCAGGTCGGTGCGGTTCTGGCCGGTGATGCACACGATCGGGATGGAGTCGGCCATCGCGGTGTACAGGCCGGTGATCATGTTGGTGCCGGCCGGGCCGGAGGTGCCGATCGCCACGCCCACCTTGCCGGTGGTGCGGGACCAGCCGTCGGCCATGTGGGTGGCGCCCTCCTCGTGCCGGACGGTGAGGTGCTCGATCCCCCCCACCTGCTCCATGGCCTTGTAGAGGGGCAGGATCGCGGCGCCGGGGCAGCCGAAGGCGGTGTCGACGCCCTCGTCCTTCAGGACCTCGACGACCGCGTTCATCGCGGGCATCTGTACCATTTGCTTGAACCCTTCAGTGCTAGGGGGGTCATGGGCCCGCAGGCGGGACATCGGGTGCGGCCAACACCCGGGCCTCGGGGCGGTCGCGCGTATCACGGCTAAGCCGCGACCGCCTTCGGCCGTCCCGCCCGCGGGATCCCTTTTCCGGAGCGTTCCGAGCGGCTCCGCCCGCGCTTACTTCTCCTGGCTGGAGAGCTGCTCGACGATCTTCAGCAGCGCCGAGTGGTCCAGGCCGCCGTGGCCCTGGGCCTTGAGCGCGCCGATGAACTGGGCCACCAGGGCGCCGAGCGGGATCGCCACGCCGGCCTCGCGGGCGGCGGTGGTCACGATCTTCATGTCCTTGTCGTGCAGCGCGATGCGGAAGCCCGGGTCGAAGGAGCGGTTCCGCATGCCCTCGCCCTTGCGGGTCAGCACGGTGCTGCCGGCCAGCCCGCCGTTGAGCACCTTCAGGCCGGCCTCGGTGTCGACGCCGTGCGCCTCCAGGAAGACCAGGGCCTCGGCGACCAGCTGGATGTTGCCGGCCACGATGAGCTGGTTGGCGGCCTTGACGGTCTGCCCGGCGCCGGACGGGCCGACCAGCACCGGGGTGGTGCCCAGCACCTCGAAGATCGGCAGGGCCGCGTCGAAGTCCTCCTGGGCGCCGCCGACCATGATGGACAGCTTCGCCTCGATGGCGCCGGCCTCGCCGCCGCTGACCGGGGCGTCGAGCACCCGGAAGCCGCGGCGGGCGCCCTCCTCGGCGACGGCGCGCGAGACGTCGGGGCGGATCGTGCTCATGTCGATGACCAGCGCGCCGGCGGGGGCGTTGGCGTAGACGCCGTCCTCACCGAGCAGGACCCCCTCCACGTCCGGGGAGTCCGGGACCATGGTGATGACGACGTCGGCGCCGGCCACCGCCTCGGCGATCGTGTCGGCGGCCTTGCCGCCCTGCTCGGCGAGCTTCTGGGTGCGCTCCGGGGTGAGGTTGTTCCCGGTCACCTGGTAGCCGGCCTTGACCAGGTTGACGGCCATGGGCAGGCCCATGATGCCGAGGCCGATGAAGGCGATGTTCTGCTTGGCGGACATGTGGCTGGTTCCTTCCTGGGGAGGTCTGGTTCGCGGGGCCCGTCGAGGGCGGCGGCGGTCGGCGCCGGGATGTCTCCGCTGCGCCTGCGCCGCGGGATCAGCGGCCGAGCCAGCCAAAGCTCTCCGCGGTGGGCACGGTCGGCTTGTACTCCAGGCCGACGAGCCCGTCGTAGCCGCCGGCCTGGGCGGCCTCGAGCAGGTCGGGCAGCGGAAGGTCGCCGGTGCCCGGCTCACCGCGCCCGGGGGCGTCGGCGATCTGGATGTGGCCGAACTCGGCGGCGTGGTCGCGGACGACCGCGGCGACGTCGTCGCCGTTCACCGCGAGGTGGAAGAAGTCGGCGAGGAGCGCGACGTTGTCCGCGCCCGCGGCCTTGGCCCGCTCGACGACGGCCAGGCCGTCGGCGGCGGTCTTGATCGGGTAGGCGTCGGCGCCGCTGACCGGCTCGATGAGCACGGTGCCGCCGACCGCGGCGACCGCCTTGGCGGCGGCGGTGATGCTCTCCAGGGCGACCCGGTCCTGCTCGGCCGGGTCGACGCCCTCCTGGCGCAGCCCGTAGAGCGCGTTGAACGCCTTGGTGCCGGTGCGCCGGGCGATGCCGACGACGACGTCCAGGTTGTCGCGGAACTCGCCGGCCCGGGAGGGCTGGGAGAGCACCCCGCGGTCCGGGCCGGGCAGCTCGCCGGCGAAGAAGTTCAGCCCGGTGAGCTCGACCCCGGCGTCGGAGATCGCGGCGACGAAGGCGTCGACCTCGGCGTCGGAGGGGACCGGGGAGGCGAAGGGCCACCAGAACTCGACAGCGTCGAACCCGGCCTTGCGGGCTGCGGCGGGGCGCTCGTTCAGCGGCAGCTCGGTAAAGAGCAGCGAGCAGTTCACCGTGTAGCGCAGCGAGTGGCTCATGGCGTGCTCTCCTCAGCAGAGTCGGCGGCAGTGATTTTCATGATGCGGAATCTGTTTTTCGCTTGAAGGAATGATGTGAGTCTGCGTCGCGAACCGCGGCTTGTCAACCACCCCTCCACCCGGGATCCCGCCCGGACCCCCTCGACCCCTTATAAGGAGCAAAGGGGTAGACAGTGGGACGTAGCTCACAGAAACTCACATACAGGGCGCTCACCTGCCCTGCCGCCCGCCGCCCCCGCCCAGAAGTTCCGGAGGCCGGTGTTGACAAGCACACTGTGACCGGGGCTACAGTCCGACATGTAAAAGAAAGTTTCTGCACTACGAAATCCGACCGTCTTCCCAGTGGCCGCCGCGTTAACGCGCGCTCCAGCCACGGCGCGCGGCCGCACCGCGCCACCGGGCCGGGGTCCTGCCCCGGCGGACGGACGGACCAGGACGAGGGGACCATGTCCGACACCTCTTCGGGCTCCTCCGCAGCGGAGCGGAACGACGATCCGGGGCTGGCCCGCATCAACGCGCTGACCTCGGACGACTTCCGCGCGGAGTTCGCCCGGTGCCTCAACGTGGACCGGTGGACCGCAGCCCTCGACGCGGAGCGGCCCTTCGCCTCCCGCGAGGCCCTGCTCGCCGCCGCGGACGCGCACGCCGCGCAGATGAGCGACGACGAAGTGGACACCGCGATCTCCCGGCACCCGCGGATCGGCGAGAAGGCGAGCGGCTCCGACACCGAGTCCCGGTGGTCGCGCGGCGAGCAGTCCGCCGTCACCGCCGGCGGCGACGCCGCCGCGCAGGCCTTCGCCGAGGCCAACGCCGCATACGAGGCCCGCTTCGGCCACATCTACCTGGTGTGCGCCTCCGGCCGCTCCCCCGAGGAGCTGCTCACCGACCTCAAGGAGCGGATGGACAACTCCGCCGAGCAGGAGAAGCGGGTCGTCGCCGGAGAGTTCCGCAAGATCGCGCTGCTGCGCGTGGAGAAGGTACTGGACAACGCATGAGCCACGTCACCACACACGTCCTCGACGCCGCCCTGGGCCGCCCCGCGGCCGGTGTCGAGGTGAGGCTGGAGGCCGCCGCCGACGAGGCGCGCACCTCCTGGAAGCCGGTCGCGACCGGCGCCACCAACGAGGACGGCCGCGTCCCGGACTTCGGTCCGGACCAGCTGGAAGCAGGGATCTACCGGGTCGTCTTCGACACCGCGGGCTACTTCGAGCGCACCGGGCAGCGCGGGTTCTACCCCGACGTGACCATCGCGTTCGAGCTCGCCGACACCGAGGCGCACTACCACGTCCCGCTGCTCCTCAGTCCGTTCGCGTTCTCGACCTACCGGGGGAGTTGATGCCTTAAGGAGTCGACCGGAATCGACATCCCTTCCGAGTGCGGTGACAGGTCCTTCCGCATGACCACAGCGGTCCTCCCTCGTCGCACGCCGCGCGACCCCGCGACGGCGCCCCCGGGCGCCCCGGGCGCGCAGGCCCTTTCTGTGAACCGCCCCGCGCCCTTCCCGCGCGAACGCGGACGGCGGCCGGGGCGGCGAAGCCTGATCTCGACGCACAGGACGGAGACGATCCATGGGGATCCGACTCGGAGACAACCAGTACGGCAAGGCCGAGGTGCGCATGGTGCACGTCGACCGCGGCACCGCCGTGCACAGCATCAAGGACATCAACTACACCTCCCAGCTCCGCGGTGACCTGGAGTCGGTGCACACCGAGGGCGACAACTCCAAGTGCCTGCCCACCGACACCCAGAAGAACACGGTCTACGCCAAGGCCAAGGAGTGGGGCGGCGTCGGCGCCATCGAGGACTTCGCGCTGAAGATGGCCCGGCACTTCGTGGACGAGCACGACTACGTCTACGGCGCCCGCCAGGAGGTCGAGGAGTACACCTGGGAGCGGATCACCACCTCGGCCGGCCCGCACGACCACTCCTTCGTCCGCAACGGCGGCGAGGTACGCAACACCGTGGTCACCAAGGACGGCGACAAGGAGTGGGTGGTCTCCGGTTTCTCCGGGCTGACCGTGCTCAAGTCCACCGGCTCTGAGTTCCACGGCTACCCGAAGACCAAGTACACCACGCTGGCCGAGACCGACGACCGGATCCTGGCCACCGACGTCACCGCCCGCTGGCGCTACATCGGCACCGACGTCGACTGGGACAAGACCTACGCCTCGGTCAAGTCCCTCATGCTCGAGGCGTTCGCCGACACCCACAGCCTGGCGCTGCAGCAGACGCTGTACGAGATGGGCAAGGCCGTCCTCGAAGCGCACCCGGAGATCGCCGAGGTCAAGTTCTCCATGCCGAACAACCACCACTTCCTGGTGGACCTCTCCCGGTTCGGCCTGGAGAACCCGAACGAGGTGTTCTTCGCCGCGGACCGCCCCTACGGCAAGATCGAGGCCGTGGTCGAGCGCGACGACGCCCCCGAGGCGGGCCGCGCCTGGGAGACCGTGCCGGCCTTCGTCTAGCCGCGGCTCCCCGTCCCGGTCCGGGCCCCGCCCCCTTCGGGGCCCGGACCCCCATCCCGGCCTGGGCGGCGCCTCTGCCGTCCCCGACCGCCAGCCGTCGGCGCGCGAACCGCACCGCGACAGCCGCACGGCCGCGACGCGTACCCGCATCCCGGATGCGCGCCCCTAACCGAACGCTCATGGGCCACCGCGCCTCGCCCAGGGGCGCCGCGGCCCGCACCCACTGACCCAGTAGGGGCCCGGTCAAGGAACATGCGACACGACAACGACGGCGGTGGAAACGACCTCCGCGCGCAGCACGACACCACCGCCACGGCGACCCGGGACCGCTCGGCCCCTCCGCCGGGGCAGGGCGCCGAAGAGCACCCCGAGGACTGCCGGCACACCACCGGCCAGTACCTCATCGGCGGGCTCCAGCACCTGCTCACCATGTACGCGGGGCTGATCACCCCGCCGCTGATCATCGGCACCGCGGCCGGCCTGGACGGGGCGCAGACCGCGACCCTGATCGCCGCGACCACCCTGCTCGCCGGCATCGCGACCCTGCTCCAGACGCTCGGCGTGCGCTGGCTGCGGCTCGGCTCCCAGCTGCCCATCGTGGTCGGCGCGACCTTCGTGCCGGTCGGCGCGATGGAGGCGATCGCCGCCGGCGACGGGCTGCCCGCGGTCTTCGGAGCCTCGCTCGCCGCCGGCCTGTTCGGCCTCGCGATCTCGCCGTTCTTCGGCTCCCTCGCGCGGTTCTTCCCGCCGATCGTCACCGGCACCATCGTCACCGTCATCGGGCTCTCGCTCTTCCCGGTGGCGCTGGGCTGGATCGTCGGCGACGCCCCCGGCGGCGTGCCGGCCACCGGCGACCTGCTGCTGGGCCTGGGCACGCTGGCCCTGGTGCTGCTGCTCAACCGGATCCCCGGCGTGATCGGCCGGTTCTCCATCCTGATCGGCCTGGTCACCGGGACGGTGGTCGCCGCGCTGACCGGGCGGGCCGACTTCTCCGAGGTCGTCCCGGGGCCGCTGTTCGCCCTGCCCGAGCCGTTCCACTTCGGGCTGCCCTCGTTCCAGCCCGCGGCGATCCTGACCATGTGCATCGTGATGCTCGTGGTACTGACCGAGGGCACCGCCAACATCATGGGCGTCGGCGCGGTCGTCGGCGCCCGGGTGGACCGGCGGCGGATCTCCGAGGGGCTGCGCGCGAGCGCGCTGGCCACCACCATCGCACCGCTGGTCAACACCTTCCCGGTGTCCTCCTTCGCGCAGAACATCGGCCTGGTGGCGATGACCCGAGTGCGCAGCCGCTTCGTGGTCGCCTGGGCCGGCGGGCTGCTGGTCCTGCTGGGGCTCTTCCCGGTGCTGGGCCGGCTCGTCGCCGCGGTGCCGATGCCGGTGCTCGGCGGCGCGGGCCTGGTGCTATTCGGCACCGTCGCGGCCAGCGGCATCAAGACGCTCGCCGAGGACGACCTGACCGACCAGCTCAACCTGGTGCTGGTGGGCGCCTCGCTGGGCGCGGGCATGGTCCCGCTGCTGTTCCCGCACTTCTACGAGGGCCTGCCGGACTGGGCCGCCACGGTGCTGCACTCGGGCATCGTGGGCGCCTCTCTGGTCGCCATCGCACTTAACATCCTGTTCAACGCGGGGCGCCGCGGACGGAACACGGATGCGGGAGAACATGACGCGGCCCGGCCGCCGGCCGAGCCGCACCCGGAACCGGGGGCCTGACACCTCCCCGGCCGGAACCCAGACCACCCCTCCCCGGCGGCCCCGGGGAGGGGGCGCGGACGGTGCGTCCGCACGACCGGTCGCCCGCGCTGCGACCGGAGCAGGACAGGAGCGGCCCCTGCAGGGCGCGACGGGGCCGCTCCCGACCAGACAACCGGTTCGACCGCACCCCGGGACGGTGTCCCCCAGGGTGGAGTGCCCCGCACCTCGGGACGGTCGTGCCAAGACCCCAAGGGGCTGAAACCGGCCATGCAACTCGGAAAGTCGAAAGACGGCACCCCGGCCACTACGAAAGCCGCCGCCCACGATGGGGACACCTCCATCCCCCCACGCCCTGAAGACGAACGCCTTCCCGCGAAGCTGCTCGGCCTCTACGGCCTGCAGCACATCCTGACCATGTACGCCGGGGCCGTCGCACCGGCCCTGGTGATCGGCGGCGCGGCCGGCCTCAGCCCGGCCGACCAGGGGATCCTGGTCAGCGGCGCGCTGCTGGTCGCCGGCATCGCCACCCTGCTGCAGACGCTCGGCCCGTGGCGGACCGGCGCCCAGCTGCCGATCGTGGTGGCCGCCTCCTTCGTCCCGGTCGGCGCGATGACCACCATCGCCACCGATCAAGGGCTCCCGGTGGTGTTCGGCGCCTCCCTGGTGGGCGGCCTGTTCGCCCTCTGCCTGACACCGTTCTTCGGGCAGCTGGTGCGGTTCTTCCCGCCCGCGGTCACCGGCAGCATCATCACCGTCATCGGCCTGTCGCTGATGCCGGTGGCCGCCGGCTGGATCGTCAACAACAACCCCTCCGGCCACCCGTCGCTGAGCGACATCGGGCTCGGCGCGGCGACGCTCGCCCTGGTTCTGCTCTTCTCCCGGGTGCTGCCGGGCCTGCTCGGCCGGGTGGCGATCCTGCTCGGCCTGGTCGCCGGCACCCTGATCGCGCTGCCGCTCGGCAAGACCGACTTCAGCGCGGTGTCCGAGGGCGCGTTCTTCGCGCTGGGCTCGCCGCTGCACTTCGGCATGCCGCAGTTCGAGCTCGCGGCCATCCTGACCATGTGCGTGATCATGCTGGTGGTGCTGACCGAAGGCGCCTCGCACATCATCGCGGTCGCCGAGATCACCGGCTCCAAGGTGGACGCCAAGCGCATCTCGGCGGGCCTGCGCGCCGACGTCAGCGCCTCCATCATCGGCCCGATCTTCAACAGCACCCCGGGCAGCTCGTTCGCGCAGAACATCGGCCTGCTGGCGCTCACCAAGATCAAGAGCCGCTTCGTGGTGGCCAGCGGCGCCGGCATCCTGATCATCCTCGGGCTGTTCCCGGTGCTCGGCCGGGTGGTGGCGGCCATCCCGATGCCGGTGCTGGGCGGTGCGGGCCTGGTGCTGTTCGGCACCGTCGCGGCCAGCGGCATCCGCACCCTGGGCAAGGTCGACTTCGACAACAACCTCAACCTGATCCTGGTGGCGACCTCGCTCGGGTTCGGCATCCTGCCGATGGCGGTGCCGGACTTCTACGAGGGCTTCCCCGGTCCGATCGCCACCGTGCTGCACTCGGGCATCGTGGGCGCCGCGATCGTGGCGATCCTGCTGAACATCTGCTTCAACGTGATCGGCCGCAAGCGGTCGGAGCCCTCCGCCGAGATCGACCGGGACGAACTGAAGACCGCTGGCCCCGGCGAAGCCAAGTACACCGAGGCCGCCGACGCGGCCTACCGCTCCCGCGGCGAGCGGCAGGACCCCGACGGCGGCGAGCGGGCGCCCGGCGACGGGGAGCTCAGCGCCAAGAGCGACTGACCCCCTCCGCTCCCCGGCCCATCGGGACGGGAAACGGCCCCGGGCAGCGCGCCCGGGGCCGTTTCCCGTCCCGATGGGCCGGGGTAGTACTCCCGCGGCCGAGCCTCCCGGGAGCCGAGAGATGACCTCCGATCCCCCGCTGCGCGGGAACCGCGACTTCCGCCTGTTCCTCGCCTCGCACGTGTGCAACGAGAGCGGCGCGGCGCTCTCCCGGATCGCGCTGCCGCTGCTGGCCGCGGTCGCGCTCTCCGCCTCGCCGCTGGAGATGGGGCTGCTCACCGCCGCCTCCGGGCTGGCCTTCCTGCTGCTCGGGCTGCCCGCCGGCGCCTGGGTGGACCGGGTGCGCCGGCGCCGGGTGATGATCGCCGCCGACCTGGCCCGGTCCGCGCTGCTGGGCTCGGTCACCGGCGCCTGGGTGCTGGGCGTGCTGGACATACCGCTGCTGATCGCCGCGGCGTTCCTCGCCGGGTGCGCCCAGCTCTTCGGCGACGTGGCCGACCAGAGCCACCTGCCGGCGATCCTGCCCCGGGACCGGCTGGTGGCGGGGAACGGCCGGCTGGAGCTGGTGCGCACGGCGACCGGCACCGGGGGCGCCGGGGCGGGCGGCGCGGTGGTGCAGGCGGTCGGGGCGCCCTTCGCGGTGCTCTGCACCGCGCTGGCCTCGCTGGCCTCGGCGCTGCTGCTGTTCCGCATCCGCGCCGCGGACCCGGCGCCGGAGCCCCGGCCGGGCCGGCCCCGGCTGCGCACCGAGATCGCCGAAGGGCTCTCCTTCGTGCTCGGCCACCCGGTGCTGCGGGTGCTCATCGCGCACATGGTGGCGGCCACCGCGGCGATCAGCGCGCTGCTCGCGTTGCAGATGCTGTACTTGAGCCGGACGCTGGGACTGCCGCCGCTCGCGATCGGCCTGGTGCTGACCGTGCCCGCGGCCGCGGCGGCGCTGGCCGCGCTCGGCTCCGGCCCGCTGGCCCGCCGGCTGGGCGACGCGCGGCTGGCCCGGCTGGCCCCGCTGCTCTGCTTCCCGTTCGCACTGCTCTACCCGCTCGCCCAGCCCGACTGGCGGCTGGCCGTCTACATCGCCGCGCTGTGCGTGGTGAACGCGGGCGTCATCCTGTTCAACGTCACCCAGGTCAGCTACCGGCAGGCGGTCTGCCCGCCGCGGCTGCTGGCCCGGGTGAACGCGACCGTGCGGTTCGCGGCCTGGGGGACGGCGCCGCTGGGCGCGCTGGCCGGCGGGATGCTCGGCGAGGCGCTCGGGGTACGCGGCGGCATGGCGGCCGGCGCGGCCGTGCTGGCCGCCGCCCCGCTCCTCCTGCTGCTGCCCCCGCTGGGGCGGATGCGCGCCTTCCCCGTCCCACCGGACCACCGCCCGGGCTGAGCGCTGCTGCCCCGCCGCCCCGGCCGGCCAGGACCGAGCGGCCGCTCACCACCAGAGGCATCCCGGCAACGCGGACCACCCGAGCGCGGCGCCCCACGGGGGTCGGGGTTCAGGCGGGTGGCGACGGCGGGAAGGGGTACCGGCCGGGCGGTCCGGCGCGGCA
>Ga0079224_100006301_pt1 | contig 15708 bp, 13 predicted proteins | sample Stecom2015_FD_80414 | JGI IMG/M metagenome (GOLD analysis project Ga0079224, IMG submission 80414) | Agricultural soil microbial communities from Utah to study Nitrogen management - Steer compost 2015 | ecosystem: Environmental > Terrestrial > Soil > Agricultural land | place: USA: Utah...
CCACTACGCCGAGCGGGCCGAGCGGTTCGCCCGGCTCTACGCGGCGGTGGTGGCCTGACGTCTCAGAGGTGGTAGGTGATCTCGGCGTCCTGCCGCAGCTGCTCGAGCAGCGCGGTCACCGCCTGGCCCTCGTGCTCCTGGCGGAGCTGGGCCTCGAGCTGGGGGCGCACCTCGTCGAAGGACGGCACCTCCGCGTCCTCCCCGGCCTGCCCGACGGCCTCGTCGTAGAGGGCCTGGAGGTCCTCGTCGGCGGGGGTGAACTCCCCGGCCTCGTCGGTGACGAGCTGCTCGATCGACGTCTGCATCCGCAGCTCGCCCATGGCCTCCTCGCGGCCCAGCCCCTGCTCCTCGAGCATGGCGAAGAGCTCGTCCGCGGAGCCGAGCCCGCTCTGGGCGGCGAGCTCCTCGGCGGCGGCGGTGACCTCCTCGTCGCTCGGGGCGATCGACCGTGCCTCGGCCTCGGCGAGCAGCAGCTCGGTGTCGACCAGCCCCTCGGCCGTCTGCTGCTTGAGCTGGTCCTGGTCCACCTCGGTCTGGCCCGTCATCTGGCCCTGCATGAAGGCCTGCTGGAGCTGGCTGGCGTAGACCTGCTCGAAGTCCTCGCGGGTGATCTCCACGCCGTCGACGACGGCGACGACGTCCGGCAGCCCCTCGAGGTCGGGCTGGGGCGGGGTGGGCGCGGCGCCCTCCGGTGCGGTCTCCTCGGCCGCCGGGCTGCTCGCGTCGGTGGCCCGGTCGGTGGCGTCGTCGGCCGAGCTGCAGCCCACGAGGGCGAGCAGGAGGGCAGCGGTCGCCACGGCAACCTTGGTGCGCATGGGGGATCCTCTCGAAAGATGAGCGTCCAGCGTGCGCGCCTCTCCCGCCCCCACGCAAGTCCCCGGCCGGGGAGCCCCGCTCAGTCCAGGCGGATGTCGACGGCGTCGGCGTGCGCGGGCAGGTCCTCCGAGACGGCCAGCGCCCGCAGCGGTTCGGCGACCTTGCGCAGGGCGGCGTCGTCGTACTCGATGACCTGGACCGGCTTGAGGAAGGCCATGACGCTGAGGCCGGAGGCGAACCGCGCGGTGCCCCCGGTCGGCAGCACGTGGTTCGAGCCGGCAAGATAGTCGCCGAGCGGCACCGGGCTGTAGGGACCGACGAAGATCGCCCCGGCGTTCCGGATCCGTCCGGCGACGGCGGCCGCGTCCGCCGTCTGGATCTCCAGGTGCTCCGCGCCGTAGGCGTCGCACACGGCGATCCCCTGCTCGAGGTCGGCGACGAGGACCGTGCCGGACTGCGGCCCGGACAGGGCGGTGCGCACCCGCTCGGCGTGCGCGGTCGTGGCGGCCTGCCGCTCGATCTCGGCGTCGACGGCGTCCGCGAGCGCGAGGCTGTCGGTGACGAGCACGGAGGCCGCGGCCGGGTCGTGCTCCGCCTGGGAGATGAGGTCGGCCGCGACGTAGCGCGGGTCGGCGCCGCCGTCGGCGAGGACGGCGATCTCCGTGGTCCCGGCCTCCGCGTCGATCCCCACACGGCCCATGACGGCGCGCTTGGCGGCCGCGACGTAGATGTTACCCGGACCGGTGACGACGTCGACCGGGGCGCACAGCCGCTCCCCGTCGGTGGTGCCCGGCTCCCCCGCTGCGCCGTGGGCGAACATCCCGACGGCCTGGGCGCCGCCGACGGCGTAGACCTCCTCGACACCGAGCAGCGCGCACGCGGCGAGGATCGTCGGGTGGGGCAGGCCGCCGAAGGCACGCTGGGGCGGGCTGGCGACGGCGAGCGAGGGCACGCCGGCCACCTGGGCGGCGACGACGTTCATCACGACGCTCGAGGGGTAGACGGCCAGCCCGCCGGGGACGTAGAGGCCGACCCGGCCGACCGGGACCCAGCGCTGCCGGACGTGGCCGCCCGGCAGGATCTCGGTGTCCCGCTCGGTGGGCAGCTGGGCCGTGTGCCCCGCCCGGTTGTGCACGATCGAGAGCTCGAGCGCCCCGCGGACCTCGGGGTCGAGGTCCGCGAGCGCCGCCCGGAGAGCCTCGGCCGGCACGCGCAGGTGTTCGGGCCGCACGCCGTCGAAACGCTCGGCGAGGTCGCGCAGCGCGGCGGCGCCGCGGGTGCGGACGTCCTCGACGATGGGGAGCACCTGGGTGAGCGCGGCCTCGACGTCGAGCGTGGCGCGCGGCAGCACGCCGGCGAGGTCGGACACGTCGTGGCCGCGGAGGTCGATTCGCCTGAGCATGGCACCGATCGTAAGGCGCTCCGGTCCCCGGCTGCCGGGACGTCCAGCCGGGAGGGACCCGGGCGCGGGCCGCCCGGGCGGGCCGTTCGCGCCCGGAGGCCCCGGCACGGCATGATCGGGGCATGGCTGCGGACCAGGTCGTGCCGGTCGAGGGTGAGATCCGCCTCGGCCAGTTCCTCAAGCTCGCCTCGCTCGCCGAGTCCGGCGCGCAGGCCCGCGAGCTCATCGCCGACGGCGCGGTGAGCGTCGACGGTGAGGTCGAGACCCGGCGGGGACGTCAGCTGGCCGCCGGCGCCCGCGTCGAGGTCGACCTGCCGACGGGTCCCGTCGCCGCCGTCGTCGGCTGAGCGCTACAGACCCGCCACCCGGAATCTGTCGCGACCCTCACCGCGGTCGTCCCGGACCGCTGGCTACCGTGACGGTGTCCCCGACGAAAGGTGCTGCCATGACCGCGACCACCCCCACCGTGCTCGCCGACTCCCTGCCCGCCGGCCTGGTGCGCGACGCCTCGCTCGTCGTCGGCGGGGCCGCGTTCACCGGGCTGCTGTCCCAGGTGGTCGTCCCGCTGCCGTTCACGCCGGTGCCCCTCTCGCTGGGGACGTTCGCCGTCCTGCTCGTCGGGGCGTCCCTCGGGCCGCTGCGCGGGACGCTGAGCATGCTGCTGTACGTCGGCGCCGGGATGGCCGGGGTGCCGTGGTTCGCGGAGCAGAGCTCCGGCTGGCACATGGCGTCGTTCGGCTACGTGCTCGGATACGTCCTTGCCGCCGGGCTCGTCGGGTGGCTCGCCCGCCGGCGCGCCGACCGGCGACCGCTGTCGATGGCCGGCGCCGCCGTGCTCGCGACCCTCGCGGTGTACGCGGGTGGCGTGCCGTGGCTCATGGTGAGCCTCGGTGTCGGGCTCGGCGAGGCGCTCGTCCTCGGCGTGCTGCCCTTCCTCCTCGGCGACGCCCTCAAGGCCGCGGCAGCCGCCGGGCTGCTGCCCGCCACCTGGAAGCTGCTCGGTCGGTCGGCCGGACGCTGAGGAGGCGGGGACCGGCGCCCCTCACGCCGGCTTGCGGGCCTCGACGAGGTGCCGGGTGGAGTGGGTGACGAACACGTCCCCGCCGCGCAGCCGCGCGTCGAGCTCGCGCAGCCGCTCGCGGTAGGCGGCCACGGAGAAGTCCGGGACCCACCACACGCACTTGCGCAGCAGCCAGACGACGGCGCCGACGTCGCGGATCTCCACCCGGCAGCGCGCCCGCCGCAGGCCGACGACCTCGAGCCCGGCCGCCTCCGCCGCGGCCGCCTCGTGGCGCGGGTCGCGGCCGTCGTCGTGGGTGAGGGGGCCGAGGAAGTACTCGCTGAGCCCGCGGACCGAGGCGGGGCCGACGTGCTGGGCGAGGTAGTGCCCGCCGGGGGCGAGCACCCGGTGGATCTCCGGCCAGTCCGGGCTCACCGGGTGCCGCGACGTCACGAGCTCGAACGTCTCACCGGGGAGCGGGAACGGTGCGCCGGGCCGGGTCGCGACGACCTCGACGCCACGGGGCCCGAGCAGCCGGCGCGCCCGCTCGGCGTTCGGCGCCCACGCCTCGGTCGCCACCATCCGCGGCGGGAGCACGGGCGCCTCGGCGAGGACCTCCCCGCCGCCCGTGTCGACGTCCAGCGCCGACCGGACCCCCGCCAGGCGCTCGGCGAGCAGACCGGCGTAGCCCCACGGCGGACGCTCCTCGCTCGCCCGGCCCTCGAGCCAGCCGAAGCCCCAGCCGGTGACGTCGGCGGCCTCGGCCTCCGCCACCAGCTCCTCGAACGTGCGCACGACGCCAGCCTCCCCACCGTGCCGGCGGACGGTCAACGGCTTTCGCGCACGCGGCGCGCTACCGGGAGTGCTCCGGCGCCCAGTCGCCGTCCTCGTCCCGTACCCACGTCTCCCCCGCGCCACCCGCTCCGGGCGGGTCGGTGAGCCACAGCGTGGCGTCCGGGTCCCAGCCGGCGAGCACGGTGGACCGGCCGTCGCCCAGTGGCAGCGCCCGGCCCGCCGTCGTGAGGTAGCCGGCCACGGTGAGGTGCACGGCGTCGACGTCCTCGGCCACCCGCTGCCAGTCGGGGATCACCCACGGCAGGTGCTCACCGGTGGCGCGGAACCAGTCGTACCGGCGTGAGGCGCCGACGTCGAGCGGGTGACGCCGGCAGAGCTCGATCCAGGCCTCAGGCCCGTCCACCTCGTACACGCGCGCGTCCGCAGGGACCTCCACGCGCCGGACGGTGGCGCGGTCCCAGCCGAGCTCGTCCTCCACCATCCGCAGGCCCAGCGGCCCGCGGCCGGGGATCAGCGACGTGGTCGACACGAGACCGGCGACGGGGACCGACCACCAGTGCGCGCTGATCGGTTCGCGCGCGTCGCCGGGCTGCTCACGGCGGAACTCCTCCTCGAGCGCCCGTTCACGCTCGGTCCAGCGAGCGAGCTGCCGATCGGCCGGCAGCCCGGCCCACGGGTCCGGCCCCCGGTCCTCCGGCTCGAGGAAGGCCACCGTCCACTGGTCCGTGCGCCGCAGCGGCGCGGTCCACCAGGCGGTGTGCGCGGAGGTGGTCACCCGGCGCGCGACCCGGGACAGGGCACCCGCCACCTCGGGCGTCGCGGCGAGGACGTCCTCACCGTCGGGCTCCTGCCAGTACCGGGCACTGTCGACGGTCGCGCCGAGCGCCCGCCACACCTGCTCCGCACCGGGCTCGGGCAGCGGCCGGTCCTCGATGAGCCGGGCGACCTCCGCGGATGAGGGCTCGGGGAGCGGGTCGGGGACGCCCCAGCCGAACACCACCCGGGAGGTGCCGGCGCCGGGGTCGGCGTGGTGTGCCGCGTAGAACAGCGCGTGGCGGAGCTCGTTGTCGTCCGCGGTGAACCCGTCGGGCGGCGGATGCACGAGCTCGAGGCACAGACGGCGTCCGCGCGGACCGGCGAGGAGGAGGTCGGGCGTCACGGCTCCACCGTAGGGTCCACGCCCCCGGCCCGGCAGCGGTTCGACTACCTGCTCGGGGCGAGGTCGACGCTGAGCGCGAGGTGGTCCGAGAGCTCCTGGCGCCGCACGAGCGAGCGCCGGACCGGGGGCAGGCGTCCGTCCCCGAGGGCGTGGTCGAGCTGGAGGCGCGGCCGAGCGGCCGGGTAGGTCACCGTGTGCGCCAGCCGGACGAACCCGGACGCGCGTCGGGCGATGCCGCCCGGGAGGTTGAGGTCGCCGAGGAGCACGGTGGGCCCGGGCAGCGAGCGCAGCCAGGCGGCGGCGCGCCGCAGCTGGAGGACGTTGACGCCGGGGACGAAGGACAGGTGGGTCGAGGCCACCGTCAGGGGCCCGGCCGGGGTGCGCACGCGCGCCGCGAGGACGACGCGCGGCTCGTCCCGGAGCCACAGGACGAGCCGGGTGCCGGGGACGGGGACCGGGAGCCGGACGAGCGGCGCGGGCGCCAGCCGCAGGACGTGCCAGGAGTCCACCGGGTACCGCGAGAGGAGGGCGACCCCGTAGGCGTTCGCGGGTGCGTCCTCCTCCGCCTCGGTCGCCGGCCGCCACGCGAAGCCCGGCTCACCGATCACCGTCGGCACGAACCGCCAGTGGGCCGCGTCCATCGCCCCGGCGGCGAGCGCCGCGACGTCCAGCCCGCCGGAGCGCGGCTGGCCGCGGTCGACCTCCTGGAGGGCGAGGACGTCGGCCTCGAGCTCGGCGACGGCGTCGGCCAGCCGGTGGGCGTCCACCCGCCCGTCCGCGGGGCTGCGCCCGTGGAAGACGTTCCACGTCGTCAGCCGGGTGAGCCCCGGCACCGTCGGAGCCGGGGCCACCCGAGCACTGTACGGTCGGCCCGCCGCCGCGGCCCGCGGGGGGCGCGGCCCGGCGGCGTCAGGGCCGGCCTAGACGAGGCAGCCGGGGCCGAGGAGCGCCTTGAGGTCACCGAAGAGCGCCGTCGACGGCTCGACGCGGAAGGAGTCCTCCAGCCGCATCGTCGTCGAGCGGCCCGGGCTGGTGAGCCGCAGCCGCACCTCCGAGCTGCCCGGGTGGTCGGTGAGGATGCCCTTGAGGCGCTCGACGAGGGGGGCGGTGCACCGGTTGGCCGCCAGCGTGAGCTGGACCGGCCCGTCGGTGGCCTGCGAGACGTCCGGGAGGGTCATCTCCGAGGCGTAGATGGTCGGGATGTCGTCCCGCCGGTTGAGCCGGCCGCGCACCGTGATGATCGAGTCCTCGGCGAGCATCGTCGAGACCGTCGAGTACGTTTGGGGGAAGAACAGCACCTCGATGGCGCCCTCGAGGTCCTCGACGGTCGCGATCGCCCACGGGTTGCCGTTCTTCGTCATCTTCCGCTGCAGCGAGGTCACCAGCCCGGCGATCGTCACCGTCGACCCGTCGGGGCGGGTCTCGTCGGTGAGCAGCGTGGCGACCGAGACGTCGGCGGCCCGCTGGAGCACGTGCTCGAGACCGAACAGCGGGTGGTCCGAGACGTAGAGCCCGAGCATCTGCCGCTCGAAGGTGAGCTTCTCCCGCTTCTCCCACTCGGGGAGGTCGGGGATGTCGATGCTGAACCCGGAGCCGGCCGCGCCGTCGTCGCCGCCGAGCCCGGCGAAGAGGTCGAACTGGCCGACCGCCTCGTTGCGCTTGACGTCGATGACCATGTCGATGGCTTCCTCGTGGCGGGCGAGCAGCGCACGCCGGGTGTGCCCGAGGGAGTCGAAGGCCCCGGCCTTGATGAGCGACTCGATCGTCCGCTTGTTGCACACGACCGCGGGCACCTTGTCGAGGAAGTCCTGGAAGGACGTGTAGGCGCCCTTCTCCTCCCGCGCGGCGATGATCGCCTCGACGACGTTGGCGCCGACGTTGCGCACCGCGGCGAGCCCGAAGCGGATCTCCTCCCCGACGGCCGCGAACGAGCCGACCGAGGTGTTGACGTCGGGCGGGAGCACCGTGATGCCCATGTGCCGCGCCTCGCCGAGGTAGAGCCCGAGGCGGTCCTTGTTGCCCTGCGTCGAGGTGAGCAGGGCGGCCATGTACTCCGTGGGGAAGTTGGCCTTCAGGTAGGCCGTCCAGTAGGAGATGATCCCGTAGGCCGCCGAGTGCGCCTTGTTGAAGGCGTAGTCGGAGAACGGCAGGAGGATGTCCCACAGCGTCTTGACCGCGGCCGGGGAGTAGCCCCGCTCGAGCATGCCGGCCTCGAAGGACTCGAACTGCTTGTCCAGCTCGGCCTTCTTCTTCTTGCCCATGGCGCGGCGCAGCAGGTCGGCCTGACCGAGCGTGTACCCGGCGACCTTCTGCGCGATCGCCATCACCTGCTCCTGGTACACGATGAGGCCGTAGGTGGTCCCGAGGATCTCCGCGAGCGGCTCCTCGAGCTCGGGGTGGATCGGCTCGATCTTCTGCTGCCCGTTCTTGCGCAGCGCGTAGTTCGTGTGGGAGTTCGCACCCATCGGGCCCGGCCGGTAGAGTGCGCCGACGGCCGAGATGTCCTCGAAGTTGTCGGGGCGCATGAGGCGCAGCAGCGTGCGCATGCCGGCGCCGTCGAGCTGGAACACGCCGAGCGTGTCGCCGCGGCCGAGCATCGCGTAGGTGAGGGGGTCGTCGAGCGGGAGACGCTCGAGGTCCGGGGCCTGCTTGCCGTTGCGCTCGATGTTCTCCAGCGCGTCGTCGATGACCGTGAGGTTGCGCAGCCCGAGGAAGTCCATCTTCAGCAGCCCGAGGTTCTCGCACTGCGGGTAGTCGAACTGCGTGATGACGGCGCCGTCCTGCGGGCGCAGCATGACGGGGATGACGTCCTGGAGCGGCTCGCTGGACATGATGACGGCGCACGCGTGCACGCCCCACTGCCGCTTGATCCCCTCGAGGCCCTGGGCGGTCTCGACGACCGACTGGGCGTCCGGGTCCGCGGCGTGCAGCTGGCGGAACTCCTCGGCCTCGGAGTAGCGCTTGTCCCGCGGGTCGAAGATGCCGGCGAGGGTGATGTCCTTGCCCATGACCGACGGCGGCATGGCCTTGGTGAGCTTCTCCCCCATCTGGAAGGGGAAGTCGAGCACGCGGGCGGAGTCCTTGAGCGCCTGCTTGGCCTTGATCGTGCCGTAGGTGACCACCTGGGCGACGCGGTCGTCGCCGTACTTCTCGGTGACGTACCGGATGACCTCACCGCGCCGGCGCTCGTCGAAGTCGACGTCGAAGTCGGGCATCGAGACGCGGTCCGGGTTGAGGAAGCGCTCGAAGATCAGGCCGTGGCGGAGCGGGTCGAGGTCGGTGATCCGCAGCGCGTAAGCCACCATCGAGCCGGCACCCGAGCCACGGCCCGGACCGACGCGGATGCCGCGGCTCTTGGCCCAGTTGATGAAGTCGGCGACGACGAGGAAGTAGCCGGGGAAGCCCATCTGGGTGATGACCTCGACCTCGTACCGGGCCTGCTTCTCGACGTCGGCGGGAACGCCGTCGGGGAAGCGGTAGGCCAGGCCCTTCTCCACCTCCTTGACGAACCACGAGTGCTCGTCCTCGCCCTCGGGCACGGGGAAGCGCGGCATGTAGTTCGCGCCGTCGCTCGCCGTCCGGAAGGTGACGTCGCACTGCTCGGCGACGAGCAGCGTGTTGTCGCACGCCTCGGGCATCTCGGAGAAGAGCTCGCGCATCTCCGCGGCCGAGCGCAGGTAGTAGGTGTTCCCGGTGAAGGCGAAGCGGCTGCCGCCCTCGTCGTACGTGGGCTCGGTGAGCTTGGAGCCGGACTGGAGGGCGAGCATGACCTCGTGGGTGCGCGCGTCCTCGGGGCGGGTGTAGTGGGAGTCGTTGGTGGCGAGCAGCGGGGCGCCGATCTCGCGGGAGAGGCGCAGCAGGTCGCTCGTCACGCGCCGCTCGATCTCCAGCCCGTGGTCCATGAGCTCGACGAAGTAGTGCTCGCGGCCGAAGATGTCCTGCAGCTCCCCGGCGGCGCGCTTGGCCTCCTCGTACTGGCCGAGGCGGATGCGGGTCTGCACCTCGCCCGACGGGCAGCCGGTCGTGGCGATGAGGCCGTCGGCGTGGGTGGAGATGAGCTCGCGGTCCATCCGCGGCCACTTGCCCATCTGTCCCTCGAGGGAGGCCCGCGAGCCCAGCCGGAAGAGGTTGTTCATCCCCTGGTTGTTCCGGGCGAGCAGGGTCATGTGCGTGTAGGCGCCGCGCGCCGAGACGTCGTCCTTCGCCTGGTGCTCCTCGCCCCACCGCACCCGGGACTTGTCGAAGCGCGACGTGCCGGGGGTGACGTAGGCCTCCAGGCCGATGATCGGCTTGACGCCGTGGCGCTGCGCGGCCGACCAGAAGTCGAAGGCCCCGAAGAGGTAGCCGTGGTCGGTGATCGCGAGGGCCGGCTGGCCCATCCGGGCCGCCTCGGCGAGGAGCTCGTCGACCTTGGAGGCGCCGTCGAGCATCGAGTACTCGGTGTGCACGTGGAGGTGGGCGAAGTTGTCGTGTCCTCCAGCAGCCATGCCCGCAAGTCTAGGTCGCCCCACCGACAGGTCGGGCCACCGGCGAGGGAGATCCAGGTCGCTCGGCGTGTCGGCCGGCCACCTCCTTCGGCCGTCGTCGAGCGCGTCCGCGGCGGGTCACCGACGGGCCGGGAGCGCCGCGCCCACCGCCCGTCGCGCGATGTCGTCGGCGACGAGCTCGGCGTCCGGGGCGACGCCGACGGCGTTGTGGGAGGAGAAGCGGTGCTGGAAGAGCTGGCCCAGGACGTAGAGCCCCGGCTGACCGGTGACGGCCCCGCGGACGTTGTCGAGGTGTCCCGAGGAGTGGAGCCCGGGGAGCCGGAGCCAGTCGTGGCCGGGGAGGAACCCGGTGGCCCACACGACGTTGGCGACGTCGAGGACCTCGCCGTCCGCCGTCACCGGCAACCCGTCCACCACGTCGACGACGCGTCCTGCCCGGCGGACGCCCGCGGCGTCGAGGTCCCACGGCTTGACCCGGATGAGCGGCGCGCCGTGGCCCGAGAGCACCTTCGCCCGTGACCTGCGTCCGGGCACGGTGTCCCGCGTGAGCACGTGGTTCCAGGTGAGCGCGATGAGCGGGAAGACGGTGAGCATCGTCCGGGACTCGATCCGCAGCGGGACGTGGCCCGGGTGGCGCCCGCACAGCACGACGTCGTGCGTGGCGGCGAGCTCGAGGGCGATGTCCGCCCCGGAGTTCGCGGCCCCGACGACCGCCACCCCACCGGGCTGCAGCTGGCGGGGGCGGCGGTAGTCGGCCGAGTGCAGCTGGACGATGCGGGAGGACAGCCGGCGCGCGACCGGAGGGACGTACGGGACGCGCTCGGCACCGGTCGCCAGGACGACGTTGGCGGCGGTGAGGGAGATCCCGCCCGCGGTCACCTGGAACCCGTCGCCGTCCCGGAACAGGCCGTCGACGGAGACACCGGTTCGGACGTCGAGGCCCACGTGGTCGGCGTAGGCGCGGAGGTACTGCGCCATCCGGACGCCGGAGGGGAACATCTCCTCGGTGGGGAAGGGCAGACCCGGCAGCCCGAGGCTGGTGGCCGGGGTGAACAGCCGCATCGTGTCCCAGCGGTGGTTCCACGAGCCGCCGACCCGGTCGTCGGCCTCGAGGACGGTGAACGGCAGGCCGCGGCGGGCGAGGTGGTAGCCGGCGGCGAGTCCCGCCTGCCCGGCACCGATGACGATCGTGTGGTCCATGGCGCGTGCTCCTTCGGGTCGGTCGGACGACTCGAACGCTAGGGAGCACGCGGGGCGGCCCGCATCGGTGAGACCACCCAACCGGGGGCGACCGGCCGAGTGGGTACCGCCGGTGCCTCAGAGCAGCTGCCACGCGGCGGCCCGCGCCGTCGCAGCCGCCCGGCTGGTGACCTCGAGCTTGGTGAGGATGTTGCTCACGTGCCGGTCGACCGTCCGCTCGCTGAGGACGAGCCGTTCGGCGATCTCCCGGTTGGTGGCGCCGGTGGCGACGAGCCGGAGCACCTCGACCTCACGGGCGCTGAGCACCTGCCGCGCCCGGCGGTCCAGCGCCGCGAGGTCCGCCTCGGCACCGAGCGACGTGAAGATCTCGCGCGCGGTACCGCGCTCTCGGTCCGCGGACTCGACGTCACCGAGGGCATGGCACGCCGCGGCGAGGAGCACCCGTGTCCGGGCCTCCTCGTACGGTGCCGCCACGTGCAGCCATCTGGCGAGCGCACGACGGGCGGGGGCACCGGCGTCCTCGGGCTGTCCCGCCGCCAGGACGAGGCGCGCCTGTGCCTGGTCCGCGACCGCGCGGAGCACGTCGCTGTCCTGCCGCTCGGCGAGGGTCGCCAGCTCCTCGGCCAGGGTCCGCGCCTCGGACTCCGCGCGGAGCGCGAGGAGGATCTCGACCGCGGCGGCGAGCAGGGGGACGCGTCGCGCCACGGCGCTCGTCTCGGCGAGGGAGCGACGCGTCATGGCGGCGGCCGCCTGGGTGCTGCCCCGGGCCAGGCGGAGCAGCGCCAGCCCCGGTTGCGGCTCCCAGCCGCCCCGCGCGGCGGCGGCGTACGCCTCCTCGGCGTCGTCCCACCGGCCCTGGAGCCGCGCGAGGTCGCCGCGGACGTAGGCGGCGAGCGCCGCGGACGTGCGGTCGACGTCGTCGTCCAGGCCGACGAGCAGGTCGGCGGCCGCGTCCCAGTCCCCGACGAGCTGGCGCAGCTCGGCGCGACGGACCCTGCACTCGCCGACGAAGCCGGTCATCTCGGGCTGGGCGGCGCACCACGCCGCCATGGCGGCGGTCCACTCGTGGGCGCGGCCGAGGTCGTAGACCTCCCAGCAGCCGGAGATGACGCCGCAGTAGACGATGCCGGTGACCATCGCGGAGACGTCGTCCGCCGTGATGACGACCATCGCCTCGTCGAGCAGGGCGCACCCCTCCCCGGGCCGGCCGGCGGCGAGGCACGCCAGCCCGGCCTGGTGCAGGGCGAGGGCCGCGAGCTCGGGGTCGCCGGACGTGTGGGCCGCACGGGCGGCCGTGGTGGCCAGCCGGGCCGCGGCGTCGAGGTCGCCGCTCCCCGCCGCCGGGAACGACCGCGCGAGGGCCAGGTAGCCGTCGAGACGGTCGCCGCCCGCGGGGGCCAGACGCTCGAAGCGCCGCAGCCAGCCGGTGCCGCGGGCGACCTCCCCGTCGTGGAGGTACTGCGCCGCGATCCAGAAGGAGCTGAGTGCTGCGGCGGCGTCGTCACCGCGGTCGAGGTGGCGCTGGTAGGCGCGCTCACGCGCCGCGAAGTAGTCCTCCATCCGGTGGAGCAGGTGGGCGCACTCGGCCATCCGGTCGAGGTCCTCCGGGACGAGCGGCGCCGCGACCTCCGCGTCGCGGTACGCGGCGAACGCCGTCGCCCACCGGCGGTCGGCGAAGGCCGACCGGGCGCTGACGAGGGCGTCGTTGCTCACGTCCTCAGTATCGCCCGGGGGCGTGCAACCGGTCAGCCGCGGGTGAGGGTCCGGGCCATGTCCTGGTGCCAGATGCCCGCGTCGAGGTAGCGCTCGCCGCTCACGGCGGCGTACCCGAGGGCGGCGTAGAAGCCCATCGCGGACTCCTGGGCGCTGAGCACGACCTCGACGGCCGGCGGCTCGCCGGCCGCGTGCCGCTCGAGCGCGAGGGCCTCGATCGCCCGCACGAGGAGCGCGCCGACGCGACGCCCACGGTGCTCGGCGAGCACGGCCAGCCGGCCGAGGTGCACGTGCCCGGGCCCGTCGAGGAGGAGCCGTCCCGTCCCGACGACGGTCCCGTCGTCGTCGACGGCGAGGACGTGGCTCGTCGTCGGCGCCTCGTCGAGGTCGTCGACCTCGATCTCGGCCGGGACGCCCTGCTCGTCGACGAAGACGGCGAAGCGCACCGCCCACGCCGCCTCGAGGTCGGCGCGGGAGGTGACGACCCGCGTGCGGACGCTCACCGCGCGCCCTCGCGCATCGCCTCGAGCGCGGCGGCGAGGTCCGCGGGGTACTCGCTGGTGACGACGACGGGGCGTCCGTCGCGCGGGTGGGCGAACCCCAGCCGCACGGCGTGGAGCCACTGGCGGGTCAGCCCGAGGCGCCGCGCGAGGACCGGGTCGGCGCCGTAGGTCGTGTCCCCGACGCACGGGTGGCGCAGCGCCGAGGTGTGCACCCGGATCTGGTGGGTGCGCCCGGTCTCGAGGTGGATCTCCAGCAGCGAGGCGCCGGGCATCGCTTCGAGCGTCTCGTAGTGCGTGACGGCCGACTTGCCGTCGGCGACGACGGCGAACCGGTAGTCGTGGCGCGGGTCGCGGCCCACGGGGGCGTCGACGGTGCCGGCCAGCGGGTCCATGTGGCCCTGGACGAGCGCGTGGTACACCTTCTCGACGGTGCGCTCCTTGAACGCCCGCTTGAGCACCGAGTAGGCGAGCTCGGTCTTCGCGACGACCATGAGCCCCGAGGTGCCGACGTCGAGTCGGTGGACGACCCCCTGCCGCTCGGCGGCCCCGGACGTCGAGACGCGGTACCCGGCCGCCTGGAGGCCGCCGACGACGGTCGGACCGTCCCAGCCCGGGCTCGGGTGGGCGGCCACACCCACGGGCTTGTCGACGACGACGAGGTCGTCGTCCTCGAGGACGATCCCCATCCCGGCGACGGGCTCGGGCGCCGCGGAGACCGGGGCGGGCGGGTCGGGCAGGGTGACCTCGAGCCAGCCGCCGGCGACGAGCCGGTCGGACTTCCCGAGCGCGCGGCCGTCGAGGAGGACGCCGCCGGACTCGGCGATCTCGGCGGCCCGGGTCCGGGACAGGCCGAGGAGCCGGGCGAGCGCGGCGTCGACGCGCTCCCCCGCGAGCCCGTCCGGGACTGGCAGCGACCGGGTCTCAGGCATCGTCGTCCGACGCGAGTCGGGCCTCGCGCCGGCTGCGCGGGGACCGGCGGGAGGACGGGAGGGCCGGGTCCGGCCCCGGCTCGGCGCCGCTGGTGTCGACGGTCTCGTCGGCCGTACCGGCGGACGGGGCGGACGGGCCCTCGGCGGCGTCGGCCTCGCGCTCGGCGGCGTCGGTCGCCCGCTCGGGAGCGGTCGTCACCGTCGCGGCGTCGCGGGCGGCGAGCCTCTCCCCCGCCCGGCTCGACGCGGTGTCGTCGGCCGCACGGGCGTCGTCGTCGAGGAGGGGGGCGGGCGTCGCGCCGGCTGCCGGGGCCTGCGCGACCCAGGCGGCGACGTCCACGTCCTCCCCCTCGGCGCGCGGCACGTCGGGGGAGAACTCGTCCTCGGCCGCCAGCGGCGTCTCGTCGAGGTCCTCGTCCTCCTCGTCGTCGGCGCTCCCGGGGTCGTCCGCCGGGCCGTCGTCCACGGCGCGGGTGCCGTCGACCTCGAGCCCGACGAGGGCGAGGACGGCGATGAGGACGGCGGCGGCGACGATCGCGATGTCCGCGACGTTGCCGACGAACCAGCCGTTGTAGTTGATGAAGTCGACGACGTGGCCGCGACCGAAGCCCGGCTCGCGGAGCAGCCGGTCGTAGAGGTTGCCGAGCGCCCCACCGAGGAGCAGCCCGAGCGCCACCGCCCACGCGGTGGAGCGCAGCCGCCGGGAGACCCGGACGACCACGACGACGACGCCGATGGTGATGAGCGTGAAGATCCACGTCATCCCCGTGGCCAGGGAGAAGGCGGCCCCGGGGTTGTAGATGAGCTGGAGTCCCAGCAGGTCACCGAGGAGCGGGACGATGACGCCCTGCGTGAGGTTGGCCTCGGCGAGGTACTTGGTCACCTGGTCGGCGACCGCGATCCCCGCGGCCAGGGCGACGAGGAGGGCGATCCGCCCACGCCGGCGCCGCTGGTGCTGCGTCATTCCTGTCCTTCCAACGCCGACGGCGGCGGTCCGGTGGACCGCCGCCGTCGTCATACGCTCAGCGACCGAACTGCGCCGAACCGGCCTCGCCGCGCCCGGAGATGTTGCCGCGGCCCTCGACGTCGGAGAGCAGCGACTCGAGGTAGCTCTTGAGGCGCGTGCGGTAGTCCCGCTCGAAGACGCGCAGCTCGTCGATCTTGCGCTCGAGGAGCGAACGCTCCTGCTCGAGCTGGGCCAGGGTGCGGTTGTGGGTGTCCTCGGCCTCGCGGACGATGCGCTCGGCCTCGGTGCGGGCCTCGTGCAGGATCCGCTCGCCCTCCTGCTTGCCGTTGTTCACGTACTCGTCGTGGACACGCTGGGCGAGCGCGAGCATCCCGGTGGCGGAGGTCGGCTCGTCCGCGCTCTCGGCGGGCGCCGTCGTCTCCGCGACGGGCGCGGCGGCCGCGGCGGGCTGCGGGGCGAAGGTCTGCTCCGGCTCGGGCTCCGGCTCCGGCTCGGGCTCCGGCTCCGGGGTCGGGGCGACGGCCGGGGCCGGCTGCTCGCCGCTGCTGAGCTCGGCGATCCGCCGCTCGGCGGCCGCCAGCTTCGCCTTGAGCTCCTCGTTCTCGCCCGTGAGGGTGCTCAGCGTGTTGACGACCTCGTCCAGGAAGTCGTCGACCTCGTCCTGGTCGTAGCCCTCCCGGAACTTCGTCGGCTGAAACTTCTTGTTCAGCACGTCGTCTGCTGTGAGCAGCGCCATA
>Ga0079224_100006302_pt1 | contig 15705 bp, 19 predicted proteins | sample Stecom2015_FD_80414 | JGI IMG/M metagenome (GOLD analysis project Ga0079224, IMG submission 80414) | Agricultural soil microbial communities from Utah to study Nitrogen management - Steer compost 2015 | ecosystem: Environmental > Terrestrial > Soil > Agricultural land | place: USA: Utah...
AAGGATAAGAGAATAGCGATTACTGCTGCTCCTCCGATAACCCAAGTCGAATATACCCGGGTAATGGCGAGAACACCGATGTTTTCCCCATACGTAGTATTTGGTGTTGAACCGACTAAACTGGAGATCATCGTCGAAATCCCGTTCCCCATCAAAGAACGATCTAATCCTGGCTTTTTCACTAAATCTTTCTTCACAATGTTGCTTGTTACAACTAGATGTCCGATATGTTCCGGAATTAATACGAGTGCTGCTGGCAGAATAATTAAAATGTCGGACCAATTAAATTGGATTTGGTAAAACGTCGGCATTTGAATCCAAGCTGCCTCTTTCACTTCACTGTAATCTACGATGCCAAAAAATGTTGCTACAATATAACCTGTAATAATACCTAACAAAATCGGGATAATCTTGAAAAATCCGCGCATCGTTACCCAGTAAACAATGGTAGATGCAAGGGTAATCAGCGATACAGCGACAGCAGTCGTGTCAATTGCCGCATCCTCCGCTCTGACGAGTCCGGCCATTCCTGCCGCAGTCGGGACTAGTTCCAATCCGATAACTGCCACGATGGAAGCCATGGCAGCAGGCGGGAAAATCACGTCAATCCAGGACGTGCCGACAACGCGAACGAGCAATCCGACAATTACGAGCACTAAACCGACGGCGAAAAACCCTCCAAGAGCGTATCCAAAGCCATCGCCGCCAGCATGAGCTGCTAATACTGCCATAACCGGGGAAATAAAAGCAAAGCTGGACCCTAAATAGGCTGGGATTTGTCCTTTTGTTATGAAAATATATAATAGCGTTCCGATACCATTCATTAATAAGATCGTTGCCGGATCGACACCAAACAAAATCGGCACTAACACGGTGGCGCCAAACATGGCGAATAAATGCTGCAAACTTAACGGCAAACTTTGCAAAAATGGCAGCCGTTCATCTACTTGTATTTCTCGATGATTCATCTGTCATCTCTCCTCTTTTCGGTTATCTTCTTCCATTTAGCGGGACTTCATACAGCCGAGGAAGTAGCCCGGTCCATTCCCCTGCGCTGCAATTCCCTTTGTTGAACGAACCTATGAATGGTCTGGACCAGGAAGGCATAAAAAAAGCACCTTGCCTGGCGACCTGGCAAGGTGCATAGAAACGCACACATTTATGCACAAAAATTGCGCATAAAGACATACTGATTACGCACAACCTTGCCAGCCTCACGGGACTGAATTAAAGGTTCCTTATGAAGTTAAATCTATTATTACGGATAATAGAGAGAAAGTCAAGGACAATTTTTCTCTTTACGCTCCCATTTTCTTCATGAATGGATAGACAGCTAAAATATTGTCTAAACGAAAAATCCGTAATTTCTGCCTGGCGTAACAGAAAGCCAAAATGTGGTTTTCCCTCAATTTTATTACCCGGATTGTCCGCTGGGATAAATCATTCTCTTGGGAAAGATAAATAATCTCCAGCTTTTCCTTCGTTTGCATGGATCGCAGAAAAAGTTTTTCCATTTCTTCCTCCAAAACAGAACGTTTGTTCTTATTTTACCATAAACTGCTCTTATTGCAAATGAAGGACATGATATTTTTCCGTTTTGGAATAATAAAATGGAACGAATGCGGGAAGGAGAATGAATATGGCAGAAACGACAATTTTTGTGAAAGAAGCAACGACAGATTCAATTATTCAGCAGATAGAGCAATTGCTCAATCAGATAGATGGAGTGGAAAGGGTATTAATTGATACTGAAGACGGGGAAGTAAAATTAGAATTTGATACGGATAAAATAACGGAAGAAGAGATTGCTTCCATGCTGATGGAACAAAATTATTTATTACATTGACATTGGTAAAAGCTTGCCCGCAAAAATGGGCAAGCTTATGGAAAAAGTCAGCCGGCAATTGTTACCGATTCTTGTTTGTCATCAGATGAAACATAAAGATAGTGAATCGTAATTTCCGGCCGGCTTCCGATACGGACATTGACTCCTGTCTGGCCGAGTCCTTCACTAATATAAAAGGCTTTTCCCTGATAATAATGCAGTCCTTTTACGATATTCATCCGGGCTAATTTTCCCATTTTGACAAGATGATACGGCTTTGGCCAATATATTTGTCCGCCATGAAAATGGCCGGATAACAGATAATCAAAATTATAGTCTTTCATTTTCAAAACGACATTCGGATCGTGGGTTAACACTAAATTGTAGCCGTTTTTGATTCCGCTGTATGCTTTATCCACTTCACTGCGGTTTGTACTGTTATCATCAATTCCGATAATATTAATATTCTTTCCGCTGCAGACTATCGAGTGATGCTCATTTTGCATCGTTTTTATTCCATAATCTTGCAGCAGATTATTAAGTGCACTAAAGTTTTTCTTTCTTAACACATAATCATGGTTGCCATACACCGCATAGGTGCCATATTTCGGGTTTAGTTCCGTTAACGTTTCCAGATAAGGAATTAATCTCGGTATACTCCGCTTTCGGTCTAGGAAGTCGCCGGTAAGTGCAATGATATCGATGGATTCATCCTGCAGCCTGCTTTTTAGTTCCTCAGGACTGACGGAAATATTTTCGATATGCATATCAGATATGTGCAAAACCTTTAAAGGGGAAGCATTGTTGTCAAAAGAAGGTTTATTTATTTCCACCGCATTAACCGTAACTGCTTTCGTATTTTTATAGCCGCGAAAAAACGCATACCCTAAAAGAATAACGATAATTGCAATGAAGCCAAAAATCATAGCTACGCCTCCTCTGTTCTATTATAAGGGGAGGCTTGGTCATTTGTTTAGTTGTAAATTATGGGTATTCGGCTGGAATTCAATTCTTGGAATATTTCTTCTCCAGCACTTTCTTCGACATAATTAAATACATCGGCGCTGTCATTTCCTTGCTTATTTTCTCAGCAGAAAGAAAAAATATCGGAAATAGCGCAATTTGCTTAAATCGTTTATACCATTTATTTTTTAAGGGAAAAACGTCAAATCCGAGTCTTTCCGATCCTTTATACAACGTTGTAATTCCAATAATTCCTTTGATCTCTTCTCTTTTTTGATGGCCTTTTATGTAATGGCTTACAAAGGGCAGGGATTCTTCTACCAATTTATAAGTAGTCAGCGCACGGCGGATGTCACTGGGATAATTTATAATTTTCCTTAAAAGTTTGACGTTATGCAAATGTATTTTTAACAGCAAATCGTTCTTATTGATGATCGTGCCATCCGATAATATTATTTTTGCTCCTTTATATTTCGTCAGACGAACACGAATGATCGTTCTATCGCCAAGAGCATTTTTTACATAGTTTAAACGGGTGAACTGAAAATAAATCGGGTCAATCATGCTCCATATGTACAGCCAGTTTTGCTTCCATTGCATTTTCCTCTACTCCCTGGTAATGTGAACATTTATAGTTTTATTTTGACAAAATGAAACGGAAACTATTACAAAATAATGTCTCCGAATGAAATAAGCCTTTCCGACTTAAAATAATGGAAAGGAGGCAAAAAGCGATGTACAAAGTTTTATTTCTGCCCTTACTGCAAATTCCTACGGGCCATCATCATGTGGCAGATTCCATCCGTGAGCAATTACTGGAGTCCGGGAAAAATTTCCATTGTGAAAAAGTTGATATCATTTCCCATTGTTACGGCAAGTGGGAATCTTTTGTTTCCTCCTTCTATTTGCATTGGATACATCTTTCTCCAGCAACTTACAGCCGAATTTACCAATGGAATGCGGTGAAAGGTATTTCTAAAAGGTATTATATTTACGAAAGATTATTTTTAAAAAAAGTACTTCACCTGTTGGCCGCATATGAACCAAATATGGTCGTCTGCACTCATGCCCTGCCCTCCTATCTCATCAATCAAATTAAGAAGAATCATCAATGGCAAGGAATCGCATTAAATGTTTATACCGATTATTTCATAAACGATTTGTGGGGTATGGATTGCATCGATTATCATTTTGTTCCCTCTGACGAATTGAAACGGCAATTGCTAAAAACAGGAATTGATCCAAAGAGAATTTTCGTTACCGGCATACCTGTCCATCCGAAATTTCAGCAGCAATATGTTAAAGAAAGTCATAACAGCCGGATTACAATGCTGATTAGCGGCGGAAATATGGGGGCCGGTTCGATAATGAAACTGATAGAACGCTTAGAACCTTCGGGAAAAATTTTTTATAAAGTACTTTGCGGAAAAAATCATCAGCTTTTTTCTTCGATTAAAAAATTGAAAAATCCTTATGTACAGCCTTTGCCCTATATTTCGTCAAAAGACGAAATGAATCGGTTGTACGAGGAAGCAGATGCCATTATTACAAAACCCGGAGGAGTCACAATTAGTGAATGTTTGTGGAAAAAACTTCCCATCTTTGTATATGAAGCTTTGCCAGGACAGGAAGAATTTAATTTCCGGTTTTTGCAGAAACATGCCCTAGTCTACGACCTCTGTTACGAAAATCCGAAAATGCATTTGGAAAGTTATATGTTACGAATTTTAAATAATGAAACGAAAGAAATCCGGAACCGTTTCGAATCCTTTTATCGAGGATTAGAAAAGAGAAATATTTTAATGCTATTCGAAGATATTTTAGAAGGCTCATGAATTTACATGGAAAACTGGGATAATGTCCTTACCAACCTCCGTCATTAGTGCGTACGTTAGTAATATATAATGATGGAGGTGTTATGAAAATGAGCAAATCGAGAGACGGATACGGGGCAGGATTTGCCTTTATCGTTGTGATGTTTATTTTATTAATTATCGTTGGAACGTCCTATGTCAGATATTAACACCTGAACAGTCTGTTTTATGCAGACTGTTTTTTTATGCTAAAACAGTTTAAATATTCCAGGCATATCCCATTTAAGTTAGCCACATACTAAAGAAAAAAAGGATGGATTTCATTGAATCATCTAAAAGCAATCGGAATTAAGTTCATTGTCATTGCAACAATCCTTTTTTCCATTTTGTCCATATTTGATACAGCTTCACTTTCAGAAATTTTAATGATCAGCTTCATCGTTACAGGAGCCGCTTACTTAATTGGAGATTTGTTTATTTTGCCTAAATACGGCAATTTCCGGGCATGCCTCGCTGATTTTGGGCTGGCTTTTTTATCCGTATTGCTGCTTACTTTCCTGTTCATGGAAGGGGATTACCCAAGGGTGCTTATTTCCGGATTTGCCGCATTTTTTATCGCCATTAGTGAAGGTCTTTTTCATATTTATATGAAAGAAAAAGTGTTGTCAGACAGAGAAGATGAATCGAAAGCTATCGGAAATCACGCCTATCTCGCTGAATTTTCTGAGGAAGAAAACCCGAAGCGAAAAGACGAGTAAAGAAGCAAGACTTTCACCAAATTCTTGCTTTTTTTGCTTCTTCCAAAAAGGAATCTGGCGGAAGAGACTATGAAGATTTTTAGCTCTATGTAATGTAGAAATCTGGAAACACTAACTCCAAAATACGGAAAGGAGAAAAGACTGTGAAACATCCGACAGCACTTTTGATTAAGTTTTTTCTTGTAACAGGGGTATTATGGGTCATGCTCGGAATATTTTTTGACGTATCCTTTTGGAATGTTATAACCTTAAGCGTTATTTTGACACTCGTTTCCTTCTTCGGCGATGTGTACATCCTTCCGCGGATAGGTACGATTCTCGGGGTTATCGGCGATTTTGCTCTTGCCCTGTTATTAATCTGGATGATTGGTGCCTATTTTTTCACAGACAGCATAAATTGGTCCATGGCAGCACTTAGTTCAGCAATTGTTATCGCGTTGGCAGAAATTTTCTTTCATCGGATGATGGCTGAAAAAGTGCGGCGCAAAGCTTATCCAAACCCGTCAAGTCGCCTGCAGACAGAATCAGGAAAGGAGTTCGACTTTTCTAAAAGCAAAAAAGACGTATAAAACTATTGTTTTATTATTTAAAATATTACTTCATTCTCCTTAATAGGTTTATTTTTGTAGAAATGGTTAGAATATTTGGTGTCAGTATAATTTACTTACGTTCAATGCCAAACAGTAAATGTACTGAAAAAATACATCTAGGAGGGTCGACATTGGCAAAAAATAAGAATAGGAAAAATCGCAATAACAACAACAATAATAATAACAATAATGTTGAATTTGCGAATGAAAATAAGTTTAATGATTTAGATTTCGATAATAATAACAAAAATCGAAATCGGAACGAGAATAATCGTAATAACTAAAACGGCATCATTACATCAACCTGTATCCTATATATTGGATACAGGCCTTTATTATGAATGAAAAACATTCAACGTGCGGGTATCTGTTCGGTACCCGCACCTTGATTCATGGCATTACAATATTTCAATTCTTCTTCCTTTTCGTTTGTCTGAATGAAGTTTAGGAATTTCAATGTGCAAAATGCCATCTTCAAGTTTCGCTTTTATATTATCCTGATCTGCGTCATCGACATAGAACTGTCTGACAAACTCGCCATAAGACCGTTCCCGGTGAATGTATTTATCTTTCTCTTCAACTTGTTTCATCTCATCTCTTTTAGCTCGGATCGTTAGATAATTGTCTGTTATTTCAATTGTAATATCGTCTTTCTTAAAACCAGGGAGTTCCGCTTGTACATAGTAGGCATTGTCTTTTTCTACAATGTCTGTTCTGAAGGATTTAGCAGATTGGAAAGGAATTGGGAAATTACGATGGAAGGCATCCTGGAAAGTTTCCAACATTTGATCAAACACATCATCTTTTCTCTTATACGGTCTTAAATCAAACATAGAAAACTCCTCCCTTATTAATTTATTTCCTCATTATTATTATACAAAAATTACACCATTATATCCATATTTCTAACATTTTCTTTGATTTTCTTTAAATATCGATATGTATTGACTATATTTGACTTATATACGATGTAAATATTGCATATTAAATCAACTGTAAAAAAAGCACCCGCAATTTTGCAGATGCCTCAATAATAATCCTGACTTTCAATTAGAAACGGGCTTTACAACGGTATATTCGCTGACCCTTTTTCGAGAATTTTTCCTCATATTCCGTCATGACATTAAGCGGATCATTCAATGCATGAAGATCGAGACTTACTTCCTCCAGCTTCATCCCAAATCGGGAAAAACTGACTAATGAATACTCAAAAAATCCTTGATTATCAGTTTTTAAAATAATCTCTCCATCAGGATGCAAAATATGTTTATATTGTTCGAGAAACGTATGGTAGGTCAATCTTCGCTTTTCATGCCGATTTTTTGGCCAAGGATCGGAAAAATTTAAATAAATGGTGGAAATTTCGTTTTCAGCAAAAATGTCCCGAACATCTTTTGCATTGATATTTAATAAAAAGACATTCTTCAGCTCTTCATCCAATACTTTTTGAATGGCGGAGACAATGACACTTTTTACAACTTCTATCCCGATAAAATTAATTTCCGGGTGCTGTTTTGCCATCCCGGCGATAAATTGTCCTTTGCCTGTTCCAATTTCCAAGTGTATCGGCTGGTCATTTTGAAATAAAGTTTGCCATTTCCCCTTATGCTCGTCCGCATTAGGAATAACAATATGGCTGTTTTCTTTAATAAAGTCATCGGCCCAAGGTTTATGGCGCTGACGCATAATATCCCTCGCTTTTCCTCTTATGATGAATAAAAATGTGCAAACTGATAAAAAATAGTGTCATGAGGTGATACAAATGACACTAACGACCAATCATTTATTGACCTTATTACAGGATATTTTACATGAACAATCATCGGAACTACAAGCCGACGTCTCCGAATACCAGCAAATTAAACGGCTGGTGAAAACGATGATGGCCAATAATAGCATTTCCAATGAAACGTTATTGCAGCTTCTGCCGGAAATTTACAACTACGGAAGACTGGGGGAAAATGCGCAAAACATGGAGGAACTTATCCATTCGAACAAAGATAATATCGAGCAATGGCTGCATGCTATTGATGAGACGACTTTACAATAGCGGTAACACTTCCTTGTTCAGTTTATAAAGATTATTCCGTCTGTCATGTGCTCTTTTATTCTCTTTTCTTTCCATATGCCATGAAAAATAATGGAGAGAATCATATAATAAAAACCAGTACATTCGTTCGATGACATTATCTTCTTTATCCGCTCCATATTTTTCTAACCAATCTTCCCATTGATTTCTCGGAATATAGCCGTTAAGGATCATGCCAAAATCAAAGGCAGGATCCGCGATGGTTGCATTGTCCCAGTCGATTAAATATAGGGAACCGTCCTTTGACATCAGCAAATTATGATGGTTAATATCACTATGGCAAACGGCCAAGTTTTGGTTTCTCGTCTTTGGGAGCAATTTTTCCAAATGTCGGATTGCCGTTTGCACTTCTTCATATTGACGATGCAAATTTAAATCATATATTTTCTTTTTAATCGACAGAAAAAAATCATCGGAAGTAAAGGGCTTAATTCCGATTCGCAGCAGCATATTTAATAACTCGCTGGAATGGTGAATTTTTCGCAATAGCTGTGCCACCTTTTCTTGCTGCATATCTTCAGGTGCAAGTTCCCGGCCTTCCAGCCATTCCTGAGCAGTAATCACATCTCCGTTTTCCATCCGCTTCGTCCAAATCAGTTTGGGAACAATCCCTTCAGCAGATAATACAGCCAGAAATGGAGATGAATTTCGTTTCAAAAATAGCCGTTTATTATTTTTTTGTGCAATAAATGCCTGTCCTGTCAGTCCTCCAGCTGGTTTTAACTTCCACCCGTCGCCCAGCGCTTTTTCAAGCCATTCCAACATAGTTCTTCCCATCTTTCAATTTTGCAGTCCTTTTCACATTTTATCGGTTACGAGAGAAAATTACAACAGCATATTTACTTTTTTGTCTGTCTGACTACAGAAAGGGGAGTCGGATTTTTTTCAATTTGACTTTGATAACAGACTGCTGTTTCTCCATCGACTTGAACGTGAAGAAGATGCCGGGAAGAAACTTTTATCTTTCTCCCCTCTAACACTTCTACTTCTTTAAAGGAAGTATGTTTTCCAAAAAAGACGGTAAAAAACAAGGTAAGCACTTTCCATTTGGAAATCTCGTGGATAATAATCAGTGATATCCGGTCCGACCGGTTCGTTGCCCCTGGAATAATTTTCATCCCGCCGCCATAATAGGGATGATTGCCGCATGCGATCATCCAGCAATTCTGCAGCTTCCTTGGACGTCCATCCACTTCCAGTTCAATCTGCATCGGCTGAAATTGAATTAAAACTTGAATAAGTGCGATGATATAGGTAACATTTCCCAATCGAAGAAAATTAAAAATATGTTTATAAAATGAATAATTTGCTTTATTGGCGATTTGAGCATCAAATCCAAAGCCAATGGAATTGACAAATTTCTTTTTTAACTGTTCATTTAGCGTATATTGTCCAACCCAATATGACTCACTATTTTCGCCGCTAATAATATTTTCAAAAATTCCCGCCGCATTTCCCTTAATGCCGCAGCTCCTGGCAAAGTCATTCCCCGAACCTCCCGGGATAACGGCAATGCGAATATTTTTGTTATCACCGGCACCGTTGATAACTTCGTGTACCGTGCCATCCCCGCCAATAACAATAATCGTATCCGGAAGGGATTTCCGTGTAATTTCTCTTGCAATCTTTTCCCCATGCCCTGGATATTTCGTAAAATAATATTCGCTGTTTATTTGCTGATAACTGTCCGTTTCCTTTATTTTTTCAAATACACGTTTTGCTTTCCCCTTTCCGGCCTTCGGATTGACGATAAAAACATACATTACTGATCCTCCACATCCCCTATTTTTATAAAATCATCGGAATCCTCCCATTCCGGACGCTTTATAGAATTTGTCTGGCAATGCTTGAGCAAAACGGAAGCTGTTTTTAATTGCCGACTTTTTAACGGGGAATGTAAACTGCGCCTTTCCTTAAACCATTGGCCATATTCGTCTTTCCCGATGATTGTCGTGTTATATGGCTCTGTATAATAAAAGATAGAATTGGTGCGGGAAAGAATTGTCTTTTGAATCGGAAATTCGACGTGATGATTGTGCAGTATACTTTTGATAATATTTTCTGTTCTTTTCAAGGAAACGACAGGACTGATAATTTTTTCCTTTATTCCTTCCTTTTCAATGTTCCAAGTTCGTTCATCCCCGGCCATAATTACCGCATTTTCTTCCAGTTCCAGTACATGGATAATTTCCATCCCTATTGGCGATATAAATACGATTTCTCCATCGATAGGAACATGTTTGACATAAAAAACCGGATAATACATTAATAAATAATTGTCCGGAAAGCGCTGCAAAAAAAATTTCAAGAGCATATCGTTAAAATATTTTGCATCCACCTTGGACATTTGCGTCATTGTAGACGTTCCCCATTTTAATTGAAATTGCAGCAGCCGGTCGAGGTAATACTGTTTTAATTCATCTATATTATTTGGCAAAACTTGCTTTTCCTCTTTCGGAACTGATTCCAGCTTTCTCTCTTTTTTCGCAAATAATTTTAATTTTTCCAGGGGGGATTTTGTTTGGGATTCCGTTTCTTCGTTCGTGAACACATCTTCTGGTGCTGCAAACTTCTCCTCCTGCCATTGCTGATATAGCTTATTCCAGTTGTCCTTTTTCATGCGGATAAATTGGGCTGGATAGCGATATGTGTCCCATTCATAACGGGAAAGATAATCAGCTAATTTAATTAATTGCGCCAATTAACCATCACCCTTGCTCTTTTTATTTCTTCATTCTTTTCCAAGTAAGGAATAGGTGTGTACCGGTTTATATTTTTGTTTTTTTTCTGGCTCCACTTGGTAAAGCACCGCTTTGGCAACTTCCATCGTAAAGATGTCACGATACGGTTCCTGGATTGATGCTAATATTTCCGTCATATCTTTCGAATTCGTATTGTCCCATCTTTTGCCTAACGTAATATGGGGGCGGTAGGGACGGTTTTCTTTCGGAAAGCCAGCCATTTCTGTTACATTCTCTACCGTTTGCTTCAGTAAGAATAATGGCTCTGATTCCTCAACCCCGGCCCATACGACACGAGGGTGTTTCCGGCTGCCAAACGTACCGACCTTTCCAACCCGAAGGGAAAAAGGAGCATGCAGTTCCAAATCCGAAAGTCCCCTTGACAAATCGGTTAGTTGATTGTCTGACACCGGTCCGAGAAATTTTAATGTAATATGGAAGTCTCTTTTGTCATACCACCGCTTTAATGGGATATGCTTCATGAGTTGAGATTGCCATTCGGCAAACTGTTCTTGTATATATTCCGGAAGCGGAATGGCAATAAAATAATGGGGATAATTTCCCATTCTTCCGTCCTCCTTTATCTTTTTAACGAAAGACAGTAATTTAGTTCCTTCTCTGTCAGTCTTCGGTATTCTCCGGGAGCTAGGGACGTATCTAATGTAATGTCCCCCATTCGGATTCGTTTTAAGTACATTACTTTTTTATCGACTGCAAGGAACATTCGCTTAACTTGGTGGAATTTCCCTTCCGTAATGGTAATTTCCACTTCGGATTGCTCGCCGCTCGCAATAATGTTCAATTTCGCTGGTTTTGTATGATAGCCATCGTCTAACGTAACCCCTTGCTGAAATTTCTCTGTATCTTCCGCAGTCACTCTTCCTTTGATTTTGGCAAAATACGTTTTTTCCACATTTTTATTCGGGGATGTCAGCTGATGAGCCAACTCCCCGTCGTTTGTTAAGATAAGCAGCCCTTCCGTATCTTTATCGAGCCGTCCTACAGGAAAAGGCTGAAACCATTTTTCTTCTTTAGATAATAGATCGACTACCGTTCTTTCCCGGGAATCCTTCGTAGCAGAAATGACTCCCTTTGGCTTATTCATCATAAGATAGATATATTGTTCATAAACAGCCCTTTCACCATCCACTTCAATCCTATCACTCTCCGGGTCAACATGAATGCTGCCATTTTTTTGGACTTGCCCATTGACAGTTACCCGTTTCTCTTTTAATAAAAATTTTACTTCCTTCCGGCTGCCAAACCCCATATTGGCAAGCAATTTATCCAGTCGCATTTGCACCGCCCTCATTTCTATGCCCTTTTCCATTTAGCAAGAAGTTTATCGATAACTGGTACCTTTCCGTCAAATATTCTTTCCAATAAAGTGGACGCATAGGCACAATATAAATAAACACCCCCGCCTACTGTAACACCGATTGCCAGCATGATTGCCGCACCCCACCACGACTCGTCATACGGGATAAATAAGCCAAATACGGCCCGAACGATCCAAATTGCGGCACCCATAATTAAAATGAAAATACCGATAAGCATCGTTCTTGTCACAGTTTGGCGATACGGCATCTGAATAGAAACTTTTATCCGCCATAGGTTTAAAGCAACAGCAATGCCTGCTGCAAGGGCCGTTCCAAAAATGGCACCCTTCGGACCAAATATATGAATAAGCTGGATATTAAGCAAAACTTTTGCCAGAAGGCCTGCAAGCAAACTTATAATAGAGAAGTTTTGCTGATTGATTCCCTGCAAAATCGAGGAAGTAACCGTAAACAAAGAAAACAGCAATCCGACCGGCGCATACCAGGCAAGTAACGAACCTGTTAAGTCAATATTGGCCAATCCATAGATTGTGCCATAGGCAACGTCGGATAACAATGTCAATCCTGCCGAGGCGGGAATGACCAGGACGAGGACGATTTGTAATGACTGGTTAATTTGCTGGTGAAGAATGTTCATCTTGTTGCTGTTGAACGTTTTCGTCATCGCCGGCAGGATGGCAAGACTTAGTCCTGTTGCAATTGTGCTTGGGATGATGACCAATTTATGGGCATACGTATTTATGGCGCCAAGGGCAATTTCAAAATCTTTATATCCGCCGCTAACCATCGCCCGTTCAAACGTTACGTTATCGACAAACTGATACATGCTGGTAGCCAACCCGACGATAACAAAAGGTCCTGCATAGCTGAATAATTCTTTAAGAAGACTGGATGTCGGAATATCGTTCCTTACCCTTTGTTCCGCCAATTGCCTGTCGAGAAATGGTTTACGTTTTTTCCAGTAAACAAGAAGAATAATCCAGGAACCTACTGCTCCGACAAATGCGCCAAAAGTAGCGAAACCAACCGCCGTTGCAATGCTTTTCTTCAAAATTACAACGATAATAAAAACAGAAACTAATACGAAAACAATCCGGACAATTTGTTCTGCCACTTGAGAAAGTGCTGTTGGCCCCATCGACTCGTAGCCCTGGAAAAATCCCCGGGTCATGCTCATGGCTGGAATAAGGATTAGAGCGAAACTGACCATGCGAATGACAAAGGCTACATCATCGGTGGAAATCGCACTTTTTGCTTCATTCGTTATGTAAATATTTGCCAATGCATCGGCACTGAAAAATAAAATGAAAAAGGCGATAAATCCGCTGATTATCATTAAAATCGTTCCATATTTGAACAATCTTCTCCCGGTTTCATAATCGCCTAACGTATTGTATTTCGATACGATCTTCGACATGGCTAAAGGTATGCCGACAGTGGAAATGCTCAACATAATGTTATAAGGGGTGTATGCATAACCATAAAGCGTACCGCCAACCGGTCCGACCATTGCATTAAAAGGAATTATATATATCATTCCAAGAAATTTGGATAAAAAACTGGCACTTGTTAATAATAATGAGCTTCTGACAATATTTGACATTTTTTCACCTTTAATCTTTAAACGTTATTTCACCCGTTATTTTATCATACAACTTGTCTATACCGTTAATGTAACCCTGCTCTTAAATTTGTGTTACAGAAAAATTTCTTGTATGATACTAAAACGAAAGGAATGAAAAAAGTTTGATGTATGACGTTATTGTAATTGGCGGCGGACCTTCTGGATTGATGGCCGCTATCGCAGCAGGGGAAAAAGGAGCAAAAGCCGTGCTCCTGGAAAAGGGCAGCAAGCTGGGCAGGAAATTGGCCATTTCCGGCGGCGGGAGATGCAATGTGACAAACAGACTCCCTGAAGATGAAGTTATTCGCCATATTCCTGGAAACGGCAAATTTTTATACAGCGCCTTCGCCCAATTTAATAATTATGATATCATTGATTTTTTTGAAAATCTTGGTGTTGCCTTAAAAGAAGAAGATCATGGCCGGATGTTTCCAAAATCAAATTCAGCAAAATCGGTTGTTCAAGCATTAGTAAATCAGCTTAAACGTTATCAAGTTGAGGTGCGATTAGAGACCCCGGTAAAAGCAATCGACTACGGGTTAGAACATCATACAGTTATTTTGTCAAACGGAGAGAAGCTGCGCACAAAAACAGTAATAATTGCAGCTGGGGGAAAAGCAGTTCCCCAAACCGGCTCCACTGGAGACGGGTATCCGTGGGCCAAAAAAGCAGGACACTCCATCACAACGTTATATCCTACAGAAGTCGCTCTTATTTCCTATGAAGATTTTATTAAAAATAGAACGCTGCAAGGATTATCTTTGAGGGATGTTGCATTAACCGTGCTGAATAAAAGAAATAAACCGATTATTACCCATCAAATGGACATGCTGTTTACCCATTTCGGCATTTCGGGCCCAGCCGTATTGCGCTGTTCCCAGTTTGTTGTAAAAGAATTGATGAATGGCCGGAATGAAGTTACGTTATCCTTGGACACCCTGCCAAATGTAAACGCAGAGGATGTATTGCGGCAATGGATTTCCACTGCGAAAGAAAACCCGAAAATGTCCGTGAAAAATGTCATGAAAGGTACTGTTCCTAAACGTTTTCTTGAGTTTATTCTCCAGCGGCATAACGTAATAGAGGAAGAAAAATGTGCCCACGTCTCAAAAGAAACCCTTCGTTCCATTGTACATACGTTGAAGCACTTTACCTTTCAAGTACACGGCTCGTTGCCCTTGGAAAAAGCCTTTGTTACTGGAGGAGGTGTTTCCATTAAAGAAATTCACCCAAGTACGATGCAATCCAAATTAATGCACGGGCTATATTTTTGCGGTGAGATTCTTGATATTCACGGTTATACTGGCGGTTACAATATTACTTCTGCACTTGTTACCGGCAGAGTAGCAGGAACCCATGCCGCCTCTGAAGCTGGAAAATAACCAGGCCATTGGCAGATGATACCTTGTATTTCGATTGACATCAGACACAAGCTATAAATGTCTCGTAGCAAATTAAGAAAGGGAGTGAGGATAATGCAAAACAAAAAATGGATTCCGCTAATTGCATCCATTGGTGTCGGAGCTGCTGCTTACTATACAATGAAACGAAATAACCAAAACTTCGGACAGACCGTTCAAAAAATGCTCCCATTCATGGCAAACCTAGGAGGCAACAATCAGCAGCAAAGCATGTAAATGAATGCCCTTTTCGCTACAGACATTGGTAAGGGAGAAGCAATTTCCCCAAAAAATAAACCGCACGGATCCGTGCGGTTTATTAGTTTTAACCCTTTATAAGACGCTTGATTTTAGCCTAAATTGGGGTCATCATCTAATTTAGTTCGTTCATCGCCGTTGATAAAAAAGAAGCTATCCTGCGAGGACAGCTTCTTTTAACTTTTGCCTGGCAACGTCCTACTCTCGCAGGGGGAACCCCCAACTACTATCGGCGCTGGAGAGCTTAACTTCTGTGTTCGGTATGGGAACAGGTGTGACCTCTCCGCCATCGTCACCAGACAA
>Ga0079224_100006303_pt1 | contig 15705 bp, 16 predicted proteins | sample Stecom2015_FD_80414 | JGI IMG/M metagenome (GOLD analysis project Ga0079224, IMG submission 80414) | Agricultural soil microbial communities from Utah to study Nitrogen management - Steer compost 2015 | ecosystem: Environmental > Terrestrial > Soil > Agricultural land | place: USA: Utah...
AGCAGAGCCGCGAGCTGAGCTGGATGCTGGGCCTGCAGGCCGCCGCCGGCGTGCGCTTCTTTCTGCTGCGGGAGCTGGCGATCGGGCTCGACGTCGAGTTTCGACCGGGGCTGGTCGTGCACCGCGAGCGGCCCCCGGGCGCGGCCGAGCCCGACAACGATCCGGCCTTCATCCTGCCGCTGCAGGTATTGCCCCTCATTGTGGAGTGGCGGTTTTAGGCCGCTCACTCGATGTCGGCGGGCATCTCCATGTGCGCTCGTCGGGCCTCGATCTCCTCCATCCCTTCGGGGTGATCGTGTCCGGCCGGCGCCAGCTCCAGGCCGACTGGCGGCGCCAGCTCGCGAGCGGAAGGCTCGTCGCTCGCGAGCTCTCGGCGGCTGGCCAGGAACGCCTGCGTCGGGCTGCCTCGGCTGGCGCTGCCGAGGATCCAGCGGCTCGACCAGTAGCGCAGCTCGACGGCCCCGATCTCGGTCGCGCGATCGAACGCGATCGAGAGCGCGTCGCGGGCCGGACGATCGGCGAAGCGTTGATCGTAGCCGGCGAGTCCGAGCGTGAGCCCGACTCGGCCCTCGCGGACGCCGGGGATCGCCCGGCTGCGCCTGACCGCGGTGTCCTGCATGCGGCCCGGACCGAAGGGTCCGGCCCAGTCGACCGCGCCGCCGCGCCGCTGCGCGACGCTGTAAGCCTGCGGAAACAGGCGATCCATGTGCGGCGCGACCTGGGCGTGGGCGCCGTTCTCGACGTGAAATGGGTAGGTGGTGAGCTCGAGCCGGGCGCCGTGTGGGGCCGCCAGCGCGCGAAGAGTCTCGACCAGCGCCTGGCCAGCGTCGCTCATGCTGGCAAACCCGGCCAGCCGCGACGCATCCCAGTTGCCCTCGGTGTCGACCTCGAGCGCCTCGGCACCGGACGCGTCGAGCAGCTCCGGCAGCGCGCGGGCGAAGCTGGCGAGCGCGTCGCGATCCGGCAGCGGCCAGGTCGTGAGCACGATCGCGATCTCGTGCGCGCTGGCCAGCTCGCGTAGCTGCTCGAGCTGGGCTGCTGTCCAGCGGGCTCGCCAGGGGGCCTCGCGGCGATTGGCGGTGCTGGCCTGGACCATCACCGCGATGCTCGACAGCTCGAGCTTCACCAGCTGCTCGAAGTAACTCTCGCGCAAGGCGGTGTTCGGTACGTCGTCGAGCCACACGCCGATCGTGGGCGACGGCGCGACTCCTGCGTTGATCTTGGCCAGCGTCATGGGCCCGGCCTTGCCGTCCTGCACGAGCCCGACTCGAGCTTGCCAGTCGAATACCGCCCGGGTGGTGATCGGACCGAACAGGCCGTCGATCGGCTCGGCCCCGACCACCCGCTGGATCCGTTCGATGGTCGCGCTGTCATAGCCGCGGCTCCGGTTGTAGCGGAGCGCGGCTGCGAGCGTGGCCTCGTCGAGTGGATGGGTCATTGCGGGAGGATCGTGTACACGCCCGCGCCCCACCAGTTGTGGTTGGTGGCTGCGACCTGTTGATAGCTGCCGTCCGAGGGATCGACCTCGACGACCTGACCGCCCGCGTTGAACGCAAAGATCTGGTTCTCCCAGCCCGCGAGGCCGTAGACGGTGCTGTAGCCGACCAGGGTCGCGAGCTCGGCGATCACGTTGCCGTTGAGCGGGTTGGACTCGACGATCACGTTGCCGTTGTTGACCCCCGGCTTGTTGACGGCGCCGTAGGTCCCGGTCCCCTGGATCGAGAACACGTCGCCGGCCGAGGTCATGTTGCCGCCGTACTGGCCGATGTTCTGCAGCTGCGCCTGCTGGTTTTGGATGGTGATCACGTACCAGGTGCCGCTGTTGGCGATGCCGATCAGCGTGTCGTCCTGGGGATCGATGGTCCCGGGCGGGACCATCGTCAGGCCGTTGAAGCTCTGCGGGAGATCGCCGAGGTAGTAGCAGCCGGCCGTGTTCGGGTTGCAGACGAACACGTCGTCGAAGGTCACCGCGTAGAGCACCCCCCAGCGATCGATCGCGATGTCGGTGACCGAGCCCGAGCTCTGGTTGAAGGTGAAGTTGCCGATGAAGGTGATCTGGTAGTTGTTGGGATCCATCGTGTACAGCTGCGAGGCTGTGTGCGCGTACACGACGTTGCCCAGCGCCTGACCGGGGATGTCCGGGTCCATCGGGAACGGGTCGTCGGGATCGGGGATGCCGTCCATGTCGCTGTCGGGCGGAGGCGGATCGCCGTCGCCGTCTCCGGTTGGATCGCCGTCTCCGTCGCCGCTTGGATCGCCGTCTCCGTCTCCGTCTCCGCTCGGATCGCCGTCTCCGTCTCCGTCTCCGTCGCCGCTCGGATCGCCGTCTCCGTCTCCGTCGCCGCTCGGATCGCCGTCTCCGTCGCCGCTCGGATCGCCGTCTCCGTCTCCGCTCGGATCGCCGTCGCCTTCGGCCTCCGCTTCGGCGCCTTCCATGTTGTCGCCGTCGCCGTCACCGGAGCTGGTGCCGTCGCCGTCGCCGTCGCCGACTGCATCATCTCCACGATCGTCGCCGTCGCTGCAACCAAGGCCCAGCACCAGGCTGGCCGCCAAAGTCGCGATCAAATTTCGAGAGCTCAGGGGGGGTCGCTCGAATTCACGCATGCTGATGTTACCGCCAAGCCGATCCTACGACCGGCCCGACTTGGACGTGGGAGAATTTCCTCACGCCCTCGGCGACACCAACGCGAAGCTCAGGACGCGATGATCTCGGGGATCCAGCCCTTCTCGAGCTCGGGGTCGCCGAAGTCGTCGATCCAGTCGCCGCTGGGCTTGCGCACCCCGACTGCGTTCAACAGCGTGTTGAACAGCTTGTTGTGCGAGGTCATCGAGCCCAGCTCCACGTACTGGCCGGTCTGCAAGAACCCGCCGCAGCTGCCCGCCATCACGAACGGCACGTTGTTGTAGGTGTGGCTGACCCCGTGGCCGAGGTCGTTGGTCCAGACCGCGACGCTGTCGTCGAGGAGGGTGCCGGTCTCGGTCCCGTAGATCGACAGCCGGTCGAGCAGGTGCCGGAACAGCCGGGCGTGGATGCGATCGATCTGGTGGTGCTTGTTGACCGCGTCGGGGATCGGGTCGCCCTCGGATCCGTGGCTGTAGATCCGGTGCGAGATCATGTGGAAGTTGGCCTGCTTGACCCCGTCGATCCACCACTCGGTGCCGTCGTTGCCGTCGCCGATCTGCAGGGTCGCCGCGCGGGTGTAGTCGCAGGCGAAGGCCAGCGCGATGAGGTTCATCTGCAGCCGGACGATGGTCTCCATCTGGTCGTTGTTCGAGTAGTTGTCGTTGGCGAGCATGTACTCGGCGACCTCGGCCTCACCGGGCAGCTCGCACGACAGCTCGATCTCGAGATCGCGAATCGCGTCGAAGTGGGTCTCGAGCCGCTGACGGTCGTTCGAGCTCAGCGCGCTCGAACCCATCAGCGTCTGCATCTGCTCGCGGACCAGGTCGTTGACGCTGAGCCGGCGGGCCTTGATCTGCTCGGCCAGCGCCTCGTCGAGCGCGCTCAGACCGACCATCTTGGTGTAGACGCTCCACGGGTTGGGATCGGCGGCGCGCAGATCCTTGGGCCCGCGGTACGAGAGCACCTCGTCGATGTAGCCGGACATCTTGCCGGCGTAGAGGGTCAGCGGCTCGGTGCCGTCGGTGTTGAGCTCGGCCGCGATTCGGTTGTCGATCGACTCGCCCATCGCCAGCGACAGGTTGCCGGCCGGATCGTCGCTGACCCGGGCCGCCGTCAGACACTGGTTGCCGCCGCCCGAGTGCCCGCAGCCGTTGCCCGGGAACGCGAAGCGCAGGCCCTTGACCAGCAAGAGCTTGTCGGCGTGGGGAGCCAGCTCGCTGGTCGCCCGGTCGCTCATCGCGGCCAGGCTCGCCGAGTCGAGCGGGCCCGGAGCGGTCGGCCAGAACTGCTCGGGCTCGCCGTTGCCGGCCTGCGCGACGCCGTTGGCCTGGCGCACGAACACCGCGAACCGAGCCGGCTCGAGCCCGCGGGCACCCGCCTTGCGCGGCGCCAGCGACTCGAGGAACGGCAGCCCGAGCGCGACCCCGCCGACGCCGAACAAGAACCGTCGACGACCCGAATTGTGTGGGGTGGAGCGGCGACCCGGGGAGTGCGTGCCACGGTGAGTGGTGCGAAGCAGATTCTTGAATTTCATCGTCCGGCCTCCAGCGGCTGGCGGGTCAGGAAGCTCTGGGTCTGGCTGAGCTCGAGCAGCAGATCGCGGACCGACAGCGCTCCGGTCTGCGAGCGACCGGCGAGCTCGTCGACGGTCGGCTGCTCGACGGCCTTGACCTCGCGGGCGTAGGCGTACTCGAGCAGGTGTCCGACGTAGCAGGCATGGACCGAGCGGGCGCTGGCGGCCACCTGCCCGAACTCGACCGCGTTGTCGTAGTCGCGGAGCTGGCCGTCAAACGGGAAGCTGCCCGAGGCGTCGACCTCGAACCCGTTGTCGAGGTCGCGCCACTGACCGATCGCGTCGTAGTTCTCGAACGCGAACCCGACCGGGTTGATGATCGTCGAGTGGCAGCCCTCGCCGCAGGTGCCGGCGCCGGTGTGAGCGTCGACCCGCTCGCGGTTGGTGTTGCCCATGGTCGGCGGTAGCGGCGGGACGTTGTCGGGCGGCGGCGGCAACGGAGCGCACAGCAGGTTGCGGACCACCGAGACCCCGCGGTGGATCGAGTCGGGATCGACCGCGTAGGCGTTGGCGGCCAGGAATCCCATCTGGGTAAGGATCCCGCTGCGCTGGGTCGGATCGAGATCGATCCGCTCGAAGTCGGGCCCGAAGCCGTCGCCGAGCCCGTAGATGTACGCGGTGTCCTGATTGACGAATGAAAAGGGCGCGGTCAGCAGCTCGGCGAGCCCGCCCTGATCCTCGAAGACCACCGCGTCGACGAACATCTCGGTCTCGCGCTGCATCGCCGGACCCATGACCTGCGGATCGAACAGCGGGAAGAACTCCGGATCCTTGAACAGGTCGTGGTAGTGGTCGTAGTCGAGCAGCTGGGCGTGGAAGTCCCGGACCATGTCGTGGGCGCGCGGGTCGTCGATCATCCGCGCGGCCTCGACCAGCACGCCGGCCGCGGTGTCGAGCTCGCCCGTGGCCGCGGCATCGAACAGCAGCTCGTCGGGCATCGAGTTCCACAGCATGTAGCTGAGCTTGCTGGCGATCTCGTAGCCGTCGAGGTGGATCAGCCCGTCGTCGCCGACCTCCTCGCTGCGCTCGACCCGGTACAGGAAGTACGGCGACTGCAAGAACACCTGGATGCTCAGGTGCACGCCGGCCGGGAAGAACTCGAGATCGTCGTAGAGGTCGACGCCCTGCTCGAACAGGTACCAGTGGGCGTCGACCTCGGCGCCGGTCAGCGGCCGTCGGTACGCTCGCGCGCCGAACCATTCGATCCATGCTCGCGCCTGCACGCTCGGATCGCTTTCGTCCTGCGGGAGATCGGCGGGGACGATGTTGGCGAGCAGGTCGGAGTCGTTGACGACCAGATCCGCGACCTGCTCGGCCGCCCGCTGGTAGTCGCCCCACAGCACCGAGGTCACGTCGAGCTTGGCGGAGTCGTTGTCGAACTTGCCGCCGCCGGTCGGATCGCCGATGAACAGGCTCGAGAACCCGGTGTGATCGCCGAGGTAGAACAGATCGCGGACCGTGTTCTCCCACTGCAGGTGACTGAGCCGAGGAAAGCGAGTGGTCTCGAGCGAGGCCGAGTCGCCGTCGCCGTCGCCGTCGCCGTCACCGGCCTCGTTGCCTTCGTCGACCGTGTCGCCGTCACCCGCCTCGCTCGCGCCGTCGGCCGACCAGTCGACCCCGACGTAGCAGGCCGGCAACACGCATGCGAGCAGCAGCGCGGGCCCATGTTTGCCACGTACCAGTACGTTCACATCGACAGCCTAAGCCAACTTCGAGGCGACGCACAACGTCTCCGCCAGCCCCCAACATCGCCGAGTCGTCGAAGCAATCTCGATCACTGATTTCACAGCTCGGGCGAATGCGAGCACGCGATCGGAAAGCGCGTGGGGCTGGACCACCAAATTCACTTCGACTACTGGATCTTCAGCACGGCACCGAACCAGGCCGTATAGTCGCGGCCGTGGCCCGGACCCGTTTACTCGCGATCACGCTCGCGCTGTGCCTGATCCCAGGACCGTTGCTGGCCAAGGGCCAAAACCCCGAGGCCGCCGCGGCGAAACGAGCCGAGATCGAGAGCGCCCAGCCCTCGGCTCCCCGGGCCGCGATCGAGCATCTGAGCCGCGCAGGCCAGGAATTCGGCGATCCGGAGCTGTTCATGCTCGCCGCCCAGCTCTCGCTCGACGAGGCCGAGCGCAGCCGCGATCTCGAGCTCGCCGAGCAGGCCGGCTCGCTCGCGTCGGTCACCCGCGACATCGCCCTGTACCTGGCCGACGATCAAAATTACGCCGCAACCGATTGGCGCCCGGTGTCACTCGAGCGCGCGGCCGAGCTGGCCGAGCTCGCCCGCTCGCTGGCCGGCGAGGCCGAGCGACTGGCCGAGACAATCACCGCCGAGCGGGCCGCCGCCGAGGCCAAGTCCCGACGGCGGGACGCCAAGCCCGACGCCGAACCCGAGCCTCGCCAGCGACGACCGGGCACCGGGCTGATCGCCGGCGGTTCGGTCGCCCTCACGCTCGGCGCGGGTGGGCTCGGGATGATCGGTGCCGGGCTGGCGCTCGGCCAGGCCCGCCAGCGCGACGCCGAGGCGCTGATGCCCGGCGAATTCGATCGGCTGGACGAGCTCGATCGCCAGGGCGCGCAGGCCAACGTGATCACCTACGCAGGCATCGGCGTGGCCACCGTCGGGCTCGCCGTCGGCGTCGCGCTGATCGTGGTCGGCGTCAAGAAGCGCAAGGCTGCGGGCGCGACCGAACAGACCGCGCTGCGGGTCGGCGGCTGGCTCGATCACCAGACCGGCGGCCTGCTCGTCGGCGGGAAGTTTTAAAAGGAGACGATCATGCGCGCGATGTTCGAGCTACTGGTCCTGCTCGCGCTCAGCCCCGAGCTCGGCGACGACTGTGGTGAGCAGGTGTGCATCTACGCCAGCAACGGCAGCGAGACGCTCACGGCCGACGAGGCCGGCAGCTTCAAGCCCGACGCCCGCCTGACCCGCAAGCAACGCAGCGCCGAGGCCAAGAAGAACCGCAAGCGCAAGAGCGTGGCCTTGCAGGTGCTGGTCGAGGGCGGCCGCGGGAGCGCGTTCGTCGACGGCCGCTACCTGGCAGGCGAGGGCCCGCACGCCGAGCGATCGCTCAAGCCCGGCAAGCACGAGGTCGAGGTCCGCGACGGTGAGCGAGTGATCGCCGTCGGCGTGCTGACGATCCCGCGCAGCGCCTCCGCGGTCACGCTGGTCGTCCACGCCGATCGCTAGCGATCCTCGGCCCGGGCGGTCGAGATTGCGCCGAGCAGCGGCCCGATCGCCAGGACCACGAACACCCAGCGCCAGCCGATCTGTCCGGCCAGCCACGGCAGCAGTCGGATCGATCCGATCGTGATCAGAAACCCGATCCCGTTTTGCACGGTCAGCGCGGTCCCGGTGTATTCGGCCGGCGCGTGGCGGGCCGCGAGCGCCGAGAATTGTGGCGAGTCGGCGACCACCAGCACGCCCCAGATCAGCAGGAAGACCATTAGCGCCGGGCCCGGCAGCGAGAACGCGAAGCCCGAGAGCGCGCAGCAGATCCCGCTGCCGATCAGCGCGAACAGGGCGACCTTGCGCTCGCCGATCTTGCGGGAGATCAGCCCGCCGATCACACAGCCGAGCGCCCCGATCGCGACCGTCAAAAACGCGATCATCGCGACCCGATCGCTCCATTCGCGCGAGTCCTCGAACCGCGCGTCCAGCCAGAATCCGGTCAGCGACCACAACGCATAGAGCTCCCACATGTGGCCGAAATAGCCGAACGCGGTCGCGCGAAATGGTCGATGGCGAAATACCGCGCCGATCATTCGCAGATCGAGCCGGGCCCGGCGGCGCAGATACGGCCCTTCATCGCAGCCGAGCAGCACCAACAATCCGCCGAGCGCCGCCGCGAGCGAGGCGACGCTGGCCAGAGAGCGCCAGTCGAGCGCGAGCTCGAGGGCCGCGACGCCATAGGGGAACGCGGTGCCCAGCGTCAGGCAGCCGACCATCACCCCCAGCCGCCAACCCAGGCCGGCCTGGTACCAGCTCGCGATCAATTTCATCCCGACCGGATACACCCCGGCCAGCGCGACCCCGGTCGCGAAGCGAAAGCCGAGCGCCGCGCCAAGCCCCGCGCTGGCCCAGGCGAAGCCGAGATTCGCGGCCGCGCCGACCAGCGCCGACAGGCAAAACACCCGACGCGGGTCGAAGCGATCGGCCAGGTTGGCGAGCGCGTAGAACAAAGTCCCGCTGATGAACCCCCACTGGGTCGCGCTGGTCAGCCGCGCGCTGGCCCGGGCGTCGAGCGACCACAGCGACGCGAGCTCGCGAGCGGCGGCCGTACCCGAGAACCACGTCGAGGTCGCCAGCAGCACGCCCAGCGAGATCACGATCATCGCCCGACGTGCCGCGCTGCGCTCGAGAGCCTCGGTCACGGACGGGACTCTACCGCGACGCGAAAGGCTACTAGCCTCGAATCCGTGACCGGCTCGGCATCTCGACGCCGCAACAGCTACGCCGAGTACCTCGAGCTCGACGAGACCAGCAACGTCAAGCTCGAGTTCTTCGACGGCGAGATCTTCGCCACGGCTGGAGGTACGCCCGAGCACGCCGCCCTCGCGATGAACGTTGGCATCGCGATGGCGGCCGCCCGCGAGCGCGGCTGCAACTTGCACAGCTCGGATCTCCGGGTCCGCGTGCTGGCCACGGGCCTGGCGGCCTACCCCGACGTCACGGTCGTCTGCGGGCCCAAACAAGTCGATCCCGAGAGCCGCACCACCATCATCAATCCGAGCGTGATCGTCGAAGTCCTCAGTGACGGCACCCAGGATTACGACCGCGGCGAGAAGGCCGAGCACTACCGGCAGATCCCGTCGCTGCAAGTCTGCATGCTGGTCTCGCACCGCGAGCGGCACATCGAGGTCTGGCGGCGCGGTCCAGCGGGCGGCTGGTCGTGCGCGGATTACCGTGCCGGGGCGATCATCGAGCTCGAGGCGATCGGGGTGAGCTTCGCGGTCGACGAGGTCTACCGCGGCGTGCTGCAATAATCGGTTGGCCAGTGTGAGGCCACACGCCGCGGCCGACTTGCATCGGCCCCACTCCCGTGCGACCCCCCGCGGGTGAGTTTCAACGATCTCGGCCTCGTGCCGGACCTGCTGCGCGCCGTGAAGGACGCGGGCTACGACGACCCCACTCCGATCCAGCGCCAGGCCATCCCCGCCGTGCTCGCCGGCCGCGACATCGTCGGTTGCGCCCAGACCGGGACCGGCAAGACCGCTGCGTTCGCCCTGCCGATCCTCCAGCGCCTCGACAAGACCGCGGGCGACGAGCCGGTCCTGCGCGCGCTGATCATCACGCCGACCCGCGAGCTCGCGGCGCAGATCGGCGAGAGCTTTGCGACCTACGGCAAGCACCTCGATCTCTGGCACGCCGTCATCTTCGGCGGCGTCGCCGACAAGCCGCAGATCCGCGAGCTGCGCGAGGGCGTCGACGCCCTGATCGCCACTCCGGGCCGGCTGCTCGATCTGATGGGCCGCGGTGAGATCGATCTCTCCCACGTCGAGGTGTTCGTGCTCGACGAGGCCGATCAGATGCTCGACATGGGCTTCTTGCCCGACATCCGCCGGATCGTCGCCGCGCTGCCCAAGAAGCGCCAGACCCTGTTCTTCTCCGCGACCATGCCCGACCCGATCCGCGAGCTCGCCCAGGGCCTGCTGAGCGATCCGGTCGACGTGACCGTCGCGCGGATCTCCGCGCCCGCCGAGCTGGTCGAGCAGCGGCTGTTCTTCGTCGACAAGGCCGACAAGCGCAGGCTGCTGGTCGACCTGGTCCGCGAGCGATCGGTGCGACGCTCGCTGGTGTTCTCGCGGACCAAGCACGGGGCCAACCGGATCGCCAAATTCCTCGACGAGGCCGGGATCGGCAGCGCGGCCATTCACGGCAACAAGTCGCAGGGCGCCCGGACCCGGGCCCTCGACGCGTTCAAGCGCGGTGATCTGCGGGTGCTGGTCGCGACCGACATCGCCGCGCGAGGCATCGACGTCGACGGCATCACCCACGTGATCAATTTCGACCTGCCGAATGTGCCCGAGACCTACGTGCACAGGATCGGCCGGACCGCGCGAGCCGGCGCGACCGGGGTCGCCTGGTCATTCTGCGACTCCGAGGAGCGGGCGTTCCTGGTCGACATCGAGCGATTGATGCGACGCCACATCGAGCGGGTCGACGATCACAAATATCCGCCCAGCGAGCGGCCGCCCGCGGAGACCGATCTGTCCTCGCGCCGCTCCGCGGCTGATTCGAGCAAGAAGGGCCCGAGCAAGCCTGCGGCCCCGGCCGGCGGCAAGCGACGCTCGGGCAGGCGCCGCGGCGGTCGCCGACCGGCCGCCTCGCGGGCCTGACTTTCTCGATGGCGCGCCAACTCGAATCACCTACGCGATGACCATGCGGAACCCCAGCCGTTTGGTCAACCCCGGCGCCGCCTTCTTGACGTCACGCTCGACCGCCCTCATCCCCGGCCGCGTCAGCGACCGTCGTTGGATCTCGCCGAGGAGCAGAATCTCGAAGGCGGCCGAGTCCAGCCAATCGGTAGTGCCTCGGTAGCCGAGCAGCGCGAGCGCGCCCGTCCTTCGCAGGAACGCGTTGAGCGTTCGACCGTGTTTATCCAGCGTCGAGCATGAGCCGAAGTGAATGATCTTGCCCTTGCATTTCCCATTCAGCAGCTCAGCAAGCTGATCGAGGGACATCTCGCGCTGGCGCCCTCGACCCTCCCCAACGAGCAATACACCGGGCTCTCCATGAAGCCCAAGTACAAGATCGGGTATCGACGAAGCCCCTCGCAGCTCCACTTACGAACGTAGTGCTCAAACTCACCGCGCGTACCAATGCCTCGATGGCATATAGGGGACCTTGAGGTACGCGACCGAGTTTAGCAGGTGAAGCACGGGTTCCACGGTGGTCGAGTCCTTGACACCCCACCAGTCAGTTTCGAGGCAGAAGATCCCTTTGGTTGGTCGCTTGGGCACGGCCAAGTATCACACACATGGAGCGTGGTTGGCACCTGGGGAGTCTCGAGGCACACGCCTCGGACCATCGAGCAAGTAGGGACCTTCTCGGGCGTGGTGAAGAAAGCTCGACGGGTCTCAGCCGCGCGAAAGGGCCGCATGAGGGGCCAGCGCGGCGAATGTCCATTGCGAATCTCTCAGCGAAGCTGATCCAGAACGCCTACGAAATCACCTCAGATCGCACTGACGTCTCGGTCTGAGGAGACTCGCCGCGCTGGCCCCTCATGCAGCCCAGCGCGCTGAGACCCGTCGAGCTTTCTTCACCACGCCCCGTAAGCCTTCGGTCGAGAGGTCGAGCCTCCACTCGAGCGGCTGACCATCGCACGTAGACCGTGTCCGGCGAACGTCAGGCCGAACTTGACTGAAAAACCACGAAACGGGATTCGAGGCCTGCTAGAGCCGCCACGGCCTGCTACTAGCACGCTCGGCTCGATGGCGGCCGTCATCCGGGTCGGCCAAACAGCGTCTGCAAGACCGTGTGCCGATGGTCGAACACCGCCCGCACGATCCGCCGCGTCACCCGCTCCGCCACGCGCAGCCGCGGCACACAGGTCACCCGATCGGTCAACCGGCACCCTCGTTCAATCGGCTCGATCGATCGCCGATGCACCCACTCGCGCTGCAGCCACGAGCTCGAGCGCTCGTGAAAGCAAAACTGCTCGGGCGTCATCGCCTCGAAGCCGAGGCTGTGGCGGTCGACGGGCAGCATGCCGCCGAGCAGCAGCCAGCTGTGAAACGCAAACCGGTACGAGTCGATCGTTCGCGGCTGTAGATCCACGCCCCGCGGCGCGGTCATCCGCAGCCACGGCCGCAGCTCCGCGTTGACGCCGGCCATCGAGGTCGCGTGTGCCCACACGACCTCCGCGGGAGCGGCCAGCTCGCTGGTGCGCTGGTACTCGATCATGGCGTCGACGGTGGCTCGGGCTCGGGCTCGGGTTCGGGCTCGGGCTCGGGTGGGCCGAGCGACTCGAGGCGAACCTTCGGCGCGGCGGCCAACACCTGCGCGACGCCATCCTCGAAGTCGGCGTTGTCGTCGAGGCGAATCACGGCTGCGTCCGCCGCCCGAGGTTGCAGCTCGATGGCCACGGTCCCGTGGTCGGGCGCCAGGATCACCCGCACGATCTCGCTGAGCTTGGCGACGTCGGCGTCCTTGCAGCCGCAGGCCTCGATCGCGTCGGGCAGCTCGGACAAGAGCGCCGCGCTGCTGTCCATCCGATCGAGCAGCTCGCTGGCCGGGTCGCAACGGCCGACGGCGGCCGTCGCCTCCTGGTGGGCCACGATCACGCCCCGGAGGTCGCCCGCGGCCTCGGCCTGCCCGAGTCGCCTGGCGAAGTCGAGATCGGCGGCGGCTGGATCCGGCGGCGGTCCGAGGGCGAGCAAGTACAGCCGGGCGCCGACCTTGTCGCCGGCCGCGAGCGCCCCCGCGACCGCAGGCCACGGCGCGTGCTCGTCGATGCGAAAGCCGATCGACGCCGGTCGCTGCTCGTTCAGCAGCGCCTCGAATGGTGTGAGGTCGCCGGGATGCCGGTCGATCGCGGCGACGCGCTCGTCGCCGACGTAGAGCTCGGCGAAGGTCAAGGTCACGATCATCGCGACGTCGACGGGCTCGCCCGCGTCGAGCACGAGCTCACCGGGCGCCGAGATCGGTATCTCGGACGACGGTCGTCGGTAGTGACGAACGAGCGGCTCGAGCTCCGCGCGCATGGCCTCGACCCGCGCGGCGCACTGCTTTCGACCACAGCCGAGCGAAGCGAGCGAAGCGATCAGCGAGAGCAGCAAGGCGACCGAGCGGCGCATGCCGGAGGCTAACCCGAACGCTCAGTGCCAGGCGCCCAGGATCGCGCCCATCACCGTGTACGCGACCGCGTGGTAGCCCGCGTCGATCAGCGTCAAGACCAGGCTGCGGCGCTCGAACGCGTAGGTGATGCCGATCGACGTCGCCACCCAGCCGACCCCGGCGAGCGCCCCGGCGGTCATGCCCCAGACCACGTCGGCCTCGCTGCCGAGAAAAAAGGCGAGGTTGAGAGCGATCACCAGCGAGAGCACGAACGCGATCGCAAAGGTCCGGCCGACGTTTTGTTTGAGCTCCTCTTCGGCCAGTCCGGTCTCGCGCATCCAGGCCTTCGCGAATAGGATGGGGCTGTACCAGACGCCGCCGATGAGGAAGCTCGACAGCGCAGCCGCCCCGACGGCGAGGTAATTGATCTGCGAGGGATCCATGCCGGGCTCGTTAGCACTCGACACCGTGGCGACCGAAGCAAAACCCGGCGAACCGGGACCCGCGGGCGGTGAACCGGGATCCGCCGGGGCCGAATTGGCGATCGACGATCGCTGGGTTCGGCGGATCGGCATCGTCGGGTTCGGGCTGATCATCCCGCGGGTGACTCCGCTGCTCGACGGCCTCGGGCCGACCCAGCTCTGCTACTGGCTGGGCTCGGCGGCGTTTTGCGGGCTGGCGGCGGCGATCTGGCACGGCAACCGCTGGCTGCTGTTCGAGCAGCGCCGCCACTTCGGGTGGTTTAACCATCCGCTGCGCAAGCTCGCGCTGCTGCTCGCGGCGATCGTGCTGTACACCGCGCCGCTGACCGTGGTCGGGCTGCTGGGCTGGTACGGCGCGATCGGTCGCGCGGCCGAGCTCGACACCATCCGCACGGTCACCTTGATCAACGTGATCTGCGTGGTGTTCGTGACCCACGCCTACGAGACCGTGTTCCTGATCAAGGAGCGCGAGGGCGATCTGTTGCGAGTCGCCCGCCTCGATCGCGCCCGGGCCGAGGCCGAGCTGTCGGCGTTCCTGGCCCAGGTCGATCCGCACTTCATGTTCAACTCGCTCAACACGCTCGGCCACCTGATCGAGACCGACCGCGAGCGGGCGATCGCGTTCAACCAGGATCTCGCGGGCGTGTATCGCTACTTGCTGCGGCAGCGCGGCCGGGCTCTGGTCCCGCTCGCCGACGAGCTCGGCTTTGCCCGCGCCTACGTCGAGCTGATGACGATCCGCTACGGCGACGCGCTGCGCTGCCAGCTGCCCGAGCCCGGGCCCGCGCTGGTCGGCGCCCGGCTGCCGCCGACCGCCCTGCAGCTGCTGATCGAGAACGCGATCAAGCACAACGAAGTCGGAGCCGGCTCGCCGCTCGACGTCGAGATCCGCTTCACCGCCGACGCGGTGGTCGTCAGCAACCCTCGCAAGCCGCGGCGCAGCCTCGCGAGCTGGAGCCGCGAGTCGGCCGGGGTCGGCCTGCGCAACCTCGACGAGCGCAGCAAGCTGACGACCGGGGTCGGCGTCGCGATCGAGCGCAGCGCCGAGCGCTTCAGCGTTCGGGTCCCGCTCGCGCTACCGGAGTCGCGGTGACCCGGATCGTGGTGATCGAGGACGAGCCTCCGGCCCGCGATCGGCTGGTCGCGGCCCTGCACAAGCTCGATCCGCAGCTGGAGATCGTCGCGACCCTGGCCTCGGTCGCCGAGTCGCTCGCGTGGTTCGAGCAGCACCCGCCGCCGGATCTGGTGTTCGCCGACGTGCAGCTGTCCGATGGCCTGTCGCTGGAGATCTTCGCCCAGGCGGCGCCGAGCTTCCCGATCGTGTTCTGCACCGCCTACGACGAGTACCTGCTCGACGCGCTCGGGCAAAACCGCATCGCCTACCTGCTCAAGCCCTACCCGCCGGCCCAGCTGCGCGAGGCGCTGGCCAAGTGCCGCCGCTTCGAGGCCCACTTCGCCGGCAAGCTCGCCGCGCTGCGCCGGGCGCTCGGCAGGTCACGGCGTCGACTGCTGACCCGCGACGGCGAGGCGTTCGTGGTCGTCGCGCTCGACGAAGTCGCCTACTTCGAGGTCCGCGACGGCCTGACCGCGCTGGTCCACCGCGACGGTCGCCGGCTCGCGCTCGATCGAACCCTCGCCGACGTCGAGGCCGAGCTCGACGGCCCCGAGTTCTTCCGCCTCAATCGCCAGTACCTCGCCCACGCCGACGCGATCGTCGGCTTTCGGCCCTACTTCAAGGGCCGCCTGCTGGTCGAGCTCCAGCCGGCGGCCCTCGAGGACGTGGTGGTCAGCCAGCCCAACGCGACGCGCTTTCGCGGCTGGGTGGCGGGGGGCTGACCCGGTTTGGTTCACTCGCCGGTCAGCAGCGCCTCGTGATCCGAGGAGAGCTTGTCGACGGCGGCCTTGAGCTCGGGATCGGTGGCGGTCGCCATCATCAGATCCATCTCGAGCGTGGCCATCTTCATGGTGTTGTCGACCAGCCCGGTCGCGACCTTGGTCTTGGTCTCGTCGTTGACCTGGAAGCCGCGCAGCTCCATGACCTCCTTTGTCTTGGGCTGGAGTTTGCCGTTTTTGGCTTCGAGCTACGTTTGCGCCTCGGCGACGCTGGCCTGCTTGTCTTCGCCCTCTGTGACGGTCTTCACGATTTCGTCGGTCAGCGCGTTCAGTTCGGCGATTGCCGCGTTGGCCATTTCGACCTTCGAGCTGGCGGACACGAGGAGGATAAGCGAGAGCAGGAATCCGTTGAGTG
>Ga0079224_100006304_pt1 | contig 15704 bp, 13 predicted proteins | sample Stecom2015_FD_80414 | JGI IMG/M metagenome (GOLD analysis project Ga0079224, IMG submission 80414) | Agricultural soil microbial communities from Utah to study Nitrogen management - Steer compost 2015 | ecosystem: Environmental > Terrestrial > Soil > Agricultural land | place: USA: Utah...
CTCGCACTCTGGCGCTCGACGATCGGCAAGAAGGTCGCGATGGCGGTGAGCGGCTTCCTGCTCCTGCTGTTCCTGATCTCGCACATGATCTCCAACGTGACGGTCCTGATCGATCCCCGTCACCTCGACGACTACGCGGCGTGGCTCCGCAGCCTTGGTCCGCTGCTCTGGATCGCCCGCATCGGCTTGCTCGCCCTGGCAGTGATCCACATTGCCGCGGCGGTGCAGCTCACCCAGATGGCTCGAGCGGCGCGACCGGTGAGCTATTCCCGGCGCGAGAACCAGGTGGCCACCTATGCCGCGCGCACGATGCGATGGGGCGGGCTGCTGCTGGCCATCTTCGTGGTGTATCACCTGCTGCACCTCACCTTCGGCACGGTGCATCCCAACTTCCAGCACGGTCGGGTTGGTGACAACCTGATCGTCGGATTGTCGTCGCCGGCGGTCGCGATCTTCTACGTAATCGCGATGCTCGCCCTCGGGCTGCACTTCTGGCACGGCACCTGGTCGGTGTTCCAGACGCTTGGCGCCAATCATCCGGCGTGGAACCGCAGCCGCAACACGATCGCGATCGTGATCACCTTGATCGTGGCCGGCGGCTTCCTGCTGATCCCAATTTCCGCACTGCTCGGCGTGCTCGCCTGGGCCCGCTGAGTCGAGGAACGAGATGGAGCTGAACGCCCGCATTCCCGAAGGCCCGCTCGAGACCAAGTGGCAGCGCTACCGCTCCACCTTGCGGCTCGTCTCGCCGGCCAACAAGCGCAAGTTCGACGTGATCGTGGTGGGGTCGGGGCTTGCCGGTGCCTCGGCGGCAGCGACCCTGGCCGAGCTCGGTTACAACGTGAGCTGCTTCTGCTTCCAGGATTCGCCACGCAGGGCCCACTCGATCGCCGCGCAGGGGGGAATCAACGCCGCCAAGAACTACCAGAACGACGGTGACTCCGTCTGGCGGTTGTTCCACGACACCATCAAGGGCGGCGACTTCCGCGCCCGCGAGGCCAACGTCTACCGCCTCGCCGAGGTGTCGGTCAACATCATCGACCAGTGCGTCGCGCAGGGCGTGCCGTTCGCGCGCGAGTATGGCGGCATGCTTGCCAACCGCTCGTTCGGCGGTGCACAGGTGTCGCGCACCTTCTATGCTCGCGGCCAGACCGGCCAGCAGTTGCTCATTGGTGCCTACCAGGCGCTGGAGCGGATGGTCGGTGCCGGCGCGGTCAAGATGTACTCGCGCCACGAGATGCTGGACCTCGTGGTGGTCGATGGTCGCGCGCGCGGAATCGTCACCCGCGACCTGGTGACCGGCGAGATCAAGTCGCACGCTGCGCACGCAGTCGTGCTGGCGACGGGTGGCTACGGCAACATCTTCTACCTGTCGACCAACGCGAAGGGCTGCAACGTCACCGCCGCGTTCCGTGCGTGGCGCAAGGGTGCCGGCTTCGCGAATCCCTGCTTCACCCAGATTCACCCGACCTGCATACCGCAGAGCGGCGACTACCAGTCCAAGCTCACGCTGATGTCGGAGTCGCTCCGCAACGATGGCCGTTGCTGGGTCCCGCTCCGTGCCGGCGACACACGCGCACCGAACGACATTCCCGAGGCGGAGCGCGACTATTACCTCGAGCGCAAGTATCCGTCGTTCGGCAACCTGGCGCCTCGCGATATCGCGTCGCGTGCCGCCAAGGAAGTCTGCGACGAGGGCCGCGGGGTCGGGCCGGGTGGTCGCGGCGTGTACCTCGACTTCAAGTCTGCCATCGAGCGGCTCGGTGAGGCGAAGATCGCCGAACGCTATGGCAACCTGTTCGAGATGTACGAGCGGATCACCGGCGAGAATCCGTACAAGGTCCCGATGCGGATCTACCCGGCGGTCCACTACACGATGGGCGGACTGTGGGTCGACTACAACCTGATGAGCACGCTGCCGGGACTCCACGTCCTCGGTGAAGCGAACTTCTCGGATCACGGCGCCAACCGCCTGGGTGCCTCCGCCCTGATGCAGGGCCTGGCCGACGGCTACTTCGTGATCCCATACACCATCGGTGATTACCTGGCGCAGGGTGGCTTCGGCAAGGTCGATACTACCCACCCGGCGTTCGTCGACGCGGAGCGCGAGTGCCGCGATCGCCTGCAGACGCTGCTCGACATCGGCGGAACCCGCTCGGTGGATTCGTTCCACCGCGAGCTCGGTGCGCTGCTCTGGGACAAGTGCGGCATGGCTCGCACTCGCGACGGACTGCAGGAGGCGCTCAGGCGGATCCCCGAGCTGCGCGCCGAGTTCTGGCGCGATGTCCGCGTGCTCGGCAGTGCGTCGACGCTCAACCAGTCGCTGGAGAAGGCGGGCAGGGTGGCCGACTTCCTCGAGTTCGCAGAATTGATGTGCCGCGACGCGCTGGCCCGCGAGGAGTCGTGCGGCGGACACTTCCGCCTCGAATACCAGACTCCCGACGGCGAGGCGCTGCGCGACGATGACAACTTCGCCCACGTCGCGGTGTGGGAATACCGTGGGCCCGATCAGGAGCCGGGCCGTCACATCGAGCCGCTCGTGTTCGAGAACGTCAAGCTGGCAACGAGGTCCTACAAATGAGATTGAGGCTCAAGGTCTGGCGGCAGGGCGGCCCCGACGCGCCCGGCGAGTTCAGGTACTACGACGCCGAGGCGAACGAGCACATGTCCTTCCTGGAGATGCTCGACGAGGTCAACGAGGGCCTGATCGCCAGGGGCGAGGAGCCGATCGCCTTCGATCACGATTGCCGTGAGGGCATCTGCGGAATGTGCTCGCTGATGATCGACGGCCGTCCGCACGGCCCGTGGCAAGCGACAACCACCTGTCAGCTCCACATGCGGGCGTACTCCGACGGCGACGAGATCACCATCGAGCCCTGGCGTGCCTCGGCCTTCCCGGTGCTTCGTGACCTGATCGTCGATCGAGGTGCGTTCGACCGGATCATCGCAGCGGGTGGGTACATCAGCGCCCCCACCGGCAGTGCCCCGGACGGCAACGCGATCCCGGTGCCGAAGGACGATTCAGATGCGGCGATGGACGCGGCAGCTTGCATCGGATGCGGTGCCTGTGTCGCCGCGTGCCCGAACGCCTCGGCGATGTTGTTCACTGGCGCAAAGATCGCGCACCTCGGGCAGCTCCCGCAGGGCCAGGCCGAACGTGACCGTCGTGCCATTGCGATGGTCGAGCAGATGGACGCCGAGGGATTCGGCGGCTGCACCAACTTCGGCGAGTGCGAGGCAGCGTGCCCCAAGGAGATCCCGCTGGCGGTCATCGCCAGGATGAATCGCGACTATCGCCGGGCCACGCTTCGCGAGCGCACCAGTCGCGGCCAGGCCGGCGTGATGTGATGACTCGGGCCGTGTGTGCGCTGCTCCTGTCCATGGGGGCGGCGCCGCTGGCCGCGCAACAGTCATTCAACGTGATTGCGCGCGGTATCGTCACCGTGCGCCACGCCGACCCCGCGCCAGGTGGTGCCACCGACACCGAGGCATATCTCACCCAACCGACATTGTCGCTTTCTCGCGCGCTTGGCTCACGGCTGGTCGCGCGATTCACGCTCAATCTCGAGTCCGCAACGATCGCTGGTGGCGAACTCGCTCCCGGTGCGTGGGGCGAGGGATTTGTCGATCGACGCCATCCACACACCACCGTGCACGAGCTGCTGCTCGAGGCGCGCGACATCCTGGGCGACATCGATGGTGACTGGCGGCTCGGCCTGGTTGCGGGGAAGGGCTTCGCACCGTTCGGCACCGACGACCCGATGTCGCGGCCGTTCCTGAGCTATCCCGTCAACCATCACCTTGCCCAGGTGCTCGAGCGTGCCGTGCTGATCGGGCAGGTACGTCGCGGACCGGTGACCCTCGAGGCGGCGCTGTTCAACGGCGATGAGCCGGAGTCACCGGGTCAGTGGCCGCTGATCCGAAATGACTCAGTCTGGCGCTTCGGTGATTCCTGGAGCCTGCGGGCCCTGGTTGTGCCGCTGGCAGGGCTGGAGCTGCAGGGGTCGATCGCGTCGGTTCACTCGCCTGAGCATCGCCAGGGTGGCGGCGGCGGCCACGACAAGGTGTCGGTGTCTGCTCGCTGGCAGGACGGAAATGACCGTGGATCGCGGTACGCACTGGTCGAGTGGGCACAGAGTTCGGAGCTGGAGGGGACGTTCAAGCTCGAGACGCTGCTGGCAGAGGCGGCACTGGTGCGGGGCCGGTGGCACGTTTCGGCACGCTACGAAAGCACCTTGCGTCCCGAGGAGGAACGGCTCGCCGACCCTTACAAGACGCACCGACCCCACATCGAGAACAGCATCCTCGGCACGTTGCGGTGGAACCTGGCCACCCTGCGCCTGGCAGCCGAACTGGCACCACGCGGGAGCAAGGCGGGAATCCTGCCATTCGTGGAAGTGACCGGGGGGCACATCGCGAGGGTCGGTTCAGGAATAGCCGACGCGATCGACATCTATGGCACTGATCGCGTGCGACACTTCAGCGTCGGTGTCGTCATTGAGTGGCAGGGACGCAACCATCGAATGGGACGTTACGGCGTACTCACAAGCCACGAGAGTCACCATTGATCAGGAAGCTTCTCGTTGTCGCAGCGGTCGGCAGCAGCCATCTCCTGGCCGGCTGCGGTTCCGACCCGGTCAATCCACCCGACACGCCGACCATCGTCGTGCTGGGCGGCAACAACCAGCAGGGAGAACCAGGCACTCAGGTCAGCCAGTTGCTCAGGGTGCGCGTTCACGAGGGCGGCCTGCCGGTCGTCGGTGTCGAGGTCACCTGGGAAGTGGTCGCTGGGGGCGGCACCGTCGAACCGCTGTCAAGCATCACCGACGCGCAGGGAGACGCCACCGCCCGCTACACCTTGGGCGCTACGGTCGGCGTCAACACGATCAGGGTTTCCGCGGCCGGGGCGTCTGGTGTTGCCACATTCACTGCTACCGCGACCAATTCGCCGGCCAAGGCGCAGCTCGTTGCGGAAGTGTCCATCCCCGCCAACTATGGCATCCACGACACCCACGTCCGTGATGGCATCGCGTTCGTGGCTGCGTGGAATTCGGGGATCTGGATCTACGACGTGGGTGGCGGAGATCTTGGCGGCAGTCCTGAGTCACCCAAGAAGATCTCGCAGTATGTGACCTCTGCCAACGGTGTGCCGGGCGGCGCGCAGGTGCACAACTCGTGGTGGTTCCACAACCCGGTCTCAGGTTCCAAGCGCTACCTGTTCGTAGGCCAGGAAGGCCCCGGCGTGATCGGCGCCACCTCGAGCGGCGACCTGCACGTTGTTGACGTCAGTGACCTGGCGAATCCGGTCGAGGTGGCATTCCTGCGAGTGCCGAGTGCGGGAGTCCACAACTTCTGGATGGACGAAGCCAACCAGGTTCTCTACGCCGCGTGGTACAACGGTGGCGTGGTTGCCGTTGACGTTTCGGGCACGCTCACCGGTGACCTGTCGTCACGGATCATCGCCCAGTCCTTCCCTGGAGGCGAAGGGGCCAGCTTCACCTGGGGCGTGATGCTGAGCAACGGGACGCTCTACGCGGCGGACATGGTGCAGGGCTTCTTCGCCCTCGACCCCACGACGCTGCAGATCAGGAATCCTGCTCCCAACGTGACCAACCGCTACACCTCGGATCTCTGGGTGCACGGCAATGTCGGTTACACCGGCACCTGGGGTACCCGGGGCGGGATTCGCGGCAATGCGATCAACATCTGGCAGCTCGGCGGCAACGGCGTGCCGACATTCGTGCGGTCGCACGAAATTCCCGGTGCTGGAACGGTGAGTGACATCGCGGTCACGCCCGATGGCAAGCTGCTGGTGGCCACGGTCGAGAACGGCAACACCGTCTCCAACGGCCTCCACGTGTTCAAGCGCAGCGATCCGCTGGCACCACTGTCGGCGGCTTTCAGCTACGTGAGTTCCGGCCTGCACACGGGCGAGGTCGCCGTGATCAACGGCCGGACCTACGTGTTCGGCGCCCGGAATCCGCCGGCGCCGAGCCTGATGATCTTCGACATCACGAGGCTGCTGGACTGAGCAGCGCTTTCGCAGCGGGCGGCGTACTGGATACTCTTGTTAATCTCCACACAAGAGGAATCCGGTGCGCCGCCTTCTCGCTGGTGTCTTGTTGTTCGCCCTGCCGTTGCCTGCTCAACAGCTCCCCGGCTTTCGCAGCAGTGCCACGGAGCGACAGCTCAGCCTCGAATCGCAACTGATCAGCGTGCCCGAGAGCGCCTCCGCCGGACGTCACGCGGCTGTGCTCTCGGCACGGCCACACGTCGCCGGCACGCCAGCCCAGATAGCCACCGCTGACTACGTCCTGGGGCAGATGGCATCGTGGGGACTCGACACGTTGCGGGTGGGATTCGAGGTGTTCCTGCCGTTCCACGACTCGACCATCGTCGAGCTGCTGGGCCCCAGGCGCGAACGTCTGGTGCTCGAAGAACCCGCGATAGCAGAGGACCCGTTCTCGGGGGAGCCGTTCACGGCGATGAACGGCTATTCCGGTGCGGGCGACGTGAGCGCCGAGGTGGTGTACGTCAACTACGGTCTGCCCGCTGACTATCGCACCCTTGACTCGCTGGGGATCAGCGTCTCGGGCAAGATCGCCATCGCCAGGTACGGGCGCTCCTATCGCGGCATCAAGGCACGCGAAGCAGAGCTGCACGGTGCGGCTGCCCTGATCATCTACAGCGACCCAGGTGACGACGGCTACGCGGTCGGGGAGGTGTACCCCGCGGGTCCGATGCGCAACGAGCACGGAGTGCAGCGCGGCTCGATCTTCAACGGCAACGGCGACCCGAGCACCCCGGGCTGGGCGTCGGTGCCCGGTTCGCGCCGACTGCCCGTCGACTCGATGGGCATCGCCAGGATCCCCGTCGTGCCGATGAGCCATGGCAATGCTGCGAGGATTCTTGCCCGGCTCGAGGGACCTTCGGTGCCGCAGGGTTGGCAGGGCGGCCTGGGTTTCCGTTATCACCTCGGTGGCGCCGGCATCAGGGTGCGGGTGGGAGTGTGGCCGGAACGGGGCGATCGGGCGCTCAAGCGAATCCAGAACACTTTCGGCATCATCCGAGGGAGTGAGTATCCCGACGAGGTAGTGATAGTCGGCGGGCATCGCGACGCCTGGGGCCACGGTGCGATCGACAACGTCTCGGGAGTCGTCAGCATCCTCGAGGCCGCCCGTGCCTGGGGCGAGATGCTGCGCAGTGGCAATCGCCCGTCGCGCACGCTGGTGTTCGCGACCTGGGATGCAGAGGAGTGGGGGTTGGTCGGCGCCTTCGAATGGGCGGAGCTGATGGCCGAGGATCTCGATCGCACGGCCATCGCGTACATCAACCAGGACGTGACCGCGTCGGGCTACCGCTTTGGTGCGAGCGGCAGCGCGTCACTCCGGACCCTGATTCGCGATGTCGCTCAGGTGGTGGGGCAGCCCGCCGACACGGTGACCATCTACGCCGCCTGGCGAGGCAACTCCGACGACGAGCCGCCGGTTGGTGGTCTCGGCGGTGGGTCCGACTTCGTCGCCTTCCACGGCTACCTGGGGATTCCTTCGCTCGACTTCGGGTTCGGTGGACCGGGTGGCATCTACCACTCGGCCTACGACACGCGGACCTTCGTGGAGCGATTCGGTGATCCGGGCTATCGCGCCCACACGGCGGACGCGCGGTTGCTGGCAGTGCTGATGGCACGGCTGGCCAATGCGACGGTGATCCCATACGAGTACTCGGAACTGGGCGAGCAGGTGATCGAACTGGTCGCGCAGGTCCGGAGAGAGCCCGGCGCGAGCAGCATCGCCACTGCACTCGACCGCCTGGCCAGCGCGGGGGCGATCCTGGCCCAGGTCGGGCGTAACTTCGCGGTGGCGCGAAACGGGGTGTTGTGGTCGGACCGGACTCCAGAGGGGGTGGCGGAGATCAACTCGATACTGCGGCAGGTCGAGCGCCAGATGCTCGATCCGAACGGTCTTCCGGGTCGACCCGCGCTCCGGCACCAGATCTTTGCCCCTGACCGCGACAACGGCTACGCCAACGTCCCGTTTCCTGCCATTGCCGAGGCGCTACGAGATGGCGACTCGGTCAGGGCTGCCGAGGCAGCCCGGTCCCTCGCGGAGCGGGTCACCCGGGCGGCGGCCCTCATGGATCAGGCCACCCGGGCACTTCCGACGGATCGGTAGTGCCGGGGGGCTGCCGGCGTCCTCCGACGGCACGCCGGTTGCCTTTCAAGTCTCCCAGTCACGGACGTGGGTGCGAGGAAAGCGGATATTGTCGCAATTCTTGACACCCGGTCCGGAGGGAATGGCCATATCTCCCGCAGGCTGCGGGAGGGCGGTCCGAATCCGTTTCTGGAGACATCGTGTCGGCAGCGGAATCATTCAACGCGATCCTGAAGAAGGCCCAGGAGCTGGGGGCCTCCGACGTGCACGTCTGTGCCGGTGGGCCGTTCCGGCTCCGGCTCAGGGGCCAGATGATGCCCGTGGCGGGCCTGCCGCCCCTGACCATCGACGATACTCGCGCCATCGCTTCGATGATCCTGCTCCAATCGCGGAAGGTTACTCCCGAGACGGTCGACGAGGCGGTCGAGAACCTGCGGGATCACGACTGCTCCTACTCGGTTCCTGGGGTGGGTCGATTCCGGGTGAATCTCTGCAGTCAGCGTGGCTCGATCTCGGCCGTGCTCCGCGCGATCGCGGCGGAGATACCGACCTTCGAGTCGCTCCGACTACCCGAGGTGTTGGCAGAGATCGCAGTGGAGGAGCGCGGTCTGGTGCTGCTCACCGGAACAACGGGAAGCGGCAAGTCTTCCACGCTGGCGGCGATGATCGGTTACGTGAACTCTATCAAGGCGGGAAAGATCGTCACGATCGAGGACCCGATCGAGTTCCTGCATCGCGACAACAAGAGCAACGTCATCCAGCGCGAGATCGGGGGCGACACCGAGTCGTTCGAGGCCGCGCTGCGCGCTGCACTGCGCCAGGATCCTGACATCATCCTGGTCGGTGAGATGCGCGACCGCGCGACGATCGACATCGCGCTCAAGGCCGCCGAGACGGGCCACATGGTGTTCAGCACGGTTCACACCACCGATGCGCAGCGGACCATCAACCGCCTGGTCTCCGTGTTCGATGCGACCGAGCAGGCCGCGACTCGACTGCGTCTCTCGGAGTCACTGCGGGCGGTCGTGTCCCAGCGGCTGCTGCCTCGGGCCGACGGCAAGGGCCGCGTCGTCGCGGTCGAGGTGATGCGCAACACCGCCACGATCGCCGAGTGCATCGCCGATCCGGAGAAGACGGCTGAGATTCGTGATCACGTGGCCGAGGGCAGGGTGCAGTACAAGATGCAGACCTTCGACCAGCACCTGATGGAGCTCTACACGTCCGGGCAGATCACGCTGGAGACTGCCAAGGCCGCGGCGACGAGCCCGGCGGACTTCGAGAGGAATCTGCAGTACCAGTAGTTGTGAGTCCTGAGTCCTGAGTCCTGAGAGTGCAGGATTGGAGATGTGGTTCCTCCAGCCGGGTACTCAGGACTCAGGACTCACAACCCACAACCAATCACAATCTCGGCAGCGTCACTCCCCGCTGCGACTGATACTTGCCCTTCTTGTCGGCATAGCTTGTCTCGCAAACATCATCCGCGTCGGCTTCGAAGAACAGCACCTGGCAGATCCCTTCGTTGGCGTAGATCTTCGCCGGCAGGGGCGTCGTGTTGCTGATCTCGAGGGTCACGTGTCCCTCCCACTCGGGCTCGAAGGGCGTCACGTTGGTGATGATGCCGCAGCGGGCATAGGTGCTCTTGCCGACGCAGATGGTCAGCACTTCCCGCGGGATCCGGAAGTACTCGACCGAACGTGCCAGTGCGAACGAGTTGGGCGGGACGATGCAGACATCGCCCTTGAACTCGACGAACGACTTCTCGTCGAACTGCTTGGGATCGACGATGGCCGAGAGTGCGTTGGTGAAGATCTTGAACTCGTCGGCCACCCGCATGTCGTAGCCGTAGGAGGAGACTCCGTACGAGATGGCGCCGGCCCGGACCTGGCCGTCCACGAACGGCTCGATCATTCCCTTGGTCCTGGCCATGTGGCGAATCCAGCGGTCCGACTTGATCGACATCGACAACGCCTCGGCAGGGGTGGACTGTGTGCGGGCGCGGAATCTAACCCGGAGGTGGCCCCGGGCGGCACCGCGCAAGTGACGCGGTTGGCTGGGGTTACCAGTGGCCCGGGCGAGTTGAATTCACCTCGGGGGAGGGATAGCTTTGGTCAGTTAGTGAAACTTTTCACGAGCGGGGGTGAAGCGTGCTGCAGCCCTACATCCCGATCCTGCTCCTTCTCGTGTTCGTGGTCGCCAACGCAGTCCTGATGCTGGGCATCTCCCAGTTGCTGCAGACCTATCGGCCGACACCGGTGAAGTCTGCTGCCTATGAGTCGGGGATGCCCGCCCTTGGCGACGCGCGGGAGCGGTTCTCGGTCAAGTTCTACCTGGTGGCGATGCTGTTCATCGTGCTCGACATCGAGACGGTGTTCATGATCCCCTGGGCGGTGGCATTCCAGCAGCTCGCGTCGATTCGCGGGGTGCTGCTCCTTGAGATGCTCACCTTCGTGGCCATCCTTGCCGTCGGATACGTTTACCTGTGGAAGCGGGGAGCGCTGCAATGGGATTGACCCCGCCTCCGGGGCCGGGTGAAGCGCCCGAGTACGTCGAGTCGATGTCACCCAACTGGGTGACCACGCGGCTCGACTTCCTGGCCAACTGGGCCAGGTCCAACTCGCTGTGGCCGATGCCGTTCGGCACGGCCTGCTGTGCCATCGAGTACATGGCCACCGCGGCGTCGCGCTTCGACATCTCCCGGTTCGGGATGGAGCGCCAGTCGTTCTCGCCACGCCAGGCCGACGTGCTGATTTGCGCGGGTCGGCTGCCCTTCAAGCTCGCCCCGGTCATTCGCCGCATCTGGGACCAGATGCCGCAGCCCAAGTGGGCGATCTCGATGGGCGCCTGCGCCTCGAGCGGCGGGATCTTCGACAACTACGCGATGGTGCAGGGCATCGACACCATCATCCCGGTCGATGTCTACGTGCCGGGCTGCCCGCCTCGCCCCGAGGGCCTGCTCTACGGCATCCTGATGCTCCAGAAGAAGATCCAGGGAGAGTCGATCAGCGACCCCTCGCTGCGGGTCGAGCATCTGGTCGGGCCTGACGGCCTGTTCCGTCGCCCGGAGCAGATCGACGAAGTCTCGGAACCGTTCGGCAATTCGGTGAGCCAGACGAGGTCCGGGTGACGGTGGGGCTACCGGAAGTGCGCTCTGCCCACGGTGACGAGGTCCTCCAGGCCGCGGGGGACTCCGTCCTGGCGTTGCGCCAGCGATTCGGCGATTCCATCGGGAACGCCCGTGAGTCTTCGGGCCAGCTCTGGGTGGTAATTGCCAACGACAGGGCGCACGAGATCCTCGCCTGGCTGCGCGACGATCCGGGGCAGCAGTTCAATTATCTCTGCGACGTGACCGCGGTGGAGTATCGCGATCCCGAGTTGCCGCTGGAGGTGGTGTACCAGGTCCGCTCGCTGCCGCGCGGCATCGATCTCCGGCTCAAGATCGAGATGGATCCCGAGGGTGATCTCGAGGTCGAAAGCGTCACCGACCTTTGGGCCGGAGCCAACTGGCTGGAGCGCGAGGTGTACGACATGTTCGGCGTCCGCTTCCGCGGTCATCCCGACCTGCGGCGGATCCTGATGTGGAACACGTACGACGAGGGCCATCCGCTCCGGAAGTCGTTCCCGCTTCGCGGTCATCGCTCCCGCAGTGAGCAGACCCGCAACGCGCTCGCCGCGAATCCCGAGGCACACTACACCCTCGAGGAGCTCTCCATCGTCGAGGCGTATCACGAACTCCCGGCCGACGTTCGTGAACGATTGGTCCGCGAGGGGAGGGTGGCCCAGCCGTGACCCCGCGCACCCTTGAATTCGAGCTCAAGACTCCGGCGGTCGACTCCTCCGGTCGGCTGATCGCGGCACCATTGGGCGTGAAGCGCCGTCCTTCCGAATCGGTCGACGACGATTTCGGTGCCGAGCACATGCTGGTGAACATCGGCCCGCAGCACCCCGCGACTCACGGCGTGCTGCGACTCGTGGTCGAGCTCGAGGGCGAGACCGTCCGCCGGGTCATCCCGCACATCGGCTACTTGCACTCGGGCTTCGAGAAGCTCGGTGAGTACCGCCAGTACAACCAGATCGTCCCGCTCACCGATCGCACCGACTACCTGTCGCCGATGGCCAACAACATCACGCTGGCGATGGCGGTCGAGCGGCTGATGGGGATCGAGATCACCGAGCGTTGCCGGCTGCTCCGCATCATCGCGATGGAGCTGTCGCGGATCATCTCGCACCTGGTCTGGGCCGGCACCACCGGTATCGACCTCGGCGCGTACACGCCCTTCCTCTGGATGTTCCAGGAGCGTGAACGGGTCTACAACCTCCAGGAGGCGTGGACCGGGGCGCGACTCACCACCAGCGTCGCGCGGGTCGGCGGGATGATGGCCGACGTGCCCGATGGCTGGGAAGACCAGCTGCGCGACTTCGTCAACACCTTCCCGAACACCCTGCGCGAAGTGGACGCGATCTTCACCCGCAATGCGATCTGGATCGGTCGCACCCAGGGTGTCGGTGCAATCTCCGCCGAGGACGCGATCAACTGGTCGCTGTCGGGTCCGATGCTGCGCGCCAGCGGCGTCCCGTTTGACGTGCGCAAGGATCGACCGTACCTCGGCTACGAGGAGTTCGATTTCGACGTTCCGGTCGGTGAGCACGGTGACATCTATGATCGCTACCGGGTCCGGATGGAGGAGATGTTCCAGTCGACCCGGATCCTGGCGCAGGCGCTGGAGAGGCTCCGCCCCGGACCGGTCAACTGCTCTGATCCACGAGTGATCCTGCCGCCCAAGTCGCGCGCCATGAGCGACATGGAGGCAATGATCTACCACTTCAAGCAGGTAATGGAGGGGATCCGTCCGCCCGCAGGTGAGGTGTACCAGGCGGTCGAGAATCCCAAGGGTGAGCTGGGCTATTACCTGGTATCCGACGGCACCGCGAAGCCGGTGCGCTGGCGGATCAGGCCGCCCTCGTTCATCAATCTCGCGGCGCTCCCGAAGCTGTGCGAAGGTGCCCAGCTTTCGGACGTGATCGCGATCAACGCCAGTGTCGACATCGTGATGGGTGAGGTGGATCGGTGAGCAGTCATCAGGCACCGGCAGGACCGGTGTTCACCCCCGAACGGCGCGCCCGTCTCGAGGAGATGTCGAGACGCTACCCGACGCGCCAGGCACTGTTGCTGCCGGCGCTGTGGATGGCGCAGGAGGCACACGGCTGGGTGTCGCCCGAGGCGATCGACGAGATCGCCAGCGAGCTGGGGCTCACTCCCGCACTGGTGCGGGGCGTGGTCACGTTCTACACGATGTACCACACGCATCCGGTGGGGCGGCACTTCATCCAGGTTTGCACGACCTCACCGTGCCTGATGTGTGGTTCGGGTGAAGTCCTCAAGGCGGTCCTGGAGCACACCGGCTGTGGTGAGCTCGGCGCCACCTCGCCCGACGGTCGCTTCACGGTTATCGAGACCGAGTGCCTGGGCGCGTGCGGCTTCGTTGCTCCGATGCTGATCGACGATGATTTCCTGGAGTCGGTGACGCCCGACCAGGTTCCCGAGATTCTCGCCAGGTATCCCTGATGGGCTATCCGCATCCGATTCACCCGCTCGAGACTCCGGTCCTCTCGGAGCACTTCGGCCAGCCCGAGGCGCGAACCTTCGCGGGCTGGACCGCACGCGGCGGCTACGCGGCGCTCCGCAAGGCGCTCTCGATGACGCCCGAGGAGATCGTCGAGGAAGTGAAGGCCTCTGGCCTGCGCGGGCGCGGCGGCGCCGGCTTCCCGACCGGGATGAAGTGGTCGTTCATGCCCAAGGACGACGGCAAGCCGCACTACCTGTGCTGCAACGCCGACGAATCCGAGCCCGGCACCTTCAAGGACCGCGAGATCCTGCGCTGGACCCCACACGCCCTCATCGAGGGCTGTGCGATCGGCTGCCTCGGGATCCGGGCCGAGACCTGCTACATCTTCGTACGGGGAGAGTACACGACTCCGCTCCGGATTCTCGAGCAGGCGGTCGCCGAGGCGTACGCCGCGGGTGCGCTGGGCGAGAACGTGTTCGGCTCCGGCAAGCGGATCGACATCATCGTGCATCGCGGTGCCGGTGCGTACATCTGCGGCGAGGAGACCGCGTTGATGAACGCGATCGAGGGCAAGCGCGGCAATCCCCGCATCAAGCCACCGTTCCCGGCGGTCGCGGGCCTGTTCGGAATGCCCACGACGATCAACAACGTCGAGACCCTCACCGCAGTGCCCTCGATCATCAACCGCGGTGCTGCCTGGTATGCCGGACTGTCGCTGTCATCACCCAAGAGCACCGGCACCAAGCTCATCTCGGTGTGCGGTCACGTGCAGCGTCCCGGCACCTACGAGATCACCCTCGGCCTGCCGATGCGCGACCTGATCTGGGAGGCCTGCGGTGGCCCGCTGCCGGGACGCACGATCAAGGCCGTGATCCCCGGTGGTTCGTCGGTGCCGATCCTCACGGCCGCAGAGGCCGAGGAGTGTGTCACCGACTACGAGGGTATCGCCGCGAAGGGATCGCTGCTGGGTTCCGGCGGCATGATCGTGATGGATGACAGCACTGACATGGTGCTGCAGATCTGGCGACTGGCGAAGTTCTACGCCCACGAGAGCTGTGCGCAGTGCACCAACTGTCGCGAGGGAACTGCGTGGTCGGTGCGAGTGCTCGAGCGCATCCTGCGTGGCGAGGGCACCAGTGCCGACCTCGACCTGTTGCTCGATCTCGCGGACCAGATGACCGGACGCACCATCTGCGTGCTGTCCGACTCGTGCGCCACGCCGATCGTGAGCGGCATCAAGAAGTTCCGCGATGAGTTCGAGGCGTACCTTTCCGGCGCGCGCCAGCCGGCGCTGGTGGAGGCCTGATCGATGGCCGACAACACTGTCACGCTGACCATCGACGGCGTTGACGTGACCGTGCCCAAGGGCACCATGCTGATCGAGGCGGCGAAGCAGGCCGGCGTGCTGGTGCCGCACTACTGCTACCATCCGTCGCTGCCGTCCCCGGCGGTATGCCGGATGTGCCTGGTCGAGGTCGAGAAGCTTCCCAAGCTGGTGCCATCGTGCGTGACCGCCGCGGCTGACGGCCAGGTGGTGCACGTGCACTCGCCCGCGGCGCGCAAGGCGCGTGAGGGCGTGCTCGAGTTCCTGCTCATCAACCATCCGCTCGACTGTCCGATCTGCGACCAGTCCGGCGAATGCGAGCTGCAGGACTTCGTGTTCCAGGAGGGCCGTGCCGCATCGCGCTACGGCGACTACCCCAAGCGCTACAACCCGGTCGAGGACTTCGGCCCCGACATCCTGTACGTCGCCAACCGCTGCATCCTGTGCACTCGTTGCGTCCGCTTCATGGACGACGTTGCCGAGACCCCGGTGCTCAACATCAGTGAGCGCGGTGACCGTGCCTACGTTGGCATCGATCCCGACCAGCCCCTCGATCACCCGTGGGCGGGCAACGTGGTCGACCTGTGCCCGGTCGGATCACTGATCTCCAAGGACTTCCTGCACAAGGCGCGCGCCTGGGACCTCGACAAGACCGCCTCGATCTGC
>Ga0079224_100006306_pt1 | contig 15703 bp, 15 predicted proteins | sample Stecom2015_FD_80414 | JGI IMG/M metagenome (GOLD analysis project Ga0079224, IMG submission 80414) | Agricultural soil microbial communities from Utah to study Nitrogen management - Steer compost 2015 | ecosystem: Environmental > Terrestrial > Soil > Agricultural land | place: USA: Utah...
AATATGTCACCCGCGCCGAGTTGCTGGAGCAGTTGCGCATCAACGGTATTGACGAATTGACACAGGTTAAGCGTGCATTTTTGGAAGCCAATGGTGAAATCAGCGTCATCAAGGCGAACAGACACAATGGCGCTGGCGATGCCGGCACGCGATCCGAAGCCAGTCAGCACATCCCGGAGCCCGCCTCCCGGACCTGGGACGACAAGGATTAACAACCGGCAAAATCGGCGATCCTGCACGTTTACCCGTTTTGGCCTGATGTCATCATTTCGAAACACAAGCAATAAAAAAGCAGCTAACATGACGCCCATTGCGCTTTTTCAGGTGCAATCCTGAAACGCGCCTCTTATGTTTATGTTGCCCTGTTGCAACATCTCTATCGTTTTCCTGCGGCTATAGACTAGCCCTCGCCCCCGTGTGTGCGGCCTGACACCAGCGGCGCTGTTGCCCATCGTTCTGCAGGATCACATGCATTTTGGAATAATGTCATGACTTTGCTGCATCTACTGGCCGCGCTCGCCCGCGGCAATCTCGTTCGCCAGATCATCATCGGCCTGGTGCTTGGTATCTTGTTTGGCGTGTTTTTTCCACAGGCTGCCCAGTCCAGCCAGCTTCTCGGCACTTTCTTTACCGACGCCCTTAAGGCAGTCGCGCCGGTGCTGGTCTTTGTACTGGTCGTGGCCGCCATTGCCCAGCACCGCAGCGGTACCCAAGTATATATCAAGCCCATTTTATTACTCTATATACTGGGTACCTTTTCGGCCGCTCTGGTCGCCGTCGTGGCCAGCTTTGCGTTTCCGACGACGCTCAAACTGGTGACCAGTCAGGTTACGCAACGCGCGCCCGCAGGGATTGTGGAAGTATTGCGATCGCTGGTGCTTAACCTGATCGATAACCCTGTCAATGCGATCCTGTCAGCCAACTACATCGGCATCCTGAGCTGGGCCATTTTATTGGGCATCAGCCTGCGGCACGCGAGCGCCGGTACCAAGTCTGTCCTGAACGACGCAGCAGAGTCGGTGACGAATGTCGTGCGCTGGGTGATTCGCCTGGCCCCATTGGGCATTTTCAGTCTGATTGCAGTTACGGTGGCAACGACCGGTCTGGGCGAACTCAAGGCCTATGGCCGGCTGGTGCTGGTTCTGGTCAGTTGCATGCTGTTTGTTGCGTTGGTGGTCAATCCGCTCATCGTGTATTTCAAGCTTCGCCGTAATCCGTATCCGCTGGTATTCCGCTGTCTGGCTGAAAGTGGCGTCACCGCCTTTTTTACACGCAGTTCGGCAGCCAACATCCCGGTCAACCTGCTGCTTTGCAAAAAACTGGGGCTGCACGAAGATACCTACTCGGTGTCCATTCCGCTGGGCGCGACCATCAACATGGCCGGAGCGGCCGTGACCATCACGGTCCTGACGCTGGCTGCCGTCCATACATTGCACATTCCGGTGGATATTCCGACTGCATTATTGCTGAGCCTGCTGGCAACAATCGGCGCCTGCGGGGCCTCGGGCGTGCCCGGCGGTTCGCTGTTATTGATTCCGATGGCTTGCAGCCTGTTTGGCATTAACAATGATCTGGCAGCCCAGGTCATGACTGTCGGTTTCATCATCAGCGTGGTGCAGGACTCCAGTGAAACTGCACTCAACTCCTCCACCGATGTGTTATTTACCGCCGCGGCGGACAAAGCCATGCAAAACCCGGAGGCGGCAGACCGCGAACTGGCACTCTGAAGCAAGGCATGCTGCGCGGATTACGCCGTTAACGACTCAACCGGCTCATGGCTGTGCCCATGGCCGGATGTTTTTGCCGCCCGACTGACGAAAAACGTGTCGGGCAAGACGCCCGATAGACGATCCAAATAGGCGATCCAAATAGCGGCGTGGTGCTCAGAGAGCCAATCATACCGAATTATATTGCGTCTTGGCGCCCCTCCTGCCAGCGCGCCGAATAACACATACACGCTGGCAGGCACCGGCAACCGCTCAAGCCGGACCAGGCCCCGGGTCTAGCAGGCTTGCGCGCTTAGTCCAGTTCAACCTGGACATCATCACGTTCGCTGGCCACTGCTCTGAAAATATCCAGCAGTCCCTCGTAATACAGCTCACCCAATTCGACCGCGCTGCTGGCGTGGCCATGCCATACGATCCGATACGGACCTTTTACGTCCGCACTCAGGCTGTCATATAGCGCATCGAGGTTACGACCGAAATACTGGGGCAGATGCAGCGCTATCTGCAATTGATCATAAACATCGTCAATCGAATGAATATGCGTCAGTTCGCAAGTTTTGAGCGGCGCAGGGGTGCGGCGTGCGGCCTTCATTCTCCTGCGTTTCGAGGTTCTCATCGACATGCTGGCACCTTGTGAAATGTCTCATAATGATCCACCGTCACGAACTGCTGGCCCGCCTGGGCAAAGACCAGCCGTTTGGCGTTGCGCTTTTTCCCACGATAATCCAGATCAGCTTCTTTCCATTGCCCCTGGGGCAGACGACGCTCGTAATTGCCAAAATGATCGCCGCCAATGGATTTTCCACGCAATGCAGGTATATCGGAAAAATAATGTCCGGGCGACCATCCCGCCTGGCGGGCTTGATTTTTAGTCACGAAATAGGCGGGCAGCTTTCGCCGGGAGGCCAACGAGCGCACAATGTCCGCCAGCTGTGCAGGATCAATTTGCCCGCCCAGCGCCGCCTTATTGAACGTGTCCAGCACGACTTCACAGCGATCGACGCCGCCGGCTAAGGCGCTGTTATTCGTAGCGGGGGTTGACTCAGGCGCAGCCCAGCCCATCGCATACGCCGGCGCGCAGATTGCTAATATCAATGTGGACAGGAAACGTTGCATATTGCCACTCGCAAACGTGTTTTCGGTGCTCAGAGTGTAGCCGATTGTGTTGACAGAATGACGAAATTCTGGCCGTTCCAATGATACATTTTAACTAAACTGCTATTCCTTAACCGCGAACCTGCATTTTGGTTTAATGTTGCGACTGTTGTTTCTGTCCGGCAGGCTACGCTGCTGTAACATATATTTCATGACGAATCCCTCCTCCCACAATACTGCTAAAGATGGCGCTGCATCCGAAGATGCAACCCATATCATGCTGCAACGGCGTTTTGCTCCGTATTTCTGGACACAGATTTCGGGCGCGGCCAACGACAATCTGTTCAAGTTCGCGGTCACGATTATGCTGACGTATCATGTATCGGTCAGCTGGCTGCCGCCGGAAATGGCCGGCGTGGTGATCAATGGCATGTTCATCATCCCATTTTTGCTGTTGTCCGCGGTAAGCGGACAAATGTCGGACAAGTTCGAAAAAGCGCGTTTTATGCGCTGGATCAAAACCGCCGAGATCGGAATCATGACATTGGCCGCTTTTGCACTCATATACCAGCAGGTGTACGTTCTGCTGCTATGCGTGCTGCTGATGGGCATTCATTCGACCGTTTTCGGTCCCGTCAAGTTTGCCTATTTGCCCCAGGTCTTTCACGGCACCACGCTGGTCAGCAGCAATGGCTGGGTCGAAATGGGCACTTTTGTCGCGATCCTGCTGGGCAATATGGCTGGCGGGTTCATGGCCGGCATAGAAGGGGTCGGTTACCATTACGTGGCTGCCAGTTGCGTCTTGATTGCCGTCGCAGGCCGCCTCTGTTCAGGACTGGTCCCTCCCACGCCCATCTCCTCGGCCGATCTGAAACTGGACTGGAATCCGATCGGCGGCACGATAGAAAACATCAAGTACGCCTTTCATGACCGGCATGTCTTCAAAAGCATTCTGTTGATCAGCTGGATGTGGTTTTTTGGGGCCGTGTATCTGAATATATTCCCGGTATTTGCCAAGGAGATACTGCGCGGTGACGAACAGGTGGCAACGCTGCTTCTGGGCGTGTTTTCCATCGGCGTGGGGTTTGGCTCCGTCCTGTGCGGGTGGATCGGCAAAAAAGGGCTGAACGTGCTCAAGCTCGTTCCCGTGGGCGCTGTCGGCATGACCATCTTTTCCGTAGCCCTTTACTTTCTGGCCCATGATTTGCATGCCACGCATCTGCTGGCGCTGCATGAATTTATCCGACTGCCGACCAACTGGCTGTTAATCGCCGGGCTATTCCTGCTAAGCATGTCAGCCGGGCTGTACAGCGTTCCGCTGTATGTGCTGATCCAGCAGAAGACCCCGAAAACACATTCGTCGCGTGTCATTGCCGCCAACAATATCATGAATGCCATTTTCCTGGTGGCCAGTTCGGTCATAACCGGCCTGCTGATCGCGTTCAGCACCGTCCCGTTGATCGTTCTTTTTCTTGGGATCGCCAATGCTATTTTCGTATTTGCCGTCATGCGTTCCGATCATTCGTATATTACCGAGATGCGCGAACCCATGGAATAATCGGCAAGCGCACTGAACAAGGAGTAGATATGTCCGTCCGGTCCCGTTGCGGGCGCGCCGCCCTCATGCTCTTTGTTGCCAGCCTGCTGGCTGCATGCAATACCTCCGTGGTTCCCGAACCGCCGGCAGCAGTTCCCAGTAAACCGGTGGCGCGCAGCGACCTGCTCTGGCATTTTGTACATGACCAATGCGTCCCCAATCAACTGGCCGGCAAGAATCCGCCTATTCCGTGCATCAAGGTTGATATGAATGACGGTTACGTCATCTTCAAGGATAAAAACGGGCCGTTACAGTATTTGCATATGCCCACCCGCCACCTGACCGGTCTGGAAGACCCCGAACTGCAGAGCGCAAGCCATACTCCTTATTTTGCACAGGCATGGCACGCCCGCCAATATATGGATCGATTGCTGGGCAGCGCGATCGCCGTGCGGGACTATGCCTTTACCGTCAATGCAAAATCAGGCCGCAGCCAGAATCATCTGCATATCCATATTTCGTGTATCCGCCCCGCCCTGCGCGAACGCCTGCTGGCCATGCAATCGCAATGGGACGCGCAATGGCGGTCAGTGTCCGGAGGCATCAATGGCCATGCGTATCAAGTGCGTACGCTATCGCTTGACGCCCTTGAGCAGCAGGGCGCCATCGCATTGACCATCGCCTCGCTGCCGCACGCGCGACGGGATATGGCCAATGTAAGCCTGGCCTTGTATCCGTTATCCGAAAGGCAGTTCCTGTTGTTTGCCAGCCACCGGCCTGGGGCGTCGGCCGAAGGCGACTTCCAGGAACACCGCTGCCCGCAATTGCTGGCAGGCCGGTAGCGGATCGGATGCGGATGCGCGTGCCCCGCGTTCCTAGTCATTCCTGTTATTCCTGCCCTGCTTGCCAGCCAGGCCCGGCATCTGCGTCGGGCCGCGCTTGGCATCGCCCCCCCCGCCAAGGCCCTGACATGAAGGCAGCATTTACGTGCTTGACTGACCCATGCCAGCTGCAATCGGCTTACCGCAAGCGCAGCTGCCGGGATTCCCCTGGCACAGACTGTGCGCAAAAGCGGCCGAATACCCGCTTTGGGGCCCTGGCACGATGCCGTCCCCCCCCCTGCTTTCCTGCGAAACAGGTAAATTGTGACAATTCCAATACCCCACTTAGCGACGCAGGGTGACGGTATGATTTCGTAAATATGTTTATCGGTTACTGAATTTTCTGACCGCCGCAAATAAGTTATAGTATATTGATTCGTCAAAGTCAGGAGCGGTGGTTCGCCCCCCGTTCGCAAGCGTAAGGATATACATGAAATCGTTTATAAAGTTGCTCATTTTGCTGCTGGTTGCAGCAGCCATTGCCTTTGGTGCGTGGAAAATTATTGAGACAACACTTTTCAATGACGACGATGTCGAACTACCCCAGCAATCAGAACTGCGCCAGCCTCCGCCCGCACCAGTGCCGCCGCCGAAGCAAGAAGATCCCTATCAGAATGCGCAAGGCGAAGATGCCAGCAATGATACTGCGCCTGTCACACTTACCTGCACCGATGCCGGCAAAATCATCGCAGCGCTTTATGATATGCGTATAAATGGCAAGACGCAGGATGAAGCCAACGAAGCAGTCAGCAACAATACGGCTATACCTGACGAGCGCGTCTCTTCATTTATCGAATTTGTCGAGCTGCTGTGGACTACGCCCAAAGAGAAAATCGCGGAAAAAAATCGCTTTATCAAGGACTTCACGGCAAACTGCGAAAAGCTGGCGCGGGCCGCATCATCGGCCCCCGATACGCCTGCCAAACCTGCGGCGCCCGCTGCACAATAAATCGCAGCCCCAAGCGCCTGCACTGATACCCCTGGCGGTATCGTCGGCTGCGCACTGGCATGGCGTGCACGATAACGTGTTCGCCATGCATCATGGCCGCCAGACTGCGCCAGACCTGAAAGAATCTGGCTACAGGGGTTGCAGTGCCTTAGCAAGCGGCACATCCTTTTCTGCGGTCTTTTCGCTGGTCTGATAACCCGTATTGACTTCACGGGCGACCAGATCAATGGAGCGCGCAGGCTCAAAGGAATGGGCCTGGGCCAGCGGCCAGCAGATCTCAAAAATTTTCAGGCGATACTTGCCTTTGAGCAAATCGCCTTTCTCCAGTTCCGGATAAATTGCCGACAGCACCTTGACCTCGGAGCTGGAGATACGCCGCACCACATGATGCGCTCGCAATTGCTCGGGATGGGTCAGCCCGGCGGCTTGCAGCAGCTCGGCCAGGGCCTCCACTGAGTTTCGATGAAAATGGGCCACCCGGTCCGCCTTGTCCGTCACGACAATGGCGCGCTGCCGTGAGGGATCCTGGGTCGCCACACCGGAAGGACACTTGCCGGTGTGGCAGGCTTGCGCTTGAATACAGCCCACGGCAAACATAAAGCCGCGCGCGCTATTGCACCAGTCTGCGCCCAGGGCCAGTGTTCTTAGCATATCAAAGGCGGAAATAATTTTTCCCGACGCGCCGATCTTGACGCGTTCCCTCAGCCCGACCCCCACCAGCGCATTGTGCACCAACCGCAAGGCTTCTTTAAGCGGCACACCCATATGGTCGACGAACTCTACGGGCGCTGCCCCGGTTCCGCCTTCGGAGCCGTCCACCACGATAAAATCTGGAGTGATACCGGTTTCCAACATGGCCTTGACTATCCCGAACCACTCCCACGGATGGCCGATACACAGTTTGAAGCCCACAGGTTTGCCGCCTGACAGCTTGCGTAAACGCTGGACAAACTGCAACAGTTCGACCGGTGTACTGAACGCCGAATGCGCCGCTGGCGAGTCGCAATCGACGCCTGGCGTAACGCCACGCACCTCTGCTATTTCGGCGGTGACTTTGGCGCCTGGCAGGATACCGCCATGACCGGGTTTAGCCCCCTGCGACAGCTTGATTTCGATCATTTTTATATTAGGCAAGGTCGCTTTCTGTGCAAATGCACTGTCGGAAAAATGTCCGTTTTCATCCCTGCAGCCAAAGTAACCGGATCCGATGTTCCAAATCAGGTCGCCGCCCGCTTCAAGATGATAGCTGCTGATACCGCCTTCTCCTGTGTCATGGGCAAACCCGCCAGCCTTTGCCCCGCGATTGAGCGCGCGGATGGCGTTGGCCGAGAGCGCGCCGAAACTCATTGCAGAAATATTGAACACCGATATGTCATAGGGTTGGCTGCATTGGCCCTGCCCCACGGAAATCCGGAAATTGCGATCAGGAATATGGCTGGGCATCATGGAATGATTAACCCACTCGTAATCGTCGCTGTAGACATTTTCGATCGTGCCAAAGGGACGTTTGTCAATTTGCTGTTTGGCTCGCTGATAGACAATAGAACGTTGAGCGCGCGAAAAAGGTAGCGTATCGGTATCGCTTTCGATGAAGTACTGCCGCAATTCCGGCCGAATGAACTCCAGCAGAAACCGTAAGTTGCCAATGACCGGATAATTGCGTTTGACTGAATGGCGAGGCTGGATAAGATCATGGACGCCAACCAACGTCAGCAACAGGCAAACAAGCGCCCCCACATACCACGCCGCAGCAACGGTCATACCAAGAATCAGGCAAACCACGCTGCCAAGAATCACCAGAAAAAATGCCAGAAAACGTACGGGAAATAACGACAGCATTGCTCACCTATCTATTGTGACATTGGATACCATAGAATACGACTTATGCATGACAATATCAAAGGCCGTAAAAAAGCCTCGCCGCAGGGCGAGGCTTGTATTGCTACTTGCCAGGCAAGCGCAATGCAGACAGCCGATATTATTTAGCTGCTGTTTTTGGCGCGATGGCCTGAACAACGGATCCAGCAACCTGGTCATCACGGACCATGAAGAGGAAATCGTTATTCTGGCGAATGCCCGTAAGGGATGCCAGCTGACCGCCTACCGTTGTCGCATAGCCCTGATCCTTAGGCGCAGCATTCAAAGCGGCAACACCGGCAGAATTCAGAGACAGTTTGACAAAAGAACGGCCCTGACTGTCGCGAACACGGTCAACACTCGTCAGATTGGCACGGGTAATGATCGGTGTTTTGCTGACATAAATGGTCTGTTTCTCACTCAGCTTAACAGGACGATAACTTTTGATGACTTTGTCAGAAGCCAGGAATACGTCTACTGCAGTACCTTTTGCAGCAGGGGTCTGTGCAGTGGTGCCGGGACTGCTCTCGGTACCAGTCTTCATTGAGTTACATCCGGCCAGAACTGCAGCCAGAGGAAGCACAATCAACGCAACTTTTCTGGATAATTTCATAGTATTTCCTAATTAAAACTAATTTGAGAACAACTTCGCATAAAGTCGTCCGTTTACGTTACAACAGATTCAAAGAAAAAACAACGCTCAAGTGTTAACAATCTTCAGAGTGAATACTGCACGCAACGCTATCGGCACGATAAAATCGAAGCCCCAGGGGATATTACTTTTTACCGCGAATAATGTCTGCCGCCGTCTTGGCATTGTTCAGCGTGGCCATAGGCATCAGCAGCACGCCGTCATCCACCGCGCCGGGCGAAGCGATTGTCGTCGAAAAAATGGAATCATTCAGGCTGGCCAGCACCATTTTCCCCTTAATGGATTTACCTGAAATTTCCGCATTCAGCTTGCGGGCGCCTTCGGGCGTGACACGCAGTCCTAATGCGGGACGGTCACCAGCCTTGGTCACAAACACATTTTTGATATCGGCACGGGTGAGAATCGGGCCAACCCCCTGGTAAGTCTGGTCTCCTACTTGCAGTGGTATTGTTTTAGCTGACTTGCCTTTGGTCGCCTTGGGCTTGGCAGTCGAGCCCACATAAACCTCCAGGTTACCGGGCCCGGTCGTCTGGACCGCGGTCGCTGAGCTGCCGGCAGCTGTGGATGTCGCGGCGACGGTTCCGGACGTGGCTTTTTTTTCAAAAAAACTGCATCCCGCAACGGCGGTCGTCACTGCGGCGACCGTAACAAGCGTAATTAATTTCATAGTTTGCCTTTCTAATAAATGAAAAAATGCTGCAAGAACACAAAGAAGAACTTTTGCCTGCCTGAGTTTAATTCATTAAAGCCGGGTAAATTCATTGCAAAATGTGAATGAAGCAAGTTGTATGTGGAGAAAACGGAAGAGCGACGGCCAACAGGGCCAAGTGCCCACAGCCCAAGGTCAGCTGGTAGCCGCATGATCAGTGAAAATAGCCCCGGCATTTGTCGCTATCGGACAAATTGATGGTATTTGTCCCAGGAACAAGCCGCACTTTTTTGGCCAGCAATCCGCCATACTGGACAGCGCCCGAAAAGGGTTTGGTATCCATCCAGTAAAGCCGCGTGGTAAGGTAATACTCGCCCGACGGCACGTTGGTGAACGCAAACTGGCCAAAAGAATTGGTTTTAGACGCATAGGCCCTGGCTGCGTAGCGCGCATCCGCTTTACCCGCCAGCACGTTGCCGCGACGACAAACCACGTTGAACCACTGGTCGCTCATGGCCGATACGGGATTGAGCACGACATCGACATTTGCGCCGCTGCGCTCTCCGCCATTGATGGCATCATAAATGAATGTGCGTCCCACCAGCATGGTGGGCTGCCCCACTGGAAGGGCATAGGCGCTTTCGTCATATGCGATTCGCACCACGTGTTCGCGCGGGGAATGACTGATTGAACGGTCCCTGCCCGTTTTGGTAGAGGAACACCCTGCCAGCACGGCCGCTGCAATGATCGCTAGAAAGACTTTGGTTGAACGCGCCATGAGTACCTGTAAACTGATTTGAATAGTTTGCTTATCATAGACCAACTCTGGGGCAATTACACTGCAAATGTTAAAATAACGGTAAAGTCGGGCAACGAAAATCGGCTTGAAAGCAACCTGCTGGAAATTGACAAATGAATAGTATCAGAGTCTGGGATCTGCCTTTGCGATTGTTCCATTGGCTGTTGGTTATCTGCGTAGCGGGCGCCTATTTTTGCGTCAAGTCTGCCGGCGTCACAGAAGGCTGGCTGTCGGAAACCGGCCTGGACTGGATGACATGGCATTCTCGTTTCGGCTATGCGGTGCTCACCCTCATTCTTTTCCGACTGATCTGGGGCGTGGTCGGCCCCTATTACGCACGATTTACGCAATTTGTCGTGGGGCCGCGGAAAATCGCCGCCTACTTACGGGCAACAACCCGGACTGTTGGCCACAATCCTTTGGGCGCCTGGTCTGTGCTCGCCATGTTGCTCGCCTTCGGCGTGCAGGCCGCCAGCGGGCTCTTTGCCAGTGACGACATTCTTTTCGAAGGTCCGTTAAGCGACACGGATCCGGCGTTGAGCCGTTTTTTAAACAGTGTCCACCATACCAGCGAATGGGTGCTCATCGCACTGGTGGCGCTGCATCTGTGTGCGATCGTCTATTACAGTGTGTTTCGCCGGCAGCCCATGATACGCGCCATGGTCACCGGTGATCTTCCCGTCGAACGGCTTGCAGATGCAAAAATGCCGGCCCGCAGCCAGGATAATGCCGCAACCGCAACCCTGGCCGCCATCGTATTGCTGGTTTGCGCCGCTTTCGTATTCTGGCTCTCGCAATTCTGAACTGACCGGACCGGGTGTGCTCCGCCAGCGCGTGTGAGCACTGCCGCCAGGCGGTCTCCGGTGACGTTCCTTTACATCTGGAATATCTGCTTACGCATCGCCCGGTCGGTGTGCAGCGCGGCTGTTCTTTCAGCGCAACACTATGCCTGCCGCAGTGTGCCGGCAACTGGATGCAACGGCACAACCGCTTTACGTTTTAATCGTCCTTGCGATAATTGTCATGACAGGCCTTACAGCTTTGGCCGACCCCGCCAAAAGCCACTTTGATTTTTTTCATATCGCCAGAAGGCGCCTCGGCGGCCAGGCGATCTACTGCAACCAGCATTTTATCTTTGGCCTTGTTAAAACCCTCTTGATCTGAAAACACCTCGTCTTTTGCATCGCCGCCCTCTGCGCCTTTATAAAAAGCTTCAAATGGCAAGGGCGCAAGCGTCTTGAGCAGATTTGCGTATTTGATGAATGCTTCCTTGTCGTAAGGCTGCTCGCCCTTGACCATATGCCCCATGCGCTTGAAATTATCTCCGATAAATTCCATACCGTGATGACGATAATCCTGGGCTTCCTTGGGTTTGAGAAACTGTGCATTGGCAGTGACGGAAAGCAAGGTCAAACAGGTAGCAGCAACAACAAGCGATGTTTTCATTAAATTGACTCCCGGATAAATGACTCGCCTATGATAGCGCAAATAGCTCGCTTTTTACCATCGCCAATCAACGGCCAAGGGGCAGTCTCACAAAGTGAGGCCGCCCCTTGGCCGGCCAGGCCGAGATGGCCACGAGCCGGTGTGAATGCCTTGGATGATCATCCCACAGTCGTGTCACATCGCGATCGGCGCCTGTTCAATGTCGGCTCACTGATGTGACGCTCAGATTTTGGCCGCCAGTTCCGCCGCCAGGCCAATATAGCTACGCGGCGTCATCTGCAGCAGTCGCTGCTTTGCATCCTCAGGCAATGACAAGCCCTGAACAAACGACCGCAGGGCTTCTTCGGTAATCCCGCGACCGCGCGTCAGCGCTTTTAACTGCTCATAGGGTTCGGGCAAGCCATAACGGCGCATGACCGTTTGCACCGGCTCTGCCAGCACTTCCCAACATTGATCAATATCGCGATCGATGGCCTGCGGATTCAGTTCCAGCTTACCCAATCCTTTATTGCATGAGTCCCAGGCAACCATGCAATAGCCCAGGGCAACGCCCAGATTGCGCAGCACGGTGGAGTCGGTCAGATCACGCTGCCAGCGCGATACCGGCAGTTTCTCGGACAAATGTTTCAGGACGGCATTGGCCAGTCCGATATTACCCTCAGAGTTTTCAAAATCGATAGGATTGACCTTATGCGGCATGGTCGATGATCCCACTTCACCTTCGCGCAGACGCTGTTTGAAATACCCCAGCGAGATGTAGCCCCAGATGTCGCGGTTCAGGTCAAGTAAAATGGTGTTAGCGCGCGCGATGGCGTCAAACAGCGCGGCCATCCAGTCATGCGGTTCGATCTGAATCGTGTAGGGGTTCTGTGTCAGGGACAAATCAGCCAGTACTTTTTTGCTCAGGGCTGGCCAGTCCAGTTCCGGATAGGCCGAGTAATGGGCGTTGTAGTTGCCGGTAGCGCCATTGAGCTTGGCCAGAGGCTTGACTGCGCAAATGGCAGCAATTGCCGTCTCCAGCCGCGCGGCCACATTGGCAAACTCCTTGCCCATGGTTGTGGGGCTGGCCGGCTGTCCGTGCGTGCGGGCCAGCATAGGTTGCTGCGCAAACTGGCGGGCGTCCTCCTTCAGGATTGACAGCAGGTTTTGCAAGGCGGGAACAATCACCTGATCGCGTGCCCGGGTCAGCATCAGCGCGTGCGAGGTATTGTTAATATCTTCCGAGGTGCAGGCAAAATGGATGAACTCGGCAGCCGCCGACAGTTCGTCATTGCCCGCCGCTTTCTCTTTGAGCCAGTATTCCACGGCTTTGACGTCATGGTTGGTTTTTTTCTCTATGTCCTTGATACGCTGGGCGTCCGCTTCGCTGAAATCCTGCACCCAGCTGCGCAAGGCCTGTTCGGCATCGGCAGAGAATGGCGGCAATTCGTTCAGGCCCGCCTGCGACAGTGCGATGAGCCAGGATACCTCGACTTCCACACGATGCGCCATGAAGCCGGCCTCTGACAGGAAAGGCCGCAAGGCTGCGGCCCGAGAGGCATAACGACCGTCCAGCGGAGATAACGCATTGAGCGGAGTAATCGAATCTGAAATATTCATAATGAAATAAAAAAGTAAAAGTGAGAATTACCGGCAGACGGTCGTTGCCCCGCCGGACGAACGTCAGGCAATAATGCCGCCCCCCAGGCAGATATCGCCATCGTACAAAACGCTGGACTGACCGGGCGTAACGGCCCATTGCGCCTGGGAAAATTTCAAATGTAATCGGGTCGGATCGCTGCCCTGAAGCAGTTCACACGGCGCATCTGCCTGCCGATAGCGGGTCTTGGCCCCGTACGCTCCTGCGACAGGCGCATGCCCGGCCACCCAACTGACATCTTCGGCACGTACTTCATGTTGCAGCAGCCATGGATGGTCGTGGCCCGATACCACATACAGCGTATTGTTTTGCAAGTCTTTGCGCGCGACATACCAGGCGTCAGCGATGCCTTCATCATTCTGACGACCTTTAATCCCGCCGATACCCAGCCCTTTACGCTGACCCAGCGTATAGAAGGCAAGCCCGTGATGCTCGCCTACCTGCTGGCCGTCGTCAGTAAGAATAGGACCCGGATTGGTCGGCAGATAGCGATTAAGAAACTCCCGAAAGGGGCGCTCGCCGATAAAGCAGATACCGGTGGAATCTTTTTTTGCCGCATTCGGCAGACCCAGCTTATGGGCAATCTGACGCACCTCGGTTTTGTCAATTTCACCCAATGGGAACAAGGCTTTGGACAGTTGCGCCTGGTTAAGCCGATGCAGGAAATAGCTCTGATCCTTGCTGGCGTCCAGCCCCTTGAGCAGTTCATATTCTGTGGCGCCTTGCCGTTGCACTGGCCGCACGCGCGCATAATGCCCGGTCGCAATGTAATCGGCGCCCAGGGTCAACGCGTGGTCAAGAAACGCCTTGAACTTGATCTCGGCATTGCACAGGACATCAGGATTGGGCGTACGCCCGGCGGAATATTCCCTGAGGAACTCGGAAAAAACGCGATCTTTATAGTCAGCCGAAAAATTGACCGCTTCGATGTCTACGCCGACCAGATCGGCAACGCTGGCCGCATCAAGCCAGTCCTGACGGGTTGAACAGTATTCAGAATCATCGTCATCTTCCCAGTTCTTCATGAAAAGCCCGATGACTTCATAGCCCTGCTCTTTGAGCAGCCAGGCGCTGACCGACGAATCTACGCCGCCGGACATGCCCACCACGACACGAGGTTTTACAGAGGTTTGTTCAGTCATGGGCGATATTTTACCGCCCCGGCTGCCCAAACGGGGAAATCAGCGCCTTCTAGGCATTTAAGGCTGTATCGACCACTTCGACCCAATGACGCACCGGCGTCTGGGTGCCGGTTTGCAGATGCGACATACAGCCCATATTGGAAGTAATGATCACCTCAGGCGCAGTTTTACCTATGGCTTCAAGCTTGCGATCACGCAGGCCCGTGGCAATATCCGGTTGCAGAACTGAATACGTCCCGGCAGAACCGCAGCACAGATTGGCCTCGCCAAAGGCCTTCAGGTCAAACCCCAGATCAGCCAGCAACGATTCGGTTAAAGGACGCAATCCCTGCCAGTGCTGGAGTGTACAGGGAGGATGAAACGCCGCTGACGCCGGTAAAGGTTTTTTGAATTTCGCCTTCAGGGTGGCCGCTTCGGGCGCAATCACTTCGGCAATATCCTTTACGTGCTGAACCAGGTAACGCGCCTTTTCGACATAGGCCGGTTCATTGCGAAGATAAAACGGATACTCTTTGACAAATGCCCCGCAACCGGACGCGTTCATAATGACCGCCTCGACCTGACCCGACTCGAGCAAAGGCACCCAGGCGTCGATATTGCTTTTCATCTGGGCAATGCTGTTGTTCACCTTATCCAGATGGAAGTTGACAGCGCCGCAACATGTGTTGCGCCTGATATCCACAGACGAAATTCCCGCGGCATCCAGCACCCGGATGGTCGCCGCATCAATCGACGGCATCAGCGCGGGTTGGACGCAGCCCAGAGGCACCAGCACCTGTCTGGCGTGGCGAGCAGCCGGCAGCGCCCCAGCCGGGCGGGCCTCCGGCAGTTTGGCCGCCAGTGTAGCCGGCATCAAAGAGCGCAGCATGCGCCCCAGCTTCACCGCTGGCGCAAAGGCCTGGGAGTTCAGACCGGCCGCCAGCAGTGTGCGGCGAAAACGGTCTGCCGCAGTACGGGTGACCCGTTCTGCGACCAGTTCGCGGCCAATATCGACCAGATGACCGTACTGTACGCCAGACGGACAAGTGGTCTCGCAATTGTGGCAGGTAAGGCATTGATCCAGATGCTTCTGGGTGATACTGGTAGGCTCTTTGCCCTCGACAATTTCCTTGATCAGGTAAATGCGCCCCCGCGGACTGTCCCGCTCGTCTCCAAGTATCTGGTAGCTGGGCCAGGTGGCAGAACAGAAGCCGCAATGCACGCATTTGCGCAAGATTGCATCCACTCCTTCGCCATAGCTGCTGTTTTTTGCCCAGTCGGCAAGATTGGTCTGCATGATACGTTAGATATTCCTGAATAACCGGCCTGAGTAAAATGTGCCCAGTGGGTC
>Ga0079224_100006308_pt1 | contig 15701 bp, 26 predicted proteins | sample Stecom2015_FD_80414 | JGI IMG/M metagenome (GOLD analysis project Ga0079224, IMG submission 80414) | Agricultural soil microbial communities from Utah to study Nitrogen management - Steer compost 2015 | ecosystem: Environmental > Terrestrial > Soil > Agricultural land | place: USA: Utah...
AGCGGCGGCAGACCAAGGAGTGTGACCCGGCAGAGCTGCCGGGGAGCGCAGACAACATCGACTGACGGAGAATCAGTGCCCACAATCAACCAGCTCGTCCGCAAGGGCCGCCAGGACAAGGTCAAGAAGACCAACAGCCCGGCCCTGAAGGGCAACCCGCAGCGGCGCGGTGTCTGCACCCGCGTCTACACCACCACCCCGAAGAAGCCGAACTCTGCCCTGCGCAAGGTCGCTCGCGTGAAGCTGACCAGCGGCATCGAGGTCACGGCTTACATCCCGGGTGTGGGTCACAACCTGCAGGAGCACTCCATCGTGCTCGTGCGCGGTGGCCGGGTGAAGGACCTCCCGGGCGTCCGCTACAAGATCGTTCGCGGCTCGCTCGACACCCAGGGTGTCAAGGGCCGCAACCAGGCTCGTTCCCGGTACGGCGCGAAGAAGGAGAAGAAGTAATGCCTCGTAAGGGCCCCGCTCCCAAGCGTCCGCTGATCTCCGACCCGGTCTACGGGTCGACCCTGGTCACCCAGCTCGTCAACAAGATCCTCGTGGACGGCAAGAAGTCCATCGCCGAGACCATCGTCTACGGCGCCATGGAGGGTGTCCGTGCCAAGACCGGCACCGACCCCGTCGCCACGCTCAAGCGTGCCCTGGACAACGTCCGCCCCGCGCTGGAGGTCAAGAGCCGCCGCGTCGGCGGTGCGACCTACCAGGTCCCGATCGAGGTGAAGCCGAACCGCTCCACCACCCTGGCCCTGCGCTGGCTGGTCGGCTACGCGCGTCAGCGTCGTGAGAAGACGATGACCGAGCGTCTGATGAACGAGATCCTGGACGCCAGCAACGGTCTGGGCGCCGCGGTGAAGCGCCGCGAGGACACGCACAAGATGGCCGAGGCCAACAAGGCCTTCGCCCACTACCGCTGGTGACGCTGGTCTGACGACCGCGACCACCCGACATACGCAACGAGCTAGAGAAGAGAAACTGTGGCACTCGACGTTCTGACGGACCTGACGATGGTCCGCAACATCGGCATCATGGCCCACATCGATGCCGGCAAGACGACGACCACCGAGCGGATCCTGTTCTACACCGGTGTCAAGCACAAGATGGGTGAGACCCACGACGGTGCCTCGACGACCGACTGGATGGAGCAGGAGAAGGAGCGGGGGATCACCATCACCTCCGCGGCCGTGACCAGCTACTGGAAGGGCTACCAGATCAACCTGATCGACACGCCCGGTCACGTGGACTTCACCGTCGAGGTCGAGCGCAACCTGCGCGTCCTGGACGGCGCGGTCGCCGTCTTCGACGGCAAGGAGGGTGTCGAGCCCCAGTCCGAGACCGTGTGGCGCCAGGCCGACAAGTACGGCGTCCCGCGCATGTGCTTCATCAACAAGATGGACAAGATGGGCGCGGACTTCTACTACTCGGTGCAGACCATGGTGGACCGCCTCGGCGCGACCCCGCTGGTCATGCAGCTGCCGATCGGTGCAGAGTCCGACTTCGTCGGCGTCATCGACCTGGTCCGCATGAAGGCCCTCACCTGGCACGGCGAGACCGCGCTGGGCGAGGACTACGACGTCGAGGACATCCCCGCCGAGCTGCAGGCCAAGGCGGAGGAGTACCGCAACCTGCTGGTCGAGAAGGTCGCCGAGGCCGACGAGGAGCTTCTCGAGAAGTACCTCGGTGGCGAGGAGCTGACCGAGGAGGACATCAAGGCGGGCGTCCGCGCGCTGACCCTGGCCGGCGAGGTCAACCCGGTCTTCTGTGGCACCGCGTTCAAGAACAAGGGCGTCCAGCCCCTGCTCGACGCGGTCGTCGACTACCTCCCGAGCCCGATGGACCTTCCGCCGACCGAGGGCCACAAGCCCGGCGACGAGGAGACGGTCATCAGCCGTCGGCCGAGCACCGACGAGCCCTTCGCGGCCCTGGCGTTCAAGATCGCCACGCACCCGTTCTTCGGAACGCTGACCTACATCCGGGTGTACTCCGGGGAGATCAGCGGCGGGCAGCCGGTGATGAACGCGACCAAGGGCAAGAAGGAGCGTCTGGGCAAGCTGTTCCAGATGCACGCCAACAAGGAGAACCCGGTCGACAAGGCCTCCGCGGGGCACATCTACGCCGTGATCGGGCTCAAGGACACCACCACCGGTGACACGCTGAGCGACCTGAGCCAGCCGATCATCCTGGAGTCGATGACCTTCCCGGAGCCGGTCATCCACGTGGCCATCGAGCCCAAGACCAAGGGTGACCAGGAGAAGCTCGGCACCGCGATCCAGAAGCTGGCGCAGGAGGACCCGACCTTCACGGTCCGCCTCGACGACGAGACCGGCCAGACCATCATCGGTGGCATGGGCGAGCTCCACCTCGACATCCTGGTCGACCGCATGAAGCGGGAGTTCAAGGTCGAGGCCAACGTCGGTGCGCCGCAGGTCGCCTACCGCGAGACCATCCGCCGCCCCGTGGTGAAGTACGACTACACCCACAAGAAGCAGACGGGTGGCTCCGGCCAGTTCGCGAAGGTGCAGATGACCTTCGAGCCGCTGGACACCACCGAGGGCGAGCTCTACACCTTCGAGAACGCCGTGACCGGTGGCCGCATCCCGCGGGAGTACATCCCCAGCGTCGACCAGGGCATCCAGGAGGCCATGCAGCTCGGTGTCCTCGCGGGCTACCCGCTGGTCGGCATCAAGGCGACCCTGCTGGACGGCGCCTACCACGACGTCGACTCCTCGGAGATGGCGTTCAAGATCGCGGGCTCCATGGTGCTCAAGGAGGCCGTCCGCAAGGCGGACCCGGTCCTGCTCGAGCCCGTCATGGCTGTCGAGGTTCGCACGCCCGAGGACTACATGGGCGATGTGATCGGTGACCTGAACTCCCGCCGTGGCCACATTCAGGCCATGGAGGACATCAGTGGCGCCAAGATCGTCCGTGCAGTGGTCCCGCTGTCGGAGATGTTCGGGTACGTTGGTGACCTTCGGTCCAAGACCCAGGGTCGCGCCAACTACACGATGCAGTTCGACTCCTACGCCGAGGTTCCCCGGAACGTCGCGGAGGAGATCATCAAGAAGATCCGTGGTGAGTGAGCAGTAGACTCCCACCGGAGTTTCGACCACCACACTTGCAAGATGTCGCCACCACGACAAGGAAATAGTGGCGATGACCCAATCGAGTCCTGAGGAGGACCCAAGTGGCTAAGGCCAAGTTCGAGCGGAGCAAGCCGCACGTCAACATCGGCACCATCGGTCACATCGACCACGGCAAGACGACGCTGACGGCAGCCATCTCCAAGGTCCTGCACGACAAGTACCCAAGTCTCAACGAGGCGTCGCCGTTCGACTCGATCGACAAGGCGCCCGAGGAGAAGCAGCGCGGCATCACGATCTCCATCGCGCACATCGAGTACCAGACGGAGAAGCGTCACTACGCGCACGTGGACTGCCCGGGTCACGCCGACTACGTCAAGAACATGATCACCGGTGCCGCCCAGATGGACGGCGCGATCCTGGTGGTTGCGGCGACCGACGGTCCGATGCCGCAGACCAAGGAGCACGTCCTCCTGGCTCGCCAGGTCGGCGTCCCCTACATCGTCGTGGCGCTCAACAAGTCCGACATGGTCGACGACCCGGAGATCATGGAGCTCGTCGAGATGGAGGTCCGCGAGCTGCTGTCCTCCTACGACTTCCCGGGCGACGACCTGCCGGTCGTCCAGGTCTCGGCGCTCAAGGCGCTCGAGGGCGACGCCGAGTGGGGCGACAAGCTCATGGAGCTCATGAACGCTGTCGACGAGTCGATCCCGGAGCCGGAGCGCGAGACCGACAAGCCGTTCCTGATGCCCGTCGAGGACGTCTTCACGATCACCGGTCGTGGCACCGTCGTCACCGGTCGTATCGAGCGCGGGATCCTGAAGGTCAACGAGGAGGTCGAGATCGTCGGCATCCACGAGGGTCCGCCCGCCAAGACGATCGTCACCGGCATCGAGATGTTCCGCAAGCTGCTCGACGAGGGTCGCGCCGGCGAGAACGTCGGGCTGCTGCTGCGTGGCGCCAAGCGCGAGGACGTCGAGCGCGGCCAGGTCGTCTGCAAGCCGGGCTCGATCACCCCGCACACCGAGTTCGACGCGAACGTCTACATCCTGTCCAAGGACGAGGGTGGCCGTCACACGCCGTTCTACGACAACTACCGTCCGCAGTTCTACTTCCGGACCACGGACGTCACCGGCGTCGTGCACCTGCCCGAGGGCACCGAGATGGTCATGCCCGGTGACAACACCGAGATGCGCGTGGAGCTCATCCAGCCGATCGCCATGGAGGAGGGCCTCAAGTTCGCTATCCGCGAGGGAGGCCGTACCGTCGGCGCCGGCCGGGTCACCAAGATCCTCAAGTGATCTGACGCACTAGCTGCCGCCAGGCTCGCCTGGCACAGTTGAGGGCCCGCAACCTGCACAGGTTGCGGGCCCTCTGCCCGTCCAGGGCCGGGCCCGTCTCTTCCTGCACCGGATCAGTCCCCGTCAGCCCAGATCCGGGTCGGCGCCGCCCGGGTTGCAGCGTGCTGCCATCATCTCGTTCCCGTCCACTACCGGCCGCCATGGCTCGAGGTGCCACACGTCCTTGCCGGGCGCGAAGAGCACGTGACAGGTGAACTGCTCCTCCATCCCCTCGGTGTCCGCGTCGGGGTACAGGGCGAGCAGCTCCTGCCAGGCGGCGTCCTGGACGCCACGCAGGCCGCAGCGGCGCAGCAGCCCGGTCGGCACCACCTCCAGGGAGGGCCGGCCGTCGACCTGGATCCACGTCGCACTGTCGACCAGCGGGTTGCCGCTGCGGCACACATCGACCGCGGCGCTGGTGAGTCGCGCGTCGTCGGCCGCACCGGTGTGCGCTGGGTCGTCGGCTGCGCTGGTGCCGGTCGCGAGGTCCGCGACGGCCTCAGCGGTCGCCGTGGCGACGGGGGAGTATGCCGTCCGGCTGGCGGAGCTGTCGGACCCACCGTCCGGGGTGCTGGTGCACGCGGCCGTGAGTGCCGTCATACCGCCGAGCAGGGCCACCGCGGCGACGCGGGGGACGGCAGGGACGGGCACGGACAGGACCCTACTCAGCGCGGCGCCATTGGGCGGGAAAGGCCCGCGCAGGGTAGCGTCAGGTCGGTTCCCACGACGGATGGGAGAAGGACTTTGTTGGACAAGACGAGGAGAGCCATGTCGGACCTTGATACTTCGATGAGTGGCCAGTGGCGCTTTGATCCCGAGCACACCCGGATCGGCTTCTCGGCCAAGCACGCGATGATCACCACGGTCCGGGGCGCCTTCAACGACGTCGATGGCGTGATCGACCTCAACGCCGAGAACCTCACCGAGTCCAAGGTGACGGTCCGCCTGAAGGCAGCCAGCGTCGACACCCGCAACGAGAAGCGCGATGCGCACCTGCGCAGCCCGGACTTCTTCGACGTGGAGAACTACCCCGAGATCGTCTTCGTCAGCAGCACGGTCGACGAGGTCGAGGAGGGCAACTTCATGGTGGTCGGCGACCTGACCATCCGGGACGTCACCAAGCAGGTCGCGATCCCGATCGAGCTCCTGGGCATCAACCGCGACCCGATGGGCAACCTCCGTGCGGGGTTCGAGGCCACACGCCGGCTGAACCGGCGCGACTACGGTCTGGAGTGGAACCTCCCGCTGGACACCGGTGGCGTCCTGGTCTCCGAGAAGGTCACCCTGGAGTTCGAGATCTCCGCGATCAAGACCGAGCCCGAGCAGCAGGGCTGAGGACGTAGAGCGGGCCGGGTCGACCACAGTCGACCCGGCCCGTTGCCATGTCACATAGCACGCAGGACGGCCTGTGGGCGGGATCTCAGTGACCGGTCCTCCCTCGGATTTGGGCCGTGCCGCCCAGTCATGGCACACTAGACAGGTTGCTTGACGCACGGCGCTGACCCATGTTGGTGTCGTCAGCCACTCAGCACGCTTATGGCACTTATCGGGTGCCTGGCGGGCGAGGCAGCGCAAGCCCCGGCCAGGCCGGGCTCCGAACACCCAACACCAGAAGAGTTTGTCGTCTGGTGCCCGGCAGTAGGGCGACACGCCCGACCTCGGGGGTCGGAGGCCACCTGGACGGCCGATAGCCAGTAGTACGACGAGAGAGAGTCAGACAAGCGATGGCGGGACAGAAGATCCGCATCCGGCTGAAGTACTATGACCACGAGGTCATTGACAGCTCGGCGCGCAAGATTGTCGACACGGTGACCCGTGCCGGCGCGACCGTAGTCGGCCCGGTGCCGTTGCCGACGGAGAAGAACGTGTTCTGCGTCATCCGGTCGCCCCACAAGTACAAGGACAGCCGTGAGCACTTCGAGATGCGCACGCACAAGCGTCTGATCGACATTGTCGACCCGACGCCGAAGGCCGTCGACTCGCTCATGCGTCTCGACCTGCCGGCTGACGTCAACATCGAGATCAAGCTGTAAGGGCTCCACCATGACTGCTATTACCGAACGCAGCGTCAAGGGCGTCCTCGGCGAGAAGCTCGGCATGACCCAGGTCTGGGACGCCGACAACCGCCTGGTGCCCGTGACCGTGATCAAGGCGGGCCCCTGTGTCGTCACGCAGGTGCGCAACGCCGAGACCGACGGTTACAACGCGATCCAGATCGCCTTCGGCGCGATCGACCCGCGCAAGGTCAACCAGCCCACCAAGGGCCACTTCGACAAGGCCGGGGTCACCCCGCGCCGCTACGTCGCCGAGCTGCGCACGAGCGACGCCGCTGACTACGAGGTCGGCCAGGAGTTCTCGGCCGACACCTTCGAGAGCGGCCAGACCGTGGACGTCACCGGGAAGACCAAGGGCAAGGGTTTCGCCGGCGTCATGAAGCGTCACGGCTTCGCCGGCGTCAGCTCCTCGCACGGTTCGCACCGCAACCACCGCAAGCCCGGTTCCATCGGTGGGGCCTCCACCCCGGGTCGCGTCTTCCGCGGCCAGAAGATGGCCGGCCGCATGGGTGGCGAGCGCCAGACCACGCAGAACCTCACCGTCCACGCTGTCGATGCCGACAGGGGCCTGCTGCTGATCAAGGGTGCCGTTCCGGGCCCGCGTGGCAGCGTCGTTCTCGTCCGCACCGCAACCAAGGGGGCCTGACGCGATGACGACCATCACCATCACCAAGCCGACCGGTGGCGAGTCCGGCACCGTCGACCTGCCCGCCGAGATCTTCGACGTGCAGACCAACGTGCCGCTGATCCACCAGGTCGTGGTGGCCCAGCTGGCCGCCGCGCGCCAGGGCACGCACGCCACCAAGACCCGCGGCGAGGTCCGCGGCGGTGGCCGCAAGCCCTACCGCCAGAAGGGCACCGGCCGCGCCCGCCAGGGTTCGATCCGTGCACCGCAGTTCGCCGGCGGTGGCGTCGTCCACGGCCCGCAGCCGCGTGACTACAGCCAGCGGACGCCCAAGAAGATGAAGGCCGCCGCCCTGCGCGGTGCCCTCTCCGACCGGGCACGACACGGGCGCATCCACTGCCTGAGCGCTCTGGTCGAGGGCGAGACGCCCTCCACCAAGACCGCCTGGGCGGCGCTGAGCGGTCTGACCGAGCGTCCGAACCTGCTGGTCGTCGTCGACCGCGCGGTCGAGGTCGGGCTGAAGAGCCTGCGCAACCTGGCGGACGTGCACGTCCTGTTCGTCGACCAGCTCAACACGTATGACGTGCTGTGCGCCGACGACATCGTCTTCACCGAGGCGGCACTCACCTCGTTCATCGAGGGCCGCAAGGTCGAGGCCGACCGGACCCCTGAGGAGGGCACCAAGTGAGCACCGCACTCGAGGCCAACAAGGACCCGCGCGAGATCCTGATCTCCCCGGTCGTCTCCGAGAAGGCCTACACGCTGCTGGACCAGGGCAAGTACACCTTCGTGGTGGACCCCCGCGCCAACAAGTCCGAGATCAAGCGCGCCGTGGAGTCGATCTTCGACGTCAAGGTCGAGTCGGTGCACACGCTCAACCGCGTGGGCAAGGCTCGCCGGACCCGGTTCGGTCTGGGCAAGCGCAAGGACACCAAGCGGGCGATCGTCACGCTTCGCGAAGGCACCATCGACATCTTCGGCACGCTCTGAGCCGGTAGTCGAGACGAGAACCGAGGACTTATAGATCATGGCTATTCGCAAGTACAAGCCGACAACGCAGGGCCGTCGTGGCTCCAGCGTCGCCGACTTCGCCGAGGTGACCCGCTCCACGCCGGAGAAGTCGCTGGTTCGTCCGCTGACCAAGTCCGGTGGGCGCAACAACGCCGGTCGCATCACCACCCGGCACATCGGGGGCGGCCACAAGCGTGCCTACCGCGTCATCGACTTCCGTCGGCATGACAAGGACGGCGTGCCCGCGACCGTGGCGCACATCGAGTACGACCCGAACCGCACGGCGCGCATCGCGCTGCTGCACTACGCGGACGGGGAGAAGCGCTACATCATCGCGCCGAACCGGCTCCGCCAGGGCGACGCGATCGAGCAGGGCCCGTCGGCTGACATCAAGCCCGGCAACAACCTGCCGCTGCGCAACATCCCGGTCGGTACCGTCATCCACGCCATCGAGCTCAAGCCCGGTGGCGGCGCGAAGATCGCCCGCTCGGCCGGGACGCGCGTCCAGCTGGTCGCCAAGGACGGTCCCTACGCCCAGCTGCGTATGCCGTCCGGTGAGATCCGCAACGTCGACGCCCGCTGCCGCGCCACCATCGGCGAGGTCGGCAATGCCGAGCAGAGCAACATCAACTGGGGCAAGGCCGGCCGGATGCGGTGGAAGGGCAAGCGCCCCTCCGTCCGTGGTGTCGTCATGAACCCCGTCGACCACCCGCACGGTGGTGGTGAGGGCAAGACCTCCGGTGGCCGCCACCCGGTCAGCCCGTGGGGTCAGCCCGAGGGCCGTACCCGTCGTCCGAACAAGCCCAGCGACAAGCTCATCGTTCGTCGCCGCCGCACCGGCAAGAAGCGCTGAGTAGGGAGCAAGCGAACACATGCCTCGTAGTCTGAAGAAGGGCCCCTTCGTCGACGACCACCTCGTCAAGAAGGTCGATGCCCAGAACGAAGCCGGCACCAAGACCGTCATCAAGACCTGGTCCCGCCGCTCGATGATCACCCCCGACATGCTCGGCCACACGCTGGCCGTGCACGACGGCCGCAAGCACGTCCCGGTCTTCGTGACCGAGTCGATGGTCGGCCACAAGCTCGGTGAGTTCGCTCCGACCCGGACGTTCAAGGGTCACGAGAAGGACGACAAGAAGGGTCGCCGTCGATGACCACCAACACCACTGAGGAAGCCACCATGGACGCCAGGGCTCAGGCGCGGTTCGTCCGCGTCACCCCGCAGAAGGCTCGCCGTGTCGTGGACATGATCCGCGGCAAGTCGGCCGACGAGGCCATCGCCGTCCTGCGGTTCTCGCCGCAGGGGGCCAGCGAGCCGGTGCTGAAGGTGCTCAACAGCGCCATCGCCAACGCGCGCTACGCCGCCGACCAGACCGCGCAGCCGTTCGACGAGCGCAAGCTCGTCATCACCGCGGCCTACGTGGACGAGGGCCCGACGATGAAGCGGTTCCGTCCGCGTGCCCAGGGCCGCGCCAGCCGCATCCTGAAGCGCACCAGCCACATCACCGTGCTGGTGGGCGAGAAGCAGGGAGGTGCCCGCTAATGGGGCAGAAGATCAACCCGAACGGCTACCGCCTCGGGATCACCACGGACCACCGCAGCCGCTGGTTCGCCGACTCGACCAAGCCGGGTCAGCGCTACCGCGACTACGTCAAGGAAGACGTGGCGATCCGCAACCTCATGTCGACCGGCATGGACCGGGCCGGCATCAGCAAGGTCGAGATCGAGCGCACCCGTGACCGCGTGCGGGTGGACATCCACACCGCGCGTCCGGGCATCGTCATCGGCCGCCGCGGCGCCGAGGCCGACCGCATCCGCGGTGAGCTCGAGAAGCTCACCGGCAAGCAGGTCCAGCTGAACATCCTCGAGGTCAAGAACCCCGAGATCGATGCCCAGCTCGTGGCCCAGGGGATCGCCGAGCAGCTGGCCGCCCGCGTGACCTTCCGTCGCGCGATGCGCAAGGGCATGCAGTCCGCCCTGCGCGCCGGCGCTAAGGGCATCCGGATCCAGTGCTCCGGTCGACTCGGCGGCGCCGAGATGTCCCGCTCGGAGTTCTACCGTGAGGGTCGCGTGCCGCTGCACACGCTGCGCGCGAACATCGACTACGGCTTCTACGAGGCCCGCACCACGTTCGGCCGGATCGGCGTGAAGGTGTGGATCTACAAGGGCGACCTGACGGCCAAGGAGCTCGCCCGCGAGCAGGCCGCCGCCGGCCCGTCCCGTGGCCCCGGCCGCCCGCGTCGGGACGACCGTCCCGGCCGGGACGACCGTGCCGGCCGTGGCCCGCGTCGTGGCGACCGCCGCGACCAGCAGGCCAGCGAGGCCCCGGCTGCCGAGACCGCCTCTGAGGCGCCTGCCGAGGCTGCGGCCTCCGAGGCCCCAGCACGTTCTGAGGGAGAGCAGTCCTGATGTTGATTCCACGTCGAGTCAAGCACCGCAAGCAGCACCACCCCGGTCGGAGTGGCGCTGCCAAGGGCGGCACCGCGATCACGTTCGGTGACTACGGCATCCAGGCCCTCGAGCCCGCCTACGTCACCAACCGTCAGATCGAGTCCGCACGTATCGCAATGACCCGCTTTATCAAGCGTGGCGGCAAGGTCTGGATCAACATCTACCCGGACCGTCCGCTGACCAAGAAGCCCGCCGAGACCCGCATGGGTTCGGGCAAGGGCTCGCCGGAGTGGTGGGTCGCCAACGTCAAGCCCGGCCGCGTCATGTTCGAGCTCTCCGGTGTCCCGGAGGACGTCGCGCGTGAGGCGATGCGCCTGGCAATGCACAAGCTGCCGATGAAGTGCCGCTTCATCGCGCGTGAGGGTGGTGACATCTGATGGCGGTCGGAAGCAAGGACCTGACCCCGGAGCAGCTGCGCGGCCTGGAGGCCGGCGCACTCGCGGACGCCCTCGCGGCGGCCAAGAAGGAGCTGTTCAACCTGCGATTCCAGTCGGCCACCGGCCAGCTGGAGAGCCACGGTCGACTGCGTGCGGTCCGCAAGGACATCGCGCGCATCTACACCGAGATGAACGAGCGCAAGCTCGGCATCGGCCGCTCGGCCGAGGCCGACGAGACCACGACCGAGAAGGTGGGCTGACGATGAGCGAGACCGTCGACAACCCGGTGCCCGAGACCGACACCACGACCGAGACGTCGGCCCGCAACGACCGCAAGGTCCGCCAGGGCTACGTCGTCAGCGACAAGATGGACAAGACCGTCGTCGTCACCGTGGAGGACCGCGTCAAGCACGCCCTCTACGGCAAGGTCCTGCGGCGCAACAGCAAGGTCAAGGCACACGACGAGGACAACGCCGCCGGCATCGGCGACCGCGTCCTGATCATGGAGACCCGCCCGCTGTCCGCAACCAAGCGGTGGCGCGTGGTGGAGATCCTCGAGAAGGCCAAGTAAGAACCATTCATCCACAACGTTCGGCAAGGCTCACCCGGTGCTCCCGGGAGAGAACCGGTTCGACGACAGGAGTTTGACAGTGATCCAGCAGGAGTCGCGACTGCGTGTCGCGGACAACACCGGTGCGAAGGAGATCCTCTGCATCCGCGTGCTCGGTGGTTCCGGCCGCCGTTACGCGGGAGTGGGCGACACCATCGTGGCCTCGGTCAAGGACGCCATCCCCGGTGGAAACGTGAAGAAGGGTGACGTCGTCAAGGCGGTCATCGTTCGCACCAAGAAGGAACGCCGTCGTCCCGACGGTTCCTACATCAAGTTCGACGAGAACGCGGCAGTGATCCTCAAGCCCGACGGGGACCCCCGCGGCACGCGCATCTTCGGCCCGGTGGGTCGGGAGCTGCGCGACAAGAAGTTCATGAAGATCGTGTCGCTGGCTCCGGAGGTGATCTGACGATGGCGAAGCTGCGCATCAAGAAGAACGACCTCGTCCAGGTCATCAGTGGCCGCAAGCAGGATGAGGGCGGCGACCTGGGCAAGCAGGGTCGCGTCATCGCCGTGTACCCCGAGACCAACCGGGTGCTCGTCGAGGGCATCAACCGTGTCACCAAGCACACCAAGGCTGGTGACAACCAGGGTGTGAACACGGGCGGCATCCAGGTCGTCGAGGCCCCGATCCACATCAGCAACGTGGCCGTCGTGGACCCCGAGACCAAGAAGCCGACCCGCATCCGCACCCGCGTCGAGAGCGTCGAGCGCGACGGCCGGACCAAGCAGCAGCGCACCCGCGTGTCCGTGCGCTCCGGTAAGGACCTGTGATGACGACCGAGACCACCACCGAGACCACCGCTGCGACGGAGCGCGTCGTGCCCCGTCTGCGGCAGCGGTACAACGACGAGATCAAGTCGACCCTGTTCCAGGAGTTCGGCTACGCCAACACCATGCAGGTTCCCGGGGTCGTCAAGATCATCGTGAACATGGGTGTCGGCGAGGCGGCCCGCGACAGCAAGCTGATCGAGGGCGCGATCCGCGACCTGGCCACGATCACCGGTCAGAAGCCGGCCGTGACCCGCGCCCGCAAGTCGATCGCGCAGTTCAAGCTGCGTGAGGGTATGCCGATCGGTGCGCACGTCACGCTGCGCGGCGACCGCATGTGGGAGTTCCTGGACCGTCTGCTGTCCCTGGCGCTCCCGCGCATCCGCGACTTCCGTGGCCTGTCCCCGAAGCAGTTCGACGGTCGGGGCAACTACACCTTCGGTCTGACCGAGCAGTCGATGTTCCACGAGATCGACCAGGACAAGATCGACCGTGTCCGTGGCATGGACATCACCGTGGTGACCACCGCCACCAACGACGACGAGGGCCGCGCCCTGCTGCGCGCGCTCGGCTTCCCGTTCAAGGAGAACTGACCCGTGGCGAAGACTGCACTTGTCAACAAGGCCAACCGCAAGCCGAAGTTCAAGGTCCGGGGCTACACCCGCTGCCAGCGCTGCGGCCGCCCCCACTCGGTGTACCGCAAGTTCGGCCTGTGCCGGATCTGCCTGCGCGAGATGGCGCACGCGGGCGAGCTGCCCGGCGTCACCAAGTCCAGCTGGTAATCCCGCTCCCACATCATCCACGCACTGCTACATCGCAGGTCGGCCGCCCAGCGGGGCGGCTGAAACCGCGGTGAGGAAGGGCACGAAGCCCAATGACCATGACCGACCCGATCGCGGACATGCTGACCCGCATCCGGAACGCCAACTCGGCGCACAAGGACCAGGTAAGCATGCCGTTTTCCAAGCTCAAGTCGCACATCGCGGAGATCCTGCAGGCCGAGGGTTACATCGGCGGCTGGTCCGTCGAGGACGCCGAGGTTGGCAAGACCCTGATGATCGACCTCAAGTACGGCCCCAACCGCGAGCGCTCCATCGCCGGCGTGCGCCGGGTGTCCAAGCCCGGCCTGCGTGTGTACGCCAAGTCCACCGCCATGCCACGCGTGCTCGGCGGCCTGGGAGTGGCCATCATTTCCACCTCATCCGGCCTGCTGACTGACCGTCAGGCCGCCCAGAAGGGTGTAGGTGGGGAAGTCCTCGCCTACGTCTGGTGAGAACGGAGGATTAAGACATGTCTCGTATTGGACGACTTCCGGTCACCGTGCCCTCCGGCGTGGAGGTGACCATCGACGGCCGCAGCGTCACCGTCAAGGGCCCCAAGGGCCAGCTGGCGCACACCGTCGCCGAGCCGATCACCGTTGCGACGGGTGACGACGGCGCACTGCAGGTGGCCCGCCCCGACGACGAGCGCGAGTCGCGCTCGCTGCACGGCCTGACCCGTTCGCTGCTGGCGAACATGGTCGAGGGCGTGACCAACGGCTACACCAAGAAGCTGGAGATCCACGGCACCGGCTACCGCGTCGTGGCCAAGGGCTCGGACCTCGAGTTCGCCCTGGGCTACTCGCACCAGATCCTGGTCAAGGCTCCCGAGGGCATCTCCTTCCAGGTCGAGAACCCGACGCGCTTCGCCGTGTCCGGCATCGACAAGCAGCAGGTCGGCGAGGTGGCTGCGAACATCCGCAAGCTGCGCAAGCCCGACCCGTACAAGGGCAAGGGTGTGCGCTACGAGGGCGAGCACATCCGCCGCAAGGTCGGAAAGGCTGGTAAGTAAGCCATGGCAATGATCATCAAGCGTGCCAAGGGCAAGGGTGCCGCGCGCATCCGCCGGCACAGCCGTCTGCGCAAGAGGATCGTGGGCACCGCAGCACGTCCGCGCCTGGTCGTGAACCGCTCCTCGCGCCACGTCTTCGTCCAGCTGGTCGACGACGACACGAGCAGCACGCTCGCGTCCGCGTCGACCATGGAGGCCGACCTGCGCGCCTTCGACGGCGACAAGACGGCCAAGGCCAAGCGGGTCGGCGAGCTGCTCGCCGAGCGCGCGAAGGCAGCCGGCGTCGACGCCGTCGTCTTCGACCGTGGCGGCAACCGCTACGCCGGTCGCGTCGCCGCGATCGCCGATGGCGCACGAGAGGGCGGTCTGTCCCTGTGACCGCGATCAACCTGAACGAGAAGAGGACCGTCTGATGGCTGACAACCAGCGCCGTGGGACCGGTGCCACCAGCGGCACCGACAACAGCTCGGACCGTCGCGGAGGCCGCGGCGACCGCCGGGACAACCGTGACCGTGACAACCGTCGCGGTGGCCGTGACGAGGAGCGCAACCAGTATCTGGAGCGCGTCGTCACGATCAACCGTGTAGCCAAGGTCGTCAAGGGTGGCCGCCGCTTCAGCTTCACCGCGCTCGTCGTGGTGGGCGACGGCGACGGCACCGTGGGCGTCGGCTACGGCAAGGCCAAGGAGGTGCCCGCGGCCATCGCCAAGGGTGTCGAGGAGGCCAAGAAGAACTTCTTCCGCGTCCCCCGCGTCGCGGGCACCATCCCGCACCCGGTGCAGGGTGAGGCCGCTGCGGGTGTCGTCATGCTGCGCCCCGCCAGCCCGGGTACCGGTGTCATCGCCGGTGGTCCGGTGCGCGCGGTCCTGGAGTGCGCCGGCATCCACGATGTGCTCAGCAAGTCGCTGGGTTCGGACAACTCCATCAACATCGTGCACGCCACCGTGCAGGCGCTGAAGGAGCTCGAGCAGCCGGAGGCGGTCGCGGCACGTCGCGGTCTGCCGCTGGAGCACGTGGCCCCGGCCGCCATGCTCAAGGCGCGCGCAGAGGCGGGTGCCTGATGGCTCAGCTGAAGGTAACCCAGATCAAGTCCGAGATCGGTGGCAAGAAGATGCACCGCGAGACCCTGCGTTCGCTGGGCCTCAAGCGCATCGGCCACACGGTCGTGAAGGAGGACCGCCCGGAGTTCCGTGGCATGGTCCGCACGGTCGCCCACCTGGTGACCGTCGAGGAGGTTGACTGACGATGGCTGACACCGTCGACAAGGGTGCCCCGAGCACCAGTGCACTGAAGGTGCACCACCTGCGTCCCGCACCGGGCGCCAAGACCGCCAAGACCCGCGTGGGTCGTGGTGAGGCGTCCAAGGGCAAGAGCGCAGGCCGTGGCACCAAGGGCACCAAGGCCCGCTACCAGGTTCCCGAGGCGTTCGAGGGCGGGCAGACGCCGCTGCACATGCGGCTGCCCAAGCTCCGGGGCTTCAAGAACCGGTTCAAGACCACCTACCAGGTCGTGAACCTCGACAAGCTGTCCGAGCTCTACCCGCAGGGTGGCGC